>Ga0134128_10000724_pt1 | contig 44599 bp, 63 predicted proteins | sample KB31754_FD_96462 | JGI IMG/M metagenome (GOLD analysis project Ga0134128, IMG submission 96462) | Terrestrial soil microbial communities with excess Nitrogen fertilizer from Kellogg Biological Station, Michigan, USA - KB3-175-4 | ecosystem: Environmental > Terrestrial > Soil > Unclassified ...
CCCCCCAGAGCCCCCCCCCCCCCCATTGGGCGGGCTGGGATTAGTTGGATTTAGTAATAATTTTTTTATAGACACTAACACCCCACACCCCCCCGGGGGGGGTCGGCCCCCCTAGGGATTGATGCGAATTGATGCGACCACCGGCGGAATTGCCGTAATCACGCAAATGTGATGGCGCAACGCGCCCAGACCGCTTGACACGCGCACGCGCCGCGTCCACAATGCGCGAACGGCCCACGAAGGAAAGAAAGGAACCCCCCAATGACCCAGACAATTCAACAACAACTCGAAGCCGCACTGATTGCGCGCGGCTGGGCGCGGCACAAGGTAATGAGCGGTCGTTGCCTTGTCATGCGAAAGGATGGCAGCGCCAAACAGATTTTTCTCGGTCCCGCCGGCTCCTGCCGCGTAGGCGTGACCCGCACAACCTCGCACGACGCGCAAAAGCTCAAAACCAGCCTGCTCTCCGTTCCGATGCTCTGAAACCTGAAAGGCCCCCCAACAATGAACCCCTTTAATAAGCGTATCCTCGCCCACATCCACCGCGCCACCATCGGAAGTGCCCTGGTCGGCGGCGCGTCGAGCAGCCAGCTGCTACGCGCATACGCCCTATGGCGCGCGAGCCGCAATCCCCTGGACTGGCACACCTTTTACAGTGCCCTGGTGCGGATCAAGGCCGAGGATGGCGGGCTGATCGAAAATGCCTGGGCCATCCGGAAGGAAATCGCATTATGAGCCTCACGGTTGATCTCGCGCCTGATGGCGCCGTCATCGCGCGGACGGAACACGGCTTCGAGGTCAGGCTCGATGACCTCGACCAGCTCGCCCGGATGTTGAAGCGCCAGCGCGAGCCCAAAGTCCTACCGGGCATAACCTCGGACAATGCGCACCTCGTATTGGCGGAGTGGGAACGCATTGGGCCAGAAGGAGCCGGAAAGGTGCTGAAACCGCCGTTGCGCCAAGGCGGTTTGCGCCGCCTGCCCGACGAGGATCGCTTTAACTTCGCCGACGGCGCGCGCCAATACAGCAAGTCGGGCAAATTGGTTCGCCTCTCCGCCCGTGACCCAATTCCAGACCTGTGAAAGGACCCCCAATGAACCGCAAAATCTCCTTCTTCATGAAGCCCTGGGTCAAAGCCTTCGAGGGTCCGCGCCACGCATCGACCTACCGGGCGGCGCGCCGGGCGGCGGCCCGGCAAGCCCGGAAGGGACGAAAGGCATGACAAGCCTCTATGATGTAAGTCCTGAGGTCGTCGCGTTCATGTATGACCTCGCAACAATGCCCCATCGGGATCAGGAACTCTATTCCAACCTCGGCACCAAGGGCGATGCCTATAACATGCGGCTCAAGGTCTACCGGTGGCGTCGCAAACTGATGGAGGCCCTGGGTCAGGGCCCTACCAGCATGGATGCGCGCCTCGCGCGCGAACTCATGCAAAATCTCCTTGGCCCCCGGGCAACGCCCGAATGGCTCCAGCTAACGGAGTTCAAGTGTCGCCTGGGCGCGCCGCCCGACCGATGGATGTTGGTGGGCCTAATCCGTCGGCCCATGTATGGCCCAGATATTGAATGGACCACCGGGCACCAGGAACTACCGCCCTCCGTTCCTGTCCCCGACGTGCAGCCCCCCGATTTCGAACGCCTCCTCGCCCGCGCGAAGGAACTCCGTGGGCGATCCCCCAACCTGGCCTAACTCGACTGCGTGTGCGGCCATGCACGACTTGCATGGCTGCCATGCAATGTTTGCACTAGACCCGGCTCGCGCGATGGCGCAATGTTAGCCGGCCTACATACGGCAATGACCGAACCGCCTAAAACCTGAGACCCCCCACGAAAGGAACCAAAAATTGGAAACGCCTCAAACAGTCGAATATCCCCCTTCCGCCGTCGAAGACCGCCGCCACGCCGACACGCTCCTGCGCGCCCTCGACGAGATGACTGCGGACGGCAAACGGCAGTGCGCGATCATGCTCCGCCTCCTGGGCCGTATCCTGTCGGACCACTGGCCCGACGACACCCGCCTCGAGCACGGCGCGCTTACCATCGGACCAGTGTTGCTCGAACACATTGCCCTCGAGCGGCTCGAAGATGCGGCGGGAGTGGTCTGATGTCCCGGTCGAACGAGGAAATCCAGCGCGTGTGCGATCGCTCCCGCGCGAAGGCTGATGAGATCGCCGAAACCCTCAACGAATACAGCCCCGATCTGGAAATCCAGATGATGATCGTGTTGCGCCTGCAGGGCCGGCTCATCGCGGAGTTCACCAAGGGGAGTCCCACCAGCCTGATACGACACTTCCAGAACCTCCCCAACGCGCTCGCTTCGGCGATGGCGCTCGAACGGTTCGAGGAGATTGAAAATGGCCTGCACGGTAGATGAACTCTTCAACGCGTTCGCGCGGTTCCGCTTCGACACCGACCGCATGAACCACAAGACCAACGGCGAGTGGATCAAGGCCTTTCCCGTGGCACGCGCCGAGTTCCAGAAATTCTGCACGGACCACGGCCTCGCAGTCGAGTTTCCACCGGACGAACCCTGATGCTTTGCGCACTGGCCAAATTCGTCCTTTGGTGGATGGTTTGGTCAGTGCTTTTGGCTGCCCTCTTCGTCGCTTTTGTCAAACTCGGAAGGAAAACCCCCAATGCCAGCCGAAACCCAAGCCAGCCGCGCTAATCTCAGCAACCTCTCCGTCCTCTCGTATGCCAACGGCCACACCCAGTGGTTCTACCGCACCCTGGATGGCCAGCGGGAAATCGAGGGCCTCAATCCGCCCTACTTCGGCGCGCTAGGCCACCCCGAGATCGGCTACACCGGCGGCACGGCGGCCACTGTGATGCACCCAGGCGACATCATCCACATCCATCACACGAAAGCAGGTCACGAAGGCAACTCCATGTGGTGCGTAGCCGCGTCAGGTGCGGGCTTCGTCCGCGTGGTGCCTATGGTGCGCGCCGCCCATCGCCCGCCCCATTTCGGGAGGACATAAATGATAACCCTCGGCTTCGCCCTCGTTCTGGCAGGACTGGTATTCGCCAGTCTCTGCGCTTTCGGAAAGGATCCCTGGACATGCCATTCAACTCTCGTTACCCAGCCAGTTCCCGAACGGCCCCGGCGCCGCCACTAAAGGTCTTGGGTCATGCGTAAGAGTGTCGCCAAATACAAGGACATCGGCCACATCGACCTGCCCGCCGAGTTGGCAGACGACGTTGTGGCCCTCCTCTGGGACCCCCGCTTCGGGCGTATCCGCTACGGCGCCTTGCGCCGCCTCTGCTTCAAGCTTTTTTCCAACTGGGTCGAGGAACAGCGCACCACTCGCAGCATCCAAGCGGACCCTGGTCCCCTCCCGGATTTGGAGGACCTCTGATGCCAGTCCCCTGCACCTGTATCTTCGCGCGCGCCGTCTGCATCTGCGACAGCCGCAACCACCCCCAACCAAGGAAAGTATCCATGCCTGACACACCCCTCCTGAACGACCTCACCGCCATCAACGCCGTGTTCAGCGCGCCGAACTCCTGGCACCAAGGCCGATACCAGAACGACGAGAGCACCTGCTTTTGCCTGGCCGGCGCGTGTTGGCACTTGGTCGGGGGTTTCAGCGGCCCAGGGGCAGGGGAGCGCGCCGGCCGGCTATTCTTGGCACTGTCACGAACCCTCCACGGCGACGCCGCCGATCCCATTCGCGCCGAAAGCCAGGTCATCAACTGGAATGACAAGTTCAATCGCACCGTCGAGCACGTGCGCTCTCTCATCCAGCACACCATCACACGCGAGGCCAATGCCCATGTCTGACACCTCCGACCCCACCCTCACCGCGGCCGAACTCAACGACCTGCGCGCCGACGTGCTCGCCGGCATCGAAGTAAGTCCGGAGCGCTACAAGAAGCTGATCGACAACATCCGGCGCGACCGGATCAACGCCTCCCGCCCGGCGGGCAAGACCCGCAAGACCACTTCCACCCCAATCGAAATTCCGGACCTCTGATGATGAAGATTGAGGTCGTCCGCGAGACTACCCCGCTCCGGCGCGACGTGTGGACTTTCTACACCCACATGCACGGTTACAGCAATATCAGTATCATTCTGGATTGCTGGGAACCGCAGGAGCGCGCGTCAAAACGGCACAAGTGGGTGCGCGCAACGCATGAACCTCCCGGAATAAACCGGCAATGGCGCCCGAATATGCTGGCTTACATAAGACGCTCGCACAATGGAGCGAATTTATCCGGCTGGACGTGCCGGGCGAAGGATGTGCCATTCCCCGATGATGTGGTGGCAGAGGCAAAGGCCGCTCTGCTCGCCAGCTTGACTGTCACCGGCCCGGTCGATCCCGAGGAGGAACAAACGATGCCGCAAAGGCCGCGATCGGACCTCTGAGACGGAAGGCGGGCGCAGGCGCAACACGTCTCCCCCCGCTTTCCGCCTGGAGGCCCGCGAAGAGGGAAACCCAGGGACATTGCAACCCGGAGGTGTGTCATGTAAGTTCCATCTATTCTCCCTTCCTCCCGCGGGAGTCGGGCGCGTTCCACAGCACTGGTGTAACCACGTGACCCGACTCCCGCCACCCCCTTCCTGACATGGAGCTAATCCACCAAATGTCACACACCATCGACTTCAGTCAAGTTCCTCCCGGCTGGTTCATTTGCCTTCGTTCGTGCCAGCACGGCGAGCGCGCCAAGTGGTTTTGCCATCTGTATGATCGCAGCGTCTACAATCCGGAGTGCCGCTCCCACAGATACTACGCCGGCACCCCCGAACTCGCCTTTCAGATGTGTCTCGATGCACTCAAGTTGGACCCCACCGGCGCGGCGGGGAGGCACTGATGTCAGTCATCCACAAATACGTCATCGGCGCGAAGAAGTGCGCCCTGCTGATGCCATGCGGGGCCAGAATCCTCGCGGTGCACGAGCAGCACAACACCGTGTGCCTTTGGGCGCAGGTTGATCCGGAGGCAGACAAAGAGTTCCGGCATTTCCGCGTTTACGGAACTGGGCACGAAATTCCGGACGCTGCGCTAACTTACTTGGGCACAGTCTTTATTGACGGTGGCCATCTCGTGTGGCACGTGTATGAGGATATCCTGTGATGCCCCACCCAACCCCCTTTCCCCCCGTCATCGACAGCAGCATGCGCTCGGCCTTCGTCGCCTGCCCCGAGCAGTGGCGCCGCCGCTATTTGGAGGGCTGGACGCGCCCAGGCCGGTCGATCCATCTCCATTTCGGCGGCGCGTTTGCCAAAGGCATGGAGGCCTTCCGCAACCACTTCTACCGCGAAAGCGGCACCATCGGTTCGATCGACGACTCGCTGAGTTTTGCGATCGAGTGTGCCATCAGTGCCTGGGGCGACACCGACCCCTCGGGTAACGGCACCAACAAATCCCTCGACCGCCTCATCGGCGCGCTCGAGTCCTTTGTCAGCCACTACAACCCGATAACAGATTATGCCCAACCCCACCGCTCGGCGGATGGCCGTCTCTGCACTGAGTTCGGCTTTGCAGTCCCACTACCGATTGCTAATCCGAGCACTGGCGAACCCCTCCTCTACTCCGGTCGTTTTGATCAGATCGTCAGTGCACATGGGGCTCTTATGGGCGAGGATGACAAAACCACCACCCAGCTTGGCGCGTCGTGGGGTAACCAGTGGCGACTGCGCGCCCAATTCACCGGCTACGTGTGGGGCGCGCGAGCCTTCGGCTATCCGCTCCAGGGCTTCATCGTCCGCGGGATCAGCATCCTCAAAGGCGGTTACGGCCACGCCGAGGTCATCGAACAGCGACCAGACCACATGATTGCGGACTGGCATCAAAACCTCCTGATCGACGTGCATCGCATGATTGCCTGTTGGGAAACCAACACCTGGCCCAAGGCGCTCGACGCCGCCTGCTCGGCCTATGGAGGTTGTCAATTCCAGGACCTGTGCGTCGCGCGCGAGCCCGACCGTTGGTTGGCAAACTACGAACAGCAACCCTTCGATCCCCTCCACATCGGGGAGGACGCGCCCGCATGACCGTCAGAGAACTACAAGCCGCGCTTGCGTCCCTCGTCGCCACCTATCCCGAGGCTGCAGACGCTACACTCACCGTGCACGATGTTATCGAGCAGGGCGAGTTTGAGATCGTTGAACTCTTCCGTAACGCCGGTGTCATAACTCTTGAAGTGGAACCAACCGCGTGACCAAATACAACGTCATCCTCTGCGGCCCCGTGGGGAGTGGTAAAACCAGTTCCCTCCGCACGGTGCCCGGCCCCCTGTTCGTCATAGCAACCGAGCCGGGGATCGAAAGTATCCTCGACCATGCCAACAACATCGAGGGAGGCACTCCCTGGGCAAAAGCCCGCCATTGGGCCTTCATCCCGCCCGCGGACCCCGACTGGTCCACCATGATCGACAACGCGAACAAGCTGAACAAGTTCACGCAGGAACAACTCATGAAGATGCCCGGCGTGAACCGGCAGGACTACACGCAATTCATCTCCGTGCTCAACACCTGCGCCAACCTCAAGTGCGACATCTGCGGTGAGAAGTTCGGCGCGATGGACCATCTTGGCCCCGAGTGGACCGTCGCAGTCGATGGCCTTTCGGGCCTCAGCACCATGTCAATGGACCTCGTGGCGGGCGGCAAACCCGTCAAGACCCAAGCCGATTGGGGCTCCGCAATGGACAACGTCGAGCGCCTGGTCATGAAGTGGACCGGCTCGACCAAGTGTAACTTCGTTCTCGTCAGCCATCTCGACCGCGAATACGACGAACTCACGGGCGGAACCAAGCTCATGGTCAGCACCCTGGGGCGCAAGCTGGCTCCCCGCATCCCTCGGTTCTTTGACGAGGTCGTCTACTGCCACCGCGCCTGCACCGAATTCTTCTGGTCCTCAACCGAAGCGAACGTCGACACGAAGGTCCGGCGCCTCCCCTTCTCCGACAAAATCAAACCCGACTTCGGGCAACTGAAATGAGCGCTCAAATCATTCCCTGGCCACACTCCCCCCGAAGGAATCCTCAAATGCCTCCAAAGGGTGCTGAGATCATCGACATCGAGGACGGGCGCGTCATGGCCGAGACCGAAAAGGCGTGGCGCTTCGCCCACGGCGACGATCTCGTATGGCTGCCCAAGTCTCAGTGCGAGTGGGACCCCGACAGCAAGACCATGACCATGCCGACGTGGCTGGCCAACGAACGAGGACTAATATGAGTGACACCTCAACCGCGCCGCGCGACGGGTCCACCGCGACCATCCGTCAGGAACCCAGCGCCGCTACCAGTCTCAGCACCGGCGCTGCCATCGTCATCGTGGCGGATTACTTCGTGAAGGTCCGCTACGGGCTCGAGGTCCCCGGCTATGTGGAGGTGGCCCTCGGGGCAATCCTGATGGGGGTGTCCCACGGTATCCAGACTGTTGCGCTGTGGGCCGCTGACGTTCGGCGCGCCCCACACCCCATCCTGCCCCCGAAGGCCACGCCATGAAGCGCCGCCGTCGCAAACCCACTCCCGCCGAAACCCGCGCGTGGCACGAGGCGCGCATGGCCGAGGGCTTTCATGGGAAATTTCCATGGCACTTGATCCACCAGATCTGCGTCGAGCATCTTGAAGCCTACGAAAGTGATCTCCAAAACGGGCTCCTGGGTGGCCAGTTCCTGGACGAATATCTGGAAAACGAAAAGGAAAAACGCAGATGGCAGTTGTCCAAATCACGATCATCCCCTCGAACCGCCCCGGCGGATCGGCGCGGATAATCTCCTTCGAAACCGAGATGGATGCGAAGGAAACTCACCAATCCCTCATGGTCATCAAGACCATAATGGAACACTATCACCCGAAGCCGCACGGTGATAGCGCAGCGACCGCGGCAACCAAGGAGTAATGACCGCAATGAGCGACTCAACTTTCAATGCTGAACAATTCCTCGGCACCTCGACCGAGTCCGTTGGCGATACCAAATACTACCCCTGCCCCATCGGCGAATGGAACGCGCAGGTGGAGTCCGTGCAGGCCCGCAAGGTCGAAACGGACAAGGGCGGCGAGAACCGCACCTTTTACACCCTCGACGTGAACTGGAACGTCCTCGACGAGGACGCCCGTCGCCAGACCGAGACCGAGGGCGACAAGAAGCTGATCGTGCGTCAGGGCCTATTCCTCGATCTAACGCCTGGCGGCGCGCTCGACTTCGGCAAGAACAAGAACGTGCCGCTCAGCCGCTTGCGCGAAGCACTCGGCCAGCAACGCGCCGGTCGGCCGTGGGCACCCGCACATCTCGTGGGCGGTATGGCCAAGGTCAGCGTCGTCCACGAGCCTCGTGCCGACACGGGCGACCCCGTTGCGCGCGTCAAGGCCGTGATCGCCGGCTGATTTCCGTCGTGTTCGGTGGGGCCCTCAAAAGCCCCACCACCTTTCCCAGGAGTTCCAACCGTGTTCTTCATCACCCTCCACCTGCCGACCCACGCCAGCCATACCATCCGCGTGCGCGCCGACCTCATCGCGCACTACGGCCCCCACTTCGAGGACCGCGACGACGACGAGTGGATTCCCTCGGGCACCACTGACGTCTACCTCACCCTCGACCACGCCGTCCTCACCGTCAGCGAAACCGTTGACGACATCACTGCCCGTCTCAACTCCATCATCCTCGCACAATCTTCCGGAGGCTCCAGCCGTTGAGCACCATCCGCGACATTGCGGACATTCGCGTTCCCGAGGAGCGCATCCGCAAGGACTTCCCCCAGCAAGCAATGGAGGACCTCGTTGCCTCAATCCTTAGTCCTAAAGGACTGCTACATCCGCCTGTCGTTGACAAAGCAACAGGAACTTTGCTTTGCGGCGAGCGTCGCTTTCGAGCAATACAAATCATCGCCGAACGAGGCCTCAATCACGTTGCTGATGGTAAAACCCTCCGACCAGGTCTCATTTGCACGCTGGATATCAAGGATCTGTCGCCGGTCGACCGACTCGAAGCGGAACTCGAGGAAAACACCGTCCGCCTCGACATCTCCTGGCAAGAAAAGGCCGAGGCCACCGCGCGTCTCCACGAGTTGCGGCAGCAGCAAAAGGAACTCCAAACCCTCCCTGGCATCGACCCGCCCAAACAGTCGCTCCGGGAAACCGCAGCGGAAATCCGCAGCACCGCCGAACCCTCCCGCGCCGAGGTAAACGACGTTCGTGCGGACATCCTTGTCGCAACCTGGCTCCGCAACCACCCCGACGACACGCGCGTTGCCAACAGCAAATCCCGGTCCGAAGCCCTCAAACACATCGAAACCACGATGGAGGACGAGCATCGCGTCGCTCTCTCCCGCCGGTTCCTTCGCCAAGCCAGCGAAACTTCTGGCCACATCATCCGCCTCGGTGACTGCACCCAGTTCCTTTCGGAGACCCCCGCCAATGTCTATGACACCATCATCACCGATCCCCCCTGGGGCGTTGGAGCGCATCTATGGGCTAACGGTGACGCGACCCGGCGACACTCGTATCTCGATGACATGGCAGTCTTCGAACGAATTCACAACTGCCTTGCATCGGATGGATTTCGAGTTTGTAAGCCGCAAGCTCACCTATATCTCTTTTGCTCGCCTAGCGGAGGCAAATTCGACTTACTTCGACGAATGTTTACTTCTGCTGGTTGGGATGTTTGGCCCCAACCCCTTATCTGGTTTAGAGGCGGTAACCAGGGACTTGCCCCCCGGCCTGAGCATGGCCCTCGAAATACCTACGAATTTGTTCTCTTCGCGAATAAGGGCAATAAGAGGGTTCTCACCCTCGAACCCGACGTCATCTTCGCGCCCAAACCCGCCAGCGACACCCGAGCCGCCGCCAAGCCCGTGCAAATCTACTGGGAGCTCCTCAAGAGAAGCGTCATTCCAGGAGATGAGATCCTTGATCCCTGTTGCGGAAGCGGTCCTATCCTCCCTGCCGCAACATTTCTTCAGTGTCGGGCTACTGCATACGATATTGCGGAGGATGCGATCGGCATTGCCAGCGAACGACTAGGCGAGCGCTGGGAACCCGTCCAAACGGAGATCACGGTTCGATCCTCCAAAATGCGAGGGCAAGTTCGGCAACGCACCCAGGAACCCCGTCCGTCCCCGGAGTAATCCGGGGGCGCGCCGTTCCTGCGACCGGCCCAGCGCGCTGTTAGGGGCGCACATTGGCCAATGTCATCCGGCTAACAATGCCGGTTTCTATGGGGTCCAAAGGTGAAACAAATAATCGAAGGTTCTCCGTCCCGCCCTGTTTGGGTCATTGGAGAAGCGCCCGGCGCGGAGGAGGTGGCCACTGGCCGTCCCTTCTCCGGCACGAGCGGTCATCTGCTCAACAACCTCCTCCGCGAGGTCGGCATCGACCGCAGCAGCTGCTTCCTCACCAATGTCTGCCACGAAAGGCCACCCAAGGGTGAAATCTCCAACTTCTTCCCCACCAAAACCGCCGGCCGAGCAGAAGGTTTGCCAATCGTCCTCGGCCGATACGTGCACCAACCCGTCCGCGAGGGTGTTGCTGCTCTGGGTTCTTTCTTCAGCGAAACTGCCAACCCAGAACTGGTCATCGCCCTTGGCGGCACCGCGCTGTGGGCTCTGACGGGTGAAACCGGGATCATGAAGTGGCGCGCCAGCGCCATGACTGCCGCCACCACCCCCAGCCCGCTCACCGCCGTCCTCCCCACCGTCAACCCCGCCGCTATCCTCCGTGAGTGGCCGCTCCGCTACTTGGCCCTCCAGGACCTGCGCCGATGGAACAAGCCAAATGCGTTTATCAAACCAAATTGGAACTTCCTTATCCGGCCATCGCTCGAAGAAGTTCTTTATCGGCTTCACGTGTTGCGGATGGCGCTTGATCGCGCGCCAGACACCGGACTTCCGCTTGCGGCGGATATCGAAACTCGCGGCGGCCAGATTGCGTGCATCGGCATCGCGTGGACAACCCTAGATGCTTTGTGCATCCCTCTCATGTGCATCGAAAGACCAGAAGGATACTGGAATGCCAGCGAAGAAGCCCTCCTTATACCGGAAATTCGTTCGGTCCTCTGTCACCCGCGGGCTCGAGTTATTTTTCAAAACGGGGCCTACGACCTCCAATACTTCGCCCGGCAGTACGGTTTTCTGCCGAACCTCCGAGACGACACAATGCTCATGCAGCATACTGCATTTCCGGGGCTCCGAAAAGGACTTGACTTTCTATCGTCCCTGTACTGCACATATCACCGCTATTGGAAGGATGATGGTAAAGAGTGGAACGCAGGGGGAGTGGGTGATGAGGATCGATACTGGACCTACAACTGCGAGGATTGCGTTCGAACCCTCGAAGTTTTCCATACCCTCAATCGAGTAATCGACGCGATGGGGCTGCGCGACCAATACAACTTCCAAATGGAGTTCTTTCCCATCGCGCTCCGAATGATGCTGCGGGGCACGCGCGTCGATTTCGAGCGGCGGGCGCGCATGCGCGCCGAACTCGAGGACTACATCACCAAGGCCAATGCGTGGTTCACCGAAGTCCTCGGCCACCCCCTCAACGTCAACTCGTCCGACCAAATGAAGGACCTCTTTTATGGGGATTTTCGCCTCCCTGTTCTCAAGAACCGCAAAACCGGCGCGCCCACACTGGATGCTGAAGCTCTCGAAAAGATCGAACGTCGAAATCCTGTGCTCAAACCCCTCTTGCAACGGATTGCCGACGTTCGAACGGCCAGGGTTACTCTCAGTAACGTGCTCGAAGCGCAGTTGCCCGCTGACGGACGCGCCCGTTGCACTTATAACCTTGCCGGCGCTGAAACCTTCCGACTGTCCAGTTCTACTGATGCCTTCGGCTATGGTTTCAATCTTCAAAACCTGACTAAGGGAGACGAGGAATGAGCAAGCTGATGGTTCCGAACATCCGCAAGATGTTCATCCCCGATCCCGGCCTCCGGATTTATGAACTCGACCTCAAGGGCGCGGATGCGCGCGTGGTCGCCTGGGAGGCCAACGACGAGGCGCTCAAGTCGGCCTTTCGCGCCGGGATCGACATTCACTCCTTCAACGCCCTCGACTTGTGGCCCGAGGTCGCACACGATTTCGGCTTCGATCCCGCGGATTTCCACCTCGGCTTGTTCAAAACGGAAAAGCGCTTGAGGCCGTTGCGCCACAAGGCCAAGACCGGCGTCCACGCTACGGACTACGGCTGCAAGGCCCGCACCCTAGGCGAGCACCTCAACATCACGACGGCGGCCGCCGAGGTGTTTATCCAATCGTGGTTCTTCAAGCATCCCGGCATTCCCGACTGGCACAGGCGCGTCGACAACCAGCTCCGGACGCGCCGGTTCGTTTCCAATATCTGGGGTTTCCGCCGCCACTACTTCGACCGCGTCGAGGACCTCCTCCCCGAGGCCCTGGCGTGGATCGGTCAAAGCACAACCGCCATCGCAATCAACAAGCTCATCGTCAAACTCGACAACCATTTCGGCTCGCGCATCCTCATCACCAACCAGACGCACGACAGCGTGACCTTCCAGGCCGACGACGCGGAGGTCGATTTGGAGGAAATCAAGTCCGTGTCCTACGGCTTCACCATTCCTTACCCCGACCCGATGGAGATGCCGGTGGAGATTTCTTCCAGTTTGGTCAGTTGGGGCGACGTGAAGGAGGTGGCGTGATGGTAACCTATTGTGCACTCTTCTTGTGTTTCCTCGCGCAAACCGTTTTCAACGTGATCGCCTCACATGAAATCGGTCGGCTGAAAGTGCGTGTCCAGCAACTCGAGAAAGGACGCTAGTGGTGTGGCCCGGCAACACGATGACTGGATTGAAGCATATCTGGAATACACTCGCCACTCGGAGAGCCCGGAGTCGTTCCACTACTGGACCGCAATCTCCGTGCTTGCAGGAGCGGCCCGGCGGCGAGTGTTCTTTGACATGGGCTATTTTAAGTGGTATCCCAATTTCTTTATCATGTTCGTGGCACCACCCGGAATTGTCAGCAAATCCACCACGGCCAATATTGGGATGTCCCTACTCCGGCGTGTTCCAGGTATCAAATTCGGACCAGATACTGTCACTTGGCAAGCTCTCGTCACTGCCCTCGCAGATGCCCGAGAAGATTATCAGTTGCCGGATGGTGCCTTCGAACCAATGTGCTCTGTTACCCTGGTTTCGTCAGAGCTTGGCAATCTCCTCCAGCCCGGAGACCAAAGCATCATCAACCTGCTAACGCACCTATGGGACTGCCCTGATGACCCATTCGAGAAAACCACCAAAAAGGACGGCACGGAAACGATCGTCAACCCCTGGCTCAACTTCCTTGGCTGCACCACGCCGTCGTGGATCGCAGAAAACTTCTCCGGCTTCTTCATCACCGGCGGGTTTGCCAGTCGAGCCCTTTTTGTCTACGCCGAACACAAGCGCCAGTTGGTTCCATATCCCAGCGATCGAATGGACCGTGGCCGACTTCCTTCACGAGACCGACTTATTGCAGATCTTGAACACATCGCTACGCTGCAGGGCCCCATGCTTCTCACCCCTGAGGCTCACGAATGGGGACGCGACTGGTATGTTCGTCACAACGCATCCGATAACCCTCTTAGATCGGACGCCCGTTTTGGAGGTTACTTTGCTCGTAAGCAAACACACCTTCACAAAACCGCAATGGTTCTTTCTCTGGCGCGCCGATCAACGCTTTCGATTACTGTCACCGACATGGAGGAAGCTGACGCAGCAATCACGAAACTCGAAGAAAACATGCTCGCCGTCTTCGGCGAGATGAACAAGGAGGCCATCGTCGCGCAGCAAATCGCCGTCCTATCCCACATCCGCGCGGCAGGCCCCCTCTCCAAGAGCCAATGTTACCACCGCTTCATGACGCAGATGGGCTACCAGACCTTCACCGAATGTTTGAACGGGCTTTTGGCCAGTGGCCTGATCGAACTGCGCGCCGTCGGCGCAAATGTAATTCTGGCCTACAACGACTCAATCGAAAGGAAACTCGTCGATGCACCCGTCCATACGTAAGCAAATCTGGGGAGAAATCTTCTGCTTCAGTCTGGGTCTAGCAGCCGGCTTTTCCGCCTGCATGGCCGTCGCCACGGCCCAGCCGGCTGCGCCCGCGCCCGATCCCGTCTTGTCCGATCCGCGCTATCTAATCTCGTCCCAGATGCTATCCCAAATGACTCTTCAAATTCGGGACGTGCAGGCGGACAACCTCGACCTCCGGTCCCGGATCGGCGCGCTGTCCACTGCGCTGGCCGACAAGAACAAGGAATTGGCGGAACTGCAAGTCAAGATGAAGTCCCTCACCACCCGTCCACCGCCGGCCGACGCGCCGGCCCCAGCCGAGGAGCCCTCGAAGTGACCGACATTCATACTCCTTACAGCAGGGCAACCGCCAAAACCTTCATGGAAACGAACTACCAGCGAATGCTCTCAACAGCAGGGCACCGCATTGATGACTTGAGCGCGCTGTGCCATCTCGCGAACAACGCTGCGGGCTGGTGGCTCGACTCAGTAACGCGAGAACCCAAGCCGCGAAACTTCGGCGAGCTCATCGCGCTCATGCACAGCGAACTTTCCGAGGCCTTGGAGGGCGATCGCAAGGATCTTCTCAGCGACAAAATCCCAGGTTTTACCGCCGTCGAGGAAGAGTTCGCCGACCTGCTAATCCGCCTGTTCGACACGGCCGGCGCGAAGCAACTTCGATTGGGCGATGCGTTCCTGGCGAAGATGCGCTACAACCAGACACGCCCAGACCACCAACTCGAAAACCGCGCGAAGCCCGACGGTAAGAAATACTAGGGCTGGCCCATTTCCTGTCCGGTCTCGGCACCAGCAACGGCGCCGAACCGGCGGGTCATGGCCTGGACCAAATGCGCCATTCGCGGACTGTCCGGGCGCGCCCGGTTCGCCGCAAGTAAGAGGTTTCTCCCCCACTTGTTAACCATCATCTTTTCCAAATACTTGAAGGCCGGATTAACCACCAGACTCCCGGCCGTCAGCGACAATCCTTCTTTCACCCGACCTTGCACTATCTCGCTCAACCCAATCGCCAATCCGAAGGAACCCGTAGGATGAGCAAGACTTGGCGCCGCGCTTTCCCCGTGCGTGAGAGCATCATGTCTCAGCAGGTTTCGCATTCCACCGAGCATTTCCTTTGTATCGGCTTCGAAGAAATTAGCCCCGATCGTGGGATGGTCCTCAAAGAATTGGAAGAATTTCTGGGCGTTAATCTGGCCTGTTTTTTTCTCGAATGCCTGGTCGAGGGCTTTGTGAACAGCCGCACGCTGAACCAGTTCGGGTCGCGGTATGAGTTTTGCGACCGTTTTCGTTGCTTCTTTGTCGCCGCCGAGCGCGATATCAAGTGCCTTGTTCGCGCGGGTGAGTGGGTCAGTTTCGGTCAGCACTTCCCGTATGCCTGGCTTATCAAACTCTGCCAGATTTTTATCGTAGAAGCGCGAGGCATTCATCTGGACCCTACGCATCTCTGGCGTAGTGGCCTCTTCGAGCCGCCGTTTGAGGACGTCACGAGCCTGCGTAACCAAATCAGTTGAACGACCCGGCTTCGCTTCCTTCAGGAAGCCGTCGAGTTCCTCGACCCCCGCGCGCAACTCGCTATATTTAACCCCCTGCGTCGTTTTGACGCCCATCGCCTCCAGGGCGGGTCCCACTACCCGCGGCGAAAGTTCGGTTCCCGTCGAGGGATCAATATACTTGCCCGCGGGATCAAGTTGAAACTCCTTCCCGCCGACCGTCAACTTCTTGGGCAGGCCCTTCACCGGCCCGAACTTATCCACCACATTCCCCAACACCTTCGTGGCCTTCGAGTCGGGGTTCATCACCTTCGTCGCGGCGAGGTCGGCCAGCTCCTTATCCGTCCCCTTCACCGCCATGTCGATCAGTCCGCGCGAGTCACCCATTTCCAGGTTTTGCTGCACCAGCCCACGATATACGCCTTTGCGCAAATCAATACTCGCATTGATGTCTCCTTTCACTGGCGCAAGCGCCATGTTGGTTTCGCTGACATGATCCTTCAGGGCCGCGAACGCGCGATTGATTTCCTTGCTGTTCAGGACCTTCGACACGCCCTTCGACAACAGGTCCCCCGCCCCGCCGACGAGTCCGCCCACGAGGCCGCCCTCCGCGCTCGCGGTCAGGCGATCCCCGGCCTCGGGCGCAGGCTGGTATTGACTCAGTCCGGCCGTAATTCCCTTCGTTATGGCTCCGCCCGGCGCGAGCAGGCTCGGGATCATCTCGCCTGCACTTTCGGCAAGTCCTCCGCCCGTTCCCGCTGGTGGCATCGTTTTGCCAATACCTTCGATCATTTGCCGAAGTTCTTCCCCGCCGCGCGATCCGGCGCGCCCAGCGGCCCCCGGCAGCATGCTCGCCGCGTCCGTCACTCGCTGCGCCGGTCCCGCCAACCCCTTCAACAACCCATAAGTCATTCGGCTCGGCGGTGCCTGTTCCTGCGCCAACGTCCCTTGCCCCAGCGCGTCCATCATACCGGACGGCAACTGGATTTCCTTCGCGCTCGTCGTCCCCGGCGCGCCGTGGCTCAAATCCAGCAATGCTGCTTGCGCAGCCTTTTTCTTGGCCGCGGCTGTCGCAATTGCATCCAGATCATTGGGCATTTTGGATCAACTCATCCAGGGTTAGTCCGTGCGCCTTCGCTGCCTTTTCGGCGTCGGCTCGACTGAAAGACTGCTTCCCAATTGTGACCATATCCCCTTCCGCACCCGCGGATGTGTTCCGGCTAACATCTCCGCTTTCCCCTCCTGGCAACGGTGGGGGCTTCATTCCCAGACCCTTGAACGTATCCAGATATTCCCTCTGCAAGCTATCCATCGACCGCCGATCCAGGCCCTTTTTCTCGTAAACCTGCAACAGGGCCGGTGGCACTTGCTGTTTTCCAGCAATCGATGTTTCGACTTCATTCTTGATGAAGGTTTCCGCGGTGATCTCCGTCGCCTTGAATTTGGCGTTCCGGATTTCCTTCGTATCCGTCGGCTTCGCACTCATGTCCTGCAACTGGTTAACCAGCTGTTGCGCCGCCCGGCTTCCCAGCAGGCTCCGGAGCGCGAACACATTGTGCTGGCTGATTGCAGTGTAGGCTTCCCGATACGAACGCACTTCCGCGCCGCCGATCGGTTGCATTCCGGCGCGCTGAAGCAGCGAGTCCAATCGCTTGACTGCCGCATTGCCCAGCACATCACTCCCCGAGGAGTCCGGATCGGCGTTGCTCAGGCTCTTCAAAATGTCATTGCTTTGCGACCAAAGCAGCGCGCCCCCGGCCATTTGCCTCAGTTGCTGATCCGCCGGTTTCCTCTTATCTTGCAGCGACCCCGGCACCATTTGCTGCGTCCCGTTGGGGAACATGGCAAATTCAGCTTCAAAACCCGTGCCGCCTATGTCGCGCTTTTCAGTCCGCGTGGGGAGTTGGGCCTCATTCTTCACCTTCATCGCGCCGGCGAAGTCATTCTTCACCATGTGCGCCAGAATTTCTCGCTTCTGGTCCACTGTCAGCGCGACCGGCTTCAGCGCCTGTCCCTGCGTCGGATCACCACCCTGTTCAAACGAATGGATCAGGGCTAGTGTTTTCTCGATCGACTGGTCGCCACTGTCGGTTTGGCCACTTGGTGGCGTAGCACCTTCATCGCCTTGAGTGGAGACGCTGCGTTCCGAGGCGCCGCTGACGTCAGTTGGGATCGGCGTAGCCGCTGGAGGTTGTCCCTCTTGGCTTTGGGGTTGAACGCGCGGTGTGCCACTGGATTGCCCTCCCGAAGATCCCGCTAAATCCTGCATCATCTGTGTGCGCATCACATCCTCGAACGCGCTAGTTTTCTGCAGTTGTTCGAGGCGAAACTGGCTTTCCTTGATCTGCTGCATATGCATCGCAGCCGCCGCGCCGGAACCAGCCGCGCTGGCGCGTTCAGCCCCAATCCGCGCGGCGTTCAGTTTCTTTTGCTCGTCCAGCATTTCCTGTTGGTGTGCAACCTTAAACTCATCCGACTGCATCAGCACGTCGGCGCGCTTGGTTTCTGCCGTCGAACGCGCGATCTCGGCTTCCGCACTCTTAATATGCATCAGTTGATTGACGAACTCCGCGCCCTTCGGGCCGAGCTTTTGCATCAGGAACTGTGCCTGCTGCTCCGGCGGCATGTTGGCGGAGTCGGTCAGGGCTTGGCGTTGCGCGTTCTGCGCGAACACATCTGCCAGTCCCTTGCCGAGGGCCGCCGCGCCCTGGCCAAACACTTCGCCCCGCCGGTCCTGTGGCAGGTAGATGACCGGTGGTATACTTCCAATCCCAGCCATGTCAGGCGTCCTCTAGCACGTCAGACAAAATCCCGTAGTGCACCGTCTTGTAGTCGCCCTTACTGACGGCTTCAGGGTATTTCCGCTCGACCTCGTCCGCCATCACGCCGATGTGGTAGTTGGGCGTGCCCTTATACCTGTAGCGGTAAATTGGCGTGCCGTCCTTCAACTCCCCGACGCGCTTGATGTCAGTTTTGAGCCGCCTGTCCGAAAGCACGCCGCCGATGGCCAGCGCGCTCAGGATCGAACCCGCCCCTTGCATCAGTCCCCCCGCCGCCCCACTCGATCCACCGTTCGCAATGTTCTGGTTCGCCGGCGTCAAGGTCTGTTGCCCCAAGAAGGCAATCAAGTCGCCCAAAATCTTCTGGGTGTTCCCGCTCACGTCCTGGAACCCTTGCAACTGGTTCGTCACATTCTGCTGTTCCAGCCCCGGCACCGTCCCGCCGGCGCCCAGCAGCGTCATCAACTGTTGCAGTGGTTGGTTTGCCACACCCGGCAGAGCCGAGGCGGCGGTCAACTTGTTCGTGATATCCTGCTGCGCCGTCCGATACGCCAAGTCGCCCTGCGTGGCTGCCAGGGTATTCTCAAAGTTGTTCGTCGCACGCGCCACCGAGTCAGCCGCGGCAGTCGACTGCGGCCCACCCAAACTCGCACCCATCGCCGAGTTGATCGCGGGCAACGTGTCTTGCTGGAACGCCTGGTTCAGTGGGTCAAACACGTTGGTTTTGAAGTAGGATTGGAGGTCCTGCGGACTACCCGACAGGATGCTTTCGAGGCTTGTCGCTGCCTGTGGCGCAGCTCCCGCGATCGCAGGATTGGTCGTGTTCCCGCCGACCGGCGCCACGAGGTTTTGCAGCGCGGCCAAACTCGTATTCTGCAGCCCCGACGGATTGACTGTGAGGGGAAACGTGGGCGCAGGAAACGGGTTGCCCGCGGGGACGCCCGGCGCGCCCTGGCCACTCAGCGCAGAAACAAGGCTGTTTTCGGCGTTAGTTTGGCCCGAATTCAGACTGCTCTGCAGGAATATGGGCTTGCTCTCGACTGAAGGCGAGCTGCCGAATAGGAAACTCATCTTTGCTCACTCCATAAACGACGAGATCGCACAGTTTGCCATCTCGCAAGAAGGCCTTTGTCACCCGGCCCGTAGGTTGCATGAAGCATTGGCGCGCCATCCAGCGCGCCGGCTTGTTAAACTCCGGCACCATGCCAGTGAGCTTGCGCGTTTCCGTCGTCTCGAAGACCGACATCATCGCATACAGGATATTGCTCCGCTTCACATAGCCCGGCACGCCCGGCTTGAACCCGACGTGCATGCTGGTCCAGACGCGCCCATGCGACTCGAGCGCCACAAAGCCCAGGGTTTTTGGCCCGTCCATAAACAAGCAGGTGGGTGTTCCGCGCTGTTGCAGATATTCCACCGTCAACCCGTCGGCCGTCACGCCATCCTCGACCTGAGGCATCCAGACTTCCGGAAACCGCATCACTCGCAAGAGTTTCGTCCAGGGGAAATTCACCGTTCCGGTCCACAGGGCTTGCATGGTCAGCACTTCCATTGGGTGCGGCATTGCTATCTCTCCGAAGCGAACATGTGTTTGAAGGAGAACCACGACAGTTTGAACGAGGGATCAGTTCCCGAAAACCGAACCCGCACAAACTCTGTGGTGATCGAACAGTCCACGTCGTGGCGCGCCCACGTAGGGCCGAGCACCACGTTCGTGCCAAGCACGGTGTAAGTCCTGCCGAAATCCGTTGAAATCTCCACCAGATCTACGATACCCTTTCCATAAAAGACGAGGCCGTCAATGGTTTCCCAGTTATCCGGGAGCGGATAATCCTTCGACACGAAATACCACGAAATGACATTCCCTGCATCCGTGGTCGTGGTGTTGAAGTCGTAGAGATAAATTTGCTTGTCCGCGCCACACAGCATCATGCTGCGGTAGTTAGCCAGATTGGCTCGCGCGTTCCACGGTTTGTGCCTGTCGATCCAGCGCGTGCCCGCCAGGTCAATCCATCGGTTTGCTGCCTGTGGCTTGAACCGGCCCGCCCCCACGAAGGTAAAGCCCGCCGGGAACTGCCGCTTGAACCACGTGCCAGTCTTGTGCTTGTAGCGCCAAACTGTGTTGGGCACCGTGTGCTGGTGATCCGGGTAGAAAATCCAGGTTTCGTCCAGTATCTCCACATACTGAAGAAACATAGCATCTTCCTGTGCCGGGTTGAGTTCGCCCGAATAGGACAGGAAGCCATCGAAGATATTCTGGCTGATCTCCGTCAGCCCGTAATCTCCGCCGTAGATATAGACGCCGGACTCAGTCACAATCACACTAGCCGTCTTCGTGGGGCAAAAGCTCTGCGAACCCAGCGAACCCGTCCCGGTCAAACCGTAGTCATACCACAGGACCTGCGTGCCCACACCATAATAGCTGGCGCGCACGATGCTCTTCCGCCGCAGGATGGCCAAATACGGGTTGACCAGCACCATCCCCACGATGCCGTCATTCGTGTCCGTCAGATCATCAAAGCCAGCATCGAGGGTCGTCCAATTTGTGCTGTCGCCGGTCGCGCTGCGCCGCACTCGATATGGCCTCGTAACTCCTCCCTCGACCGTCCCGCCAACCACCAAGGTGTTGTGAAACCGCGCGATCGGTCCCGCAACGGTAAAGGGCGGGCTCCCCGGCAACACCACGCAGGTCGTCCCGTTGAACTCCATCAACGGGCCTTTGCAGTTCGAGAAGATCAACGTGTTTCTGATCGGATCGCCGACCCAAGTGATCGGGAAATTCTGCGATCCACCAAGGGTTTGCGTCGCAATAAGGGAGGCACCCCCGGTAATATTCACCCCGACTGGCAGGGGACTCCCGATCGTCACTGGTGAAGTCGTGCCACTGGCCGGCCCAACGAGATAGTGTCCGTCGGATGTAAGCACGGCAACGTTTTGCCCAGTGGTCCACGTCGCACTTCCCGTAAAGAGGATAGACGGATTATTCCCCGCGCCGGTGACGGGGCCGTTGGCAGTCGGCGCGGCAGACGCGCTGGCCGGGATGGGCACCCAATCCTGGGTTCCAGCATTCAACGTGTAAGCCAGTTGCGTCGTCACCAAAACGTCGAACGTAACGCCGAGGTTGTTGGTCCATTCCAGCACCTGTTGCGGCGTGCCGAAAACGGGACCACCAATTTTCCTGAACCCGAAGTCCACGCAGAGCACCTTGTTCAAGTAAACAAGGTTCAGCATATCGGGGCTTTCCCGGTCGGCCAGCTGATCCGGTGGCTTGCTGTAGTTCACACCACCAGAAATATCGACGACCGTCTTATAGTCTGGACGCAGCAAGTTGGGGATGCCTTGCTTCCCCGAAACCTCGAACCCTTGTGCCAGCAAACGTCCGCTCACACGATTGTTCCTATGCCATTACGCCACTGCGCGCCGTCCCAGAACACAGGCGAGTGCAAAGTGGTATCAAAAAACTGAAACCCCACCCCCGCATTAGGAAGCGGCGTCAACTGCGTCGAAGTCGGTCGGTCCGATGTAGTCCCCGAAAAGGCGAGGTTCGTGTTCACCACGTCCCCCACCTGTCTCTTCCACGTCTCTAAGCCGAGTGCGAGTGCCCTCAGGGCTTGCAATAACTGTTCCGGTGATTTCAGCGCGTCGGGGTTCAGCGGCAATGTAAGATTGCCACCGGGAAAGTAACGCGGCGCGACCATTCGAAATCTCCTTGAGCACTTCCTCGCGCGAGTTCACCGCGGTTTCCGCTGCCATATGGGCCATCCGGCCGAGGTCCATCAGAAAATGCGGCAGCAGCACAAAGGCACAGGCCTTGTTCGTCCGGTAGTCCTCCGTGATACTATTCCGTTGCTGGACCTCCCACCACGCGGGACAGGCCCGCTCGGCTTCCGGGTCGTTCGAGCGGGGGCACTTGGTGCACTGGAAGGCATCTTTGTATGGCATGGGGGCTCCTCAGTTTTTAACCGCAATCAAAACATCCAGATAGGGCGGGCGCCAGTTTCCGTCCGAGTTGACTCCGCCGTGGTCGTGCGGCAAGTTCCCGCCCTGGGACACGCCAGTGGAGGAAGTTCCGACGGGAAACCCGCCGGTTTGAACGCCACCGCCGCCCGTAGGATTGGTGGTCACAAAGGTGACACCATTGATCCCGTGATCGTGACTGGGCATTTCCGCAATCGACAGAGTGTGGCCATTCGTCGTCAGCCCTGACACGGCCCAGCCTACGCCACCGGACCCGCCGCCCGAGTTGTTCGTCCGGATCATCCGGTCGGCCAAACCAGGAATGAGGCTCCACCCCGTCGGCGGCGCGGCCTGCGCGAACAACATCACGGTGCCCGAGACAAAAGGTGGAGCCTGCGCGGGCGCATTAACCGCACCGGATTTCGTGAGTTGCAGAACGCGACCGTTCGAATCCTGGTAAAAGAGTTCCGTGTTTCCAGCAACGGCCGACCCAAAGAACTGTCCATCCGTCGCATCCAGTCCAATCGCCGTGATCGCGCCACGGTTACGAAGGGTGACCTGCAAATGCTTACCATCGTTGGCATCCCCCGCCAGCGAATGATCCACCCGCATCCGCTCGCCCACGGCCGCCTTCGTGTCGCGGATGCGCTGGGCGCCAAGGCTCTCGTCCTCGATGTCTGAGGGCAACGCCAGAAAGGTTGCATTCCACGTGAACGTAAAGGTGGTCATGGGCTCACCTTGATGAATGGATTGGCCCAATACTCGCCCAGATTGGCCGTGTCCACGTCGATGTTGATTTCGAGGTCGGGACGCTCTTGATCCTGTCGAATGGCGTCGCCGAGCAAACCACTGATGGGCTTGTGGTTCAGGCCGACTTCGTTGAACAAATCGTCAGCCTTGTCGGGACGGCCAAAGGCCTTCCACAGATAGGCGCAGGCCAGTTTGAGGATGATGTCATCCTTCCACTCGTAATCCGACACGGCCAGGGGACCCGCCGTCAGATTGAACGGGCGCGGATACGTCGAAATCCGGCAGAACACTGGATATACAGCATCTGGCACCGGATACACAATGATGGAGGGACCCCATCGCGAATACACTTGCGGCCGGCTCCGCCCCAATGCCTCGGGCATCGGCCACGTTTTGTCGAACTGTCGCCACGGCTTCTCCACCAGCTTGCGGCTGTTGGTCCCGTCGATCAGCACGGCCGTATGGATGTGCTTGATCAAGGGCGCCAGGAGCACGAATTTGTCGTTGAACGAGTTGCCAGTAAATTGCGTGCTGCCCGTGAAGAAGGAAAAGAGTTCCTTGAAATCATGCGCGCGAGAGATCGTCGTCTGCGCGAAGTTCAGCGCGGTGACGCACCGATCGTTGGAGAGATCAGTTCGATTGAGGAGGCTCGCTTGAACCTCCCCAACCAACTGAGTGAGATTGAGAAACCCCACTCGGACCTCCTTAGTAAGGGCAGTCCAGCAGAACCTTCTTGCCCGCCACGTCGTAGGCCACGCCGACCATCGCGTTGGTCACTGCCGCGGCCACCGCAATCGTTCCGGCGGTCGCGCCGACCGAAGTCATCGTGTTGTTGTCGGCACCCGTGGTGAATGCAGTGTTGAGCGTAGCCATGCCCTTGATCTGTATCCACCCATACTGCACCGACCCCGACGCGATCGCGCCCATCGCGACACCAGCGCCCAAGTTCGTGTTCGCTTTGTCCACGATGAAGGCGTTGCCGTCCGAGCCCTTGGCCACGTAGCACACGAAGTCGCCAGCCGAGGCCGCAGTTGTGCCGCTGAACTGCACATACTTGTAGCTGTTCTGGTTTTCCTCGCGCGTGGTGCCAAGTTGCTCCTTCGCGCCGTTGTTCGGCAGCGAAGTGTTCTGGGTCACGACCTCCGTCAGGCCGGACCAGAAGATTTGTTTCTGACCCATATGTCCCTCCTCCGATCAAGCAGTGTTGAGGCCGAACATCACGCCCTGGACGCGCCGACGGTTCGTCGTGAGCGTGCAAGCCGTGAGGATCTGAGCCGCCCGGTCGTTGATCTGATCCGGAATTGCCTTCCACTCCGTCATGTCGAAGTAAACGGCCGGATCGTAGATGAACGACAGGAAGTTGGTGTTCAGGAAATACAGGTGCCCCGGAACCGGCGTGGCACTGTCTTCGCCCGGAATGGCCGGAGTCCAGACCCACGGTATTCCCTTGAACGTCTGGTTCTCGAACCCTGCGTCGGCCAGCTTCCGGTTCAGGGTCCGGTAGTAAGTGAGGATCGCACCCTCATACTGCTCATAAACCCACTGGTCCGAGAGCAGGATGTCCGGGCGATCCTCGCGCCGGTTGTTCATGCACTGGTTGAGCAGCGTGCGCATCTTGCCGATGCCCGTCGTCGCGAAGGACGAGCCCGTCATGTTGCTCGTCTGGTTGCGCCACCACGAGAACTGTGCCTGCGACGAGTCGATCCCGCCGACTGCGATGCCGTTGCCGCCCGAGCTGGTCGTCGGATCGTCCGCCACCAAGCAGGATAGGCCGTCGAAGGCCTGAGCCTGCGCGGTCGTTGTGCCCGCCGACACGGTGCCAGCACCATCAACGAGTCGCGTCTCGAACTCGGTGATCAGGCTCTTCTCGGTGTTGTCGAGCTTCGAGTTCATGTAGTCAAGGATCTTGGCCTTGCCTGCATTCTTCTGCTCGTCCACGCCGAACCGCACGATGCTGGCCGCGATGTAACGCCAGTTATACTGGGCGATCGTCAAGAACTCGTAGTCATTCAGCGTGACCGTCGTTCCCTTGTCGACCCAGGTGATGTTGCCGTTGGTCGCGTATTCCAGGTTCTCCTCGAGGAACCTGCCGCCGCGCTGGGTCTTCATCTTGCCCTTGTCTTTGAGCCAGAACCAGAACGGCGTCGCGTTGAAGACGTTGTCGGCAACCCCTTCCATCCTGTTTTGCCAGGTGGTGGTGTAGAGGTTGTCGAGGAACTGTGTCAGGCTAAGGCCTGCCATAGGTCATTACTCCTCGCCAAAATCAGGCTCGCCGAACGCGGCGGCCAAATCCTGCCAAGCCGCGGTCGCCGCGTCCTTGCCAGGCATGTTGCGAGCCCTCGAGCCCGTTCCGCTTTGGTTAGGCGTCAGCCCACCAAACCCCCGCGGCCTGGAAGGCGCCTCGATCGGCGGGGCATTTGCCTTGTCCAGTTTCGCGGCTTTGTCCGGGTTTTCGGCGCGCGCCAGCTTGTAGAGCCGGTTCGGCGGAAGGCCCGGATGTTCCTTGGCCAGGGAGAGCATTTCCCCCTTCCATTCGTCGAAGTCCTTGTGCGCGGCACGCAATTCCTTCACCGCGCCGGTCAATTCCGACCGGGTGGTGTTCGCCTGAAGGGCCTGTAACTGTTGTGTCAGCGGCTCCACAACATTCTTGTTGACGACCTTTTCGACTGTTTTGACGATGTGCTTCGCGAAGTCAGCGCGCGACAGGAGTTCGAGATCTTGCGGCGATCCCCCGTCATCGTCGTCATCGTCGTCGGTGGTTGACTGCGTTGGCTGTTGCGATTGCTGGGCCAGTTGAACAATCTGCTGCAGGGCCGTGGCGGTCTGGCCCTGAGCATTGATCATCTCGCGCGCCCATGCAGGGACGGCGGCACTCTGGTCGGGGCCAGAAGAGCCTTGCTCACCGCCTCCAGCGGCTCCGCCGCCAGAACCACCTTCCGCGGCGCCGCCGCCCCCTTCATCCGCGGGTGCCCAGTAGGCACCCCCCATCAGTCGATCACGTAATGACATTGTCACCTTCCATCATCCCCGCGGGGATACGTCTGTTGTGTGCGCGAGCGCGTGCGGCGATCAGAGCCTTGTAAAGGGTCATCTGGTGCATCTCGAGGCGGCCCTCGGTCATGATCCCAAGGCGGAGCACGTGCGCTCGGATATACCCCTCCTTGGAACAAGTCACCAGCATAACCCCCTCGTCTTGTTGCGGCAGATCAACTCCCGCATCGTGACACAACTTGTCCAGGCTGTCAACAGCCGAAACATTTGCCGATTTCATATCCACCGTCCTTCCTTCGCGCGGAACAGTCCCCCCAGATCCTCGGCGTAGAGGGAGTAGTTTCCATTTTCCTTCGCAATGCGGCGAAGGTCGCTCATGTTGCTGATGTGCGCGCCGTCCTCGCTCACGTGTTCGTAGTAGCCCTCGTGGAAGGTGACGTGTCGGCGCGGCGGCATGAGAATGCGATGCATCAGATTACAACACTTACTGTCCCGTCCCCACGGAGCAAAGCAACGTTGTTCGTGTGCTTCGTATTCCTCCATTTGGGCTATCGTCATCACCAATTCGACTTGGTGACCCTCGTCACACTGATAGGTGTATGTTGGCACTGGTCAATTCCCCATTGTTTGCCGGACAACATTGCGCCATGTTGCCCCCGTCAACGCTGCGGCGTCCTTCCCTTCCCCCCTTGGATTGCCCGAAGTTTGGGCAGGAGTTGTTGGTATTGCTCGAGTTTCATTGCATTCCCCCTCGTCGCGCCCGGCGCCCCACCCAGGCCGGCCTGCTGCATGGCTTGTTCCTTCATCATCTCGGCCTGTTGAGGGTCGATCATCATGTCGTCGAAGTCCGCGCCGTGATAGGCGCGCAACAGATAGGAGGTCAGTTTGTGCGGATCAATCAGCGGGTTTTGAGCCAGCAGCTGATAAACCTGAACCGCTTTCTGCTCCTTCAACTGCTTCGTTTCCGGCAACGTCGAGTCGGGATCAATCGACACATTATAGCCACCGTGGTGCAACTCCTCCGGGCGGAACTTGACCCAAATCTGCGCGCCCCCCGGACCCACGAGGTCGATCACCTGCTCCCCTTGCCACCGATTAAAGAGGAGCGGATGGACCTGCTCCATCAAGTCCACCAAGAGATCAGCAACCGCATCACGGCGCTCATCCATCCTGATCTGTGTGGCCATGTTAACAATCTGCGCTTCAGTCGCCGACCTGTCCGCCGAACCCGGCGCATACTCGCCGAACTGGTTAGCGCCCAGACCCAAAATCTCCTGGACATCCTTCTCCACCAGCGCGTCCATCGTGATGAGGCCCTGCGGGATATTGGCTGCATCAATGACCTTCATTTTCCCGATGCCGCCTTCGTTCATCTTGACGACAGGCGCAACACTCTCGTCCGACATCTTCGCCATTTCGTCCTCGGACATCGCGCCGCTCTCCACCAGCAGCTTGATGACCGTGGCGCGCCGGTGCTTCATCATCACCGTCCGAATGTCGTTGAGTTCCCGCTGTTGTGGGTCCAAGATCTTGCTATCCGGCACCCCCCAAAAGGTCTCGTCATCCTCGTTGAAGATCAACGGGAAATAAGGTATATGTCCGTGATCCATCAACTCGTCGTGGTCCGAGAACAAAATCTTCGCGTTGTGATACGGAGCCATCACGAAGACCATACCACTCTTTTTGTCCCGGATTTCCCAGAGCTCAACATTCCCGTCCGCGCTGGCGCGTTCGCCGCTCTTGACGATTTCGCTCGCGTGCACCTTGTTTACATTGAGATCCTGCGTGTGCTTGAACCGAGGATCGTCCCGCACGTCGTCGATGTGGCGGCGCACGATGTTGCAGACCCACCGCGCGTCGTGATGGTTCTCGCACAGGTGGGGCACCACAAAGGTTCGAGGATGCACCGGCAAAAACCAAGGCATGTCGGGAACAACCAGGTCATTATATTCGACCCTGAAGCGATGCCGCTTCTTTCCTTCTGGCGCGCTCGCATCGACGAGGTCCGGTGTCGGCGTGAACTGCGCACCATAGCCAAGTTTTCCAATCCCCGTCCCATAGAGAAAGGCATGCATCACCATACTCTTCATGCCCTGCTTGATTTTCATCTGGCGCACGAGCCGGTTGTCCAGGCGCTCAAGCACCTGCGCGAGGGCATAATGATCGTCCCCTGGCTTCGTCGCCGTGATCGAAATGCTGGGATTGCGGAAGTAAACCCGCGGCACCAGTGTCCGCACCATTTTGAAGAAGATGTTGACGGGCAAATATCCCTTGTCATACTCGCCCCGATAGAACTTGCGCCAGGTTGCCCATTCGCCCTCAAACGCGCTCTTCCGGCGAAACTCAATGCCCTTGCGCACCTGCGTCAACCACCAGGTGCCATCGGGCTCGCCGTTCGTCTTGTAGCCCGCGAACGTATTCTTGTTCGGTTGCGCAGGACTTACATCCGGCGGCGCGTAGTTGTTGCTGCCACTCATTTAGAGCCATCCCCATGCTTCGAGTTGCCGAATGTCATCCGGAACACGCTCGCCGATGTCGAGCCGGTATTGCTTGCCCCCGAGTTTGATGTTGTCGAGGGTTCGATAAACCCGGCCGCGAGCCTCCTTGACTGTCTCCCCCCGCGCAGTCGCCTTGAGAACCAGACCATCCGCCGGGGCGACCCGAAATAAGTTGTCCTTGATGAAGACATTGCACAGCCATAGGTGTTCAATGTTGTGCTCGTTGATGCCCAAAATCGGCTCTCCCCATTCTGTCTGAGGAACGTCCTCCAGTGGGTATGGAGGAACCGTGAGTCGAACGGCAATCGAGTAATTCGCACCGGGAATAAACTCCATCTTGGTCATGGTTCCAGTTGCAATTTCTCGCAGAAATTCTCCCACGCTGAGTCGCACGCCTTCCATGAGCGCCTCAATCGCATCATAGCCAAATCGTGCTGTAGCTTCAAGAGCGAACGCGCCTCCCTCGTTAACGATGCAGTTGACATCGACTGGGCCGCGCCATCCAATGCTGCGCAAGAATGGCGCAAGGCGTTCAACTGTTGCTCGAGTGAGTTTATTGCTTTGACGCGCCAGGACAACATTACCCATGCATCCTGTGTTGGGTCCGAGACCTCCCGGCAGAAATCGTTTTTCCTCGAAGGTGTGGTTGAAGGGCTTGACAAACTGCTTGCCGTTGAACCATCCCTCAGTGCTAACCTCAACTCCCTCGACGACGCGTTGGACAAGGAGGTTAGCGTTACTCGGATACTCTCCGAAGGCCCACTCCAGTTGCTCCGAGTGTTTGATAACTCGACTCGTGGCGCAGCCAATGTTGTCATCGGCTTTGACCGCGAACCCACCGGCCAGGGGCTGTCCCATGATAAAGGCTTTGGCTTGGGCGGGATTATCGAAGCTGTAACTTTCCGGGATGGTGATGCCGGCGCGCTTGAAGATGTCCATTCCCGCAGCTCGGTCAAGCTCCATGCGGTCCATGACTGGACTGGCTCCGATGAAAGGAACTCCGACGTGTCGAAGCACCTGTTCAGCTGCACCAAAGCCCACCATATCGCAGACAACAAGATCGCTGCCCCGAAGATTGTCGCGCCAAGAGCCCACCCGCTCAACGATGCCTCGCCCACTTTTCCGATACTCCTCGCTTTTGATATACATCTTGACCGAGTGCCCCTCGAGCACCAGGCGCTGCGCGAGCCCCAGTCCGTCACCCGTTTGGGACATCACCAGGATTTTCACAACCAATCCCCCAAGCCATCGACGTGCGTGCCGACGGGCAAGGCAGCATTAGCGTTGTTCCATCGCGCCTCGAGTTCGTTGATGGCGCGCCCGGCTTCGAACACCTCGTTCATTCGCAGTCCCCGTCCCCGATCTTCTTCCTCGCGTTCCCGCGCGAACATCCGCGCGGCCCGAGGACGACCGTAGTTTGCGAAGGCCAACGCCATAACGCAATCATCAAAACATCCCGCAGTCGCCTCCATTTTGCCATTGTCATTCTCGATGAAGGAGCCCATTTCGAGATGAAGGATTTCGGAATGAATACAAACTTCGTCGCGCACGTTCTTTTGCAACTCACCGATCATCAAAGCCTTCATGGTGTCGGTGGTGTAGATGCCGTAGTTCATTAAGTCGCCCAGGTCGTTGTTGCCCTTCGCTGCGTTTCCGCGCGTGCGACTCTGATGGATGCGGCCGCCAGGATAGCCCAGATTGAGCAATTCCTTGATCACCACCGGGCCATGATTGTTCCGCTCGATGACCAAGTAAGCGTTGTTGAACTTCTTTCCCAGATCATAGACGCGCCTCGCGAACCGATCCGGCTCGATCATGTTGTTGCGGTATTCCAGCACATGCTCGCCCGTTTCGGCCTCCAGGCCTTCGACCACGGAGAAATCCCCACCACCACCACCAGCCACATCGACGCCCAGCACATAGCCGACTCGCCGAATGGGCTGGTCGCCGAGCACGAAGGTCCAAGGGTCGATCGAATGCCACTCGGCGCGCTCCACAAAGTTAATCTCATGAAACACGCCAAACCCGGTTGCCTGGAAGCATTCGGTCAGGGTAAGGGGGTAGTTCTCCTTGAACCCCCGCAAGTCATAATTGCTTTCCTCCAACTTCATCCGACGCCACGCGATTTGGCCGAGGGTCAGTCCGCGCGCCAACAGTTGCGGCTCTTCCAGTTGCGCGTCGAGATCGCCCATGAGCTGGCGCGCCTGCTCATCCGTCAGGGGCTTGCTGTATTCCGGGGTGTTAAGCCAATTGTAGAAGTGGAGTTTATACGAACCACCTCGTTGTGCACGCATACAGGCCTTATGGAACCAGTTTCCAGTTCCCCGCCCGGTTGACTCGAGCAGAATATTCCCTGAAGGAGGCACGGCTTGAAAGAGGCCTGAGAGCAAAGCTTCCGGGTTTGGCCACCGGCTGACCTCACTGCAATGCAGGTCTGTGATTGTGTCCCCAACACCATAGTCGTCGCTGCCCGCAGTGCCGATGAAGATGCTGCTGTCATTCTTGCCAAAAACAATCCGATTTTGAGTCGCGTATTTGATATCGGGCTGGGGGCCCTTGAAGTGCTTGACCATGTAGTGGATGCGGCCCAGCAGCTTTTGGGTCGTATCTGTGTTATGCGCGATGATAACGTGCCTGCGATTGCGATAGGCAAGGCAACGAACAAGCGCCCGCCCAAGGGGATAGGTGCTAAATCCTCCCTGCCGATACTTGGCGATGATGTCGCGGCCCGTCGCCGCTTCGTCAAACGCTGCTTGGTCCGCGTTGAGAATGAAGTCAACATCGTTGCCATCCTTGTCCGGAATGCGCAGCAAGTTCTCGATGAGGAACCGATCTTGGGTCATTGGAAGCCGATCACGGAACCGTGCCTCCGACCTGCTGTCGGCGTGTCGAACAGGGAGAAGCCCGCCGGGAGCGTAACTGCCGTGGTGCCCAAGGACAGTGTGGCATTCCCCGCCTCAGCATTGTTGTAAACGATGAAGCACGGGCACGACATGCCGACGAACGACATTCCTCCGGTGCCGGCCGCAGGATCGGCAGTTGGGCTGCTGTTCCAGTTGTCACCCGCCGCCCGCATTTCCGCGCTGGTGAACCAAACACTCGACGTGCCAAAGTCCACACACATGGTGAAGGTGCCATTGGCACTCGGAACGCCCGCGAGGCTCGACAGGAGGACGTTGTTGAAGAACACGCCCTGGTTGCCACCAGTCGAATTGGGGTCATAGCCGATCGCGTTGGTGTCGCTGCCCGCGCCGTTGGGGTTATTCAGCGCGAATGTCGCATTGGCCAGCCCCACGTCCCAGTTGTTCGAGATTTGGGTCGTGCTGATGTCGCCACACTTCTTGCCCACGGTGAAGGAAGAATTCGATCGCACCGAAGTCGAACCACCGCCCAGATTTGCGGATGTGGCCGTGAAGTTCTGGTTGGACAAAGACATATTAGCATCTTTGTCGCCTGCGTTCCACGTCGTAATCGAGGGATTGACCGGCGCGTTGGGGAATTGCCACTGCGTGTAAGTGGTGAACTGCCCATTTTTGAAGGTCGTGTTGTCGGTGTTGAGAGTGCCGTCGGGGTTCTGCGTGGCCAGGTTTCCCCACGCGACCCACGAGTTGCTCATGCCCTGGAGCGGCAACGCAAGAACGGGTCCGCCAGAGGCCGAACCGTTGATGTAGGAAGTGATGGTGGAGGACCACGCCTGTTCCGCCGCGAGCGCGCCGTTGGTGTTGTCCAAACTGGCACCGCCCACCACAAAGACCGGCGCGATGTTGCCCGAAACCAGATAGCCCCACGCCGCATTACTGGCTGTGATCCACGACGCACCACTGTCCGGTGTGCGCCCCGCAACGTTGGCAGGGAATTCGTGGGCCGAGTAAACCACCTTGTTCGCGGGGATCGTGGTGCCACCGCTGGCGGTCGGACGCGCCATGTTCTCGCGCGTTAGCGCGTAGGGATTGGCGACGGCTCCCAGCACATTCTGCATATTCCCAATACACCACCCGTCGATGTTAGGACGGCATGACCACGCCTGAAACATCGACGTGCGGGGCATCTGGTTTTGGATGGAGTTGTTCAGGATGTTCATATCGAAGTTCATATCCGACGCGCTCGGACTTCCCGAACCCCACTCCGTCATCGACCACAACTTGGATGGATGAGCGGAGATTTGCGCGTTGTAGAGGCCGCCATACACGGCAAAGGCATCGTTGTTGTAAACATCCTCACCCACGAGGTCCACGAACGCGTCGCCAGGATAATTGTTATTCCCGGTTCCGTCCCCCGCGTTGAAGCCCTGGGCGAAGACCCAGATGAGATTAGTCAAGCCCTTGGTTTGGGTCAAATAGTTGTAGTGCTGTTGCCACAGCGTAATCCACAGCGCGTCGGTCCACGCAGTGGTTCCATAGCCCCACCAGAAGCCCGCAAACCGGCTCTCAAAAAACGCCCGATAGTAGAGGAACACGCCCGCGTTTTGAAGCGTCTGGAGGCCCGCAGCCTCCTGATCATACATCGCGTGCAAGGCAATGTATTGCGCGGTGCCCGGCGTGGTGACCTGAACCGGATCAACCGGCTGACTCATGTCGCCGCCCGCCGGGCTCGGGAATACGGAATTGAGATACGGGATACCACCGGCCTGCCAATGAGCGATCAACCTGTTATTGACCGCCGTTACGTTGTCGATGCCCGTCGCGCCGAAGGCCCAATACCCATCCCCCATAACAGCAACGTGCTTGCCTCCACTCTGCGTGGTGAAGAAGTCCGTCTCGATGTTGCTGGCCGGCGGGCTGTCATACTGCCCATAGAGGACGTGGTGGCCCTCGAGGCCCTTCAGATAGGTAAGCATCGTCGCCTTGGTCAGCGCGCCGCCCCCACCGTTGACGGGCTTCGCCTGCGCGAGCGACAAGTCCGACATCGTCGTCGTGTTGCCAGTTCCGTTGAACAAGGTGCCCTTGTTGATCGGGCCTTCTACGATGATCAAGGCCGATGGATCGGCCGCCGTGACGGCTGCGCCTGTGTCGTTGTAGATGGCAAGGATGTCGCTGCCGTTGCCGCCACCCCAGTTAACCGGTGCGGTCAGCCCCACGCCCGCGACCGTGGGTTCCTGATGGAGGTCGAACCCGATGACAGTGGGGTTGTTCACATAGTGCGTCGCAACGGTGACCCAATTTGTCTTGAAGGTGCCATAGGTGATCGTGCCTGTGGCACCGCAGCCATCGGTGTTGTTCGTTGTGTTCCAGGGCGCGGCGCTGTTCAAGTCATACGGCAGTCCGTTGGCTTGATGCGTGAGGCACGTCGCGTTCTGTTCGTTGCCCGCGTGGACGAGGATGACGCGCAAACTCTGCGCGGCCGCGGCCGACACGATTGCGTCGAGGTTGACCAGGTTGAGTGTCGCATCATACCAGGGAACCCTGATGCAGTTGAACCCGCCCGGCGACGTGATCTTGACCAAATCACCCAGCACGGAACCCAACGGGAAATCCACGCAGTTCGCGCGCACGTTGTCGCCGATCGCGCTGACGATCTGGTTGCCCGCAACATGCAGGGCGCCGGTGGGAAGCAGCTGGTTCGCGCGCGCCGGCAACGCGGCGGCGAGGACCAAGGCGAGGGCCAGAAGGAACTTTCTCATAGGATCGTGCTCGTCCCGCCAATTTCGATTGAGGCGTCAACAGGCGTGCCACCAACACCAGAGATGGTGATGGTCAACGGCTGGCCCGCCGTGATGGCCGTCGAGGTGCAAGTGGTCGTCCCGCCAGTTGCGTTGACGGTGATTGCGTTGCAACCCGTGACGGCGACTCCGTTGACGTTGACCGCCAGGGTGAACGTCGGCGTGCCGGTCCCGCCGGTTTTCCAGTCGACCTTGGTGATGTGGCCGCTGGTGTAAGGGTATTTGAGCGCAACCGTGTAGGTGCCGTTGGCCACGGTGGTCAAGGGATCGAAGTAGTAAGTCGTCGATCGGGTGATCTCGTTCGCGCCCGCGGTGCCGACGGTGAGAGCGCCCGTCGCACTGACGGACATCGGCGCGCTCGCAGTGAGCGTTCCGCCCGTCGGCAACAGGGCGCACGTGGTGCATGAGATGACGCCCGCGTTGCTGACCGCAACCCCACCCGTTCCGCTAAGCGCGCCACCGTTCACTGTGGTCGCGATGCCGCCGGTGACGCCGTTGATGCGCAAGAAGCCTGCCGACGAGGTCGTCCAGAAGTCCCCGTTTGCGGGCGTAGTCGGCGCGACACCCGGGGGCAGATTGACGCCCGATCCGCCAACCGCACTGGCCGCCGCGGTGAACTTCCCGCTCATCGTGATGGCGCTGATTGTTGCAGTGCCAGTAACGTTGGGTGAGGAAATGGTCGGGGTTGGGATGGTCAGATTGGCCGGGAGCGTCGTGCTCTCACTCGGCACGCCCGCGCCCGAGGTGATGAGCACCGCATTATTCGTAACGGCGAGCCCACTGATCGTCGTGCCGTTAGCCGCGTAGTAGCCGATCTGGTTGGCAAGGGCCGCGCTGACCGTGCCTGCGCCACCACCGCCGCCAGGCCCAACGCCCGAGTCGATCAGCTTGCCGCCCGCGTCGAACTGAGGCACGTGGCCATTGATGCCGCTTCCATCGGTCGTCATAATCTTGTTGCCGTTGCCCGCGCCAGCAACGCTTGCGCCGTTGACCAGGTTCATGTTCTGGCCCGCAATCGCGACGATGGCAGTCGTGGGATTGGGCTGCAAGACCCACGCGCCAAGATTATTCACGCGCGCCCAACAACCCGTTACGCCCGGTCCAGTTTCCGTGCCGTTGGCACAGTCACTGACCTCAGCCCACTGTCCTTCGTCGGCCGCCGTGACCGAAGGCAGTGTGCTTTGCGTCACCTTTTGCGGCGTGACAATAGCACTCGGGATGGACAGATTGACCGGCAGCGTTGTGGCTTCCGCAGGAATACCGGTGCCGCCGGTGATGAAAACTGCGTTGTTCACCGGCGCGGTAGCGACGGGCGAAATCGCGAGGCCATCGGTAGCGTAATAGGCTGGCTGATTTGCGAGGCCCGCGTTGATGCCAATGCCACTGCCGCCGCTCTGGATGAAGGCCGCGAGGGCCGACAAGCTGAAACAGCGCGGCGGGTGCGCCGGCTGGGTTTGGGGCTGGACGCCCAGCAGGCAATCCGTAGTGGTCAGCGTGCCCGGCGGGGGATACTGGTTCAGGGTGGAAGGCAACAGCACCTGCGCATACGCAGCGTGCGCGCCGCCGGAGGCCAATGCCCAACACAGGACCAACCACCAGAACAACTTGCGCATACGCGAAACTCCTTTCAGTAGTGGCCCCAGGGCACACCTTGGTGGCTGACGAAGAACCCGATGACGCTCAACAGCAGGAGGATGAGGGTGCCCGCAACGGTCAGGGTCATGGTGTCCTGTTTGTTCAGTCGGCGCGTTATCCGTTCTTCCATTTCCTTCAAACTCGTCGTGTTTTCCTCGTGCCGCATCTTCTGCAACTCCGCCAGTTCTCGATATCGGCGATCGCAGTCGATAGTGTGTGCTTGAAACTTGACGCCCAACGCTATGTTGTCAGTGAGGCGATCAAGCACCTTGTCCAGGCGATCGATCCAATCTTTGTTATTCGACCACACCCCACGAGTCCTTTTCTTATGGGCCCACACCAAGGAGAAGGAGTCCAGGTTTCTTACCACCTGCAGCAACATTGCCTTTTACATTCAGCGCCGAACGCGGACGCATAGTTGTCCCATAGGGATCAGCTGCGTGCTCGGCAACCTCCTGCGCGGAAAGCACGCGGTTCCACCAGAAGAAGTCGCTCACCGGCCAAGGCCAGCCGGATAGCATGATTTCGAGGTCCATCGCGGCGTCGCCGGTGTCGGTCGCGCCGTTCTGGATGCCGTCGATGAACAACTTGGTAGCCGTGTTGGCCAAGCTGCTAGTGACGGTCAATCGCTTTGGACCGACGTAGTTGCCGATGGCGGTATGGCCTGTCCAGGTCGCGCCGGTCGAGTTGGTGAACAGGTTGGTTGAACCGTTGATGCCAAAGTAATGGGTGAGCGCTGCATTGGCCACTAGGACGGTGTTGCCCGCGTAGGTCCCTGTCGCCGCGCCGTCCCACGTGATGAGGGCACTCAGGGTCCATTCGTTGAAGGTCGTAAACACCGTGCCCAAGTTAATCTGGTCGTTCGTTTGTCCACCAGTCTTGGTTGCGTAACCCCCGTTGGCCGAGGCGACGACGACCTGGCTCTTGCCCGCGCCGGTCAACGTGAAGGTCTGGTTCCGGTTCACGAAGTCCCGCATGCCCGAGGGACTCGGATCGAGCTGCTGACCGTTCTGGTTGAGTTCCATGTGGAGCAACGACTGGAGCCCGCCCGACAGCCGCCCCGTCGGATCGAACTCCAGCGTGTGTCGTTCTCCCGGCTTGACGCCGCGGCGCCAGCGTTGGCGCGCAAGATCGACGGCGGAAACCACCTAGAACTGGACCGTGTAAAGGGCGTAGCGGATCAGATTGGACGACGCTGCCAGGGTCACGCCCGTTTGGTTCCGCGCGATCCCCTTCCAAAAGGCCGGGGGCATCGGAACTTTGCTGGACCCCGCGCGCGGAGTGATCGAGGTGCCGGCACGGATCTTGATGGTGAAGTCGGCCGCGCGACCAGGAGCCACAGTGGCGGAACCATCTTCATAGTTCGTCCCGCCGTCCACGGAAAGGAGTTGCCACACCTCAATAAACGCGCCGGCCACCGGGCTCGACGTGCCACCAGCCACATACTCGAAATCCGCATAGAGGCGCGCATTGGTGTTCTGGAGCGCCGCGCCCAGAGTCGAAAGCACGTTCGCGCTCGAGTTGGCCAACGAATTGAGTTCCGTCGTCAGCACGTTCGCCACGCCCACGCCATACGAGCCCGCGCCCTCATACAGGAAATTCGTGGCGGCCTCGGCGGCTCGAGGGAGGAAGATCGAAAACGGCGCGGCGAGGGCGACCCCCATCAACCCCCGTCGCGACAGGCGTCTCCGACCTTCCTCTATCAGATCGGCAACCTCATGCTCCTCATGCCACTTCCGGCCGACGGGGGGCAGGTTGTCGAAGTCCAAATACTGTTCCATTTCGGTTTGTGTTCCGGCCAACATTGCGGGTTATGCCACCGTCGCCAGGGACCACGCCGTGCCGTCCCAGGTCGTGCCATAGTTCGGCCACTCATTGCGGTTGTTCACCGCAGCCTGGCGCGCCGTCCACATCGCCGCCAACACGGTTTGGGCCTGAGCCAATGAGGGCACTTGATCCGGCGCGAGTTGCACAACATGCTCAACCACCTGGCCCGCTTGCAGCGCCGCCACATCGGCAGGTTGTGCGTCGATCCACTCACTCCGCGCGCTCGCCTTCGCGTAGAACTTCTGACGCGCCGCCGGAACGTCCATCCAGAAGGCGACGTTGATGACGCGGGGATCGGGCTGGTCGAGCACGATGACACGAAGGCGGGGCATCGGTCCTCACTTGTAGTAGAAGTTGACGATATACGAGCTGGCAGCCGGCGCGGTCGTGTCGTTGTCTGCGATGCCGCCGGTCACGCAGTAGGTGATCGCGGTGTTGAAAGAGACACCGTTTGTGTCGTGCATGATCTGGCCACCGCCGCTGGTGCCGCCGCTGGCAGGCACAACGTATCGTAAAAGCGGCGTAGGCGTGCCGCACGTAACGCTTGCTTGCGCGGTGTTATACAACTTGACATAGACCGGGGCCGAAGCAGCGATGGAATAGGCGTCAAGGCCGTAGAGCTGGCCAGCACTTGCCTTGACGGCCACGCTCGTCGTATTGGCCGCGACGATGTTGGAGAGGACACTGAGGCCGCCACTGGTCGATGGCAGGACATTGACGTCGATCGGGTTGGTCAGGGTCGTTTGGTCCGTCGCGATCACTACGCGCATGGTGCCTGCGTTGACCGTGCCACTTCCTGTCGATGTGGCCGTTCCCGCCAGCTGCGCCACGTTCACCGCGGAGTTCGCGTCGGGCGTCACGAGGAGCTTGGTCATGCTCGCAATGCCCTGAACGGTGAGGACATTAGTCGAGGCGGTGCCCGCCGTTCCAGGCGCGGAACCCGCAATGGTTGCTGTGTCGGTGCCAACTGCGATGCGTTGCGCGCCCGTTCCAACTGCGCCCGAACCAGCCAGCACAGCCACCGAATTGACCTGCGTCAGGTTCTGCGCCCACGTCCCAGACTGCGTCACCGCGCCGATCGTGTTGGCCCCCGTTGGGAGGGCCACGTTGACCTTGACCAAGGCGTTGCCCGCATTGTCGCACTGGCGCGGACTCGAGTTGCCCGCAGTGATTGTGGTGGGCGTGGTCTGGAACTGACAGCCCGTCAAAAGGGAATTCGCCGGGCTCGCCGCGTTCTGGCCCGCGAAGTCCATGATCGCGCCGGCGTTGCCCAGGAGATCGATCTTGCCGACTGTGTTCGCGCCGGTGGGCAGGGCCGTGTTGACGCTGATCAACAGGTTTTTCGATGCATCAACGCGCAGCCGATCCCAGGTCGTGCCGTTGAAACCGAAGTTATAGGCGTTGGTGCCGCTGTTCGTGCTCGAGGTTGCGACTGCGTCCGCCGCGTTCGAGAGCGCGCCGGCCGAACACCCAACAGCGCAGTTGACGTTGAGGTTCTTTGAGCCGTCAACGCGCAACCTGTCGAAGGTCGTCCCGTTGAAGCCGTAGAGCCACGCAGCGGTTTGTCCGTTGGTAGCACTGGTCGCGATGGCATCGGCGTTGTTGTTGAAGGTGCCGCCGGCGCAGCCGACTGCGCAGTTGACTTGCAGGTTTCCGCTGCCATCGGCGTTGACGGAAACGAGGTTGCCGGCGTTCTTCGCGCCGATCGCGAGCCCAGTCGTTGGAAACGTCGTAGTAAAGGATGGGAGGACGAGCACGCTGCCGGTCAGCGGGCCGGCGCCACTGGTGGTGGCAGGTTGCGCAAACGCCAACGCGGGCGCCAGGATGAGGGCTAGGGCGAGGAGCCACCGGCGCACTTAAACAATCTCCACCGACAAACTCGTTGTGCCATCACCGCCCGTGAAGACCGCGCGGGCTTTCCGGAACTTCGCCTGGAAGAACACGTCGCCCGCCGCGGTGAACTTGAGGTTGAGCGGGGAGGTCCAACGGGAGTTGGCGTCGGGGACCTCGATGCCGTCAGGCGATAGCTGAATTTGCACCTGACCCGCCGCGCCGAACGTGCCCGTGCCGCCGGAACCGCCAGACTTGAAATCAAGGCCCAAGATGTATGCGTGCCACGACGGGGACTGCCAGCGCGAACCCGGATCACTGGTTGCGTAGCTGGCAGTCGTGGTGGGGCCGGCGCTGGTGAAGGTCCACTTCATACCCGTATTCCTTGTTCTTGGAGGATGCGCCGCAGATGCTGCAATTCGGCCCACAGGATGGAGACAAGGGCCGGATGATCCACGAGCTGGTAGATGGGTTTGCCCGTGAGCGGCGCGACCGCGTCACGCTCGCCAATGACGGCCCACGGAACCAGACGCTGCAACTCGTCCGCGATGAAGAAGGAGCGCTGTTCATTGCTCCCGTCGATGAGGCCCTGCCACACTGGAACCTGATCAATGATCGCGCCCGCCGATTGGAACGGGCCGAACACCGTCTTGATCCGGCGATCGGAGGTTGTGCCGTAGGTGACGGTGGTGCCAGTGGCACTGGTGATCCCGCCGGCCTGCGCACCGTTGACCAGGAACGACGCATGGAAGGTGCTCGTCCCAGCGGCGGCGATGTTGGACTCGAAGGCCGCAACATTCGTGGCGCTGCCAGCAGCCTGGGTGACAGTAACCCCATTGCCCTCGGGATTGATGTCGATGTTCATCTTGAAGGTGCCGGTGCCCGTGCGGGAGGTCAGGCGACCCAGCGGGTTCGATATGGTCCACATGACGCCTGCACCCACGCCAACGCCATTAAACCGGATGTTGCCGGTGGTGCTCAAAGGCGTGATCGTGATGTCGCCCGCGCCGTCGGCAACCAGGACCGTCCGCGCGATACCGTTGTTGTCGTCGATGGCCAGTGGGACGCCGTTGCCGACGATCAAGCCGGCGTGAAACACTGGCTCGTTGAAGAAATCCGTGGGCACCGAAACCGGCACGCTGAGGCCACCGTCCAGCGTCGATAGGCCATCCACTTGCAGGGTGCCCGTCAAATGGTTCGCGCCCTCGAGAGTCAGCGCGCCCTGCACGATGAGGCTGCCAGTGGTCGTCAGGCCCACGATGTTGGCGGAACCCGCCGTCAGGCCCTCGGAGACGGTCAGATTGGTGAAGGTGCCCGCGGTCACAAACTGGATTTGCGTCCAAACCGTTGTCGTGGGGTCGGAACCGCCTTGGGTGCAAATCCACAACGAGTGCCCCACGTAGTCCCATACCAGATCGGGTGGCACCTGTGCGGAACCCGACTGGCCCTCGATGAGGCCTTGCGGCGTGCCAGCGACCAGGCTCACCATGTTGACCGACTTGATTTGAACCACACCCGCCGCGGTGAGGCCGGCGAAGGGCGTTTGATTGGAGCCGCTCATTCCGCGCTTCCTTCAATGGTGCAAAGAGGGTCGGCCGACGCGGGGACCGGGCCTGTCGTGACGGTCAGTGATGCTTGGCCCGTGGTGCCCGCCACCTCCAGCATCCGCCGCACGAGATCTTCCGCAGTCGGCCGATCGCTTTCCTTTTTCTCGAACCGGCCTCGGGCGCGCCAAACCATATCGGCGGCCCGCAACGCAAGCGCCCTGTCCTCGCCCGACATCGCTTCGCTTACGACCTGATGCGACTTCGCATAAGTTTCGTTGTCGATGTCGATGAAGCGCTGGGCGATCACACTCTTGGTCAGGGGGTCGTTCAGGATGAGGCTGATCTGCGGCGCCTGCATCCCCATGACCTGGGCAATGTCCTGGCCCTTCATCCCGCTCAAATGCAAGTTGACAATCCGCAGATGCTTCCCAGTCAGGCGCGTCAATTTGGCGGCCCCGGAGGGCTTCCGGATGCCGACGGCCTTCTCGTGCTGGTAAACCGCTGCGTCGTAGGGCATCAGTAGGTTGGGCCTCCGCCGTGACGGGCCTTGGTCGGGTGCTTGGTCTTGCCGTGTTTCGGCGCGACCTTCTTGCCCTTCGGGCCCTTTTTGCCAGATTTGGACAACCGGCCCTTGGCCTGCCCGCTCGGCAGGTTCTGGGGCCGTAGGTGCATCAACGCGCTTACGAAGTCGTCAGACATCACCAGCCTCCCACGTCGCTTGTAGTTCTCCCGTCGTGCCGTCGAACATCGAGAGATCGACCTCATGCTCGATGCCCGGGACCTTGCCCGTCGCCGAATACTGCCACAGGTAGTAATGGTCGAACGCGGCGGGCAAGACGGCGCGCGGTCCCCACTGCGAGAGCCAAAGCCGGCAGTCGCCCAGGATGCCGGAGTCAGCGCCCTGGTTCAACATCCGCTTGAACATGTAGCCCGCGTAAAGGATGGGGAGGATGCCTGCGCGTTGCCAGACGAGGGAGACGAACTGCTTGGCCGTGGGCAGCGACATTGTCGGGCCACCGGGATTGGCCTCGAAGTCGAGCGCCAAGGCCTCGCCCGGCACGATATCGGCCAGGAAGTTTTCGACCTGCTTCTCCACGTCCTCGCCCGTGCCGAAGTGATAACGGCCCCACAACATGCCCGTGGGGAGGGCGGCGGCCCGATGCTCGGCGTAGCTGGGATCGCGGTAGCTGGTGCCCTGACTGAACTTGTGGAGCACCGCGGCGACGCCGAAGCGGCGAACCGCGGGCCAGTCAGACACGTGCTGGAAGTGCGAGCAGTCGAGGACTGTGGTCCCCACGTCAGGTGCTCCCGCGCTCACGCGTCGCCTTGTGCGGCTCGCGCGTGCCGATCTGCGCGGTGTGCTCCTTGCAGCCCTGCACAGTGCGGTGTGGGCTGACGGACGCGCCGCAGGGTCCTGCGGACGCGCTGCGCCCTCCGCTGCCGTCGTGCCCGCCGGTTGCCTTCGCGCCGTATCCCGAGGGCTTGCCCGTCATGCTGATGTGGCGGAAGCCCGCCGAATGTCCCTTGGCCATGTTCACACCTTATGGAGTTACGGCGCCACCGGCGCCTGGTTTGCCCTGCCGAATATACGCGCCGGGACCGCAGTCGCCCGAAATACTGCCGCTCCCCCCGCCGAAGCCCGCCGCGCCCACAATCGACATCGTGAACTTGCCGGCGCACTCAATCCCGCCCGGACTCATTCCGGCGGTCCCGAGGTCCTTGTTGATTTGGCCACAGGCTCCAAGCGCAAGGGCCGTGGCCGTGGCCGTGGCCACTATTACTGACCTGCGGAGGGTCACTTCTTTCCGCCCTTCGGCTTACCCTTGCCGGCGCCCGGCTTCGGCATACCCTTGGGTGGGAACGGCATCGGCTTACCCTTGGCCATTGATATTCTCCTCGTGTTTGTCCCAGATGAGATCGGTTACGCGACAGAAGGCACGTTCTGCTTCCTCGGCCGCCATGTGCTCGCGGTGGTAGGGGCAGTCGGGAAGGGCGCCTGGGTCGTCGGACAGCATACCGCCACCGTTGATGTCCCAGTCATCGACAGCCTGCTGGCTGACCCCATTGACGTGGCAGGCCGCGGCCTCCAGCAACTCGTGCACCGCGACAGCATACATCGAACGAAGATCGGTCATGTTGCTGACCAGGATCGTGATGTCGCCGTCGATGGGATTGTGCAGCCAGTCACCCACCGTCGCGTAGCGTTGCTGGTCGTGGGGTATGAACTTGATCGTGATTTGCATGGGGGTTTCCTTTGAGATACTGCTCAACAAGTCGGCGCGCCGTTTCCGGATCGGCTTGTGCGGCTGCCGTGCTCATCATCCTTTCGACCCACGTCATCGGCGCGTGCTCCAGCTTGTGGCAGGAGCATGGCGCGAGCGGGCGCGCCGAGTCAACGGGTGAATGATGGCGCAATTCCATGTGTGCGGGCGCTTTGCGCCTGAGCGCCTTACGCATTGCGGTTTGTTTGCCGGCTCACAATACCGGATGTGGGCGCTTTGCGACAAGGCGCAATGTGTTTGCCTGTGGCGCCGCCGCTTAAAGAGGGTCCCCCCCTACCCCCCCATAGCCCGTCAAGGGGGTCTGGCCGGGGGCTGGGGTCACGTTTGCGTGATCGCCTGCAGTGATGCATTGTGATGCAGTGATGCACGTGCATCTTGATGCACTGATGCGCTTCAATGCATACGCGCATGGCGTTGGCGCGCCGAGGAACCGATCACGCGTTTGTGATGACGCCGACCACATGAAGGTGTTGCGCGCGTCGGCGGAATGTGCGACAACATACTCGTTGAAACGGAGTGCCCCACGATGATAACGGAACAAACGGAAACGCCAAACGGTCGGACGGTTTGGATTGTTAGAGTCGCGGGAAGCCGATCAACACTGTATACGGCTTTCAGTCAACAAGCCGCTCGAGACTTTTGTCGCGCATACCGCGCACAATTCAACAAGGAGTAATGACAATGGCCGCACGGAAAGTAACCTACAAGATGGACCTGAGCACGGGCACGCTCGTGCAGAACATCATCGACGGGCGCGAGGGGAAGGTGTTTGATGCGCTCGCCTTCTATGGCGACGCCTGGGGCGGAATGCCCGAGATCGGCAAGCGGTTGGCCCTGCACGGCTTGAAGCAGAAGCTGGCTGACGGCCACGCCGCGAAGGATGCGAGCCCCGACGTGGCCACGGACGAGATCTACCAGAATTTGGTGGACGGAAACTGGAGCACACGTGGCGAGGGTGGCGGCGAGCGCGTGAGCGACTTCATCGCCGCATACGTCTACATGCGTCGGAACGATCACGCGTATTGGCAAAACTCGTTCGGCGTCGGCGACGACGAGGCGGCGCGGATCAGCGCGTTCCGTTCGCGCGTCAACGATATTGAGGAGGGTGACGACGAAAAGGCGAAACTCTCGTTGCGGAACGCGAAGAAGCATCCGAACGTGCAGGCCCGCATGGTCGCGATTGCGGAGGAGCGGCTGAAGGCCCGAAAGGCGGCGATGCGGGAAGCGAACAAGGGGAAAGAGGTGGGCGAGCTGGGCGACATCTAACCGCGGTGGAGGTGGTGGGGGTGAAAAGCCCCCATCACGTTTGCGTGTTACACGATATTCCGCCGGAATGTCGATGAATGTTCATTAGTCCCTAGGAGCCCCCCCCC
>Ga0134128_10000726_pt1 | contig 44560 bp, 33 predicted proteins | sample KB31754_FD_96462 | JGI IMG/M metagenome (GOLD analysis project Ga0134128, IMG submission 96462) | Terrestrial soil microbial communities with excess Nitrogen fertilizer from Kellogg Biological Station, Michigan, USA - KB3-175-4 | ecosystem: Environmental > Terrestrial > Soil > Unclassified ...
AACCTAATTCTTCGCGGCCTTGGCGATTGCGGTTTTCGAGGATTTGCGGCGGCGCTTCGGGCGCGTGGGGCGGCCCGCAATCTCGCCCACCACTTCTGCCGACCAAATGCTGGTGACGAACTTCTTCATTCCATGGTCATCAAATTCCACCGTGGTGCGATCATTGTCTGACTCGGTGACGGTGCCAACTCCGTACTGCGTGTGACGAACAGTTTGTCCTGCATCCAATACTTGCACGGAAAAACCTCCTTAGTAAGGGCTAGCCCCGCCGGAAGTTACTGGCAGGGTGTAATGAAAGCACATGAAATCGGGCGGAAAACGGCCCTGCTTGTTAGATGCCGAAAACTCACTGGCGAATCGCTGAATTATTCGCTGAAAGCGATTAAGTGCCTGGAACTCAAGCGCAAAATCGGGCGGAACGGGGTTGCCCACTGCGATCGTTCCGCCCGCATGTGGAATTAGAGGCCGACGACGGCTTCCGCCTGCAGGCCTTTGGGCCCTTTCTTCACTTCGAATTCGACAGCCTGGCCTTCGTTGAGGGTTTTGTACCCCTCGGACTGAATTGCACTGTAGTGCACGAAGACATCTTCGCCACTCTGCCGCTGAATGAACCCGTAGCCCTTGCTGGCGTTAAACCACTTTACTGTTCCTTGTTCTCTACTCAACTTCTTACTCCTCTAAAGGGAAAGCTATTTGCGCTCGTCGTCGCCTCCCGAGTCGAAAAAAAAGGCCGCAGGGGTCAGTAACCCCAGCAGCCTCGCCGATGTCTCAAAAAGCAGTCACAAGAGCAACAAACGCATCTACATTATAGCACGAATTCAGGCGCGCACTAGTAGTTTTTGGACGCGGTTGCCGAGTCCTTACCGAAGCCTTTGATCGACAAGAAGTTCAGGCGCCCTCCCTCTCCGCTGCACCGAATTGGAACAGTAGCGCACTTTTTTTCACTATTTCCAAAACACGCCATCTAACACCTTTGTTTGCACTGTAATCTATGGCGCAGGAATTGCCTCAGTCCAGTTGGGACGTTGTGGCTATCGCGCCCCAAGAACGAGAATATGTCCTTGTTTCGGGCAGCTTTCGGGCGATTGCAAGGGGGACTAATGCGAATCATGCGAAATATAGCACTTGTAGCCGCTACCATGTGCTTGACGGTTCTAATTGTCGCGCCGAGCTCGTTTGCCGGATCGGTTGACTTGACGCCCAGTGGCTCGAACACAATCATCACAATCAGCGGCACGTATGCGTCGACAGTTCCCACTTTTGGCGGTATCGCCGCGCCGAACGGCACTTATACGATTACGTTCACGTTGCCCACGATCGCGTCCAGTTCTCCCGGATTTGTCTCGTTTGCTCCGCCGCAGGGCGGCTTTAACGCGGATGCAGACCTCATATTTGACTTAAACGGTTCCAGCACGACAACCATGTTCAGTAACGTCACCGTGGAATTCTTTGACACTCTCAGCGGCGACATGGGCGGCTTCCTTTTCTGTCTCGACCCCTCTTGCAATACGGACTGGGATGTGTTTGGCGGCGCGCTGTTCAACAACAATGACACGAATCCGACGCTCCTTAGTGGGTCCATTCCGATTAATCAAACGCTTAGCGGGTATTTTGTGGGTGGCGCGGGACCTTTCCCGTTCGGTGTTGCCTCGACTCCTGAGCCCTCTTCGCTGCTTCTGCTGGGCACGGGGCTGGCGGGACTGATTGGCTGGGGACGCCGGAAGCTCTTAACGTAAAGGTTGGCCAACGCTCAGTCTTGGCGGACACCTTATCCAACGTGAACAACGTTGCGACCTGTTCAGAATTCAACCCTTCACTTTCAGACAAGAAACGGAACAATTCGAAGTTTGTGATGTGAGACGCTACCGCAGTTCTTTTCGAGGCAGTTCTTAGGGTGTGGCCGTGCGACGGTCGTGCCACCACAGCGCGATTCCGATAATGATCGAAGCGATAGCAGCCGCCTGCGCGTTGGTCATATCGAAAAACGACCGCGGATTGATGCGAATGAATTCGATGAGGAAACGTGCAACGCCCGTAAGAATCAAATACTGCGCGAACACTTCGCCGCGCGGCGGCCACAGATGCTTGTTTTCCGGGATGCGTTTGATTTGCTTTTGCGTCGAGTGATCTCTGACCTTCGCGCCAATCGCTGCTTCCGACCTGGCTGCAACTCGCGCTTGTCGTCCACCCGATCTCCAGAGCCACCAAAAAATGAAAATCGCGACAATCAATTCATAGATGGGCGTGGGATGCACGCGTTGCGTTGTCGGCACCAGCCCGTGCGGAAAGCTCATGCCCCAGGGCAGGGAAGTGGGAATCCCGTAATCGCCGTCGCCGGAAATCAGGCATCCTATGCGCCCGATGCCGTAACCCAGCGCCGCCGCCGGAGACGCTGCGTCAAAGATCTCCAGCAATGGAATCCGGTAATGCCTGGCCAGCAGCACAAACGCGATGAGGCCGCCCAAGAACCCGCCGAACCACGCGAAGCCGTATTGGCTGATCAGAATTTTCGGGTCGGCGAAAAGGTCTCGCGGCGTTTCGAGCACGTGGTACAACTTCGCCCCGATCAGCCCGGCGATGCACGGCACGGCCACCATCATATCGGCGGGCGCATGAATTCCGCGCCGTTGCATGTCCTTCGCCAGCACAAAGTACGAAACGAGCATGGCGATGCCCACGCATAGCCCGTAGCTGGCGAGCGTAATGGGCCCGATATGAATGAACGGCATCATTGTGATTTTCTTCCGGAACGTTCGTTCTCCCTGCCAAACACGCAGAGCCCGATTGCCGGTCCGTTACGGCCCAACCGTGATGCTCCCGTAGAGCAGCTTGAGGAGGATCAGTCCGCCGATCATCGCCACGCATAGGCTAAGCAGCGTTCCAATCAGAAAATATTCCGCGAACCGCACGTGCTTGAATTCCGGATAGCGCGCGATGGCTTTCGCGGTGAGGACCAGCCCAGCCGTGGCGGGAGAGCGCAAAAGCAGCGCCGTCAATATCACAAACCGCTCCAGCCACCCGATGTACATGCCCGCATTGCGCAATTGCTTTGCGGTTTCATCGGCGGGCCGGGAATCTGCGCTCACCAGGGGGCGCGTGAGGGCCCGGATCAGGTACCCGCCGGCAAAAATAGTAACGGCGTAGACGGCAGCAGTGATTCCGAGCCTCGATAAAAAATGTGTGGGAGGGATGTAAGCTGCGATCGCGGCAAGGTTTCCAGTCATTGATTTGCATCAATATGTGCAAATATTATAGCTTGCATGGAATCGTGCAATTACAATTTCGACTACTGAAATTAAAGACGCGCGGCAATCAGTTTCTCCACCCCTGCCGCGGCCGCGATCAATTGCCCATAATAACCGCGTTTCAGATTTCGCGATACGGTGGAGATGTTCAATCCCATGGCGCGAGCCGTGTCCTCGATCCTGCGATGCTCGATGCGCGCGCCGATGGTCTTCCATTGCTTCTGCGTCATGCGGTGAACCAGCGTGTCTTGCAGTTCGTAGATCAAGTTGACCACGGAATCAAAATCAGGATGGCGGGTGCAGAAGGCCGTCAGAGCAGGGCGTTTCCGGCCGCTTCGCTTCCCCAAACTTTCGAGCGCTTGACGAGCCATGCGAAACGCCGCGCCATCCAGTTCATTCACGGGCGCGGTGATGCGTCCGGGCACTTCGCCTATGCCGATGCCGACACGCAGCGACAACGGCTGCAAGCGCCGCCGCAAATCGAGCAGAAGCCAGGGAATCGTCTTGAGCCGCGCGGTGATGGTTTGAAATTCGTCGCCCGCGGTGACGGCATAGGGCAACAAAATGAGTTTGCGTGCGCGATGCGCGCGGGTCGCCTGCCGCAACCGCTCATGCAGCAGGGCAGGCAAGCGCGACCGCGATCCAGAGGAGACAACGTCGGCGATCAGGACGCCGTAGAGTTTCTGTTCCATTGCACGATTCCATGCCAATATACACTTTTGCACGAATACGTGCAAGTCATAATCTCAGCCGTGTTACACGATCGGGCGCGCGCCCCTCAGCTCCAGATACACTTCCCCGATGCCGCCCGTGACGTGCACTTCCACCGTGACTTTCGACTTCCCGTAAGCATCGTTCACGTACTCGTCGCCGTCTTTTTTGAAATCCGGCGCGTCCACCGAGCCCAGACCGCCATCCACGGTCACGCGCACGCCGACGTCGCGCGGCAGCTTGATATGCGCTTCGCCCACGCCGCCCTGAATCGACGCGGTCACGTTCTGCTTCCAGTCGCCGGTCAAATCCACGGTCGAGTTTCCCGCGCCCATCTGCACGTCCAGATTCCGCAGCGTGATGCCGCTGAAATTCAGCGTCGAATTTCCCGCGCCCATCTCGACCGCCACGTTGAGCGGCACGGCATTGGTCAAGTGCAAATTCCAGGTGTATTTCACGCCGCCGATCGTAGTGTGGGATGCCTCGGGCTGCATCACCATGAGCGAGCCATTTCCGTCATGCACGCTGTAGCTGACGTCCGGTTTCCATTCCGGCACGTTGTACTTGATTGTGCCGTCGAGCAATTGCGGCGAGCCACCCGAAATGTCCAGTTCGCCCGCGGCCATTTGCAGGTGCACGTCCACCGATTTGGCAGCGCCGAGCGGAACAGAGACGTTTTCCGTTTGCATCTCGGCGGTTCGCGCTATCGGTCCACGCCCGCTGCCAATAATGCAGCCTGAAACTCCCAGCGTTACAGCGAAGATCAAGCCGGCCAGCGTCTTTGGCGTCATCTCGATCGTATTTCGCAGTTTCATCACGTTCCTCGTTGATGCCGCATGCCGCGTTCGATTTCGTTCCATGTCCGGATAAACGGAAATCCACTCTAAAATGTTTCCTCCGGTTCGGAAAGCAGTTTCTTGTTCAGCAAACGAACGTATCGGCGCCGTGCGATTCTTGCAACCTTTTCGTCTCGCGAACTGTCTCATATACTAGCAGCAGTTGCCCGCAAGGTGCCGAACGCCCGCGAACCTCTGGCGCGACGCCTCACGGCAGACCCTCCGGGTCTCAGCCCTCAGGGTGAAGGGGGAGACGGTCATGAACCCAGCCGCCCCGAAGTCCATTTTCAGAGCCATCCTGATTTGCGCAACGTGTCTTTGTTTCGCAGCGTTTGCTCCCTCCTCCTTTGCGCAAAAAGGCGGCTCGCACGGCGGCGGCTCGCACGCCAGCGGCGGCTCCCACGCCGGAAGCTCGCACAGCGGCGGGGGATTTCACGGTGGCAGCGCTCACAGCGGAGGCCCCTACGGAGGATTTGGCGTTTCTGCGCATTCCGTAGGCGGGAGCAGCGTTTCCGCGCCGGGAACTTCTTCGAGCAGCGGCCACAGTTCGCGATCATCTGGCCTTACTCGGCGCATGAATTTCACGAGCAATTCGTTTGTTGCAGCTCCTGCCGCAGCGGCGCGACCCGTGGAGGGCGCTATTCGCACGATTTTCATAAACGCGTCCCCTGAGTTCGCGAATACCAGCACGCCGACTGGCGCGCGTCCATTCGCGGCAGGGAATTATCTGTGGGAGGCGCCGCCGCAGCAACAGGCGCAGCAGCGTGCCGCGACACCGCCCGCCCCTGCAGCCCCGCGTCCCGTAACGGCGCCCGCGCCGCAACCTATTCACCCAACCGTGATGCAGCCGCCGTCTCCCGTACGCCCGATGTCCATTCCGTCGCCGTCGCCGATGCAAATCCCGGGCTCTTTTCGAGCGCCTGGTCAAATGCCCATCGCGCGTCCCGCCGCGATCCCCATCTCACCAATGCCAATGCCAATTTCGCGGCCCCTCTCGCCCGTAACGTCGCGCCCCATCGCTTCCCGCGTAAGGCCAATGCTTGGCGGACAATTCGTTGCGCCTCCGCTGCGAGTGCCGGGGCTTGTGACGCCTGCGTCCAGACCAATCCTGGTGGGTCCGGTGCCGCCAATGAGCCATGCGCCTGTGCTGCCCGTGCGGCCGCCGTTTGCGGGCATGGCCGTTGAGCCGGGGGCGCGCCGCCAGCACATCACTCCGTTCACGGCGTTCGGAGGCTCGGCCACGCCACCGCATCCGTGCATCAACACCATCACTCGCTGCGGGTTTGGCGGCGGCGTGCTCGATGGCGACGGCGATTTTGACAATGACGGCTTTGGTTTCGGGTCGTCCATATTCTTCGGCTTCTTGGGGCCATTCGGTTTCTCGCCGTTCGGTTTTGGCTCGACGTGCATTTTCAACGGCTTCTTTCAAAACTGCTTTTTGTCGCCCGTCAATTTTTCGCCCTTCGGCTTTGGCGCGTTCGGGCCTTTCGGACTTTACGGTTCCTGGTACGGCGGCTACAACTTTCCGCCTTACGGTTCGAGCTTCTTGTTTATGCCTCCGGTCGAAAATTTGCCGCCCGCGTTCGGGGACTATCTCCCGAATACGAACTACGCGCCGTCCTACATCTTTGAACCTGAGCCTCTGCCTGTGCCGGAGGAAGCGCCGCCATCGGCCAACGGATCCGAGACGCAGCCAGTCGTCAATCTCGTATTGAAAGACGGCACGGTTTTTGGCGCGACCAGCTACTGGCTGCTGAACGACCGCCTCTTCTACATCACCACCTACAAAATTCAGTCCAGCATTCCCATGGACGATCTCGACTTGCAAAAAACCGTCGACATGAATTACAAGCGCGGCGTCGCCTTCACGTTGACTCCCCAGCCGCCCGACCAGCAACCGCAGCAGTAAACAGCTTGGCTCGGACCAGAATTGGCAACGCGAATTCAGTAGAGCAGGAAAGTCTTGCGAGGGTTTTATCGGCTTGCGGAAACCAGGGCCGGTGAGTTTTCCTTCCGCGTCGCGCCTGCGCGCCGGCGCAGGGTTTCGTCCACTTTGGCGATCAGTGCGTCGCGCGTGTACGGCTTCTGCAGGAACGCTCCCTCTTCGAGGAACTGACCGGCCTTTTTGTCGTATTCCAAATAGCCGGACATGTAGACGACCTTCACATCAGGACGGACGCGCTTAACCCGCTCCGCAAGTTCCGGTCCGCGCATTTTCGGCAACACAATGTCCGTCACCAGCACGTGGATCGTCTGTTGCAAGTCTTGCGCGATCGCCAGCGCGTCGGCGCCATTCTCCGCCGTGAGGACGTTGTAGCCGGCTGTCTTCAGAAACTCGGACGCAAGTTCCAGCACGGCTTCTTCATCCTCAACAATCAGCACAGTCGCGGATCGTTTGCAGCCGTTCGCCGGTTGTTTCTCCGCGCATTGCGCCGCCAGGGGCGCCTCCACTCGCGGCAAATAAATTTCAAACCGCGTGCCCCTCCCGGGTTCCGACTCCACCCAGATGCCGCCGTTGCTCTGGTTCACCACGCCATATACTGTCGCCAAGCCCAGCCCCGTTCCTTTTCCGGCTTCTTTCGTGGTGAAAAACGGTTCAAAAATATGCGACTTTGTGGCCGTGTCCATCCCGCATCCCGTATCCGTGACGGCAAGCACCACGTAGTCACCCGGCTCAATCGACCTGCGTGCGCTCGCAAACTCATTGTTGACGTCCAAATTATAAGTTTCGATCGCGAGTTTGCCGCCGTTGGGCATGGCATCGCACGAATTCACCACCAGATTCATGATCACTTGCTCGATTTGCCCGGGATCCGCCTTCAGCCGGCCGAGAGACGCGCCCGGCCGGAAGGAAAACTCGATATCTTCACGCACCAAACGCTTGAGCAGCTTGTCCATTTCGGATACGGTCGCGTTCAAATCCAGAATTTGCGGTTGGAGCACTTGCTTGCGCGAGAATATCAGCAGTTGACGCGTGAGCGCGGCCGCGCGATCCGCCGCTTTCGCAATTTGCTGGCTGCTGCCGCGAAGCGTTTCCGAGGGATCCATCCGGTCCAGCAACAAATCGCTGTGCCCCTTGATGACGGTAAGCAAGTTATTGAAGTCGTGCGCCACTCCGCCCGCCAGTCTGCCCATGGCTTCCATTTTCTGCGATTGACGCAATTGCCCCTCGAGCTCTTCGCGCTGGCTCTCGTTTCTCTGCAAAGTTGTTCGCATGCCATCGAAAGCGCGCGTCACCTGCGCTACTTCGTCTCCGCCGTCCGCCTCGAGCGGATACGTGAAGTCGCCTTGCTCCAAGGCTCGCACGCCACCGACGAGCGCAGCCAGCGGCCGCGTAAATGTATCTGAAATCAGAAACACAAGCGCCGCTCCCACGATCGCGGCGACCAGAAACAATCCCAGCAAAAGCCGGTTCAACCGCTTAAGAAAAGTGGTTGTGCCGTCGTACGATTTCAACACAATCAGGCTTATGCCGTTCACGCCGGCGGTCAAGTCGCTCGAACTCGCAAGATATTTCTCGTTTCCAATCTGGAGAAAATTGGGAACTGCTCGATTGCCCACCTGTTGCTCGAAATTGTCTTCGTCGAGCGGCGCCAGTGTGCTGACGATGATGGTCTTTCCGTACCGGAACGCTACGTCGCTGGATGAAATACGGCGCAGCTCGTTGACGGCATTGTCATCGATCGCCCGCCCAACGACCACAGTGCCCAACCGCACGCGCTTCTGATCTGCCTCGCCGAAGACTGGCCGCACTACAACTTGATATAGACGCTGGCCGCTGAACCACCAGCCGTCCGCTTGTTTGCTGCGGAAGGATTTTTGCAACAGAGTTTCTGCCGCGTTTGCGGGAAATTCTTCGCCTGCTGTGTGCAGAGCGACGACTCTGCCTCTCGCGTCCGCCAGCAAGAACAGGTTGCAGTCTTCCGACTGCCACGGATCTTCACTGGCCTCTTGAACCGTGGTCGCGTCTCCGTTTCGCATTATGGCCAGCGCCGCCAGCAGGTCGGCCTTGTGTTGCAGCGCAATTTCGTGCTGGTGCTGCATCACCTGGAACGTCATGACGGTGTTGCTCGCCTCTTCCTCGATTTGGCGTTGCGCCTCATCCTTGGCGGTTCGGCCGACAACAAGCAAAGTGGCGCAGGTCAGGCCGCTGGTGATCAGGATCAGAGAGATGAGGAACTTGGTTCGGAGACGAAGATTCACTTTCGCCTGACACTCGCGAAGCAGCTTGGTGCTCGGGCGCGCAACATGCTTGCTCCAGAGAGCAGCAATCGCAGGGAGGAGTTGCGTCTGCAAGGCCGACTGCGCGTTCGAGCGAACGCGCCGGGTCCACGCCGTCACCGCAGAACTGCCTGCATAGACCCAGTCAGCGCAACGCTGCAGTAGCGCCACGGACTTCCGGCCCATGGAACCGACGCCACGGTGAACCGCTGCCACGAGGGTCAAAGTAGCGCCATCCCAGCCACTATGTTGCTCTCCGCGACCCCGTAAACATGCTGTAAAGCTTTCCGAATGTGTGCACTGGAGGCACGGGCGAGCTGCGGCAGGCGCATTGTTCGAAACCGGAACCTGGGGACCATTTTTGGAGACACCCCGAACATGTCTTCCCTCGAAAAATGAATCCTTAGCTTGTCTGTGATGAATGTACTTTCCGGGGCGTGTTACTAGCAATGGAGCGGGGGTACCTGGACGATGTACCGGTAGTACTAGAAGAAATTATGGCTGCGTCGAAACGCTGCCTGTTCAGTAGTTTAGGCTGAACGAAAGCAAGTGCGCATACCACACAATCCATATGCTTAGCAGGCATGCGACCACGATCAGCGTGTCGTGCGTTTTGGCCCACCACCAGCGTCCCGCGGTTCCCACGGAAGCGGCGAAATTCCAAATGACCACGAGCGTTCCTATCGCGCCGAGCCATCCGATGACTTGAATAAAGCGCAGCCAGGGATTCAAGCCGCGCGTCAACACGCCAAGGTGACCGGCTCCATAAACAATCGTCGCCAGGAACAGAGCCCAAAAAGCCAAATCGAAGCCGCAAACAATTCTGGCCCAGCGACGCGCCCGTTGCTCGCGCGGACTTGCTTCCACAGGGTGCCGGTAGTGCCGCCGCGCCAGCGCTGCGACGGGCCACAAAATCAACGTCAGCGCGAAAACAACAAGCGCAAAAACCATGCTCCACTGAATGAAATTCTTCGATTGGTACCATGGGACCTGTTGCAAGACTTCGGCGGGGAAGCCCAGCGCAATTTGCCAGCGCCCGTCGGAGTTTTTCGCGAAAACAATTTTGTTTTGCGCGTCTGAGGCGTCCCGCCAAACCTGCGGCTCCGTTTCATGCCATTCGATCGGCTGTCCATTGATGCCTTTGAGGTCCGCGACCACGAGCGCTCCGTCCTTGCCGGGCGCGACGCCCGCTTCTCCCAGCAGCGAAAAAAGATAGAAAATACTGGTCTGGCTGCGCCGGCTGGGAATGTAAGAACCGCTCACGGTTCGCGCATCCGCGGCCGCCGTCGCAAGAGGCTTGGTCGCAGGTGGCGTATAGGGAAAATAGCGATCGAGGAATTTGTCGAACAGCGGCCCTCGCGGCGCCACGTCCCCGCGGCCCGCGCTGTTGTACGACACAAAGAGTCCTGTATTCGCGTCAAGGATCAAATGCAGATCGCTGTGAAAATATTGCGTGTCGCCGCCATGTCCGATGATGCGATGGCCATTGCGCGTCTCTTCGTAAAACCCCAGGCACATCGCATTCACGCGCGGATCAGGCGCGTATTGTCGCGTGTGCATCAGCTTCACTGTTTCAGGATTCAAGATTTGCGCCCCGTTGTACGTGCCGTCCTGCAAATGCGCCATCATGAAGTGCGTGATGTCCAGCGCCGAAATCGCGACGCTGCCCGCCGGAAACGGCGTGACAATCTCGAATTTCTTCTCGCCGCCGGAGGCTCGTTCGTAACCCTCTGACATCAGTGGTTGCAAATCTTTCGGGAGCGGCTGGCGGAACGTTGCGTGCGTCATTCCCAGCGGACCGAAAATATGCCGCTCGATGTACGAGTCAAAATCCTCGCCTGAAACGCGCTGTACGATGTAGCCCGCGAGCGTCGCGCCATAATTCGAATATGCGCCCGTCGTTCCCGGTGCAAAAATTTCCTTCGGCTCGTGATTCACCAGATAATCGCGCAGCGACGGAATGTTTTTCTGATCCGCGGTGATCAAGTCGCGTATCGTTTCCTCGAAGCCCGGCGTGTGCGTCATCAGATCGCGCATGGTGATGGGCTTGCCAAACGGCTCTGCAACTTTGAAATCCAAATATTGGTTGATGTCCCCGTCGAGATTTATTTTCCCGTCCTGAACGAGCTGCATTACCGCGGTCCACGTAAAAAGCTTCGAGATCGAGCCGCAGCGGAACAGCGTATCCTCCGCCGAAACGGGCTTTTTGTTCTTCAAGTCAGAGTAGCCGTAGCCCTTGGCAAAAATCACTTTGCCGTCGCGCACCACGGCCACCACGGCGCCGGCGATGTCATCGCGTTCGATTTGCAGCGGCACAAGTCCGTCAAAAAATGCCGTGAGGTCGGCTTGCGTCAACTCCGCTGGAGGCAGGGAAGGAGGCAGCATCGCCGGACCGCCCGCGCTCGATGTCTTGGGTGCGAGTTTCGCCGCGCGTCTCTGCACCGGAGTCGCCGGCCCGGTCTGTTTCTGCGCGCCCGACGCAACGGTCAATGTCGCCATCGCGAAAATAACCGCCAATGCAGCGACGCGGCGAATCGTAAGTCCGCCTCGTGCATTCCGAGCTACCCGCCGTGCGTTTTTCATTCCTGTTCCTCCGCCGTGCCGTTTCAAATCGCGTCCCCGTTCCGCGCGACACTATACGCGCTGGATATCTGCCGTCAACCTCAAAACGGAAAGTCGGGTATTGACTCCCGTCCTCGGGGTGAAAGTACCTCGTCGTGAAAACGTTTCGCTGTGGACGAAATTTGTCGGCGGCGGACGTAATTTGCCATTCTGATATTCCATTTTTACGATAGTACTTTTCCCATTTTGAGATTGCGTTTTCCTCACAATTCATGCGACCTCATCGCCCCTTTCGTGCATCAAACCAGGCAACCACAGCCCCATACCCCATTCCGTTGGAGGAGGAGATTTCGTGCGCACACGAACCATTGCAGCAGTTGCAGTTCTGTCCATGGGCCTGATGATTTCCGGTTGCAGCAGTAATATGAGCAGCAACACGCCGCCCGTGCAGGGCCAGATACCGGTGAGCATGACTATGCGGGATACACCGCCGGCGGGTGTTACCGTGCTGGCGTTTGAGGTTCACGTTACGGGCGCCACTTTGCAGCCCGCGGACACGAGCAAAGCGGACGTTTCCCTCGTGAACGGCAACCTCGAAATCGAATTGCGCCACCTGGAAACCGAAAGCGCCCTGCTCAGCACTTCGGGCGCGCCGAGCGGAACGTATAACAGCCTTACGCTGACCTTCGCCAATCCGGAGATCACCATTCAGAATGGCACTGCCGCTGCAATAACCGTGGGTGGAACATCGTGTGCGGTGGGCGCGATTTGCGAATTTCAACCCACGTTCAATCAAAGCACGGTGAAGATTGCCAGCGCACCCTTCCCCCTGATGCTTTCCTCGGGCACGGCACTGAGTCTCGATATCGACTTCGACGTGGACGCTTCGCTGCAGAGCGACTTGTCGGTAACGCCCATGGTCAATGTGACGCCGACCGTGTCGCACGCAAGAGGGGAGATGCAGGAAGTTGACGACTTAATCGGGCAGGTGACTGCGGTCGGTATGAATCAGTTTACGCTGCAACCTCTGGCTGGTCCGTCCCTGACCATCAACGTGGACAGCGGCACGCAGTTCGAGGATTTCGACAAGGCCGGCTGCGCTGCCGACAATTTCACGTGCGTGCAGATGAACCAGATCGTTGCCGTCAAACTCGGTGTGATGGATGACGACGATGAATCCTCGACGTCGACCGCCTCGTTGTCGCTAACGGCAAAGAAAGTCGAGTTGGAAGATCATTTCCAGAAGGAGCTCGAAGGCAAAGTAGCTTCCGTAAACGGGACGGGCAATCAGTTCCAGCTTGTTGTGCACGACCAAGCCGAGGCGCTTCCGGGCCTTCACCTTGGCGACATTCTCACCGTCACGGTGAATTCCGGCGCGATGTTTGATGTCGATCAGGACGGCCTGACCATCCCCGCCGGTCTCCAGTTTCAGAGCATCAGCGACATGATCGTAGGGCAGTCGGTTGAAGTGGATCCCGCGACTGTGACCCCCGGCACGCCGGGCGCCACGGTCACCACGGACCACGTGCGGCTGCACCGCACGCAGGTAACGGGCAGCGTCATGTCCGTTACCGGCGCCAACTTCACGCTGGGCAATCTCTCGGCTTTGTTTACGGGTGCCGGGACCAGCACAATCCAGGTGCAGACCTCCAGCCAGACCAGCTTCGAAAATGTCGCGGGAGTGTCTTCGTTGAGTGTGAACGACACCGCGTCTGTAGGCGGCCTGTTGTTCAACTCCACGCCGGCGCCCGTGTTGCTGGCGGAAAAGGTCCGCAAGCGCTAGAGCGCGTTTTTGAGCGTTAAAGTCCGTCTGAGAGCGGCGAGTCTTGGCGCACGTTGCCATGGCTCGCCGTTTCGTTTTGCGCAGGGGAAACTTCGGCTGGCGATGCGCGCGAGAATCCCAATGCCCGAGGGAAATGGCGCTTAAGCTTCGCGCCCGAGGGCGGCGCTGAGCCATCGTCGCGCGATTTCGTGTTGCGGTGCATACGCCTGCCATACATTTTCAGCCCATTTGTGGACGAGACCGACGTGTTCCTCGGGGGTTTTTGCACCGCGTAGATCGGCTATCGTTCTCGACCCGCGCTGCGGGAGAGTTTCCGGGCGCTCGATTTTCGCCGGGCCGCTCAACCAGCGGGGAATTGCGGCATAAGTTTCGCGCTTGCCGCCGTATTCGATGCCGCAGCACATCCGCGTCAAATGCGCTGCATACGATTTCGCCGAGTGGCAGTAGCGTTCCGGATGCTGCAGGCAATAGGCGTCGACGAGCAATTCGTGCGTGGCGCCATAGCGAGGATCGCTGAAATCGCGCGCGCCCAATTCGTTGAACAGCGCCTCGCATCCAGCTGCACCGTTTTCAACGATGGCTCCGCACTCCGGGCAGCGCGACTCTAACTTCTTCTCGTCGCGTTGTTCCATAATTGTTGTCTCGCCTCTGTTGAAGTATATTCCAGCCGCAGCTTCCCAGTGTCGTTTTGGACCTGCCGGGATCTTTCGGCTTCTATCTCATTGGTCAGCCGTCGGCTCTCTAAATTAACTGTTCGTTTCCGCAACGATATCCTCCGGAATCGCACAGATTCTGCTCGGCAAGTCTATGGCTCCGCATCCAAGCCGTTGATTTTCCTTCCGTTTACTTGGATGCTGTGACGGAATCGAACCTGCGTAGCTACTTCGAGGCAAGTGGAGGTGCGCGCTCATGGTGACTCTCTGGCAGGATTTGCGTTACGGCGTACGAATGCTCGTCAGGTCGCCGTGCTTTACCGCCGTCGCTGTCCTTACGCTCGCCCTCGGCATCGGTGCCAACACCGCGCTCTTCTCCATCGTCAACGGCGTGCTTCTGAATCCTCTGCCCTATCCGAGTCCCACTCAGCTTGTCGAAGTCGCCGCGAAAGCCCCGCCATTCTCGGAAAGCTCGGTTTCGTATCCGAATTTTCTCGACTGTGTGCGGGAAAACCATAGCTTCGAAGCGCTCGCCGCCTACCGGCAAAATGATTTCAATTTGACCGGCTCAGGCGAAGTGGAACGCGTCAAAGCGACTCAGGTTTCCGCCAGCTTCTTTCCGTTGCTCGGGGTGAAACCATTGATCGGCCGCAATTTCACAGCCGAAGAAGACAAGCGCCGGGCCGCGCCAGTGGTGATGCTGAGCGGAGGGTTTTGGAAAACGAAATTCGGCGGCTCGCCGGAGATTCTTGGCAAGACGCTCACACTCGACGGCGTGGGTTATACGGTAATTGGAGTGATTCCAGCGAATTTTTACTTTTGCTGCGAGACGACGAATTTCCGGCTGGGCGATGTTTATGTACCGATCGGTGCGTGGAGCAACCGATGGTTCTATCAGCGAAGCGACCATATGGGGACATTTGCAGTCGGACGGCTGAAACCGGGCGTGACGCTGGAGCAGGCGCGGGCCGATATGGATGGAGTTGCTCGGAATCTAGCTGTTGCATATCCGGATACGGATAAGAAGGAAGGCATCGAGCTCGCCTCGCTTAAGGAACGCATGGTGAAGGACGCCAAGCCCATGCTGGTCATGTTGTTTGCCGCCGTCGGATTTGTGTTGCTGATTGCCTGCGTTAACATGGCGAATTTACTGTTGGCGCGTTCCACCGGCCGCGCCAGAGAATTTGCGATCCGCGCAGCGCTCGGGGCGACGCAGAAGCGTGTGATTCGCCAACTCCTGACGGAAAGCGTGCTGCTGGCGATTGCAGGCGGTGCGCTTGGTTTACTGCTCGCGGGTTGGGGCACACAGGCGGCGCTGAAAATTTTGCCGGAGGCGCTGCCGCGCGCAAACAACGTAGGACTGGACAGTCATGTCCTCATCTTTACGTTTGCCATTTCGGTGCTGGCAGGTGTTGTTTTTGGCTTGGTTCCCGCGTTCAGAACGTCCCGACCCGATTTGCAGGGAACTTTGAAGGAGGGGGGAAGAGGTGCGGGCGGCGCACGTCATCGCACTCAGGATCTGTTCGTCATGGTGGAAATGGCGTTGGCCGTTGTGCTGCTAATTGGGGCAGGGCTCACAATCCGGAGCCTGGCTCATCTCTGGAGCGCCGATCCCGGATTCAACGCGCACAACGTACTCGGCTTGGGCGTGGCGCTGCCGGCTTCGATGGCGAAGCTGCCGCCCGACCAGTTCCGCGCCAGCCTGGTTCAGCTCCGCGACACTATTGCCGCGGTGCCGGGCGTGAAAGCCGTTTCATCCGAAGATGGCGCGATTCCGTTCAATGACGACGACGAAATTCCGTTTTGGATCGAAGGAAGGCCGAAACCCGCGACACAGTCTGAGATGGACTCGACTCTGTTCTATCTCGTGAGCCCGGCTTATTTGAAGGTGATGCAAATTCCACTGCTGCGCGGACGTTTTTTCGCCGAGAACGACAATGCGCGTGCGCCGCACGTCGGCGTGATCGACGAAAATTTCGCGCAGAAATATTTCCCGAATGAAAATCCGATCGGCAAACGCGTCAATTTCGCGGTCTTCGATGAACCTATCGAAATTGTGGGGGTTGTCGGGCATGTGATGCAATTTGGCCTCGATTCGCCCGGGCCGGTGAAGATCGCGCTTTATGTGCCGGTCGTGCAGCTTCCGGATAACGATCTTACCGAGACAATCGCCGGATTTATGGTGCGGACGCAAACGCCGGAATACGCGAGCGCGGCAGCGATTCAAGGCGCCATCGGAAAAATGAACAGCGAACAAATCGCGTTCAATTTTGAATCGATGGACCAGGCGATTTCCGATTCGCTGGCCGCGCGGCGATTCGCGATGATTTTGCTGGGCGTGTTTGCGGCACTGGCATTGATGCTCGCCAGCATTGGGATTTACGGGGTGATGTCGCACGTCGCTGGGCAGCGCACGCATGAAATCGGCATTCGCGTGGCTCTGGGCGCGCAACGAAGTGACGTTTTGAAAATCGTGCTGGGCCAGGGTGCGCGCCTCGCGCTTTTCGGCGTGGCCATTGGGCTGGCGGTCACGGCCGGTTTGACGCGCCTGATGACGGCGCTTCTCTACGGCGTGAGCGCCACGGATCCGCTGACGTTTGGAGGCGTCGCCGTGCTGCTCACACTCGTCGCGCTCGCCGCGTGTTACATTCCCGCGCGCCGCGCCTCGCGCACGGACCCCATGGTCGCCCTGCGCTACGAGTAAGATGGTTTTGTAGCTCAGGTCCCGTTCACCCTGACAGCGGAAGGGCCGAGCGTTTGTTGCTCGGCTGACCTGAGGTCTTGAGCGCGTCAACGCGGTACCGCCAAAGCAAGTGCCTCACGTCTGTCACGGCATACAGCATCGGGACGGGACGTGAGCTACAACGGCAAAAACAACGAGGTAAAAGCATGAACGCGCTGTTGCAGGACTTGCGTTACGCCTTGCGTCTGCTAATGAAGTCGCCCGGCTTTACGGCCATCGCGGTGCTTACGCTGGCTCTCGGCATCGGCGCAAACACCGCCATTTTCACGGTCGCGGATGCGCTTTTGTTGAAGCCGCTTCCGTATTCGGACCCGCAGCGCCTGGTGATGATGTATGAGACCAGCGTCGAAGACCGCGGCGACGTAGGTGTGTTCTCATACCCGCGCTTCGCGCTCATCTCCGCGCAGCAGCACTCCTTTTCCGGCATCTCGGCCTTCGCCAGCGACGATTTCGACATGACCGGGCGCGGCGAGCCGCGACAACTCTCCGCCGGGCGCGTGACTTGGAATTTCTTCGACGTGCTCGGCGTCCGGCCCGCCCTGGGGCGCACTTTCCTTCAAAGCGAAGCCCAGCGCGGCGGCAATCGGGTTTTGATATTGAGCCACGCGTTTTGGATCAGCGAATTCGGCGGCGCGTCCAATGTGATCGGGCAGACTTTAATGCTCGATTCACTCAGTTATACGATCGTCGGAGTGCTTCCGGCGAATTTTGCCTTCCAGCCGCTTGGCAACGATGTGCAGATTTGGATTCCGCGTGAATTCGAACTGAACATCGCCACGCCCGCGCACATTCAGGCAGGCATGGGTTATCTCACAGGAGTCGGCCGGCTCGCTCCCGGCGTTATCATCGAACAGGCCCAGTCTGAAATGGACGTGCTCGATACGCAGTATCGACGCGTGAACGCGACGAAACCCGATGCGAGCTCGAAGCGGCCGATGGGTCTCGCATCGCTGCAATCGCAGGTTGTGGCGAATATTCGCGCGGCCGTGCTCGTGTTGATGGGCGCCGTGGGAGTGGTGCTGCTGATTGCCTGCGCCAATGTGGCGAGCCTGCTGCTTTCGCGCGCCCTCAAGCGCAAGAAAGAGGTCGCCGTGCGTGCCGCGCTCGGAGCAGGCCGCGGAGTCATCCTCCGGCAATTGCTGATCGAAAGCCTGCTGATCGCGGCGCTGGGCGGTGCGGCGGGAATACTTGCCGGTTACGGAGGAATGCAAGAGCTGCTCGCCTTGAATCAGACGACTGTGCCGCAATTATCCGCGGGCGTTCACATGGACTGGCGCGTTTTTTGTTTCGTGTTGCTCATTTCGCTCGCCAGCGGTTTGTTTTTTGGCCTGGCCCCGGCGGTGCAGCTTTCCAAAACAGATTTGAATTCGGTGTTGCGCGACGAGGGCCGCGGCGCCACCGGCAGCCGTCGCGGCGGCATGCTCCAAAATGCCCTCGTCGTCGCGCAAGTCGCGCTCTCCATGATTTTGCTGATCGGCTCCGGGCTGCTGATTCGCAGCTTCATTCGCTTGCTAACGGTCAATCCCGGTTTCGATCCGAGTCGGGTCGTAACCATGCGGATCAATCTGTCACCCTCGAAATACGGAACCAACGCGCGGATGGTTTCGTTCTATAACGAGCTGCTGCGGCAGACGAAAGCACTGCCGGGCGTGGCGGCGGTGTCGATCTCGTCGGCATTGCCTCCGAACGCTTCGCGGGAAGGGCCGATACTCGCCGAAGGCCAGCCGGTCGTGCCTTTTGCGCAGCGGCCGCTGGTAACTCTTCAAACCATCAGCCCCGATTACGGAAAAGTGATGCGCGTGCCGCTCGAGCGGGGACGCGAGTTCACCGCCGGGGACAATCAAACCACGCCAACGGTCGCGATCGTGAATCAATCGTTCGTGCGGCGTTTCTGGTCGAATGAAAATCCCCTCGGCAAGCATATTTGGCTCGGAACCATCGCGACTCCCCTGCAAGTGATAGGTGTTTTCGGCGACATGAAGAACAACGGCATCGCGGGCGAGACGGACCCGGAGATGTTCATGCCTTTTCCGAATCTGCCCTGGTCGCATTTGCGCCTGAGCCTGCGCAGCGCGGGCGGCGATCCAATGGCTCTCGTGCCCGCGGTGCGGAAGCGCCTCGAAAGCATCGACAGCAACCAGCCGGTCACGGAAATCCGGACGCTCACTCAGATCCTCGACGCCGCGCGCGCCCAGTCGCGCTTCACCGTCGCCCTGTTTGGAATTTTCTCCGCCGTGGCGCTGGCGCTTGCCCTTGTGGGAATTTACGGCGTGATTTCCTACGCCGCGGCGCAGCGTACCCAGGAGATGGGCATTCGCATGGTGCTCGGCGCGAATAAGAGAGACATTTTCAGGCTCGTGATCGGCCGCGGCCTCAGGCTCGCCGGCATCGGAATCGCCATCGGGCTCGTCGCTCCCTTCACGCTTACGCGGTTGATGTCGAGCCTTCTTTACAAAGTCAGCCCGGCGGATCCGTTGACGATAATCGGCAGCGCGATTTTATTCCTGGCGGCGGCCTTCCTCGCCAGTTACATCCCTGCGCGCCGCGCCTCGCGCACGGACCCTATGGTCGCTTTGCGCTACGAGTAAGATGGTTTTGTAGCTCAGGTCCCGTTCACACTGACAGCGGAAGGGCCGAGCGTTCGTTGCTCGCCTGGCCTGAGGCCTTGAACGCGTTAACGCAGCACTGCCAAGGCAAATGCCTCATGTCAGTTCGCACAAACCGGCGCGAATCCTTCCTGCGTCAGGGCAGGCGGGACGTGAGCTGCACGGCCGGGGTCGCGCGTGGAACATATTTGCGGGATAGTGCGTATCTGAATGTGCATCAACGAAACGGCACGGTGATCGCGCGCCGCTCTGAGCTGAGGTGAACCAAACATGGGAACGTTGCTTCAGGATTTGCGTTACGCCATCCGCATGCTCGTGAAGTCGCCCGGCTTCACCGCCATCGCCGTCTTCACACTCGCGCTCGGCATCGGCGCCAATACCGCTCTTTTCTCTGTCGTCAACGGCGTGCTACTCAGCCCCCTGCCATATCCGCAACCCGATCGCATCGCCACTCTCTATTCCAAGACGCCGCAGTTCGAGGAATCTTCCATCTCTTATCCCAATTTCCTCGATTGGCAGCGCCAGAACAATTCCTTCACCGCGCTCGCCGCCTGGCGCAGCGACTCCTTCAACATGACCGGCTCCGGCGAGCCGCAACGCCTTCGCGGCGAAATGGTATCCGCCGACTTCTTCAACATTCTTGGTTTCAACGCGCTTATTGGCCGCACCTTCACTGCGCAGGATGATCACGCGGGCGCCGCTCCTGTCGTCGTTCTGAGCAACGCTTTTTGGAAGCAGCGCTTCGGCGCCTCGCGCAAAATCGTCGGCCAGACCATTTCCCTCAACGGCACCACTTACGCCGTCATCGGCGTGCTTCCCTCAAATTTCTATTACACCGGCAATAACTTCGGCCGCGTCCCGGAGATTTTTCTCCCGCTCGGCCAGTGGACCGACAAGACTTTCCTCGATCGCCGCGTCGGCATGGGCATGGACGCCATGGGCCGCCTTAAACCCGGGATTACGCTCGCGCAAGCTCGCGCCGACATGGACGGCGTCGCCGAAAATCTCGCCCGCGCTTATCCCGACGTCGACAAAAATTCCGGCGTCACCGTGCATTCGCTTAAGCAGGACATGGTCGGCGACGTCGCACCTCTTCTTTACGTTCTCCTCGGCGCGGTCGGATTCGTCCTGCTCATCGCTTGCGTCAATATCGCGAACCTGCTACTCGCGCGCTCCACCGGACGCACGCGCGAATTCGCCATTCGCGCCGCTCTCGGCGCCAGCCGCGGTCGCATGGTTCGCCAGTTGCTTACCGAAAGCGTGCTGCTCTCTTTCGCCGGCGGCGTCATCGGACTGATTCTCGCGGCTTGGGGCACTCGCGCGGCCATCGCCATTCTCCCGCAGGCGCTTCCGCGCGCAAGCAACGTGGGCCTCGACGCGCGCGTTCTAATTTTCACCCTCGTCGTTTCTCTGTTCGCCGGAATTCTTTTCGGTCTCGCGCCCGCGCTCAAAACTTCGCAGCGCAATTTGAGCGAAACGCTAAAGGAGGGCGGACGCGGCTCCAGCGGCGCGCGCCACCGCTTGCAGGGCGTTTTCGTGATCGCCGAAACCGCGCTCGCCCTCATTCTCCTTGTCGGCGCCGGTCTTATGATCCGCAGCCTCGTCGCGCTATGGGACGTCAATCCCGGCTACAATCCGCACCACGTTCTTAATTTCGGCGTAGCCTTTCCGCCGCAAATGGCCGCCGCGCCGCCGCAGCAAGTTCGCAACGGATTCTGGCAGCTCGAAGGCGCGCTCGAATCCATTCCTGGCGTCACCGCCGCTTCCGCCAGCATCGGCTCTTCTCCGATGCAGGGCGACACCGATATACCTTTCTGGATCGAAGGCCATCCCAAGCCGCAGGCCGACAATCAAATGCCGGCCACCCTTTTCTATTTCGTCCAGCCCGATTACCTGAAAGTCATGCAAACTTCGCTCTTCGCCGGCCGCTTCCTCACGCCGCAGGACACTATCCACACCGCTCCCACTATCGTCATCGACGAGTACTTCGCCAAAAAATATTTCGCCAATGAGAATCCCATCGGCAAGCGCGTTAATTTTCAAATCCTCGACATTCAAGCGGAAATCGTCGGCGTCGTCGGCCACATCAAGCAGTGGGGCCTTGATGAAAACTCCAAGTCGCCCGTCCTCGCCCAGGCCTATTTTCCCCTCGACCAGATTCCCGATCGCTTTTGGCCGCTGCTCTCCAAGGGCTCGGACATCTATCTGCGCTCACAAGCCTCTCCGGAAGTCGTCATTCCGGCCGTGCGCCAGATCCTCTCAAAAATAAATAGCGATGAAGTGATGTACGGCACCGAAACGATGGACAACATCATCTCCGACTCGCTGGCCGCGCGCCGCTTCGGCATGATTCTCCTCGGCGTTTTCGCCGCGCTCGCGCTGATTCTTTCCTGCGTGGGAATTTACGGCGTGATTTCCTATCTTGTCAGCCAGCGCACGCACGAAATCGGCGTTCGCATCGCCCTCGGCGCGCAACGCTCCGACGTTCTGCGCCTCATCCTCGGACAGGGTGTGCGCATGGCGCTAATCGGCGTCGCCATTGGCATCGCCGCCGCGCTCGGCTTGACGCGCCTAATGGCCAACCAGCTCTTCGGCGTTACCACGCATGACCCTCTCACGTTCGGAGGCGTTGCCGTCTTGTTGACGCTCGTCGCTGTCGCCGCCTGCTACATCCCCGCGCGCCGCGCCATGCGCACAGACCCCATAGTCGCCCTTCGCTACGAATAACGCAGATGTAGCTCCGGCGTCTCCTGAGTGGGCGGGTTTTTCTTGCGCGCCGCGGCTGATCGAATCAAGCTTCCGCCCGGCGCCGAACCGCATCCTATTAAACTGGGCAATGCCATCGCAGATTCGAAGCCTGTGAGTGCAGCGTGCATTTTCGGCCACGACGAAAATCTCCGTTGGCGCGAATGCGATTGCCGTGATATATAGGAGAGCAACGCGGAATGCGAGACGAAAACATCCCCAATTTTGCTTCTTCGATTAACCAGCAACAACCGTCCTCTTTTGGCCGCGAATTGCGCTCATGGTCGCGCGACATCGCGGTGGCGCTCGGATTGGCGCTGGTCATCATCGTGTTCCTCTACCAGCCGGTGAAGGTCGAGGGCACCAGCATGGCGCCTTTGCTGAGCGATCAAGAGCGAATTTTCATCAACAAGTTTGTTTACCGCTTTGAGCCCATTCATCGGGGAGACGTGGTCGTTTTCTGGTATCCGCTCGACCGCACCCAGTCATTCATCAAGCGCGTGATCGGTTTGCCGGGGCAAACGTTGGAAATCCGCGAGGGCGAGCTGTACGTCAACGGCAAACTCGTGTCGGAGCCTTACGTGCCGCCGAAATATTTTGACGATTCCAGTTACGGCCCGATTAAAATTCCGGCCGGCGAATATTTCGTGATGGGCGATCATCGCGACAGCTCAAATGACTCGCGCATCTTTGGGCCTGTTGCGCAAAAATATATCTACGGCAAAGCGGTCTTTGCGTACTGGCCCTTTCACCAATTTGGTGAAATCTCCGCGCCGTAAACCGGACGCTTTGAATGGGATGGATTAACGGCGCGCGAAATGGAAATAGGAAGCTGGTGTAAGATGAATTTCGCCGGAGGACACACTGAAGGCGTCGCACGGAAACGGCGCGATACTCGCGCTCGAAGACGGAAGAGTATTTAAGGGGCGCGCGGCGGGCGCAAGTTGCCGCCGTGGCGGCGAAGTCGTTTTTAATACCAGCCTTACCGGTTACCAGGAAGTTTTCACCGATCCCAGTTACGCCGGCCAGATTGTCTGCCTCACTTATCCCCACATAGGAAATGTTGGTGCGAATCTCGACGACGAGGAATCGGCGCGCCCGTATATCGAAGGGCTGATTGTCCGCGACTTTTCGCAAGTTTCCTCGAACTGGCGCGCCAGCGAAACCGCGCAAGCGTACCTTGAGCGCTACAAAATCCCCGTGATATGGGATATCGACACGCGCGCCCTTGTGCGCCACCTTCGACAAGCGGGCGCATTGCGCGGAGTTGTCGCGACCGATGGCGCCTCTTCTGAAAATCTGATCACCGAGGCGCGCGCCTTGCCGTCGATGGCGGGGCAGGAGCTCGCGAGCCAGGTGACCTGCGCGAAGCAATATCACTGGGAGCGCGGCTCAATACCGCTGGCGAATTACGTGAACGCATCAGCCGAAAAACCCGCGAGCACCGGAAAAGGCCCGCGGGAAAAGCGCTACAAAGTCGTCGCCTACGATTTCGGCATCAAGCAGAACATTTTGCGCATGCTCGTCGATCACAATTGCGCCGTGACCGTCGTCCCGGCCTCAACGCTCGCCGAAGACGTTCTCGCTCTCAAGCCCGACGGCGTTTTCCTGTCCAACGGCCCCGGCGATCCCGAGCCGATTACCTTCGCGGTGCAAAACATTCAGAAGCTCTTGGGGCGCGTGCCGATCTTCGGGATTTGCCTCGGCCATCAACTCTGCGGAATCGCCCTCGGCGGCAAAACTTTCAAGCTGAAATTCGGCCATCACGGCTCGAATCATCCGGTGAAGAATTTGCTCACTCAGAAAGTCGAAATCACCGCGCAGAATCACGGCCTTTGCGTCGACCCGGATTCGTTGCCGTCGAGCGACGTCGAAATCACCCACGTGAATTTGAACGACCACACCAACGAGGGCATGCGCCACCGCTCGCTCCCGCTTTTCAGCGTGCAATATCACCCGGAAGCCTCCCCCGGCCCCCACGACGCGAGGTATTTGTTCGACCAGTTCACGGCGATGATGAAAAGGTTGTGATAGCAGATGAATTTCGAATTTCACGGAACGCATCAAGTGAAGGAGAAGCTGGAACGTAGCTATCCCGAAAAGTTCACACGTGAGCAGTTGCGTCAAATCGCTGAGCATGTCCAATTCTTGGAGCCGAAACACCTAAATCGTTACTTCGCCGAGCTATTTGTCGCGCTCGGCGATGACCTGGTATCACTTCAGCAGGCATTGAATGAGAATCGAGCCGCAATTACGGAAGTCGACGCCTCAGCGCGTGCGTCGCTACTGGAGGTTCGAAGCACGATTGAAAAGTTTGATCAGTCGAGCCGCAGGCTCACGCGGTGGCTTGTCGGGCTGACGGGAGTTCTTGTCATTCTGACGATTGTGATCGCCGGATTTACGATTTTGCTTCGGAGACGGGGATGAGGGCATTTGTCAGGGCATGGCTGCGATTGTTTGCGGAGCAAAATTTTTGAGCTGTCATTCCGAGGAGCCACGCGACGAGGAATCTGCATTTTGATTTGGTACAGCGTTGAGCAAAGGCTACTACGTGTACATTCTGTCGAGCCGGTCTCGGAATCTGTATACCGGTGTGACGAACAATTTATTCCGGAGGGTAATTGAACACAAGAAGGGGCTTGTTCCGGGATTTACGTTGCGATATCGGATTCATCGGCTGGTTCATTTCGAATCGTTCGCGGAGGTACGGGATGCCATCGCACGTGAGAAGCAAATCAAGGCCTGGGACCGCAAAAAGAGGGTGGCACTGATTGAACGCACGAACCCCGCATGGGGAGATTTGGCCGAGGGTTGGCTTGCGAAGCAAAAGGCAACTGCAGGTCCCTCGCCGCATTGCGGCTCGGGATGACACGAGTAAGGTTTTTAGCGTCGGGCGGGGTAACGGCAGCGATAAAGCGCGAGGAACTGAGGATGGCGCCACCTCATGTTGCGGCACAGCTCCTCATGACATGTCATTCCGAGGAGCCATGCGACGAGGAATCTGCTTCAGGCTTTGCGTCGATGCACGACAACAGGATTCGCAAAATAACAAATGCCTAAGCGCACAGACATAAAGAAAATCATGATCATCGGCTCCGGTCCGATCGTCATCGGACAGGCCTGCGAGTTCGACTATTCCGGCACGCAAGCCTGCAAAGCCTTGCGCGACGAAGGCTACGAAGTCGTGCTCGTCAATTCCAATCCGGCAACGATCATGACCGACCCCGAAATCGCGCAGCGAACCTACATCGAGCCGCTGACAAAAGAATATCTGGAACCAATTATCGCGCGCGAGCGCCCCGACGCGTTGCTACCCACCGTTGGCGGCCAGACGGGCCTAAACACCGCCGTCGAACTTGCCGAAAGCGGCATCCTCGACAAATACGGCGTGAAATTAATCGGTGCGTCGCTGCGCGCCATTCAAATCGCCGAAGACCGCCTGCAATTCAAGGATGCCTGCCAGCGCGTCGGCCTCGAAGTGCCCGCCTCCGCGGTCGTGAAAGAAGTCGCCGAAGGCGTGCGTCTCGCCGATCAGCTCGGATACCCCGTCGTGATTCGCCCGTCATTCACGCTGGGCGGCACGGGCGGCTCGATTGCATACAACCGCGAGGAATTTTCCGAGGCAATCGCGCGCGCCCTCGACGCCAGCCCTGTGCACGAAGCGCTCGTCGAAGAATCGGTCCTCGGCTGGAAAGAATTCGAACTCGAAGTCATGCGCGACCATCGCGACAACTTCGTCGTCATTTGCTCCATCGAAAATTTCGATCCCATGGGCATTCACACGGGCGATTCGATCACTGTCGCTCCGGCGCAGACGCTCACCGACAAAGAGTATCAACGCATGCGCGACGCAGCCGCCGCCGTGATTCGCGAAGTCGGCGTGGAAACAGGCGGCTCCAACATTCAATTCGGAATCGAGCCGGACACGGGCCGCATGGTCGTGATCGAGATGAACCCGCGCGTCTCGCGCAGTTCGGCTCTCGCCAGCAAAGCGACGGGCTTCCCGATTGCGAAAATCGCCGCGAAACTCGCCGTGGGAATGACGCTCGACGAAATCCCCAACGACATCACCAAGAAAACCCCCTCTTCTTTCGAACCGACGATTGACTACGTGGTCGTAAAAATCCCGAAATGGCAGTTCGAGAAATTCCCCGGTGCCGATACCACGCTCACCACGCAAATGAAGTCCGTCGGCGAAGTAATGGCCATCGGCCGCACGTTCTCGGAAGCGCTCGGGAAGGGAATTCGCTCCCTCGAACCGCACGCGCCCTGGCGCGCACCCGCCGAAATCGTCGACGCCGTGCTGCGCGAGAAACTCCACGTTCCCGGCCCCGATCGCATTCACTGGCTCTTCACCGCGTTGCAAAATGGAATGAAAGTTGACGACATTTTCGCGCTGACGAAAATCGATCCCTGGTTCTTGCGCCAGATGGAACAATCCGTCGCCGTCGAAAAAGAAATCAACGCCACCACGCTTGCAAAAGTTTCCGCTGAAATGCTGAAAGAAGCGAAGCGCTCCGGCATCAGCGACGAAAAACTCGCGCAAATGTGGAACACGAATACCGCCGATGTCCGCGCCGCACGCGCCAAGCTCAATATCCGCCCCGTCTTCAAGCGCGTCGACACTTGCGCCGCGGAATTCGAATCCTTCACGCCGTACATGTATTCCACATACGAAGAAGAAGACGAAGCCGACACGACCAATCGCCGCAAAATCGTGATTCTCGGCAGCGGTCCGAATCGCATCGGGCAGGGAATCGAATTCGATTATTGCTGCTGCCACGCGGCGTTCGCGCTCAAGGAAGACGGTTTCGAAACCGTCATGGTGAATTGCAATCCGGAAACGGTCTCGACGGATTACGACACGTCCGACCGCCTCTATTTCGAGCCGCTCACGCTCGAAGACGTGCTCTCCGTAATCGAGCGCGAACAGCCCGAAGGCGTCATCGTGCAATTCGGCGGTCAAACGCCGCTGAATCTCGCCATCGAATTAAAACGCAACGGCGTGCCCATCATCGGCACGGCTCCCGAATCCATCGACCTCGCCGAAGACCGCCGCAGATTCGGCAAACTGCTCGACGAATTGAAAATTCCTCAGCCGCGCAACGGCACCGCGCTCACGCCCGCGCAAGCCGTGAATGTCGCGCAAGAAATCGGCTTGCCAGTGTTGGTGCGCCCAAGCTACGTCCTCGGCGGCCGCGCCATGGTCATCGCTTACGATTTGAAAACGGTCGAAGACTGCGCCGCGCAAGCCGTGCGCATGGGAAGCGGCTCAAGCGCCGAGCGTCCGATTCTCGTCGATCAATTTCTGGAAGACGCAATCGAAGTCGATGTCGACGCCTTGGCCGACGGCGCCGACGTGGTCATCGCGGGAATCATGGAGCACATCGAGGAAGCGGGAATCCACTCCGGCGATTCTTCGTGCGTTCTGCCGTCCGTCACGCTCAAGCCGGAAGTTCTCGCGCGCATCCGCGAATACACCACTGCATTGGCGAAAGCCTTGCGCGTCGTGGGCCTGATGAACGTGCAATACGCCATCCAACGCGACACGGTTTACGTTCTCGAGGTGAATCCGCGCGCCTCGCGTACGGTGCCCTACGTATCGAAGGCCACCGGCGTACCTCTTGCCAAAGTCGCGGCGCGCTTGATGACGGGGCGCAAATTGCGCGATATGAATTTGCCGCTCTCTGATTTCAATGGCATCTCCGAAATCCGCAGCCGCGATTATTACTCGGTGAAATCGCCCGTCTTTCCGTTCAACAAATTCCGCGGCGTCGACACGATTCTCGGCCCCGAAATGCGCTCCACCGGCGAAGTGATGGGCGTCTCGCCGAATTTCGGCCTGGCATTCGCAAAAGCGCAAATGGCGGCGGGCCAAAGATTGCCGCGCAAGGGAACCGTATTCATCAGCGTGAACGATCATGACAAACGCCATGTCGCTGGGCTCGCGCGCGATCTGGTGGCGGCGGGACTGAAGCTGATTGCGACGCGCGGCACGGCTTCGGCGATCGCGGCGGCGGGATTCGATGTTGAGCCTGTTTACAAAGTCAACGAGGGCCGCCCGAACATCGTGGATCTGGTCAAGACCAACAAAGTGGATTTGATCATCAACACGCCGCTTGGCCGCGAATCTTTTTACGACGAGAAATCCATTCGCCGCGCCGCCGTGCGTTACATGATGCCGTGCATCACCACGCTCTCAGCGGCAATCGCGGCCGCGCGCGGAATTCGCGCCATGTCCGAAGGCGCGGGCGACGTTGCCGCTCTGCAGGATCTGCACAGCGAAGCGTTCAAAGAGATTCCGTCGGCACAGCGCGTATCCTCCGGGAAATAATTCCGTCTGTCCAAGCTCAGGTCGATTGTTTTCGTACTATCACGGATAGTAGCTTGAGATTCTGGTAGAATTGCCTTCCATGAAACTGCACGGAATTCTCCCGCCTGTCACAACGCCATTTTCGAATGACGGTGAGATCGATCTGTCTCGCTTGAAGTCGAATATCAAGCTTTACAATCCGACGCGGCTGTCGGGCTACGTGATGAATGGCTCGACCAGCGAATCCGTTTTGCTGACTTGGGACGAAATCGAGCGTTTGTGGGCCACGGCTCGCGAAACGGCTGCGCCCGATAAACTAATGATCGCGGGCACGGGCGCGGAATCCACCGCCGAAACGATTCAGCACACCAAGCGCGCCGCGAAATTGGGTTACGACGCCGCGCTGGTGCGCACGCCAAGCTACTACAAGCCGTTCATGACCTTCGAGGCGGAAGCCACCCACTTTTTGCGCGTGGCGGAGGCCTCCCCCATTCCCATCCTAATTTATTCCGTCCCGGTGTTTACCGGCTACATTGTCGAGGCTCCTCTTGTGGCCCACCTGGCATCCCACGCAAACATAATCGGTATCAAGGACAGTTCCGGAAACGTGCAGCGCATGAAAGACATTGTCGCATCCACGCCAAAGGCTTTCCGCTCGCTGACTGGTTCAGCCCTGACCTTGCACGATGCCCTGCAAGTGGGAGCATCCGGCGCAATCCTTGCGATTTCCTGTGCTTTTCCGGAAGCCTGTGTGGACTTGTATGAAGCGGCGGTGCGAGGTGACGCCGGGCGCGTGGAGCAGTTGCGAAAACACGCCATCTTCCCGGCCGCGAATCTGGCCACGAAGTTCGGTATTCCCGGGCTCAAGTACGCGATGGACCGCCTCGGTTATTACGGTGGCGCCCCCCGCGCCCCTCTTCTGCCCCTCGGCGAATCCGCGAAACAGGAAATCGACACCGTCCTCGCCGCCGTCAAGCCTGCCACCGTCGCTGCCCACTAACCGCTATTTTTGATCGCTTGCGTTCACGTCAGTCAGCGATGTTTCCAACTCGGTAGCCGCTACCGTTCTTCTGTGCCATGAAATCGTTTCGCCATCCCGCCATGGTTGCCGCGACGTAACGCCCCGTGTATCATCACATCTTCCATGGAGTGCCACTGTCTTCGCTTCCACGAAATCCCGCAAACAACCAAACTCTTCTCTGCTTTTGTTGACGATTTCCCGAGCGTGAAAGAGTTCTACGCGCACGCCCCCGATGAAGCGGGAGTGCGCTCCGCGGCGCGAAAAATTCAACTCGATGCGGCAATGCGCAAGTCCGTCGTCGACATTTTGCGCGAGCAGAACCGCGCCCTGGGCAGCGACGGCGCGACCGAAAAGAACATCGACCGCCTCGCAAACGGCGCGGCTGCCATCGTCACCGGCCAGCAAGTAGGATTATTCAGCGGACCGGCCTACAGCATTTACAAAGCGCTGGACGCGATTCGCTGGGCCGAAAAACTGACGCGGTCCGGCGTCGACGCTGTGCCGATTTTTTGGATGGCAACGGAAGATCACGACCTCGCCGAAGTGAATCAGGCGTTTTTTGGCGGCCGCGAAGAAATTGCCCGGATTGCATTGCCTCTCGATGACGATGCCGCCGGCCCCAGCGTCGGACGGATTTCCCTCGGCAACATGGCCGCTGCTGCCGTCGAGCACGCCGTCGAATTATTGGAAGGCCCGGGCCTTCCCGCCATCGCGGAGGCTCTGCGCGCATCGTATCGCGGCGGCGAAACTTTTGGCTCGGCGTTCGGCAAACTGCTCGCCCGCCTCATGAAAGAGCGCGGAATAATTCTCCTCGACCCGCTCGATTCCCGCTTGCACGAATTGGCGCGGCCCGTGTACCGCAAAGCGGTGGAAGAATCGCAGGCGCTAATCGCCGATTTGACGGCGCGCGATAAACTTCTCGACAAGGCCGGCTTCCACGCGCAAGTGAAAGTCACGCAGCAATCGACGCTCCTTTTCCTCGACGTGAACGGAAAGCGCCAACCGCTGCGCCGCCGGAATGGCGGCTTCATTGCCGCCGATGCGAAGTTCAGCGTCGCCGAATTGCTCGCCATGATTGATAACGAGCCGCAGGCATTTACGCCCAGCGTCCTGCTGCGTCCCGTCCTGCAGGACTCGCTTTTGCCCACCGCCGCATACATCGGCGGACCCGCGGAAGTCGCCTACATGGCGCAGGCGCAGGTCGTCTATCGCCGCGTTCTTGGGCGAATGCCCGCGATTTTACCGCGCGCAAGTTTGACGCTGATCGAGCCCACGGTTGCGCGCGCGATGACAAAATACGCGCTCGATTTCCGCGATGCGCTGCACGGGCGCCAGACAGTCCGGCGCAAAATGGAGTTGAATTCCTTGCCGCGCGGCCTCGCCGCGAAATTCTCGCGTGACGAGAAGGGCTTGAAGCGAATTCTCGGGAGTTACCGCGCGCCGCTCGAACGCGTCGACAAATCCCTGCCCGCCGCCCTCGATACCGTCGAACGAAAGATCCTCTACCAATTCGCCAAACTGCGTGGCAAGGCCGGCCGCGCCGAAAATTTCCGCACGGGCGTGTTGGATCGCCATGAAAGGGAAATCCTCGGTTCGCTATTCCCGCATCATGGTTTGCAGGAGCGCACGCTGTGTCTGCTCCCGTTCCTTGCCCGCCACGGAATCGAATTGCTCGACCTGCTGCTCGCCGGGATGAATGAGCCTTGCATCGGCCATCGTGTTGTCATGCTCTAGCGCGATCCGCGAAGCCACAGGGTAATTTCAAAGCGTCATCGCATGTAGCCGGGGCATGCTAAAATTGTCCCGTTCAGACACTTCGGCTCGCACAGACGAAACGTCGCGGTTAGCGTGCGCAGCGGCCAAACGAACGCGCGACATGGCGTACACGCGGGATTCAGGAGAGAGCGCGATGAAAATCACACCGGGGAAGTTGCAAGGACTCACGAAAGTGTCGACTTCCGCGGGAGTGATTGCCGCGGCGGCCATGGACCAGCGCGGCTCGTTGAAGAAGGCCATTGCAGCGAATAAAGGAATCGATCCGCACGCCGTAACGCCAGAAATGCTGGCGGAATTCAAGCAAGCCGTAGTGCGCGTGCTCACGCCGCATGCCAGCGCGATCCTGCTCGATCCAGAATACGGATTGCAGCCCGCGCGATGGCGCTCCTCAAATGCAGGCTTGCTGCTCGCGTATGAAAACAGCGGTTACGATAATTCGCGGCCCGGCCGCTTGCCGGACCTGCTCGATGTTTGGTCGGCGCGCCGTCTGAAAGAGGCTGGCGCGGACTGCATCAAGATTCTGATGTACTACACGCCGTTTGATCCGCAATCGATCAAGGAAATCAAGCACGCTTGGCTTGAGCGACTGGGAGCCGAATGCGCCGCCGAGGACATTCCGCTCTTCGCTGAATTTGTCGGCTACCAGGATGGCATGGACGAGAAGGGAATCGAGTTCGCGCGAAAGAAACCGGACGTCGTCATGCAGACCATGGGCGAATTTTCCAAGCCGCAATATCGCATCGATGTGCTCAAAGTCGAAGTTCCCGTCAACATGGCCTACGTCGCCGGCGCCCGCTCCTGCAAGGGTGAATCTGCTTACACAAGAGACGAGGCAAAACAGCATTTTCAGCGCGCCGCAGCCGCCGCGAAGAAGCCTTTCATTTATCTTTCCGCTGGCGTCAGCAACGACACTTTCATCGAAACGCTGCAACTCGCCTCCGACGCGGGCGTCAACTTCTCGGGCGTCTTGTGCGGACGCGCCACCTGGAAAGATGGCGTGCCCATTTACGCCAAGCAGGGGCTCAACGCGTTTCAGGACTGGCTCGCCGATCAAGGCGTGAAAAATATTGAGAACGTGAACAGAGCCTTGCGCGCGGCGAAGCCGTGGTACGCATTTTACGGCGCGGATTCCGCCGCGGCCCTCGCGTGAGCCTGGAACGCATGAAACAAGCGGATAAATCCGAAGTGAAATCGCAGGCGCTATCGGGCGCAGCATCGCGCGCAATGTCGCGCACAGCGCCGCGCGCGTTCGAAATCAAGACCGAGCGCCACACTCAGCTCAAAACAATTACCGCCGATGTGGAACAACTCGTGGCCGAGTCGGGCTGTAAAAACGGCGTTTGTTACGTGTACGTCCCCCACACCACGGCCGGCGTGATTGTCAATGAGGGTGACGATCCGGATGTCGCGCGTGACATCGAAGCCACGCTCGACAGCATCGTCCCGCACGCCGGAAATTATCGCCACGCGGAAGGCAACGCCGATTCGCACATCAAAGCGGCGCTGACGGCCACCACCGCCACGATTTTCATCGAAGATGGTGAACTCGCCCTCGGCCGCTGGCAGGGAATTTTCTTCTGCGAATTCGACGGCCCGCGCCGCCGCGAAGTGCGCGTTAAAATCGTCCCGGACCCTTCCGGGTAGCGCCGCACGAACAAAATGCAGAATCCTCGCAGCCTCGATCTGGAAACGAGCGAAAAAGCCTCAGCGGCGACGCTCGGAATTTACGTCCAGGTGCCTTTTTGCCAGACGAAGTGCACCTACTGCAATTTTCATACGGGCGTTGTCGCGCGCAGTCTGTATCGCCCCTACGTTGACGCGGTCTGCCGCGAAATTGCTGAATCCCGTGCACTACGCGACATCACCGTCGACACTGTTTACCTCGGCGGCGGCACGCCGAGCCTGCTCGATCCGGCCGCTCTTCGACGCATCATGGACGCGATACGCCACAATTATTCATGCGCGCTCGAAGAAGTCACCCTCGAAGCTGATCCCGAGACAATCACGGCGGAAAAAGCTGCCGCATGGCTCGATGCGGGAATCAACCGCATCAGCATGGGCGTCCAATCCTTCAACGATGAAGAGTTGCGCGCCGCGGGACGCATGCACCGTCGCGCAGATGTCTATCGCGCTACGGAATTTCTCCGGGCGGCCGGATTTCAAAATATCAGCATGGATTTAATCGTCGCTCTGCCGCATCAGACGCGCGCCACTTGGGAATCGTCTGTTGACGCACTGCTCGCGATACGCCCCGAACACATTTCCGTTTATCTCCTGGAAGTGGACGATGGCAGCCGCCTGGGCAAAGAAATCATCGCCGGAGGCGCAAAATACGGCGCAGCCTCCGTGCCCTCCGACGACGCCATGGCCGATTTTTACGAATCCGCGTGCGTCCGATTGGCAGCGGCGGGCTTCGAGCATTACGAAATATCGAATTGGGCGCTCCCCGCCCGCGCTTCTACGCACAACTTGAAATACTGGCGTCGCGAACCCTATCTCGGCTTTGGCGCGGGCGCGCATTCGTTTGACGGGCAGCGCCGCTGGGCCAATGTCCACGATTCTTCGGCCTATGCCGCCGCAATTGCGCAAGGCCGCACCGCAATCGAGACTGAAGAGACAGTCACCGCCGCGCAAGCCCTCGAAGAGGAGCTGTTTTTAGGTCTGCGCCAGCTTGCCGGGATCGACCTTGCACGAATCCAGCGTGACTATGCTGCGGATTTAACCGTGCGCGTCAACAAATTGCTCGACGACGGCTTGCTCCAACGCGATGGCGATACGATTCGCCTGAACGCCGCCAAGCTCGCCATTTCGAATGAGGCCTTCGTAGACTTGCTGGGATAGCGCCCACGGAAACAAGGGAGCGAAGCAATAAGCAAGCGAGGAGAGAAATGTACGAATCGAAAAATGACGCAACACGCGGCGAATCCACCGTCGATCTGCGCAGCGACACCGTAACCCGGCCGACTCCGGCGATGCGCCGCGCCATGGCCGAAGCGGAAGTCGGAGACGACGTCTACGGTGAAGATCCAACCGTAAATAAATTGCAGCAACATGCCGCGCAGATTTTCGGCCGCGAAGCCGCGCTGTTTGTGCCCAGCGGTTCAATGGGAAATCTGCTCGCGATCAAAACTTGGACGCGGCCGGGCGTCGAAGTCATTTGCGAGCAGCGCGCGCACGTCAATCAGTACGAGCTCGCGTCCATGTCCGCGGTTGCGGGTTGCATGCCGCGGCCCATTGCTGCGCAGGACGGGATTTTGAGCTGGACGATGATCGAATCCATGCTGCGTCCCAAGGGATATCACTATTCGCAAACGGGCCTTGTCACGCTCGAAAACACTCACAACATGGCTGGCGGCACGATTTATCCAGCGCAGGTTGCCGAGGAGATTTGCGACCGCGCCCACGAATTGAAGTTGCCCGTGCATCTCGACGGCGCCCGCATCTTCAACGCGTCGGTCGCGCTCGGGAAAAGTGTCAAAGACCTCACGCGGAAATTCGATTCCGTGATGTTCTGCTTGTCGAAGGGGCTCGCCGCGCCCGTTGGCTCGATGCTCGTTGGCTCGCGCGATTTTATCGACAAGGCGCACATCAACCGCAAAATGCTCGGCGGCGGCATGCGCCAGGTCGGCGTTCTTGCGGCGGCGGGACTGATTGCGCTCGAAGAATCTCCCAAGACACTCCATCGCGACCACGAAAACGCGCGGTACCTGGCCGAAGGATTGTCGAAGATTCCGGGAATCTCGCTTGATCCCAAGAAAGTGGTGACGAATATCGTGATTTTCGATGTGCGCGGAACGGGCAAAACCGCGTCCGAAATCAGCGCGGAACTCGGCAAGCGCAAAGTTCTCGCCGGCGCGACCGACAAATATTCCGTGCGCATGGTGACGCATTGTGATGTGGACCGCTCCGGCGTCGATCGCGCCATCGCCGCGCTCGAGGAAATCTGCAAGGCGCCCGCGCGAACGCACGCGTAGGAATGCACTGCGGGCCGCGGCCTGCTTTTGGGCGCGCAACCAGTATGGTAAAGTTTTCGTTTGGCGATTTGCGCGCAATTGAGACAATCACTGGAAATGTTTTCGCAAAAGTAGCGAGGTGACGTGGATTTCTCCCTGACCGATGAACAGCAGCACCTCCGGCGCACCGTCCGCGAATTTGCCGAAGGCGAAATCGCTCCCCACGTGATGGAGTGGGACGAAGCCTCGAAATTTCCCGCCGAAATTATTCCCCAGCTTGGCGAAATGGGCTTGCTCGGCGTCATCTTTCCCGAAAAATATGGTGGCGCGGCTCTCGGTTATCTCGAATACTCCATCGTCATCGAGGAATTATCCCGCGTCGACGGCTCCGTTGGCCTCATCGTCGCCGCGCACAATTCGCTCTGCTCGAATCACATCTACAAATTCGGCACGGAGGCGCAAAAGCAAAAATTTCTCCCGGCCCTCACGACGGGAAAAAAACTCGGCTGCTGGTCGCTCACCGAGCCCGGCGCCGGCTCCGATGCGGGCGGGACGCGCACCGTCGCCGCAAAAAAAGATGGCGGCTGGGTCCTAAACGGCTCGAAGACCTTCACCACTAACGGCCATTACGCCGATGTTTGCGTCGCCATGGCCGTCACCGACACCGCGAAAAAGCAGCACGGCATCTCCGCGTTCATTATCGAAAAAGGCACGCCGGGATTTCGCCCCGGCAAAAAAGAGAACAAGTTGGGCATGCGCGCCAGTGACACGTCCGAAGTTATTTTCAGCGATTGCCGCGTGCCCGCCGGAAACCTTCTCGGCAAAGAGGGCGAAGGCTTCATCAACAGCCTGCAAGTTCTCGATGGCGGACGCATTTCGATTGCCGCGCTCGCGCTGGGAATGGCGCAGGGCGCTTACGAAGCAGCTGTGAAATACGCGAAGCAGCGCAAGCAATTCGGCAAAACCATCAGCGAATTTCAGGCCATTCAGTTCAAGCTTGCGGACATGGCCACGGAAATCGAAGCGGCCCGCCTCCTCGTTTGGCAATCGGCGTACCTGGCCGACAAATCGCGTCGCAACGGCGGCGAAGGCGTTCGTTTCACGCGCGAATCCAGCATGGCGAAATTGTTCGCCGCGGAAGTCGCCGTCCGCGTCGCCAATGAAGCGGTGCAAATCTTCGGCGGCTACGGCTTCATCAAGGATTACCCGGCCGAGAAATATTATCGCGACGTCAAACTCTGCACGATTGGCGAAGGCACCAGCGAAATCCAGCGCCTCGTCATCGCCCGTCAGCTTTTGGGAAAAGGCTAGCCTTCATCGATGCCCGTCGCCTCCACACCTTCCGTCGACACCAATCAGTGGGTTGAGCAGGTGCGCGCGGGAGACGTCCGCGCGATTTCTCGCGCGATGACGGAAATAGAAAATCGCACAGGTGATGCCGACAATTTAATACGCCAACTTTTCCCGCACACGGGAAATTCCTATTGCATCGGCATCACCGGCGCTCCCGGCACGGGAAAGAGCACGCTCGTCGACCGCATGGCGGCATTCTATCGCGCCCAAAAGCAAACCGTCGGCGTCATCGCCGTTGATCCGTCGAGCCCCTTCACCGGCGGCGCGATTCTCGGCGACCGCATTCGCATGCAGGGCCACGCCTCCGACAGTGGCGTTTTCATTCGCTCGATGGCGACGCGCGGCTCCCTCGGCGGACTTTCGCAAGCGACAAGTGATGCTGCTCTGCTTCTTGACGCGGCGGGAAAACAATACGTGCTCGTCGAAACAGTCGGCGTGGGCCAGGGCGAAGTCGAAATTGCGCGCCTCGCCGATTGCACGCTTGTCGTGCTCGTTCCCGGAATGGGCGACGACGTCCAAAATCTGAAAGCCGGCTTGATGGAAATTGCGGATATTTTCGTCCTGAACAAAGCCGACCGCGACGGCGTGGATCGTTTTGAGCAGCAGCTTCGCGCGATTTTACAGCTCGTGCCGGAAAGAAACGGTTGGAAGCCGCCAATCGTCCTAACGGTGGCCACCGAGAATCAAGGCATCGAGGAGCTCTCGCGCCAGATCGAACGTTTCCGCGACCATTTTCGTGGAAAGAATGAGCGCCGCGCGAAAGAGATTGCCTTATGGCGCGAACGTTTGTTGAATTTGCTCCGCGAGCGCCTCGTACGCCGCGTCGTGGATAACCTCGCAAACGATGGAACGCTCGAATCGCTGGCGGCGGAAGTCGCCGAGCGCAAACGCGATCCGTATTCAGCGGTAAACGAAATGCTCAAACGAGCGGGATTGTCCGCGTCCAAATGACCTCGACCAAAATGTTCAGCCGAAATCAACCGAACACTGTCATCCCGAGGAGTTTACCAGCCGCAGGCGGGCCATGCGACGAGCTCGCCCGCCGAAGGCGGGGGATCTGCTTTTGCCTTTCCCGCGGCGAAAATCAACAATCCGCGAGGCCATTTTCTGAATTACGCGCAACATCTCGGAGGCTATTTTGAGACTCGGTGACCTGGAATTCCTCATCCTAAACGATGGCACGCTGCGCCTTGACGGAGGAGCGATGTTCGGCGTCGTGCCCAAGCCAATGTGGGAGAAGAAATCGCGCGCGGACGACCGAAATCGCGTTGTGCTGGCGATGAATTGCCTTTTAATTCGCGCCGCTGGCAAAACGATTCTGGTTGAGACGGGCGCGGGCGATAAATGGGACGCAAAGAAGCGCGACATTTACGCCCTCGAAGGCTCGCCAAGGTTTCCCGATCAGCTTGCGGCGCACGGAGTGAAGCCGGAGCATGTCGACATTGTAATCAACACGCACTTGCACTTCGACCATTGCGGATGGAACACGCGCATCCTTAACGGCAAGGCAGCGCCCACATTTCCGAACGCGCGCTACGTGGTGCAGAAAAAGGATTTCGAGCATGCGAAGAATCCCACGGAGCGCGATCGCGCCAGTTTCCTACTGGAAAATTACCTTCCGTTGGAAGAGTCCGGGCAGTGGCAGCTCCTCGAAGGTGAAACGGAAATCGTCCCCGGCGTCACCGTTTTCCCCGTTCCGGGACATACGCACGCCATGCAGTGCGTGAAACTCACGGGCGGAGGCAAGACCGCGATTTTTCTTGCCGATCTGGTCCCGACCACCGCGCATTTGCCGCTGGCATGGATCATGGGATTCGATTTGTTTCCTCTCACCACGCTTGAGAACAAAAAGAAATGGCTGCCGCAAATCGAAAAGAACGGCTGGCTTGTGCTATTCGCGCATGACTCCGCGGTTCGCGCCGCCTATTTGCGCGAACGCAATGGAAATTATGAAGCGGACCCCGCGCAAATCGATTAGTAGCGGTTTCGTCAGGGCACAGCTTCAGCCGTGCCGTGGGCGAGCATACTTTGTGCATGTCATTCCGAGGAGCCGTGCGACGAGCCTGCCTGCCGCAGGCAGGGAATCTGTTTCTGGGCTCGGCCCGAGGTTGCGTCAGAGCACGACCTGCCCGCCGCAGGCGGCCTTCAGCCGTCCCGTAACAGCGCGCAGAGAACGAAGCAAAAGTGCAGCTCGCCAGCACTGGAATTGTTTTTTAAGAGGGCGGGGCTTTAGCCCCGCCGTAACAGCAAGCGAAAAACGGGGCTTCAGCCCCTGAAGCGGGTGCCGTTTTCCCTGAGTTCGGTTGGTCGGCGCCGCTTCGCCTTAAGGTTTTTCGTAGGGGCAGGGTTTACCCTGCCCGTCGGCCGCAGGCCGAACCTTGGTCTCGCGGGGGTGCGGCGCCAGCCTGCCGCTTGCCCGCCACGGCAGGCAGGGCTCGACGCCGCTTTGCCTTTGTACGCAACATTCCAGAAAAACTGGGGCGGTGAACAAATGGCCAGAAAACAAAGTACAAAAAAGCGTGCCGCAGACGAACCCGTGCGCATCGGAATCATCGGAGGCAGCGGCCTTTACTCGATGGCGGGCCTCAGCGCCACACGCGAAGTCCGCGTCAAGACGCCTTTCGGCGATCCTTCCGACGCATTCGTGATCGGCACGCTCGAAGGCAATCGCGTCGCATTTCTCGCGCGCCATGGCCGAGGCCATCGCATTTCGCCCAGCGAAATCAATTACCGCGCGAACATTTACGCCATGAAGACGCTCGGCGTCGAACGCATTTTGTCCGTCAGCGCCGTCGGTTCTTTGCGCGAAGACTTGCCTCCGCTCGAATTTCTGATTCCAGACCAATTTTTCGACCGCACGCGCGGCCGCATCGCCACATTCTTCGGCGATGGAATCGTGGCGCACGTCGGATTCGACAAGCCCACCTGCGGCGAACTGGCCAAGTCGCTCACGGATGCCTGTGGCCGCACAAACGTAAAAGCGCACGCAAAAGGAATCTACGTTTGCATGGAAGGCCCGCAATTTTCCACGCTCGCTGAGTCCCATTTCTACCGCCAGTCCCATTTCGACGTGATTGGCATGACGAATTTAACGGAAGCCAAGCTCGCGCGCGAAGCCGAGATTTGCTACGCCACTGTCGCCATGATCACCGATTACGATTGCTGGCATCCCGAACACGATTCCGTCTCTGTGCCCGACATCATCGCCAACCTCACGAAAAATGCCGCGAACGTTCAGCGCGTGATTCGTGAAACCGTGCGCACTCTGCCCGCCGCGCGCGATTGCAAATGCGGCTCCGCTCTCGCGCATGCCATTTTGACGGACCGCAAGCTGATTCCCGCGGCGGCGAAGCGCCGTCTCGCGCCGATTATCGGTAAATACATCTCCTGACCACGAGAGGATTCCCAATGTCGTTACTTGTTGTGGGTTCTGTTGCGTTCGACGCCATCGAGACGCCGTTTGGGCAAACTGAGCGAACCATCGGCGGCGCGGCCACCTATTTCGCGCTCGCGGCGGCGTTGCTTTCGCGGGTTCGCCTCGTGGGAGTCGTCGGCGACGATTTCAGCGCCGCGGACGAAAGGGTTCTTCACGGAAGAAAAATTGACCTTGCAGGCCTCGAACGCGCCTCGGGCAAGAGTTTTTTCTGGGCTGGCCGCTACAGCGACGATTTGCGAACTCGCGAAACTCTGCGCACGGATTTGAATGTCTTCGCCGCCTTTCAGCCAAAATTGCCGGAGGCGTATCGCGATTCCTCGTTTGTTTTTCTGGGCAATATTGATCCCCAACTCCAGCGCAACGTCCTCAAACAAATGCGCCGCCGCCCGAAACTCGTCGCGCTCGACACCATGAATTACTGGATCTCAGGCACGCGCGCCGAACTCGAGAAAACTCTCAAGCTCATCGACGCGCTCCTCATCAATGACGAAGAGGCATGCCAGCTCGCGGGAGAAAGTAATTTGCTCTGCGCGGCGCGGAAAGTCTTGCGCATGGGACCAAAGGCTCTCGTCATCAAACGCGGCGAATACGGCTCCATGATGTTTCACCGGGATTCGATTCTCGCCGTTCCGGCCTATCCGCTCGAAGAAGTCCACGACCCAACAGGCGCCGGCGACAGCTTCGCGGGAGGCTTCATGGGCTATCTTGCGAGCCACTCACAAGCCAACCACGTCTCGCTGCGTCGCGCGATGGTGTACGGTTCGGTGCTCGGAAGTTTCGCCGTGGAGAAGCTGGGCGTCGAGCGCCTCCGCACAGTAAAACGCCGCGAAGTCGAAGCGCGCGCCCGCGAACTCGTGCGCATGATGCACATAAAGCTCTAGCGCACGAATGCGAATTTTCTTTTCAGCAGGGCGGAGCAGAGTAGAATCGACGCACTATCGGCGGCGTGATGGCGATTGATTTAACCTACACGATTGCGGGCAAACTTTTGCTGGCGGCGGCGCTTGGCGGCTTTATCGGATTCGAGCGCGAGTTGCACCGCAAGGCCGCCGGGCTGCGCACCAGCATGTTGATCTGCATGGGCGCGTGCTTCTTCATGATTATTTCCTACGTTGCGGCCACGCATCCGGAAGACGACCACACGCGCATCGCGGCGCAAATCATCGCCGGAATCGGTTTTTTGGGCGCGGGTGTGATTCTACGCGAGCGCGGCAACGTGGTCGGGCTCACGACGGCCGCCACGGTTTGGGCCACCGCAGCCGTCGGAATGGGCGTGGGCACGGGCATGTACGTAACTTCGATTTTCGCCACGGGGCTGATCCTTATTTCGCTGACGACGCTCGGCTGGGCCGAAGCGCGCTTGGGAATTAAGACTCGTCTTACCACATTTCGTTTAACGGCCACCAATGGCGACGCCGTGATGAAGCGGGCGCGCGAGATTTTCCAGGAAATGAAAATTTTGATTCAACACTCCGAATTGCGCCGCGCCGGGGAAGAATCCGTAATGGAGTTCGATGCCGAGGTCAGTTTGCCGCAAGAACACGAATTGATGCGGCGATTGAGCTTGCTGCCCGCGCGTTGCGAGATGGTTTCTGCCGAGTTCCAGCGCGATACCTAACGGCATTTCAGGCCAGCGTGCGGTGTGCTCACCCCTGCGGGAGTGAACTCATCGGATGCGTCCGGCATTTGTGTCGCTGGACTCGCCTTCGGAAGTTTTCTATGCTCTGTGCCGTCAAATGCCACGTGCCGTCAAGCCGCCGCCGCTGGAACGCGGAAACACTGTGCGAATCGTCGCGCCCGCCAGCCCTGTCGACGAAACGGCGTTGCGCAAGGGCTGCGACGAACTGGAGCGCCTCGGCTACGAAGCGCGGTGGGATCCGCGCGTACTCGCGCGCCAGGGCTACTTTGCCGGAGGCGCCGAAGAGCGCCTGGCGAAATTATCCCGCGCACTCGAGGAAAGCGCATCTCGCGCGGTAATTTGCGCGCGTGGCGGCTACGGCTCGGCATACTTGCTCGACCGTTTGGAAACGCGCAACTTGAAATCGCCGAAGGCGCTCCTCGGATACAGTGACATCACGCTGCTGCAACTTTTTCTGTGGCGCAAAAAACGTTGGGTCAGCTTTTACGGCCCTATGGCCGCCTCGGGATTCGACAAGGGCGCGAACGTCGCGGGCGGCTACGATTCAGAATCGTTTCAGCAGGCACTCACGCAAACGAGCCACCCGTGGAAAATCGATCTTCGCGGCGAAACTCTTTTCTTCGGCCAGGCCGAGGGCACGCTGATGGGCGGTTGCCTCACGCTCGTCGAGGCGACGCTCGGCACGCCGTGGGAAATTCAAACCGGTGGCGCGATTTTGCTGCTCGAGGATCGCGCCATGAAGCCGTACCAGATCGACCGCGCATTGATACACTTGCGGCAGGCGGGAAAATTGAAAGGTGTGCGCGGAATGATCCTCGGCGAATTTCCGGAATGCGAGGTACAGCCGGGAAACCCGTCCGTGCGCGACGTGTTTGAGAGAATCATCGAGCCGCTGAAAATTCCCGTCGTGTGGGGAGCGCCCGTCGGTCACACGTCGCGCGCAATGCTCACGATTCCGTTGGGAGTCAAAGCCCGCGTTGTCGCGCACGGCAGCGGACGCCTTGAAATTCTCGAACCTGCATGCGCCAATCCTCAGCATCACGAAACCAAGCGAGGAGATAAGTCACGACGCTCTTGAAACAAACTCTCCGGCACATTCATCTGCTCGGAATCGGCGGCGCGGCCATGGCCCCGGTGGCGGGCATGTTGAAGGAGCGCGGCTACACAGTCACGGGTTCGGACACGGGCGTGTACCCTCCGGCGTCCACTCTGCTCGGTGCACTCGGAATTCCGTGGACCGAAGGTTTTCGCCCTGAGAACCTGAAACCCACTCCCGATTTGATTGTCGTCGGCAATGCAATCTCTCGCGGCAATCCGGAACTCGAGGCCGCGCTCGATGAAAAGATTCCGTATTGGTCCATGCCGCAAACACTCGAAGAATTGTTTTTGCCGGGCCACACTTCAATCGTGATTGCCGGAACGCACGGCAAGACCACCACCACCGCGATGCTCTCCTGGATTTTTCAGGTCGCGAACCGCCGGCCGGATTTCCTGGTCGGCGGAGTCGTCCCGAACTTCAATGACAAGAGCTATGGGCTCGGCGGCGGCGAGGAATTCATCATCGAGGGAGACGAATACGATTCCGCTTATTTCGACAAGGCTCCTAAATTCCTGCACTATCGTCCCGACGAATTAATTCTGACTTCGCTCGAATTCGACCACGCCGATATTTATTCCGATTTGGCCGCCATCGAATTGCAATTCCGGCGCCTCGTGAATCTCGTTCCGCGCCGCGGCAGAATCCTCGTGTGGGGCGAAGCGCCAAACCTGGTGGCCTGCACGTCGAAGGCATTCTGCACCGTCGAAAAATATGGACTCACACCGGAGATGGATTGGTACGCGGGCGATATCGAATGGCGCGAGGGAATGACGCATTTCCGCGTGGCCTATCACGGCAAGGAAGTCGCGCGCATTCGAATGCCGCTCGCCGGCCGCCACAATGTGATGAACGCGCTGGCCTGCGTTGCCATGTCGTTCACGCGCGGCGTCGAGTGCGAAGCGATTGAAGTTGCGCTCGCGAAATTTCAGGGCGTGCGCCGCCGCATGGACATCAAAGGCGAAGTCGCTGGCGTGCTGATCGTCGAGGATTTTGCGCATCACCCGACCGCCATCCGCGCGACAATTGAAGCCGCCCGTTCGCGCTGGCCTGAGCGCAAATTATGGGTTGCCTTCGAGCCGCGCTCCAACACCATGCGCCGCCGCATTTTTCAGGACGACCTCGCGGCCGCGCTCGCAACGGCCGATGGCGCGGTCCTCGGAGCCGTCAATCGCGCGCAGCTTCTTTCTGACGACGAGCGTCTCGATCCCGAATACGTCGTCGCTGCCATTCGCAAACTCGGCAAACCTGCGCGCGCCCTCGAATCAGCGAACGAAATCGCGGAATTTTTGTCATCGCAACTTGTCTCCGGCGATCTTGTGATTGTCATGTCAAACGGCAGCTTCGACGGCCTCTGCGGCCGCTTGCTCGAAATCCTGGGGAAGGGAACCGCAGCCCACAAATCGTGACGACAACCTCCAAATCATCCAGATGGGCTTTTACAATCGTCTGCGCGATACTTTTCCTGCCGCAGCACGCCGCCGCCACAATTCAATACACGATTTCGCTCGCGCATCCGGACCAGCACAGCTTCCACGTCACAATGACCGTCCCCAACGCCGGCCGCGAACTCATCGTCGCCATGCCCGCATGGAATGCCACCTACGACATTCGCGATTTCGCATACCATGTCACCGACGTACACGCTGAACTAACCGACTCCAACACAAACATCCCGCTTCACATCGTGAAACTCGACAAGCAAACCTGGCGATTCTCGAGCGGGAACACCGATGCGCGCGCAGACCTAGGCTCAGTCACAATTCAGTACAACGATTTTTGGGATGAGCCGGGCCCCTTCAGCTCGCAGCTCAACTCCCGTCACGCATTCCTGAACTTAGCCGAAGTGCTTTTCTACATTCCCACGC
>Ga0134128_10000727_pt1 | contig 44551 bp, 40 predicted proteins | sample KB31754_FD_96462 | JGI IMG/M metagenome (GOLD analysis project Ga0134128, IMG submission 96462) | Terrestrial soil microbial communities with excess Nitrogen fertilizer from Kellogg Biological Station, Michigan, USA - KB3-175-4 | ecosystem: Environmental > Terrestrial > Soil > Unclassified ...
CTATGCCGGCGTGATGAACGGGCTGGCCCAGGTGGATGCCTTGAACACGGCGGTGGAGTCGGGGCAGAGTGCAGTCAAGGGCAACCGCGTCGGTTACAAGCTGGGCATCCGCATCAATGTGGATGTGTTGAACGCCCAGCAGCAATTGTTCAGCGCGCAGCGTGACTTGTCGAAGGCGCGCTACGATGCCTTGCTGCAGGGTTTGAAGCTCAAGGCGGCGACTGGTAGCTTGAGTGAGGCGGATCTTGCTGCTGTGAATGCGATGTTGCACTGAGTATCCGTGACCGCATAAGCTGTCATCCCATTTTTTAAAATCAGAAGCTTACTGCTTGTCGTGCCACCATAATGTGGCACGAATTGATCCCATAAGTTGTCATTTATTGAAATGAGGAATTGTGCGGCGGCATTGGTTCTTAGGAGGGGGCATCCAGGGCTATTGAATGAGGCACGTATTGACAACAGCTACACATTGGATTACAGTATGTATATCATTTGTGTATGCAAAAATAAGGGGAGCCAATGCGCGACGCCGCCATTAATTTGCGAGCCCTACCTGAACAACGCGACCTGATCGATCACGCTGCCAGCCTGCTCGGCAAGAACCGTTCGGACTTCATGCTGGAGGCTGCTTGTGACCGCGCTCAGGCCGTGGTGTTGGATCAAGTCTTTTTCAGCCTGGACGCTGATAAGTTCAAGCAATTTACTGCCATGCTCGATGCACCTCCTGCTCCCAACCCTGGCCTTGAACGCTTGATGACGCTCAAGACACCGTGGGACACCAGCGCACGGTGAGCTTGCAACTTAGTGCGCCACTACCGTTGACCACGGGCCATCAGCTGGATGATTTTAATTGTGGCGAGTCAGTGCTAGACGAATGGCTTAAGCGCCGTGCCCTGACCAATCAGTTAACCGGAGCCAGCCGTACCTTTGTTGTGGCTGATCCGGGTCAACGCGTTTTTGGCTATTACGCGATGGCTGCAGGCGCTGTCTCGCATCCGGATGCCACTGGCCCCGTGCGACGCAACATGCCTGACCCGATTCCGGTGATGGTTCTTGCTCGATTGGCGGTCGATCACCGCGCTCGTGGCCTCAAGCTTGGTGGCGCTCTGCTGCAAGATGCGGTGAACCGGGCGATAGCAGTTTCGCAGAACGCCGGTGTTCGGGCCTTGCTGGTACATGCACTGCATGACAGTGCAAAGGCATTCTACGAGCACTACGGTTTTCAGGTGTCGCCGCTTCACCCGTTGACGCTGATGCTAAGGCTGAATACGGTCAAGGCATGAAGCGCATAGGGCCGATTGCAATCCTCCGCATGTGTCGGTTGTGACCTGTCCGGCTTTTTTAAGGCCAGATCAATTTGGAATAACAACTCCCGGAGATGTTGTCTCGTATCCCGAATCGGCGCGATGTTGTTGGCGCCATTGCCGCCGGGCCATTGGAGAGAGTCGGCAGACTTCAAGACCTGCCTGTCAGCATTAATTCGCCGCAAAAGCTCCCTAGCCGCCTGACAGGCTGACCGCCTCCATCTTCGCCAGCCACACCAGGGCGCGCTCGAATTGCCAGCCCGGCATGCCGGGGTAAAGCTTCGCAACATCGGCGACGCGCTGCGGGCCGTGTTCGGCAAGATGGCGGAACAATTTTGCGCAGTCTTCCGGGCCCATCTGCAGGTTTTTGGCGAAGACGTTAAGCGTCAGGTTGCGTCTTTGCTCCAGCGTCGCTGCCTCTTCGCGTAGCGCCACCTTGTGCTGTGCTTGCAGTTGCACGGTGGCGTAACCGGCGAAGGCGGCAAATGGGTCGGGCCGGTCGGGCCTGGCTGTGACGCTTTGTGCAGGATACAGGTCAGGGTCGGCGCGGCGGCGCTCTGCCAGGTCTTCCCAGAGCAACTGGTAGCGGCGGTAGACGACGGACCAGTCGTAGTCGGCACGCGCGCGCCGGCGGCCTGTTTCGCCCATCTTCTTGCGCAGTGCTGCGTCGCCGGCCAGGGCTTCCAGTGCATTGCTCAAGGCCGCAGCATCGATGGCGACGAACTGGCTGGCGTAGCCGCAATGGAAATCATAACTGTCGGTACCGTTGGCGTAACGCTGCGCGAGGTCTGCGCCTGCGCCCGGTTGCGGCATCCAGGTGGGGACACGGAAGCCGTCGATACCGTCGCGCACGGTATCCTTGTAGCCGTCCCAGTCGCTGACGATCACGGGCAGGCCTGCCGCCATGGCTTCGATCGGTGTCAGGCCGAAGGTTTCCTGGACGTTATCGGCCAGTGACATGAACAGGTCGGCCGCAGCCCAGGCGTGCTGCCGCGCGGCCGGGTCGCGGCCTTCTGCGTGTTGCAGGGTCACGGAAGGGCACAGGGCGCGTGCGCCGTCGTTGAAGGCGGCTTCGATGTGTTCGTTGGCATACCAGCCGCATTGCACCAGGCGGATCTTCCGGCCGGGCTGGCGCTGTGCTGCGCGTTCCAGGGCGGTGAACATCTGTTGCGGATGTGCCTTGGCGTGGAAGGCGAGGCGCCCGACGAACAGGACCACGATGTCGTCACTGCCGATGCCGAGGGCCTGGCGCGCTGCAGCGCGCTGGTCCGTTGAGAAATCGAAGTCGGCGCAATGCACACCGAGCGGAATGACCGGCAATTGCGGCAGCTCGAACCGGCTCGCGCCGATGTGCTCACGCAGGAACCGGGCCTGGTTCTCCAGCAATTGGCGCACGGTGTCCCTGACTGCGGTCGAGGTGCAGATCAGGGCGTCCCAGCTTCGCACCGGTGCCGTGAGCAGGTCGGTGATGGAAGTCAGTGCCAGGTGCGATGCCGTGGTGTGGGTGATGCCGCACAGGCTGTAGCTGCGCGCGCCATGGGGCATGCGCTGCCATGCCGAATCTTTCAGGTTGGGCCCGGGAAGGTAAAGGCAGCCGTCGCCGGCCAGACCGGCCGGCCGCTCCATCGGCACCCAGCACGCTTCGCCTCTGAAGCCGAATTTGCCGATCTGTTCGGCGAAATGCCGAGACGATTCCGGGTTGTCGGTGAAGCAGGTCAGGTGCCTGGAACCGGATTGCGCAGCCGATTGCGCAGCGGCGCGCAAGAAGGCCTCGCCGGCGGCCTGCCGGCCCATGATGCGCTGGCCTGATGTGACGTAGCCTTCGGGGTGGTAGTAGATGCTGGCGTGGCGCATGGGAAGTTCGTGGGCAAAATCGCCATGTTACCTTGGAATGGCAGGCTTCCGGCTTTGGTCCATGCGGTTTAGTTGTAGCGACGCGCCATTGATTGGGAAGTGCAATTCCAAACCGCCACTCTCTGTCTTATTTAGCTACGCAAAGCCTTGCCGGCTAAGCGCCAAACAGGCTAGCCAACCGCGCCATGTCAACATTGCCGCCACTCACAAGCACGCCGATGCGCTTGCCCTTCAGTTGGTCCTTCATCTTCCTGGCCGCAGCAAAGCCCAGGCAGCCCGTGGGCTCGACGATCAGCTTCATGCGGCTTGCCATGAATGCCATGCACTCGACCAGTTCGGCGTCGGTTGCTGTGAGGATGTCGTTCACATCGCGCTGTATGATGGGAAAGGTGATGTTGCCCAGGTGCTGGGTCTGCGCGCCGTCGGCGATGGTGACGGGCGTGTCGATGTGGACGATGCTGCCGCTGCGGAAGGAGCGCTGGCCGTCATTGCCGGCTTCGGGCTCGACGCCGTAGAGCTTGCACGCCGGCGCGAGTGCGCGCGTGGCCAGTGCGCTGCCTGAGAGCAGGCCGCCGCCGCCCAGCGGCACGAAGAAGGCGTCGAGCGGGCCGACTTCTTCGAGCAGTTCCTTGGCGGCCGTGCCTTGTCCGCACAGCACGTCGGGGTGGTCGTAGGGCGGGATCAGTGTGAGATTGTGCCTTTCTGCGAGTTCGCGGCCGATCTGTTCGCGGTCCTCCTTGTAACGGTCGTAGATCACCACATTGCCGCCATAACCCCTGGTTGCCGCCACCTTGGCTGCCGGGGCGTCGTGCGGCATGATGATGGTGGCGGGTATGCCGAGCAATTTGGCCGAAAGGGCGATGGCCTGTGCGTGATTGCCGGAAGAGAAGGCGACGACACCGGCCTTGCGCTGTTCCGGGCCGAACTTCGACAGCGCATTGAACGCACCGCGAAACTTGAAGGCGCCCATGCGTTGCAGGTTTTCGCATTTGAAGAAGACCTGGGCGCCGAATTCGTCATCGACGGTGCGCGAAGTCATCACCGGGGTCTTGTGGGCGTGGCCCTTGATGCGTTCTGCTGCGGCGGCTACGTCGTCGTAGGTGGGTTGATGGTTCATTGGCGTCCTTTCTTGATCTGGTTTGGTCTGGCCAGTATGGCCGGTATGGCCGGCTCCACGTGGCGCGCGTTCTTGTCCGACAGGAGCAGGCGGGCCTCACTTCGCATAGCTGTACACCGATGCGCGCGAGACGCCCAGGTGCGCGGCGATGGTTTCCATCGCGCGGCGCAAATCGAGCAGGCCGGCTGCCTTCAATTCCTTGACCAGGGTGCGGCGCTCACCTGCCTTGAGCGCGCGCGGCGTGGTGGCCAGGCGCGCGGCAAACTGGTCGATGCGGATGCGGATGGCTTCGGCACCGGCGGGGTCGAGCGTCTCGCCGGCGGGCGCGTTGGCCTCGATGGCGGCGAACTGGTTCAACATGCCCTGGAAGCCCTGGAACAGGGTGAGGTCGATGTTCATGCACAGCGCGGCGATGTAGTTGCCTTGTGAATCCTTGATGCCGATGGAAGTGCTCTTGGCCTGGCGCCCGTCGGCGAAGCGGTTGGGGTAGTTGGCGATCACCTGTTCGAACCCGGGGTCCAGGATGCGGGCCAGGCCGAGTTCGGTTGCCGGATGGCCGGCCTCCCGGCCGGACAGGTTGTTGTGGATGGCCAGCACGGCGTGAGCGGGGTCCAGCAAGTCATGCACCACCACTTCGCAGAAGGGGGCAAAGGTCTTGGCCAGCCCATCGGCGATGTGCCTGGTTTGTTCAAGCAGCAGGTGTTGTTCCGGGGTGCGCTTTGGGGTGCGCACTTTGCTACGTCTTGGCATGATTCCGGGGGAGTAGTTTTGTACAATTATTCCAAGTTTAGACTAAATGTCTTGTTGCTGCAAACCGGGCCGCAATGGCTCACGGGCTTGGCGCAATTCACTTAAACTGGGCACTCCCCCGGATTTGCAATGGAAAACAGATGAGCAAGAACAACGTGGCATTGGTGACCTACCGCGGTAGCGCCCTGGAAAACTCGCATCAGGCCCATGTGGCCGTCGTGGATGAGGCGGGGAAGCTGCTCTATGGATTTGGCGACCCCTTGCGCATGACGCTGGCGCGCTCGGCGGCAAAGCCGGCACAGGCGCTGGCGGTGGCGCAGACCGGCGCGCTCGAGCTTTTCGGCCTGGATGATTCGGAGCTGGCACTGATGTGTGCATCGCACAGCAGTGAGGAACGGCACATCGAAAAAGCGCGCCAGATGCTGCGCAAGGTGAATGCCGAAGAGGCCGATCTGCGATGCGGCGGGCATCCTTCCCTCTCCGATCTGGTCAACCGCGACTGGATCCGGCGCGACTTCAAGCCCACCGCAAGCTGCAGCAACTGTTCCGGCAAACACGCAGGCATGCTGGGTGGGGCGCTGGCAATGGGGCTTGCCAAGGATGGCTATCATGAACCGGACCACCCGCTGCAATTACATGTGAAGCGCGTGGTGGCGGAGTTGTGCGGGCTTCCTCTGGGGGAGGTTGAATGGGCTGTCGATGGCTGCAATCTGCCAACGCCGGCTTTTCCGCTCGACAATCTGGCATTCATTTACGCCAGGCTTGCCGATGCCGCGGATGCCGTTGTGGAGGGCGAACCGGAAAGTCAGCGCCTGCGCGCCATGGCAAGAATCTATCGGGCCATGACCACTTACCCGGAATTGGTTGCCGGTGAAGGGCGCTACTGCACCGAGTTGATGCAGGCGTATGGCGGCGCACTGGTCGGCAAGCTGGGCGCCGACGCCTCCTATGCAATCGGCATTCGCGCATCGGAACAGACGCGGCGCCTTGGTGCAAAAGGGGCGCTCGGTCTTTCTGTGAAGGTGGAAGACGGCAACGTCAATGTGCTTTATATGCTGGTGTGCGAGGTTCTGGAGCGGTTGGAGATAGGCACCGCGGCGCAGCGCGAACTGCTTTCGCGGTTTCACCATCCCAAAATGCTCAATACCATGAACCGTGAGACCGGGCAGGCCAGGTTTGTTTTTGAGCTTGAGCGTTATTGAGGAAGGTGCTTTGCCATCAGTTGCAAGTTTTTTGAATTGAATATGAACTACGCAGACGGGCAATTGGCAAAATTGGGAGATCGAGTCCAGTTGTGGGTTGGATGCAAGGGAATCATTGTCTGCTCGATCGATACCAGAGAATATTCGGAAGCTTACCCGGAGGATGAATGGGGACACCTTGGCCAAGGCGTTGTGATCGGTTCAGACGCTGCGGGCCTTGTTCATATCATTGAGCCTGATGAAGATTTGCTATTTCTTGGACGAGCCGTAGGCGACAAGAAGTAGGAGGTTTTGACTGAACAGTTTCTCACGTAGCAGTAATAAAAAACTGTTTTTCGTAGGCCTGAACTGGAGTTGGCCGGACTAGTGCCGCTGAAATTTCATTTCAAAGAAAAAGATTCAATCCAATGAAAACTGCACACCAAATGCCTAGAGCGACTTACGCCGGATTTATTTCCTTGATTAAAGCAATATTTGTTGGCTTCGCTATTGCGGAATCTTGGCTTTTTTCGAGAGTCGTGGGGGACGCGTTGATCAAGTTTTTCGCTAACACTGGTCGCGATTTTTCGGCTTGCGTTTTCCGCACAATCTTGATAGTGAGCTTCATTTTGATTGTCTATGCAGTCGTCAGGGGTTTGCATTCGCAAATTGGACGAATGATCAAAAGTTTGAGGTTAGACCTTTTAGTCGCCATGATATCTGGCTATTTTCTGTCCGCGAATTTCAGTCAGTTTTTTTCAGAAAAATACGATTATGCGATAGCACTGGTCAGCCCAGATGAATTGCTTGCCCTCCTATTCTTGCCAATCTTGATTGGGGCATTGATCATTGCCCAAATCGTAGTTGTTTTCTTTAAATCTCGACAATCAAAGAAAGGTAGCTCGTTTTACATTAATGACGCGGAGATAGAAACTATCGACGATGATTTGCTCGAAGTTGGCGATATCGCAGTGAGATTTGCTGAGCGCATATTTAGCGGTGGCGCGCAGGACAGCATAGTCTTTGGACTCGATGCACCATGGGGTGTCGGGAAGACAAGTTTCATCAATCTTTGCATAAATCATCTGGAGCAGGAAAAAAAGGGGCAAGTAATAATTTATAGGTTCAACCCGCTTAGATACGAAGACCGGTCGAATTTGCTAGAGCGATTTGTCGATGGCCTTGTAGCAAATATTAAAAAACATGTCTTCCTACCTGAAATTCCGCCGACGATATCGAAATACACGAGATTCGTTAGAGGCAAAATTGGCTTCTCACTTTTTGGATTCAAATTCGATCCAAGTAATGACGACATCGATGACGCCATCGAGGATCTGGAATCGCAATTGAAATCCATCAACAAGAAAATCATTGTGATTGTGGACGATCTTGATCGACTGAATTTCTCCGCCGTCAAGGACGTATTGTTCGCGATCAAGAAGAGTTTCATGCTGCCGAACATATCTTACGTTCTATGCTATGACACCGCCAATATTGGGGCTTTAGAAAACATGAAGGATGACGGCGAGAAGATAAGGGAATTTTTTGAAAAATTTGTCAACGTCAAAACCAGTCTTTTTCTGGACAGCAAAATACTTTCGAAATACATAAACGAAAATCTCGACCGTGTGTTTGGGAAAAACCTGCTAGTCGAGCCGTATGCACGTGAAAAAATAAAGCAAGCCGTGAACGTCATTCCCGAGATCTATGATTCCCCCGACTTTCATCGATATGGCGACTCTTTGGCAGATATAAGGAAGCTGAAGAGGCTGATCAACACGCTTTTGTCCTGTGAGATAGAGAAAACGGACTTTGAAAATAGCGATATTAATAAGCAAGACTTGATACATTTGCTACTGATTTACGTAAATTATCCAAATGTATTTAGAAAGATATACAACACAGAAACAAACGGCAGACGCGGTTTCTTTTCGGTGCTGCATAGTTTTTACGACGGGTATTTAGAAGGAGGTTCTGAGAAAAAGGAAGGTCGCCTGCGGAATTCTGAGGCGTATGCCGATTATGTGGAAAAATTGCCGAGTGGCCCAAGATTCCTTGTAAATAAGATTTTCGAAGTTCCAGCTAGATTTGAGGGTTTGAAAAATGGAGAGGAGAACGATGAGGCTAGACACTCATACGCTTGCTTTAATGGAAAATTTGGCGGCCGAAATTTGGAGACGTATTTACAGTTAATCGTTTCGTTTGCCAAACCCGAAAAGCATGATCAGTACAAATTTTACTTGAACCAAAAAGAGAGAATCAAAGATGGGGCGACAGTCGCCGATATCTTTTCACAACTAGATTTTGACTTCTCGAAAGGTGAAAGTTGCCGGCAGCAATTTTGGAGGGTGATAGTCAATAGCTTGAATGAAATTCGAAGTGGTCAGGGTCACGATTTGATCGAAAGCCTCTTGAAAGAAATGCCAAATTATTCGATATTGGAAAATCCCACTATTGGTCTTGGGCTTCGTGATGATGCGGCATACTATTTGATTTCCCTTTTGAATGGATTGGGTTGGTCTGACGCGATGGGCGTAAATAGAAATAATACAGACGAAAACGTGGCTGGTATCGCTCGATGGGTGTTGGGAGAATCGGAATACGAGGCTCAAGGCGTTGTGCAGTCTTTGGTGAATAAAGAAAAAGGAGCTTTGGGGCTATTTGATCTACTGGTTTTTCGCCTATTTTGCTGCTCGAATCGAGGGGGGGACTTTCATAATCTAACAAGATCTTTGGCCAAGCATGCGGATCCAAATGCGTTGACTTATGGCCCTACTAATATTCTTGCAGTTGATGAAATGCGAGAGATTTCGCAATTGGTTTTCAAAATTTTTGATGAACAATATATCAAGCCCAAGTTGAATATACTTGACTTAATCGAGGGCTTAACGGAAGCCGAGATTTTTGGAAAATACCTTGCATATGCAAATAAAAAAATAACTGTTGGTGCCGTGAGGCAAGATCAAATAGATAAAAATATTTTGCAGGAAAAGTCACGAGTAGCGACGTTTGTTGTATATCAGCTTGGTAATGCATTTGTCGAAAGTGGCGTCGGATGCGGATATTACGATGTTGAAGGAAAAGATGACAAACATGGAATAGCGGAAAAAATTAGTGACTACCTGTTCGATGTTTGTTTCAACCCCGTAGAAGGTGGAAACAAGAATTATGAATGCTTTGTCGACTATTTATTAAGAAATTATGCAGGCTTGTTTAGCTTTGAACACGATCAAAATTACATTCGAATTCCGGAAATGAGTGAATTCACGAAAGTGTTGAATAAGGAACGCTTGTCTAGATACTGGAACGACAACCATGTATCGATTAAGGGGCTACACTTGGATAGGAAAGAGAAGGAAATCTGCACAAAAAATTATTCGGTGACATACCAAGCCAATCTCCCAGCTGTTTTCAAGTTGCTTGACGGGGAACTTCTGTCCAAGACTGACTGATGCAACTTTGCGAGACGCGTGATGTGACGCACGCCAATGACTTGCCTCGCGATTTTCGGGCCTGGGTAAATTTGAGATGATAGCTTGACAGACTTCGATCTTTTCTCTTACAGTAGTTGCATGTCAAACGCAAACCACACAACCCGAACGCACCAAGGCCTGCATCAAGCCGGCTGCGTCGTGTCGCGTGGTTTCGCCCTGCCTTTTTCTCTTCTCTCCATCATTCGAATTAGCACGGCTTGCTGAGGCAAGTCCATTAAGCTAATGGGCACTCGCCCAGGGGTGATTCCCCGAATGGACTTCAGCAAGCCAAAGACAATCATCATTTGATTTCTTGCTAAGGAGAGTTTCCATGTATCCCGTATTTGTTGGCCGCACGGCGTTTCCAACGCGCCCTGCGGCAGGTTTTGCTTTTTCTGCTGCCGAATGCGCCAATGCGGCAGCGCCGACGTTTCGCCTGCTCGATGGCCCGCCCTATGCGAATGGCACCTTGCACCTGGGCCATGTGATGGGCCTGCATCTCAAGGATGCCGTGGTGCGTGCAGCGATGGTTTCCGGGCATGCCGTTTCGTGGCGGCCCGGTTGGGATTGCCACGGCTTGCCGGTGGAGCTTCAGGTGGAGCGCCAGGGCGCAAGCTTTGCCGGTGATGCCGCCTTTGTCGCGGCATGCCGGCACTATGCTGAGGGGCAGGTCGAGCAGCAGCGCCAGACCCTGCGTGAGCAGGGCCTGGCGGCAGACTACGACCACCCTTACCGCACCATGGACCCGCAGCAGGAGGCGGCAACCATGAGAGTGTTTGCGCAACTGGTTGAGGCGGGCCATGTGCATCTTCGCGCCACGCCGACGTGGTGGTGTCCCGAATGCGGATCAACGCTGGCGCAGGCCGAGCAGGAAGAAGTGGAACAGACCGTCAATGCGCTCGTGGTGCCGTTTACCTGCACGGATGGGGCGGCCTTGCTGGTCTGGACCACGACACCATGGACCTTGCCCTATCACGCGGCACTGGTCGCGCATCCTGACGCGCTGTATGGCCAATGGCATGTTGCCGGGCAGCGCGTGTGGTGCGCCAAAGAGAGCTGGCCACGTGTGGCAGAGTGGTATGGCTGGCCGTCCGGCCAGCTTCCGATGTGTGAGCTGCCCGGTTCGATGCTCACGCTGGCCTATACCACGCCATGGGGAAAGAGCGGCACCTTGCGCACCGACCCGCTGGTGCAACCCGGAGGCGGCACCGGCTTTTTGCATGTGGTTCCCGACTTTGCCATGGACGACGCCGAACTGGGCCGGCGCTGGGGTTTGCCGCTGGCACACTGCCTCAGTGAAAACGGCACATTCAACGACCGTGCCTGGCCGCCGCACCACGGTTTGAGCGTGGCTCAGGCCAGCCGCCTGGTTGATGAACAAGCCGGCGCATGGCCATTGACGCATCGCATGCCATGGACGCAAACGGTGCCGTCTTGCTGGCGCCATAAATGTGCCTTGCTGGTGCGCCCGTCACGCCAGGTGTATTTCGTGCTGGGTGAGAGGGTGCAACAGCATGCGCGCGACAGCCTGCAAGACGTGGCATTCACGCCGGAATCGGCACGCACCAGATTGCTCGATGCCATGGCCAATCGCCCGGACTGGTGCCTTTCGCGCCAGCGGCGCTGGGGCGTGCCGGTGGCGCTGTTCGTGCATCGGCAGACCGGTGAATTGCACCCCGATACCGTGCTGCTCTTGCACAGGGTGGCCGATGCCGTGGCAAAAGATGGCGTGGAAGCGTGGTGGAACCACACCGACGAGTTCTGGCTCGGTGCTGGCGCGCAACATTATGAACGTGTGCCCGATGTGCTGGACGTCTGGTTTGACAGTGGCTGCGTCTTTGCCACGACCGGCGACGCCGCCCGTGCGCCCGATGTGGTGCTGGAAGGCCACGACCAGTATCGCGGCTGGTTTCAATCGAGCCTGTGGGTTGCAGCAGGCCTGGGCTTGCCGGCTCCGTTCAAACGCGTCGTGGTGCACGGCTTTCTGTTGGGGGCGGACGGCAAGAAAGTCTCGAAGTCGTCCGGCGGCGTTGTGACCGGCAGCGAAGCGCCCGAATGGCATACCGTTGCCAGCGATGTGTTGCGGGTATGGGCATTGCAATCGGCAGTGCATGCCGATAAACGATGGTCAAAAGCGGAGTATGAGACGGCGCGCGACCGCGTCGTCAAATGGCGCAATACGCTGCGCTTTGTGTTGGCCAATGCGTCACCCGGTCATTTGCGCGAGCGGGTAGATCCGTCTGCCTGGCCCGGCACGGACAGGTGGGCAGTCTGGAAAACGCAGGAGGCCCGTAGCAAGGTGGTGCAATCGTGCATGGAAGGATTCTTTGAAAAAGCCGTCAATGTGTTTCAGGAACTGGCCACGGAAACGCTGTCGCGCGACTTTTTTGGCATGCTGAAGGACCGCTTGTACTGTGGCGCGGAACATGGAGCGGAACGGCGCGCGGCGCAACAGGCCCTGGCCGTCGTGGGCGGGCATCTGCTGGCCATGCTGAAGGTGCTGGCACCACGCCTTGCTGCCGAAGCGGAACACCACGCAGGAAGCTGGCCTGCGCTGCAGTTTGACGTGGCCCCCGAAGCGGGATGGGAGGGGTGCCTGGCGTTACGGCGCCAGGTTGCTGCCTTGTGGGCGGAAGAGTCGGAGGAACATGGCGGCAGTGTGCAATGTGCCGGCGTGAATGTGCCGCAGCTGGAAGACTTGGCTGATGAGGAGTGGCTGCTCTGGTTAGGTACCTCTGCGGTGGGGAAGGGGCCGCTGAAGGTGTACCGGCTTGCGGCCCTTACTTGTCCTCGTTGCCGGTGGGTGGTGCAGTCTTTGCGCGGCGGTGTTTGTGAGCGGTGCCATGCGCGGTGTGAGTGTGCATCGTCTCACCTGCATTGTGCGGGAGAGCCTGACGGCGAGCTGGCATGCACATAAAATAGGTGTATTTTCCATCGCCGATTTCCAACCCAGGCCGGAATACGCGGCCTTCTTCCGGCGCGCCACGGTCAGTGCTCCCCCCATGTTGATCAGCCGGCGGTGGCTGGCGCCGAACTCCCGGCATCACCGGCCGCCGGAAATCGGCATAGCAAACAGCAAATAATTCATATCCCAGGATCTTCACCGTTCCCTATGATTGGTAGTGCTTCATCCCGAAAAAATACCAATTTCAATAGGAGACAACATGAACCATCCGTTTCTTGCGCGTGCGCTGTGTGCATGCGCGCTGGCGTTTTCCGGCTTTATCGGCACGGCCAGCGCCGGCAGTTTCGCCAACGGCGCCGATGTGAGCTGGGTCGATCAGGAAGAGTCGAGCGGTTATACGTTCAAGAACAGCGCGGGCACCAAGACCGACCCTTTCGTGCTGCTCAAAGGCCTGGGCGTCAATGCCGTGCGCTTGCGCGTCTGGGTCAACCCGAGCGGCGGTTGGTGCAATGGCGCCGATACTTTGTACAAGGCACAGCGCGCGGCGGCGCAGGGCCAGGCCATCATGATCGACTTCCACTATAGCGACACCTGGGCCGACGCGGGCGACCAGACCGTTCCTGCAGCCTGGAGTTCGCACACGGCAGCGCAACTGAGTACCGATGTCTACAACCACACCTACGGCATCCTCAGTTACCTGAAGTCGAACGGCATCACCGTGAGCTGGGTGCAGGTCGGCAATGAAATCAATAGCGGCATGCTTTGGCCTACCGGCAATACGTCGAACGGTTTCGCGCAATTGGCCACTTATATCAACAGCGGCTATAGCGCGGTCAAGGCTGCGTATCCGAGTGCACAAGTGGTGATCCATCTGGCCAACGGTTATGACGATGCCGATTTTCGCTGGTTCTTCGACGGCATCAAGGGCGCCGGCGCGAAATGGGACGTGATCGGCATGTCGCACTATCCGCCGGTTGCGAGCTGGTCGACCTATAACAGTGAAATCTCGACCACCATGTATGACATGGTGAGCCGCTACGGCAAGCCTGTGATCATCAGCGAAGTGGGCATGGATTGGCAACAGGCGGCGACGGCCAAGAGCATGTTGAGCAACCTGATTACCAAGGTGAAGGCCCTGGGCAGCAATGGCCTGGGCGTGTTTTACTGGGAGCCTGAGGCGTATCCCGGCTGGCAGGGCTATACCTTCGGCGCTGTGAATGCGTCGGGGCAGTTCACAGCTGCGATGAGCGCGTTTTGATTCCTTGAGTTTTCCTCTCCCGCTCGCGGGAGAGGGGCGCCGCTGCGCCCGAGCTACGATTGCGGGTAGCGCTGTGCGGCAGTTTCGCGTAGCGCTGCCAGCATGGCTTCCGCCCCCGGTGATAATTGGTGCCCCTTGCGCGTGACGATGCCATAGACGTCCATGCGCAAGGCCAGGTCGAACGGCAGCACGGCCAGGATGCCGGTATCGAGATGGATCTGCACCAATTCTTCCGGCAGCACCACGATCATGTCGCTGCCGACCAATAAGCTGGTCACCACTGACGGCGCCAAGGTCTCCACGGTCTCGTCAGGCATGTCCAGGCCTTGTGACAGGAACAGCGCGGTCAGGCGGTCGCGCAGGATGCTGCCGTTGGGCGGCAGTATCCAGCCCTCGTGCACCAGGTCTTTCAATTGAAGGTCGCGGCGCCCGGTCAGCGGATGGCCGGCGCGGGCGATCAGGCTGTGCGGTTCATCGGTCAGCGGCTCGAAATTCAGTTCGGCGGCCGACTTGCTGTCAAGGATGCGGCCGATCACGATGTCGAGCGCGCCTTCGCGCAAGCGTTCGATCAAGACCTTGCTGGTGTCGACGTGCACCGATACGTGCACCTTGGAGTGCCGGCTCTTGAGCAGCTTCAGCGCCTCCGGCACCAGGCTGGTCGAGGGCGTCAGGACCGTGCCCAGCGCCACGCGCCCCGAGAGGCCGGACAGCAATTCCATCACTTCCTGATACGCCGCATCCATTTCGGAGAGTGCGGCGCCGGCACGGCGGATCAGCACTTCGCCATACCAGGTCGGCACCACGCCGCGCGGCAGTCGCTCAAACAATTGCACGCCGAGCGCGTGTTCCAGTTCAGCCAGCAGTTTCGAGGCGGCCGGCTGCGTCAGGTTGGCCGCTTCGGCGGCATGCAAGATGGACCCATGCCGCCCGAGTTCGGCCAAGAGCACCATGTGGCGCGTCTTGAGATGGGAGCGGACGAAACGGTTGGAGCCCTGGTCGGACATCTGAATATTGGGGTTAGGCGCGGCGCCGAAGATAGTACGATTGTACGGTGGGGCCCGGCAACAACGCCAGGCTCTTTTTCCAGCGTTTGTTACTCATGATAGAGTTGGCTGCGGCCCCCGTCAATCAGGATGTCGGTGGCGTTGATGAAGCGCGCTTCGTCGCTGGCGAGGAAGAGTGCGGTATGGGCCACTTCTTCGGGGCGGCCTATGCGCTTGCAGGGCAGCAAATCGGCCTGCCGCCTGCGTTCGGCTTCGGGGTCTGGGCAACCGGCAAACCACGCTTCGATCGCCTCGGTCATGATCAAGCCCGGCGAAATCGAATTGACGCGAATGCCGCGCGCCGCATATTCGATGCCCAGCGAGCGCGTCAGCCCGATCAGGGCGTGCTTGGCCACAGGGTAGGGGAAGCAGCCCGGAATGATGCGGTGGCCGTGCACCGACGCGATATTGACGACGCTGCCGGCGCCTTGCGCCAGCATGTGCGGCAAGGCGGCGCGCGTGACGTTCCAGGCGCCTTCGAGGTCAACCGCGAAGCAGCGCTGCCATTGTTCTGCCGTCATCTGCAGCGGGTCGGTGAACACATTCATGCCGGCATTGTTGACCACGATATCGAGCCTGCCGAAGCGTTGTATTGCTTGTTCGACCATGCTGTTCACCGCATCGGGATCGGCCACGTCGGCTTGCACGAACAGGGCGCGCCCGCCCAGTTCGGCGCGCATGGCGGCAGCGGCTTCATCGTCGCGATGGCTGTTGAGCACGACGGCGGCACCTTCGGCGGCAAACAGCCGCGCTACCGCCTTGCCTATGCCCAGCGTGGAGCCGGTGACGAGGGCAACCTTGTTTTGTAGTCTTGGAGTCATGGCTTGCTTTTTTCAGGAGTGGGGGCGGAAGCTGCGGCATTGTCGCGGAAGACATCGAGCGCCGGCAGTGCGTGGCCGCGAAAATCGAACAGCGTGGTGTTGGACACCAGGTTGGCGGCGGGCAGGCCGTCGCTTTCGCGCAAAGCCCAGCCCACGCCGCGCGTGGCGATCATGACCGGGTCCCAATACAGCAGGCCACGCATGCGCGGCGAGGATTTCAAGCCAGCGAACAGCCTGGCCATGAATTCGCGCTGGCCTTCCGGCGAGCTCATGCTCTCGGGATAGGGGCCGTTGTCGGTCAGTTGGCCGGCGCCGCCGCCGGGGAGCGTGGGACGCCAGTTGAAGCCGACTTCCATCACCATCAGGTCCTTGTCGTAGCGCTTCACCAGGTCGTTATTGAATTGCACCACTTGCTCGACCGTTTTGCGTGTCCAGAACGGGTAGTACGACATGCCGATCACATCCCAATGCGCGCCACCGGCTTTCACGTGATCGAAGTAATTGCGATATTTTTCGAAGTCACCCGCGCCATCGAGATGCAGGATGACCTGGCTGCCGGGGTTGGCTGCCTTCACGCCCTGATAACCGGCTTCGAGCAATTGCGCCAGGCGCGGCCAGTTGTCTTCGGTCGCCTTGCCATAGGGGTAAAGAAAACCGCCTTCGATCTCGTTGCCGACCGAGACGTATTGCGGCGGCGTGCCTTGGGCGCACAGGGCTTGCACCACGTCGCGCGTGTGCTCGAACACCAGCGTGCGCAAGCGGGCGAAGCGTGCCGCATCGTCGGGCAGGACGCGCAATTGCCCGGCCCAGGCAGCAGGCAGGCTTTGCGTTGAGGAATTGGTCCAGAAGTCGCTGTAGTGCAGCGTCAATTCGATTTGCAAGCCGAGCCTGGCTGCGCGTTTTGCCAGGCGCAGCAAATCTTCCAGGTTCATCGACTCTTCCGGCCAGTAGTAGCCGTCCTGGCCATGGCCGCTGCCGGGCGCTTCATACAGGCGCAGGCGCACGATGCCAAAGCCCGAGTCATGCAGGATGTCGAGCGCATCGCCTTGGTGGCCGGCGCGGTCATAGTATTTCGCTCCGTGGGCTTCCAGCAGGGGCAGGACCGAGACGTCGCCGCCGCCGAGGAAAGGCTTTGGCGTTTCATCGGCCAGAGCCGGCAAGGCCAGCACCAACAGCATTGGCAACAGCGGCGGCAGGAAGAATTTAGCGTGCACCACGGGCTTTCAACTGGTCTAGCAGCACGGCGGCCAGCAGGATGATGCCGCGTACGAGGTATTGGTAGAACGCATCCACGTTCAACAGGTTCATGACGTTGTCGACCGTGCCCATGATCAGCACGCCGACGGCCACGCCGACTATCCTGGCCTTGCCGCCCTGCAGCGATACGCCGCCCAGCACGCAGGCCGATATCACGTCGAGTTCGAAGCCTTGCGCCGCATTGGGCTGGCCGCTGGTAATGCGCGAAGACAGGATCAGGCCGGCCATGGCGGTGACCACGCCTTGCAGCAGGAAGATCAATACGCGCAGGCGTTCCACCTTGACGCCGGCCAGCCGCGCTGCTTCCGGGTTGCCACCGATGGCCAGGGTATTGCGGCCGAACACAGTGTGGTTGAGCAGCACGCCGAACACCACGAAGCAGGCGGTGGTCACGATGACCGGCACCGGAATGCCGAGCAGGCGTGCATCGCCGAAATCGATGAAGGCGTCGTTGTCGATGCCGACGGCCTGGCCGTGCGACACGATGAAGGCCAGGCCGCGCACGATCAGCATGGTGGCCAGCGTGGCGATCAGGGCATTGACGCGCAGGTAGGCGATCAGGATGCCGTTGCCGGCGCCGATCAGGGCGCCTGCTGCCAGGGCGGCCACCGCGGCGACGATGGCGCTGCCGGTGTGTTGCATGACGATGGCGCCGAACACGCCGGCAAAGGCGATGGTGGAGCCGATGGAAAGGTCGAAGTCACGCGAAGCCAGGCACAGCATCATGGTGCAAGCCACCATGCCGATCTGCGCCACCGAGAGCATCAGGCCGACGATGTTGGGCACGGAAAAGAAATTTTCCACCGCGAACGAGAGCACCGCGAACAGGGCGATGTAGAGCAGGGGCATGCTGTATTCGAACAGCCATTGTTTTTTCGAATCGGTCATGGCGGCGGGGGGATTGTTATGGGCAATATTGGTGGCGGTGTTCATGATAACTCCAGGTATATCAGGGCAAACGTCAATGAAGCGCTGCAGCGCCATCGGGCAAGGCCAGGCGCAAGGCGGCGACTTCATTGGCATCTTTGCGCAGCAGCTCGCCGCAGATGCGGCCTTCGCGCATGACCACAAGGCGGTCGGCGATGCCCAGCACTTCGGGCAGGTCGCTCGAGACCACGATCACGCAGCAGCCGCGCTCGGCCACTTCATAGATGATGCGATAGATGTCGTTGCGCGCGCCGACGTCGATGCCGCGCGTGGGCTCGTCCAGAATCAGGACTTTCAGCGCCGGGTCCGATAGCCAGCGCGCCAGGATGGCCTTTTGCTGGTTGCCGCCCGAGAGCAATCGGATTTCCTGCTGGCGATTGGGTGTCTTGATGCGCAGGCGCCTGATCATCTCGTCGGCGCGTTCGGCTTCGCGGCCATGGCGCAGGAACAGGCCGCCGATGAGATCATGCCGGCGCGAGCTGATGTTGATGTTTTCTGCGACTGAGGCGTCGGCCAGGATGCCCTGTTCCTTGCGGTCTTCCGGGCACAGCACGATGCCGGCTTTGATTGCACCTGACGGGCCGCGTGGCGGCACGGCGGCGCCGTCTAGCGTGACGCTGCCGCCGGCACGCGCATCGGCACCGTAGAGCAGGCGCATCAGTTCGGTGCGGCCGGCGCCGACCAGGCCGAAGAAACCGAGGATTTCGCCGCGCCGCACGGAAAACGACAGCGGCGCATCCTTCTTCGCGGCGCGCAGTTCCTGTACCTGCAGGCGTTCTTCGCCCAGCGCACGGGCGCGGTAGTCGTAGATGTCTTGCAGCTCGCGCCCCACCATTTGCTCGATCAGGGTATCGCGCTTGACTTCGGCCATGACGGGGTGGGTGGCGATGCGCCGGCCGTCGCGGAAGATGGTGCAGGCGTTGCACAGGTCATACAGTTCTTCCAGGCGGTGCGAGATATAGATGAGGGTGCGGCCCGAGGCGCGCAAGTCGGCCACCAGGCGGAACAGTACTTCACTCTCGCGGTGCGAGAGGCTCGATGTGGGTTCATCGAAGGCGATGACTTTGGCATCCTGCATCACGGCCTTGCAGATTTCGACCATCTGGCGCTGCGCGATGGGCAAGTCGATCAGCTTCGCGTCGGGGTCGAGGTCTGCACCGATGGCAGCCAGGCGTTCAGCCACGAGCTTGCGCGCGGCCTTGCGATCGACCAGGCCATAGCGGCGCGGCAGGCGGCCCAGGAGGATGTTTTCCGTCACCGTCAATTCCGGCACGTATTGCAATTCCTGGTGGATCACGGCCACGCCGGCTGCGATCGCATCGGCGGCCGAGCCGAAGCGGCATTCCTGCCCGTGCAGCATGAGTCGGCCGCCATCGGGCCGGTATTGCCCGCCCAAGATCTTCAACAGTGTCGATTTGCCGGCGCCGTTTTCCCCGAGCAAGCCGTGTACTTCGCCCGCATTGGCCGCGAAGCTGACGCCGTTCAAGGCTTTCACACCGGGGAAGGACTTGGTGACGTCGATGAATTCCAAAGCTGCCACCTTCACACTCCCATTTTGGTACGTACGTCGGCCTGGTTGGCCTTGGTCATCAGCATGCCGGTGGTCAGGGTCAAGGCGGGTGGCGCCTGGTTTTGCGTGATCCACTTGTACATATCGACCGCGGTTTCATAGCCGTGGCGTTTCGGGCTGATGAGCACCGAGCCGAAGAAACCTGTAGCCGACGGTTTGGAGAATTCGTTTTGCGCGGTCTTGCTGCCGCCTATGCCGATGCCGATCACGGCGTCGGCAGCTAGGCCGCGTCCTTCGGCGGCGCGTACCGCACCCAATACGGCTTCATCGTTCATGCCGAAGATCAGCCAATGCCTGAAACTGCCCTGCTTGGTGAAGGCGATGTTGGCGGCATTGAAGGCGCTTTCGGTATCGGTCTTGGCTTGCGGGGCGTCGATCATGTTGGCAGCCGGGAACCCTGCCGCCTTCAGGGCATCGAGTGCACCCTGGGTGCGTTCATGCGCCGTGGGCAACTGGTCGTAGGCCACGCGCAGCGCGCCGGTTTCATTCTGTTTCCAGCCGCGCGACTTCATTTCGGCGAGCAGGGCATTGCCAACCTGCCTGCCGATTTCGTAGGCCGAAATTCCCATGTGGGGGATGCTGGCAATCGGCTTGTCGCTGCCATCGACCAATTGGTCATCAACCGACATCACTTTCAAGTCCTGGCGCCGGGCTGCCCGTTCCACGGCACGGCCCAGCTTGACGTCGGGCGCGCAAATGATGAAGCCCTGCGCCTTTTGCGCGGCGAGGTTGTCGATTGCCGAGAGCATCTTTTCCCCGCTCGGAATGCCGATCTTGACCAGGGTGAAGCCGTATTCGCGGGCGGCCTGGTCGGCAAAGCGCCATTCATCCTGGAACCAGGGTTCTTCGGCCTGCTTGACCAGGAAGCCGATCTTGACGGGTTCGGCTGCGGCGGCGCGGCCCAATGTGCCGATCAAGCTGCTCAAACTGGTGATGGCCAGCATGCGCAGTGTGGTGCGTCTTTGCTTGTTCATGATGTCTCCTGACTGATATTCTTATACTTTGCTATCACGCTTCTGTGTCACGCTTCTGTGTCATCAAACAGCGCATCGGGTACGCCCTGCAGGCCGGCTTCGGCCAGCGCGAACAGGCTGCCTGACTGCGGCATGCGTTCCAATTCATCGGCGCTCATTTCCTGGCGTGCCGTGGTGAGCATCAATTGCGCATAGCCTGCGCCGCCGAAGGCCGGGCAGGTGGGGTTCTTCACCGGCACGCGCACGACGCGCAGCGGCGTGCCATCGGGCGCATAGCGCACCACGGAGCCAGCTCCCCATTGCGCATTCCACAGGCAACCTTCCGCATCGATGATGGAACCATCCGGCCAGGCATGGCGCTCGGTGACCTGGGCAAACAGGCGCGGCGCGCCGACCCGTGCCGTTTCTGCATCGTAGTCGCATTGCATGATGCGCCGCGTGAGCGTATCGGTGAAATACATCGTGGCACCATCAAGGCTGAAGCAGATGCTGTTGGCAATTGCCGCGGCCGGCAAAGCCAGGCGGCGCAAGCCGTGGCGCAGCGAATATTGATAAAAACTGCCGATGGGGCGCTTTTCCGGAGCCTCATTCATGGTGCCGAACACGTAATAGCCGCGCCTGTCGGTGCGGCCGTCGTTGATGCGCGTGCGCCACTCGGCGGCATCGACCGCGGCGACAGTCTGCACGTGCGGCGCCCGTGTTGCCATATCTTGCGACAGCGTAACCATGCCGATCCATTTCGCCATGCCGGCCAGGATGCGGCCGGAACGGCAATGGACGAAGGAACCGACGCGGTCCGGCAGCTTGTAGCTGGCCGCTTCGGCAAGCCCGGGGTTCCAGGCATGGATGGCAGCGCCTTCGATGTCGGTCCACCACCAGCTGCTTGTTGCGGCATGCCACTGCAAGCCTTCGCCCAGCGTGGCGCGCTGGGGGAAGGCCAGTTGCAAGGTGGCTTGCAGTGCGTTGTCTTGCGTCGAATTGTCTTGCTTTGATTCCATCGTTGTTTCGTTACATGTCCAGGTGCAGGCTGAGGGCGATACGGCGGTCGTCCACGTAGGTGCCCAGCGGCAGGCCGGTGTTGCCATAGTAGCTCTGGCGCACCGTGCGCAACAGGTTGTTGCCTTCCAGTGCCAGCTTCAGGCGCTTGTTGATGGCGTAGCTGAAGTAGGCATCGAGCAAGCCGTAACCGCGCATATAGACCGGGGTCTGGCCCACCAGCGACATGGCGCCTGAAGCGTCCACCGTGTAGTAGTTTTGCGAACCGGCCAGGTATTTGCCGCGGTAGCTATAGGCAAGGCGGGCAGAGACCGCATCGTAATCATACATGCCCACGAGGTTGAAGCTGTCGCGCGAGAGGTCTTGCAATTCTGTCTTCTGTCCGGTCAACACGCCCGGGGCCGAGCTGTCGACATAGGTGAAGTTGGCTTGCAGGCCCAGGCCGCGCCATGCACCCGGCAGGCTGGTGAAAAAGCCCTGGTAGCCGATTTCCAGGCCCTTGATCGTGCCTTGCGGGCCATTGATCGGGGTTTGCACGTTGTAGATGGCGCCGCCGTAGGAGTAGGGTGTGGTGCCGGTCTGGATGAAGCCGTCCACCACCTTGTAGAAGGCGGTGCCGAACACGTAGCTGCTCTTGTCCATGTAGTACTCGAGCGCGGTGTCGAGGTTGCGCGAGGTGATGGGCTGCAGGTCGGGGTTGCCCTGGTAGCCGGTCTTGTCGTTGGCGTTGAGCGAGAGGCTGGGCACCAGTTGCATGAAGTCCGGCAGGGTCACGGTCTTGGACAGCGCCAGGCGTGCCACGAGGCGCTCGCTCAGGTCCATGCGCGCATTGAAGCTGGGCAGCACTTCGTTGTGCGTGCTGTCGAAGTCTTCCGCCTCGTTGACGCCGGCCGCCGTGGCCTTGTTGTAATTGCGCTGGTCGCGGATGTTGATGTAGCGCAGGCCGAGGTTGCCTGAGATGGACTTGGCGAACAGTTCGGTCTCGAAGTCGCCACGGGCATACAGTGCCGCCGAATCTTCATAGTAGTAGAAGGTCTGGGCCGGGTCGAGCGAAGGGACGCTCAAGCCCATGTCGCTGCGCGATTGTGCGGCGTTGCGCAGCCAGCCCGGGTTGACCACGGACAGCCATTGCGTGGGGAAGTTGCCGCCGCCGGCCGCCGAGAGCAGGTTGTTGTAGGGCAGCGTACCGAGTTGCGCCGCATAGCCCGGCAGCACGCCACTGACCGTGCCGGTGGCGGCGCTGTTCCAGCTATTGTCCAACGAATCGATTTCCGAACTGGTTGCGGCGCGGTAGGACAGGCGCACGCCGGTGCGGAAGTGGGTCCAGAAGTCACCGCCTATGCTGTCGTCGCCATCGAGGCGCCAGGCGTTTTCGCGGCCTTGGTTGACCTGTTTGAAATAGACGGCGTTGCCGGCGTAGTAGGACGAGGGATTGGTCAGGTCCGAGCCGCCCGGTGCACTGATGGTGACGGAAGGATTGCTGCCGGTCATGTCGTAGTTGACCGTGGCATTGCTGAAGTAGTCGCCCAGGCCGGCCGAGTTGTACAGGTTGGTGTAGCGGCTGCGCGTGGCGGACAGGTCACTCTTCACCACCCACGAACCGGCATGCCATTTCAAGCCGCCGGCCAGTTGCGCGATTTCGGTTTCGGTATCGTTGATGCCGCTGGTGGTGCTGATGTCGGCACCGTAGAAGCTGCCCTTTTGCAGCACGCCCTTGCTTGCGGCCGGGGTGCCGTTGGGCCACAGGGCGCCGAAGTAGGCCGTGCCCGGCTGGCTGGTGCCGGTGTAGGGGTTGGTTACCGTGACGGGGAAGTTTTCCGAATTGGCCCAGTAAGGCGAGAGATAGAGGCCGTAGTCGTTGACTTTGGTTTTGAGGTTGGTGTAGTCGCCATCGACGTAGAATTCCAGGTCTTTCGAAGGACGGTATTGCAGCGCCGCGGTCAGGCCGGTGCGCGTGCGCTCGCCGAATTCGTATTGCGAATAGGCGCCGGTCGGGGCATAGACGCCGGAGCCGTCGGCCAGTTGTGAAGGTGGGCTGAGTTCGAGCGAATCGGCGCGGTAGTTGCGGTCCTGGTAAGCCAGGCTCAGCAGGGCGCCGAAGTCGCCGCCGCCACTGGTTTTCCAGCGGTTGCTCAGGAGCAGTGAACCGTCGGTATCCTGCTTCCTGGAATAATCGGCATAGGTGGTCTTGATGGTGGCCGCTTCCTTGTCGGCCGAGAAGTCGAGCGGATGGCGCGTGCGCAAATCGATCAGGCCGCCGATACCGCCTTCGAGCTGGTCGGCCGTGCCGGTCTTGTAGACATCGGCGGCGCCGAGCAATTCGGAAGGGACGTCCTGGAACGACAGGCCGCGCTCCTTGCCGGCCGTGAAAATTTCGCGCCCGTTCAACAGCGTTTCGATCTGTGACAACCCGCGCACCTGCACTTGCGCGCCTTCACCCTGGTCGCGCGAAATCTGCACCCCGGTCACGCGCTGCAGGGCTTCGGCCACGTTGGCGTCGGGCAGCTTGCCGATGTCGTCGGCCACGATGGAATCGACGATCTGCGAGGCATTGTGCTTGATGTCTTGCGCCTGTTGCAGGCTGGCGCGCATGCCGGTCACCACGACTTGCTGGGCTTGCTGGGCCTCGCCGCCGGCTTGTGTGTTGTCGGGCGCGGTTTGTGCCAGCACAGGCAGGCTGAACAGCGAACCGACAGCCATGCTGATCAGGGTGGGGCGCAAGGCCGATGTGCCGCACTTGCGGGGGAAAGATGTGTTCAACTTCGTCTCCTCTATAAAAATTTTTATCGCTCTGGGCAGAGCTTACTCATTTGAATTGGGGTCAGGTTTAGTTATGAACCTCCGAAACCTGTTCCGCGCAAGCCATGATAGGGAGACGACGCATACGGGACCAATGCCTTATTTCGCCGGATCTATCCGAATTGGGCATACCCGAAGCCGTCATGGCGCGATTTCCAGGTGATATACCGGCAGCACGGCAACGCGGTCTATCCTTGCCACTTGCGGCTGGCCGGCGAAATCGGGCCGATATTCGCGCGGCAGGTAGATCGGGGCGTCGGCGCGCAGCGGCAGCACGGTGAGCGTGAGTTTGTCTTCGGGCGGCACATTGGCCAGTCCCACCTGCCATGACTGGCCGTTGTAGTACCAATCGTCGATCAGGCGCGTGCCGGCAAAGAGGCGGGCTATGTCGCCGGTGAAATCGATTTGCAGGATGTCGCCGGGTTGCGCCGGTTTCGGCAGTGCGAGCGTCCACGCCGCGGCAAACTTGAATTGTTCCGGCAGGGGTTGCAGTGCCGCCTGTGCCAGGCCGCCGCGCTGGATGGGTGCGGCAGGCAGGGCGGGGCGGATGGCCGTGACTTGCACTTCCGTATGCCTTGGGGGCAATGCCGCATCGATGGTCTGGAACATGCCGTCCGTGCCGGTGCGCAAGGTTTGGGCCGACCTGGGGTGCGGCAGTGCGGGGTAGAGCTCGACATGGAAATGCGGGTCGCCGGGCGAGCCGGCTTCGATATGGCCGGCAGCGAAATAGGCTTGCTGTGCCGAGAGCAGCAGGCGGCGCTGGCCATCACCTGTTTCGCCTATGCTCAGTTGCTGCGCCTGTTCGGCGCTGAGCACCAGTACGGTGAGCCTGGGCTTGCCGGGACGGGTGATGCTGAGTGCGGCCTGTGTGCCAGTGCCTGTGCCAGATACGTCGACATGGGCCAGCAGCGTGTCGCCGCTCTTTTCCAGATGCGCCGTGCCTGCCTGCACCGTTACCGAAGCAGGGAATGCCAACTCGGCCGCGATGCCATGCGCGGCGGCAAAGACGTAGACAATGCCATCCTTGCCGGCATCAAGCCGCGCGACCGGCTGCGCCGTGGCATAGCGCAGGTCGATGCCGTCGAGGTCAAAGTGATAGGGCCAGATAAAGTAGCTGTCTGCGGGAGCATCGAACGGCTTGCTGGGAAAGCTCAGTGTCTCCTGTGCCAGCTTGAGGGAGAATTGCAATTGTGTCTGCGGCGCCGTGGCGTATTGCCGCACGTGGTTGTTGAAGAATACGAAACCGCTGTCACCCTTGGCACGCACCGACCAGCGCGGCGTGACGAGGTCGGCCGGGCCGGCCGGCACCTGTTCCGGCTTGCGCACGGTCATGGGCGCGAGGCGGCTGCCGAAGTTGTTCAGGAAGTAGTGGAAGGGCTTGAGCTTGGCCAGCACCGGGCGCATTTGACCGTCGGGGCCGAGCGGGGCCTGGAAGTCGTAGCTGATCCTGGGCACGTCGTTGTAGCCGCCCGCGAGCGTGCTTTCTTCGAGCGACATGTCACCCATGGGGTTGCGCCCGCCATGGAACATGTAATAACCCATGAGGTTCACGCCCGAGCCCAACTGCACCGGCAGCATGGAGGCGATGTCGTCGGGGGAAACCAGGGTGCGGCGGCGGTACATGGCCGGCAGCCCCGCGCCGTATTCGCCGGCCAGGAAGGGTGTGTCGGCGGCATCGGTTTCGGCTGTGCCCGGTGCGCTGGCGGCGGTCTGCGCGCCGAGATCACCCGAGACGCGGCTGCCGAAGCGGAAGGCGTAGGTTTCCTTGGGTGGCAATTCCGTGGTCGAGGTGCCCCAGGGTTCATCGGGATAGCCGCCGAAGACGGGCGTGACTTCGCCGCTGGGGTAGACGGCGCCGTCCCAGCCGGTGACGGTGTAGAGCGGCACGTCCAGCCCTGAACGGAGTGCCAATGCCTTGAGGGTGCGGATGTGCTCTGCGCCCTGGCCGGGGCCGGTGAGGTTGTATTCATTTTCGAGCTGGATGCCGACCACCGGGCCGCCATCCTTCCATAGCTCTCCCTTGACTTGTGCTGCGATCTGGCCATAGAGGCGGGCCACGTGTTCGAGGTAGACCGGGTCATTGCCGCGCGTGCGCATCTGGTCCACCACCCAATCGGGTATGCCGCCATAGCGCACTTCGGCATGGGCCCAGGGACCGATGCGCAGCACCACTTTCAAGCCGGCCTGGTCTGCCAGTTGCAGGAAGCGGTGCAGGTCGCGGTTGTCTTGCCAATTGAACTGGCCTTCCTGCGCTTCGTGGTGGCTCCAGATCACATAGCTGGCCACCACGTCAACGCCGGCCGACTTCATCTTTTGCAGTTCGGCCAGCCAGCTCGATGCCGGGCTGCGCGAATAGTGGAATTCGCCCATGACCGGCAGCCAGGGCGCGCCGTCGTGGGTGAGATAGAGGTTGTTGATGCCCAGCTTGCCTCCCTTGGGCGAGACGGCCGTGCCCATGTGGAAATAACCGGTTTTGATGCCGCTGGCGGGGGCGCTGGCGTCGGCGCGCAAGATGGTCTGGCCCAAGGCCGGTACGCCTGCTGCAAGACACAGGGCCGGTATCAGCCCCAGGGAAAATCGTCGCATCACTGTCTCCATTATTTTTATTTTTTCTTCACCACGCAGCGACAAATTGCCGGGCTCGCTCGCGCACCGCTTCGGCCGTCATGCCCGGCGCATACAGGGCAGAGCCGAGGCCGAATCCGGAAGCGCCGGCTTTGCGGTAGTCATCCATGGTTTCCGGGGTGATGCCGCCCACGGGCAGGAGGCGGATATCGCGCGCCACCACGGCGCGCATGGCTTTGAGCGCGACCGGCGGCACCAGCTCGGCTGGGAAAATCTTCACTGCATCGGCGCCGGCGCCAAGGGCGGCAAAGACTTCGGTCGGTGTTGCCGCGCCGGGTATGCACAGCATGCCGTTTTCCTTGGCAAAGGCGATGACGCCGGTATCGGCATGCGGCATTACGATCAGGCGCGCGCCGGTGTCCTTCACGGCGGCCACGTCGGCGCGGCGCATCACCGTGCCGGCCCCAACCACGGCGTCGGCCGGCAGGCTGCGCACCAGGCGGGCGATCGACTCGGTTGCGGATGGAGAATTGAGCGGCACTTCGATCAGGCGGAAGCCTTCTTCATAGACGGCCGCGGCAATGCCTTCCACTTCGGCGGGCGTCACGCCGCGCAGGATGGCCACCAGCGGCAGGGCTTCGAATGCGCTATCAAAATCAGCTTGGTTCATGTTGCAGACTCCGTGCCGGCAAGCAGGCCGGCTTTGTGCGCCAGCGACCACAGGCCGGCCGGGGCGGTATTGGGCAAAAGCGGATCGGCGCGCTTGCCGAAGCAGTCCAGTGCGAACCGGTAGCGCCGGCACAGTTCGGGTTCGCCGATCAGCACCAGCGGTGCATCGGTCAACCCGGCGCTATCGCGCCAGGCCAGGCCGGCTTCGATTTCATGGCCGATCAGCAAGCCGGAGAGGTAGTCGCAGGACTCTTCGCCGCCCATGCGGCCGGTGAGCGGCAGGGTGCGGGCGGTGAATAATTGGTGCGTCAGGCCGGGAGCGTTGCGGTTGCGTGCGGCATCGATACCGGCCCGGAAGGCTGGAGAGCCGGCTTGCACGTCGCTGCCTTCCTTGGGTGCAGCCATCAGGCGCCCCAGTACGGAATGGGTGCGCAACACGGCATACAATTCGCCGGTCATGTGGGTGGCGAAAGCCACGATGCGCCCGCGTTGCACGCCGGCCCATTTCGAATGTGTACCCGGCATGACGATGCAGGCGTGTTCGGCCAAGGCGGGGTTTGCCTGCAGGGCGCCGGCGATCTGCGTTTCTTCGCCGCGCATCACGTCCGGTGCCATGTCTTGCGGCGCATAGAGCAGGCCGGGCACGATGCGGATACCGTGGCCATTAGGCGGCGCGAGGCGCAATGCGAGTTCGGAAACATGAATCGGGCAGTCGGCATAGGGCACTTCGCGCCAGCCGTGCTGGCTGCCGACCATGCCGCAGGCGAGGATGGGTAGCGCCGGGCGCGCCGCCGTCCAGTCGCCTGCCACTTCCTGCAGCGCCGCTTCAAACGCTGCTTCGCCCTTCAGCGTGGAAGCACCGGACGTCGACGTGCGCGTGGCCAGCACAAGGCCTTTGCCGCCGATCAGAAAGGCACGCAAGCTGCTGCTGCCCCAATCGATGCCGATCAGCGCCGCACTCGACAAGTCTGGTTCGCGCATGCTTACCACTCGGCGACGCTGCCGTCGGCGTGGCGCCACAGCGGGTTGCGCCAATCGGGAGCCGTCTTGCTGGCTTCGATCACGCGGGCCTCGTCGATCTCCACACCCAGGCCCGGCTTGACCGGCGGCGCGATATAGCCGTCAACGATGCGGAAGTCTTCGCGGTTCAAAACGTAATCGAGTAGTTCGGCACCCTGGTTGTAATGGATGCCCATGCTCTGTTCCTGCAGCACCGCATTGTGCGAAACAAAGTCCACATGCAGGCATGCCGCCAGGGCTACCGGGCCGAGCGGGCAGTGCGGTGCCAGCGCCACGTCATAAGCCTCGGCCATGGCGGCGATCTTGAAGCACTCGCTGATGCCGCCCGCATGCGACAGGTCGGGCTGGATGATGGCGATGCCGCCACCCTGGAACACGCGCTTGAAGTCGAAACGCGAATACATGCGTTCGCCGGCTGCGATCGGGATCGAGGTTGATTCGGCCAGGCGCGGGTAATATTCGGCTTGCTCGGCCAGCACCGGCTCTTCGACGAACAGGGGGCGGTAAGGTTCGAGCTCGCGCAACAGCACCCGTGCCATGGGTGCTGCCACGCGGCCATGGAAGTCGATGCCGAACTCGATCTCGGCGCCGAATGCGGAACGGATCTCGGCGATGCGCGACACGGCTGCATCGATATCCTTGCTGCCGGTGACCATGCCGAGCTCTTCGGTGCCGTTCATCTTGAAGGTGTCGAAGCCGGCTTCGCGCAGCTTTTGCATGTCGGCGATGATGTCGGCCGGGCGGTCGCCACCAACCCAGCTATAGGTCTTCATGCGCTCGCGCACCAGGCCGCCCAGCAACTGATAGACCGGCACGCCTAGCGCCTTGCCCTTGATGTCCCACAGCGCCTGGTCGATGCCGGCGATTGCGCTCATCAGGATCGGCCCGCCACGGTAAAACCCGCCGCGGTACATCACCTGCCACAGGTCGTTGATGCGCATCGGGTCTTGCCCGATGAGGTAGTGCGACAGTTCAGCCACGGCCGTTTCCACCGTGCGCGCCTTGCCTTCGATGACAGGCTCGCCCCAGCCGATGATGCCTTCATCGGTCTCGATCTTGAGGAACATCCAGCGCGGCGGAACGCGATACGTGGTCAGCTTGGTGATTTTCATGGGGTCGCAATGTTTGTCGGGAAACAGGCGACAGCATAAGCGGCCGAGCTAGATTGGAAATATGAATAATTCGCTTGTAAGTATATTGATTTGGAATACCTTGGCGTTTTCTTTGTGACGCCGAAAAATCTGCCGTTGGATGGGGAGTCGGCCTCACAGGTGATCCGTGAATTCGCAGCAGGGTGGGCCGAGAACTATCGCAGCGATTGAAAATATTTTCCGCAAAGCGTCAAAAATAAGTTGCATCATAAAACTTATGAGGCTATAGTTTCTTCATGCAACTGAAGTTCCTCCGCTGATTCGGGAGGCCGTGAACAGACCGGGCAGTGTTCGAGACGCAAGCGGAGACAAAGAGCAAGGATTGACCGGAACAAATAATCGGGCCAGGCGTTGCAAGTGCCGCCCGCAACAATCAACGAACTGTAAGGAGCATCATCATGAACACCAAACAACTCATCGCCGCCGCTGTCGCCCTCGCTGCCTTCGCCAGCACCAGCGCCTTGGCCGACCAGAACGAAACCCGCATCAGCTCGGGCAAGACCCGCGCCGACGTATTGGCCGAACTGCAGCAGGCGCAAAAGGATGGTACGGCCGGCAGCTATGGCTTTGCCGGCACCGGCAACCCAGCCGCTGCCGCCGGCAACGGTGCTCACGCACAAGGCGGCAATGCCATCCCCACCGGCAAGACCCGTGCGGAAGTGAAGGCTGAACTGGCCGGCGCCTCGATTCCCACCGGCTTCGTGGCGTTTGACAAGCCTGATACTGGCAACGGCAAGGCAGACGGCGACACGGCCAACGCCAGGGTTGCGCACAAGTGATTCGGCAATGAACCGCCGGCTTCAGTCTTGATGCAGTAGATCGGGACTGAAGCAGGCGGCTTGATCCGGCGGGTTTCCAACGCAGGCAGGTATGGCGGTGATTGGGCTGCCCGGGTTCATTGGCTTAAAAATAGTTGCATCATAAAACTTAATTCAAGACGGCAGGAACACACACCGCCGGCAATGGATTTCAGAAGCAGGGCAGGGCTCGCGACATGACGAGGGCAAGCCAGTAACAGGCTGTATTGAAAATTTAAACAATCCACACCATCAAGAAAGCGGGACCATCATGAGCAAAACGATTCTGATCACGGGCACCTCCAACGGTTTCGGCAAGGACGCCGCCATCACCCTGGCCGCAGCAGGCCACAAGGTTTTCGCATCGATGCGCGATGTGAACGGGCGCAACCGCCCGGCGGCCGACGAGCTGCGCGCCAAGGGCATCGCCGTGCTGGAGCTGGATGTGACCAGCGACACCAGCGTGGACAGCGCCTTCGCCGAACTGTATCGCCAAAGTGGCGGCAAGCTCGACGTGCTGGTCAACAATGCAGGCGTTTTTGCGTCGGGCCTGTCGGAAACCTTCACGCCGAACCAGGTGCGCAACCTGTTTGAGGTGAACGTGTTCGGCATCCAGCGCGTGACGCGCGCCGCGCTGCCGCAATTGCGCAAGCAGCAGTCCGGCCTGGTCGTGAACGTGGGTTCCATCCTGGGCCGCGTGACGATTCCCTTCATCGGCCTGTATGGCGCCAGCAAGTTTGCCGTGGAAGCGATGACGGAGAGCTACCGCTATGAATTGTCTCAACTGGGTGTGGACGTGGTGCTGGTGCAACCGAGCGCCTACCCCACAGGCCTGTATGGCGCCACGCTGCCGGCGGACGACGCGGCACGTGCCGCCGAATATGGCGACGTGGCAGCACTGCCGGGCGCATTTGCCGAATTCCTCGGTGGCGTGTTCAGCGGCCCGGAAGCGCCGGACTCGCACGACGTGGCCAAGGCTTTGGCTGAACTGATCGACACACCGGCCGGCAAGCGTGCGCAACGCGTGCTGGTGGGCGCAGGCTATGGCGCCGATGCCGTGAATGCCGCGGTGCAACCGATCCAGGGCGGCATGATCAATGCCATCGGCTTTGAGCATTTGAAGACGCTGAGCGTGAAGTAGGTTTTTTGCAGGGCCTGCCCTGTGCGGATTTGCCGGGGTGGTTGATCGAACTTTTTGATTGAACTTTTTAACCGAGCTTTTATTTTTTGACGTGAAGGAGTAATACCATGAATGCGAAACAACTCATTGCTGCCGTTTTTGCCTTGACCGCTGCTTCGGCTGCGCTGGCTGACCAAAACCTGTCGCACGCCGGTGTGGGCAAGACGCGCGCCGATGTGATTGCGGCCAAGGGCGGTGTGCAACAGGCTGCTGCTGGGGGTAAGGTATTGAAGGCTTCGTCGCACCTTGCGCGTGGGCAGAACTTGGGTGCTTGAGTCTGCTTTGGCTGGGCACCGTTTCACCCTGGATGGAAATATCTGGGTGAAACGGTGCATTTGCATAATTAATGAGGGCGACATAAAACTGCGCTAACATGGCCTGCACTGCCTGCAAGATCTGTCCCTTTTCGCGACTATCGACCCTCCAGCCCATGTCCAGCTCCAAGCACTTCGCCTTCTCCTCAGTGGCTTCCAGTCTGACCGCCTTGCTGCTCGCTGCGTGCGCCGCTGACGGCGGCAATGCGCAACACACGTCCATCGGCCGCGTCGAAGGCCACGGCGCGCCTGCCATCGTGCTGCAAGCCGGCCTGGGGGACGATTCTTCCGTCTGGGGCAAGGTGGCGCCGGAGCTGGTGCGCGACCACCTGGTGGTGGCACTGGACCGGCCGGGCCATGGCAGCGTGGCTGCTACCGACGCAGCGCGCGACCCGTGCACCATCGCCACGGAACAGCATCGCATGCTGCAGGAGGCGGGTATTGCACCGCCCTACCTGCTGGTGGGCCATTCGATCGGCGGGCGCTATGAATTCGTCTATGCCAAGCTGTTCCCGCAAGAGGTGGCTGGATTGGTTTTGCTTGACGCGACGCCGCCCGGCCATTGGCAGCGCGTGCAGGCCGAAGCGCCCGCCGCAGCCGCCGTGGTGAAGACCCTGAAAACGGTGGCATTCAGCAGCATCGACAAGCGCGAATTCGACGACCAGGACGGCTGCATGGCAAGCCTGGACTTGGCGCACCCGCTGGCGGTGCCGACAACGGTGCTGGTGCCGGCGCAATTCCGCCCGGAGGAGCAGGGCGCGTTCCGCACGATGATGGAAAACGAGCGCGAGAACTGGCTTGCGCTGACCGGTGCGGCTTTCTTGCAGGTGGTGCCGCATTCGACGCATTATTTGCAGAAGGAAGCGCCGGATGTGGTGATTGCGGCGATTCGGTCGCTTGCGGCGGCTGTGGCTGCGGGGAATGGCCGGCCTTGATGGAAATGAATCAAACGGCCGCTGTGGATTTAACTTTTGCGATCATGGTTGATGCGCCACTGAAAAAGGTGCAATTTGCCGACGAATTGTGCTGCCGCCTTGCCCATGCCGAGTGTGCGGGCGGTTACATCAAGTGTGCGGGCAACGTCATTGAATCTGAGCAAAACCCTCAGCATGACGAAAACAAGGCCAAGGCACAAAGCGACAAGTCCTGGATGTTTTGCAGGTACAGCTTCGGAGCTCATTCCAAATAGAGCTACCCGATGCATTTCTCACAGGCGCCTATATCTGGAATGAGTTCCAGTGTCTTCCGGCATGCGGAGGCTACCTGATGTTCATTGCCCGTCGCGGCAACGCCTGTCATTTCGAAGAAGTCTCTGAAGCGATCAAGATCGCCCGCGCCGCACGGCAATTGAAATTTCATGACCGGGTATCCTGAAAGAGCGACGGCTTGCCTGTCGACGCGGCATCGGCATGGTAAACCCACAAACCTGTCATCCATGGCAACGCGTGCGATGCTTGAAATCAAAAGGAGGGGCTTACTCAGCCCCAACGCCTGGATGCATCAGGATTTGTTCCGTCCATGAAGAAACACGGCAACGACCGTCATGTACGTCGCCGTTCCCCAATGAATGAGGAGGGGCGGCGCAAAGCCGAGATGCTTCAAAATGACAAACCCGTCACCAATGGCGATGAACACCGCGATGGAGTAGATGATCGCGATTGTCCGTCGGTCTCCTCGAAAAAGGAGTACCAGGACAACTAGCCCCGCAAAAATGTCGCGAATCCCCTTGATCCACATGAAGGGAAAGGCGGACGGATCGGTGATCGGTATGCCGAAGCCGGCGGATGCTCCCACAGGGTTGAAGAGGAAGTTGATACCCAGTCCAATGATCGCGGCCGGTATCAAGAACGTAAACCAGAACAGCGGCGTATTCCACTTCAGTACCGAACTATTCGATTCTGCTTCATTCATGTCTGTTTTCCTTTTCCTTGATCAGTTGGTGATGGCGCTTGCTGGCGGGATCAGAACCGTCGATTCGACACCCAGGATGTCGGCGACATCAAACCCATTCGCATCGTTTGCGGCCTCCGGGCTTTGTATGTAGCGTTGCGCGACCTCGCCGGGATCGTCTCCCTCGGCATAGGAAACCATCATGAAGGCCCGTGGCGCCGGATCGCCTTTCGCAATCCAGATGCCATGAGCCTGGACGCCGAACAGGTGAAAATTCCGCAGGTGGCGGGGATAGACTGTATTGATATAGAAATCGAGTGCATCTTTCGTGCGCATCGTGTAGACGCGAAGTTCAAAGGTTCGCATGATGAGCTCCTGTTGGATAATGGTTGTTGAGGATCACGTGCAATATTTCGCACAGCGCGTGGCATCGATCTCCCGCAAGATTTCCGGCCACCGGTACAAAGGATGAAGGCAGCGAGGAAATCAGAGGCCCACGCCTCGTGCCATCGCGTTGCGGGCCCCGGAAGATCGCCGGATCAAGACGGTTGTTTCGGGGGCGGCACGGCGCCGATCTGGATGAAGACGTCAAGCGTATTGAGCTCGTCCCAATGCTCGACGAAGCGACCATTCTCGACCCGCCAGATGTCGATCGAACGCATGGAGAAAGGCTGGCCCGTACCGGGGTAGCCGAGGAGGTTTCCGGTGTGCGTGCCGTCGTAGCGGTAACGACCGACCACGCGGGAACCATCGGCCGAGACGAAGACGTCTTCGGCTGTTACCTTGAGATCAGGTACCCCGGCGATGATTGCTCCAAGGACCTTTCTCGAGCCCTCCAGGCCCGGTTCGGCAAAAGCATTGTGGTTGACGTAGTTGGGCGCCTTGATTTCGTCGAGGCGCGACAGATCGTGGCTGGACATGATTTCGGCGAAGAGATGGCCGAGCTTTTTCAAATCGGTGGACATTGGGTTCTCCTGGTTTGGGCGAGGCCGGCTGGCCTTGCGATGTTCAGATACTAAACACTGTTCAGAAATAAGTCAAACGTTCAATTAAAATTTATTTGTTCGAGTAAATTACCAATTTGCAATCAAATGGATGGCTATGCGACCACCCCTCGGATACAATTCGCATGGAAGGTGTTTGGATATGACTAAGCGCCAAGTGTGTTTTGGGTTGGGAATGCCGGCCCATAGTTGTTGTCGCGGCGTTCCATGCTGGATGTGTTGGTGTTCGACCGACGAGCGTTTTCCAGAAACTGCGCGCGATCTACCTGGGGGAATGATGGGAATTCAAGAGCGCCGTGAGCGTGAGCGCGCTGCGGTTCGCCAACAAATAGTCGACGCCGCGGAAATGATTGCGGCGGAAAAGGGCTGGGATGCGGTCACTATCCGGGCGGTTGCCGGAAAGATTGAATACAGTCCAGCGCTCATCTACGAGTACTTTGCCAATAAGGATGAAATATTGTTCGCCCTGATGCGTCAGGGTTTCGGACGTCTCCATGCCGAGCTTGTGAAGGTCGCAGATGCGGTGCAGAGCCCGGCTGCCGCTGTCGAGGCCATCGGGCTCGCTTACTGGGCGTTTGCGCTTGCGAGTCCGACCTTGTATCAATTGATGCATGACTTGCGCGGGGTGCCATTCGGCACCAATGAAACGCCACCGGAAGCCATTGCCTGCTTTGAGGATTTGCATGCGCCAATCGCGCGCTTGATGGCAGAGTCAGGTAATCGCGAAGCGCGGGACAGTGAAGAACAGACCGATTTATATTGGGCGTTTTTACATGGCTTGGTCTCGCTGGCGATGAATCAACGCATCAAGGGCGGCACGGAACGCGCGGCTACCTTGGTGCGTCGATTGGCACATGATTTCATTCAAAGTTGCACGGGTTCGGCGATTGCTACGAAAGCTCGCAAAAGCCCGACGCCAGTGGCGTGACGCAACCAGGGCCCGTATCCTAGGTATCCCTGAGTTCCTGGCCTTGGCGCATTTCCTCCTTGAGCCGCCACACTTCCCGTTCAAGGCGATCGATGCGATCGAGGGTAACCGTTTTCTGTTATTGTTTACAACCCCTTATGCAACTCCTTGATTGTTAACGAGGTTTGATGCGTGAGCCCTGCTATGAGCACTATGCTAGGGTGACCGGGATTACTCACGCCCAATGCTGGGCGCACAACCGTCGTAAGGTCTTTGATTGCCGGGGTGTCGAACCGACTCATGCCGACCTGGCACTGGATTACATTGCCGCGCTGTACGCCGTGGAGGCACAGATTCGCGAGAACGAATTGACAGGCGACGCCAAGCGCGACTATCGACAGCAACATGCCAAGCCAGTGTTGAACCGGTTCTTCAACTGGATCGACCGGCAGTTCGACAAACATGGGTACCTCCCCATGTAGCCCCTTCCTGGGCGCACTGGCTTATATCCGTGAACGCCGGGTTGGCTTGTCGGTGTATCTGGATGATGCCGACGTGGCTATCGATACGAACCACTTGGAACGCGCCTTACGCGTTATTCCTGTGGGCCGGCGCAATTGGCTTTTTTGCTGGACGGAACTCGGCGCCAAGCACGTGGGTATTGTGCAAAGACTGATTGCGACTTGTCGCATGCATGACATCAATCCCTACGACTACTTTGTCGATGTCTTGCCGCGCATCAGCCAGCATCCGGCGTCGCTGGTGAATCAACTTACGCCGCGCGTTTGGAAGCAGATTTTCTCCGATAATCCGCTCAGGCCGGATTTGCATGCCGTCGATCGGCGGGGTAATATTGGACGGAAATGACCGGTTACCTATGCGCGGCGATCGTGTCATTCAATAGTGATCGATGACAAGTGCGTTGCACCCCAAACGCGATAAACTCATTGACACCATGAAGCGTTCAAAGATCCTATACAAATTTCCTGCCGCCCTTGCTGTGGCGTGCATCGTTATTGCAGCCGCAGGTGCGGCCTACAACGCCTTGAGTCTCCGGCATTATCGGGATGTTGCTGGGATTCCGGGGCAGTTGTACGACGTGAACGGTTATTCGATGCATCTGTACTGCACCGGTCAGGGCACCCCTGCGATTGTTTTGTCTGCCGGTCTTGGGGATGATTTCACGACCTGGGCCAAGGTGCAGCCCGAGCTGTCGAAGGTGACGCGCGTGTGTTCTTATGACCGGGCAGGATTCGGCTGGAGCCAGTCGCGGCCTGGTGGGCAAGACGCAAACGCGATTGCGGTGCAGTTGCATCAGCTTGTGTCGGCGGCCGGCGTGCAGCGGCCGTTCGTGCTGATGGGGCATTCCATTTCGGGTATCTATCTTCGTTCCTACGCGGCGCACTATCCGAACGATCTTGCCGGGCTCGTCTTTGTGGACGGCGCCACGCCGCTGCAGGACGATCGCGTTCCGCGCGAGCTGGTGGCGATACAAGACCAGCAGCGCAAAGAGATGCCTTGGCAGGAGTTGCTGATGACCTTGGGCTGGTATCGGATCAAAGGCATGTGCACCGAAGTGGATCCCGGATTCGAGGGTTACAGCCGGTGGATTCTGGCGGATTCCTGCGTTCCTTCACAGATCGGCGCCGTGGAAAACGAATTGGACTCGGAGCGCACCTCCGGCGCGGAGACGCTGCATGCCGGGCCGTTCGGTTCGCTGCCTATCCTTATCTTTTCCCGCGACTCCAAGGTGCTGCCTTCGAACTGGCCGCCGGAAGTGGCGAAGGCCAACGCCCTTGTGTGGACTCAAATGCAGGAGGAGGCAAAGGGCCTCTCCGATCGGAGCCGCCGTATTGTTGCCAAGGGCAGCGATCACTATGTGCATGTCGATAGGGCCGACCTTGTGAACAAGGAGGTTGCCGCATTTATTGCGCATATCCGGAATAATCAGTTTCCCTTGGAAGAGAACCATACGACGATTGAGGAATAGCTGTCGAGATGGATGGGGCCGTCCGATCGGAACGATAAATCCAACTTGAACGCATGCATTCCGGCACCTGTACGTCGAGCTAACAAGACCTTCATCTACAGCAAACGGCGCGCCGGTTGGGGAAGGCTGCGAAACCGCCGACGGCCTCGTCGAGAGCTGCGGCTTCGATGTCCTGGGTCATGTCGTTTCATTCCGTTACCGTTTTCCCGAGTCCGATGAAATTCGGAGTGGAGCCGTGAGGCGTGGCAAATCGGACGAGAAGGATGATGATGCCGTAAGCCCGATTGAGCTGTAGTCGGCCGCAACGGATTCGAGAGATCGCCTGCTTCGACATCGTCCTTGCCGCCACATTCATATGGGCGGCTCGCCAGCGCGACGTGAACATCAAGCGAAATTTCACCCTGCTATTGTGCATTCTTTCCGTCGCACTTGGTGAAAATCATCTTGAAGGTTGGCTGCAAGATGCCAAGGTATTCCACGTCATATTCACTATGGGGAACTTCCTCGCGTTTCCATGGGGCGGGCTGGCTTGCTGGCACTACCGGAGATGCCGCACCCTTGTCCAGCATGTCGGCGCTCGTGCATTCGGGTCACGGACGAATGGCAAGAACCTTGGCTGTCTGTCCCGGGCCGGCAGCGACCATGGCATCGATCAGCCCACGCACTTCCGCAGGCCCGAACTCTCCAAGTTTCTTAACGCTGGAAGTGCGACTGAACAGCCAGACCACGCTTGTCAACATGGGAAAAGGCAGCTTGGCGAGGAAGGCAACGACAGCGGGTTTGACCGTTTGACCAAGTGAGCGCACGAGCGCAAGTGCCTCGAGCATGGCTGCGGTCAGGCGCCGCGCTTCGGGCCACGACAGCTCGCTGCCGCGCTTCCAGGTCCATTGCCCGGCGATCATCAGCGGCACGGCAAACGCCACATGGGTGCGCAAGAAACTATCCATGTCCGCCTCTACCTCGGTGGGCATGCCGGCCTGTTGGATCACATCGGCCCACTTCGCGCTGGACACGGTGGTGACCATGCCTGGACCGTCGATGACGCTGCGCAGCTTGCCCGATTCAAAAAAAGCCTGCATGTTCGGAAAGCCGTGGATCAGACGCTCGGCCCCGAGTGCATCTCGCCACTTGTCTGTCTTATCAAACGTGTTAAACATGAAAAGAATGGTCTTTGCACGACTTGCCGCCAGTTCGGGGATCAGGACATCGACATGGTGAGAAAGAATGGTCACCAATACCAGGTCGTACGGCACCGTTTGGTCGATTGCATTTAGGACCGCCACCGGCGCGCGGCGTCCGTCTACGGCGACGATGGCCGGGTCGCGCCGCAGTTCTTCCAGACGATGGCCTCGCGCCAGGACATTGACCGTATGCCCCGCGAGTGCCAGATGAAAGGCGAACGTGCTACCGATCCGCCCTGGTCCTATCAAAAGTATGTTCATTGTCGTAGCATAGGTACACATCAAACACGCGTAAATGCGTAGAAATGCAAAAACTCTTTCCATCAATGGATACCTTTTCTTGGGACGACCTGCGCATTCTGTTGGCAGTGCATCGCACCGGCAGCTTGCTCGCCGCCGGCAAGGCGCTGGGTCTTTCCACTTCGACGACAGGGCGCCGCCTCGACGCGTTGGAGGCCGCCGCCGGCTGCCGGCTGGTGAGCCGCAGCCAGGCCGGCACCCAACTCGAACCCAGTGCCATGCGTCTGCTTCGCCTTGCCGAAGATTTGGAGCACGGTCTGAATGCGGAACGACGCGATCGGGGCGGCAGCCGTGGCACAATCAAGGTGTCGGTGCCGGACGGCGCGGTGCAGGAAGTGACAAGCGCTTTGCTGGCGTTTCGCCTGGAGCATCCGAATATCGACATTGAGCTGTGGGGTGAAAATCACCTGGTCGATCTCGCCAAGCGCGAGGCGGATATTGGCTTGCGCCTGACCCGTTCCACCTCCAATTTGCTGGTGGAAAAACAGGTGGCAACACTGCGTTTCGGCCTGTATGCTTCGGCCGACTATGTCCGCCGCCACCTCCCGTCACGCCGTCTTCAAAAAAGCGAAGCGGGGCGGCATGCCTTTGTCGGCCTTGACGAAAAATGGAAAGGTTTGCCACACGAACAATGGATGCGCGCATTGGGCGCCGAACGTTTTCCCTTTCGGTCCACGTCGATTCTCGGGATTCTCGAAGCCGTTCGCCAAGGCGTCGGGATCGCGGCGCTTGTGGAGCACGATGCCCGCATTGCGGACCTTGTCCGTATCGAAACCAGCGCGCCAGGGCCGGTCCAGCCGCTGTTTCTCGTGTACCACAACGAATTGCGAAAGGTTCCGCATATCCGTGCGGCATTAGCCGCCATCGAAACTTACTGCCGGCGAGTCAGTTCCGATCGGTAGCTTTTGGACTGTGAAATAGGTACCGCGAGCGTTGATGTTGAAGGTCTTGGATATTTGCATCAATTTGGCCACGAAATCACGCGTTAATCTGACCACCCATTCGCATATTGATGTGGCCACCAAATTGCGCATTAACGTGACCGCTTGATCGCGCATTTATCTGACCGGCACAGCGAAAATTCGGCTCTTGGAGGCGATAAAACTACCGAGATGTCGTGGGCATCCGCTGCTTGTGCGTATTCGCACGAATCTTACCACCTATTCGCATAGCAAAGTTGCCAGGCGTGCGCGTTTCAAAGCTGCCACCCATTCGCACGGGAATCCTGCCGCATAGCTCCGTGTGCTGTCCGATCAGTTCCGGCAAGCGGTCATTGGTGTCAAACCGAAGTTGAATTCTACCGGTCGGGTTTACCCTCTAACTGGCCATTGACGGCGCAGCGTTGCAGAGAATAGGCATTTTAACAATTGACTGGCCGCTTTCGTGACTCACGAAGGATCGACATCGCCCCTAGCTACAGTTCCGCCCGCTCTTCTGTAACACGCAAGGCGCAAACAGCCTGATTAGGATTGGTCAACACAAACGATTGCCAGCCGCCTCGGTTGGGCCATGGGTACTTGATTTGGCATTGTTCGTCGCGTTGCTTGAGCCACGTTGCGTATTCTTGTTGCAAGGAATGAGTCGCTTCCGGATTGTGATTTCCTATGGGGATTTGATAGCCATCGCTTACGCTTTTATCGGCCCGTTTGAGACGTTGAATCAGACAAGGCAGGTTCTCTGATAAATTGTGGCTGGTATCGCAATTTTTCGGATGCAGATATGTCCATAGCATTTCCACCATTGCCTGCTTTTGGACAGCGCCACATTGTCCTAACTGTGAAACATATACACCAACGACTGTTTCGTCATTTCCCGCGTCTTCGAAGACTTGTTTCGCTTGACCGAATGTATCGCTGCGGTGCTCCCAGTGAACATCATTGGAATTGTCCTTGCAATCAGCCGCTTTTTCCAACAATTGTTGTGCTATGGGGCGCGGATCCGCACCATGCTCAAGCAGCAGTCGGAGCTTCTCGCGGTACCACCCGCGCCTCTGTTCCAACTGATATTCCGGGCCCGACCCATAGGGTAAATAGTGTGCAAAGGAATTCGCCGTCCATTCCTGCTCCGGAATCGCCCCGTGCTCAAGCAAAATCTTGACGGATCTGGGGGTTCCGAATTCGATCGCTGTGGCAAGCGGGGGCAGTCCTTGATCCTTGGGACTAAGTTGTTCTTTGCCAAAGTTTGAGGTCGGGTCAAAGCCATGATCAAGTAACATGGACAACGCACGATCCTGGCCATTTATTATGGCTTCATCGGCCACCGTTCGGTCCACATAGTGATCGATTAGTATAGAGCCGCTAGTCAGACCGCCCGCGTCCAGCACCTCGGATAGTTCATCGAGTTCGGGTAGTGACAGTGCGTATGTGACCGGACTCGGTTTGCCTTTTTGCTGATGGAGCATTTCGTTGCCGACAATCGCCGTCTGCGTAGGACGCACCTCGAATTTGCAAATTGTCTCGACATGGCCAGACTGCAGAAATTTGACATCGTGATAGTACTGGACGGCATGCGGATCATATTTGCCTTCGATGTACCACTTGCCGTCATAAAGAAAAGGTCTTTCCATCGTGTCGCGGCATCCGTCCCCTCTCAATTTTTCTGTCAATTCAGCGTCACTCGACGATGAGTCCTTTTTATCGACGAATATTCGCCATTCGTCACATGCCCAAGGGCCGTCAAGCATACCAATATACTTTGCAACGACAAAGTGTCGCTTGCTGCCGTCATTGTCTATATCGGCGACGTAATCCATATGGGGCGTATCCCGATTAAATGGAGCGGATGAATTCGACTGCGATGACGCCAGAGATTGCGGTTCGAGGTAGTTCAGTTTGCCCTCGAGCGCATCATTGCACAACGCTGAGTCTTTAGAAATCACCAATTTTTCGATAGCCGGAGGTTTCTCGGTAAATTCACAGACTTGAATCTTGACGTTGTCTTTTCGGGTTCTGAATAGCGCGATAAGATAGTTGTCCGCAAAGTCAAGCTCGTAAATCAAGCCGTCAATGTTCAAGAATGCAATTTGCAGAAGCGAGGGGAGTCCACCGTGGCGCGACACATAGTGATCTCGTGTTCTCGTCTCCAGGATTTGGCCGTTTGCGCTAATGAATGTGAGTTTTGGGGTAAATCGCGCAAGCTTGTCATGTTCGTCGAATACCGCATATGCCAGGTCGTTGCCATTCAGGTAGAATTGGGCGACACGTCCTTGGAGTTTCTTTTCACGTAGCAGCTCCAATAGCTTGCCTTTAGGTTCGACAAAAGGTATTTTCAATTCATCAAGTGTTCCGGCGTTGGCGCGGTCAGTGACGAATTGGCAGGCTTTCGCATCGCGTGACCTTATTGCTCGGTCCCCCGCTTCTGCAGGCACTTTGGCACCCAGCTTGGCCAATAGGTCCCGCACTTCATCGCGTCGCATCCTGTCATAAAGTGGTACGCCGTCCTTATCTTTGGCGTTCGGGTTACCTCCGTGAGTAATCAGATATCCGAAATATTCCAGGTCATAGTTCTCCAGCGTACGCTGCAGTTGCCTTTCTATTTCCTCTCCGGACATTTTCTTGGCGCCATGCTCCATCAAATATTCGAACACTTCGCTGGTTCTTGCCCAATAAAGCGTTGCTTCGCCACTCCCGTCGTGAAAATTCACATCCGCCCCAGCTCGCACAAGCATTTTGACAATATCAATGCTCCCATTCCATGCCGCGATCTCCAGAGCACTTCGTCCGTGCCTATTTTCAAGTACGTTGACTTTGACTCCATGTTTGATCAGCACCGCGACCAGATTGGAGTCGCTCATACGTACCGCGTTCAACAATGCGGTTTCGTGAACCTCATTTTCCACATCGGGATCGACGCCGTGCCCAATCAAAAACTCCGCTTTTTTTGCGTTTGTCGACCATAAGGCGGTATTTCCTTGCCAACCCTTGATGTCAACCTGCAGCCCCGCTGAAGTCAAAATTTCCAGTGCGTCGGTATCTCGTGCAGACGTCAGTAGTTGGTATTCAAAATCCGGCGTCGAATTCGGCTTCGCTCCTTTGCTGAGAAGGAAGCGCAGATTTGTTAGGCTGCCGCGCGCTGCAGAAGCTAGAGCTGGATCTTCGCCTTTGTTGTTTCGGCACTTCTCGATGCTGGCGCCATCGTCAATCAAGATTTGCAGCAAAGCCCTCTGGTCGTCGTTTCTAGCAGCGGCAAACGCCAAGGCCTCGCATCGTTGCGGTGTTGCCTGATGAAGAGAGGGATCTATCTCTTCCAGCATATTTACGATTTCCACTGAACCGCCCATCGCGGCGATGTCAAGCAGGTTGGGGTTGGTGCGCTTTTGCGGATCGCTTGAAATCAAGAGTCGCACCATTTCGCTGTCATTTTTCAAGACAGCGAAGGATAGTGGTGGAACTTGATAGAGATCGTTTGCATCGAACTTGGCGCCATGCTTGATCAGAAGCCGTGCCATATCCTTGTTCGCGGTCTCAATCGCACGATGCAGCGCGGTTCTATTGATCGCTGTGTTTTGCGCCGAAACATCCGCACCTTGATCCAGAAGAACCTCCGCCGTTGCAAGCGAGCCGCTTCCGACTGCAGCGTAGAGTGGAGTCTCCAGCTGCATATTTTTTTCGTTGATGTTGGCGTGTTGCGCCACAAGGAAGATTACAACGGCAGGCTTGTCGTCCTTTGCTGCAGTGTAAAGTAGAGAGGATCCGTCGAGGAAATTGGCGTCAATTTGCACCTTCGACTGCGACAGGAACTCACTTATTGCCTTAAGGTCTTCGGCATCTATCATCGCACGAATCTTTGCCTTCTCCGTTGCCGGGGCTCCAATTGCAAAGAGGGGTATGCCCGCGATGGCGAGCAGCATTGCGAAGAGCCGCGCGCAGAAAAATGCAAGCAAGCCTGAAGTCGAACCTCCCATCTTGCTGATCATGAATGGGCGCATATCATCTCTCTTATCCTGAATGGGAATTTATAATCAATTTTGCAACGATAGCGCGAAATTTACAATATCGACTTTGGCCTGCTCTCCTGCGCCAAGGCTTTGACCTGATCTGATTTTTTCGGACCGGCAATTGCTTGAAATTAGTTCCGGGCAAAGCTTCTGCTGAGTGGCGCTGTTAGACGATTCGCTATCGCGAAGACCGAACGTCTCTAACGGAGCGATGTCGGCCCTTCGTGATCCGCGAAAGCAATCAGTTAATCGTCAAATATTTATTCCCGCCAACACCGCGCCGCCAAAGGCCGGTTAGCCCGCAAATTTCACGCAGATAGAGAGAAAGGGGTCGGCGAAATCGTGTAACCCCGCGTTAATGCTGGTGCTTAGACAGATTAACCAGGAGATTTCGCCGATGCCAAATTGTACCGCAAGC
>Ga0134128_10000728_pt1 | contig 44542 bp, 39 predicted proteins | sample KB31754_FD_96462 | JGI IMG/M metagenome (GOLD analysis project Ga0134128, IMG submission 96462) | Terrestrial soil microbial communities with excess Nitrogen fertilizer from Kellogg Biological Station, Michigan, USA - KB3-175-4 | ecosystem: Environmental > Terrestrial > Soil > Unclassified ...
CTTCATTTAATATGGTTGGGGCTTTGTCATTATTGGTATTGGAAAAGCGCAAAGACATGGCGATGTTAAAGGCAATGGGAGCGCAACCTGCAACTATCCGGACAATATTTATACTTGAAGGCATATTATGGGCTTTGCTTGGTGGTGTAATAGGTATTTGCCTGGGAACAATTATTTGTATCGGGCAGCAACATTTTAAATGGATAAAAATGACAGGCTCATTTATTGTAGACGCATATCCTGTAAAGATGTTACCGACAGATTTTTTACTTGTGGCTGCCACAATAATAATAGTAGGCTTGCTTGCTTCGCTTTACCCTGCTATAAGTGCTACAAGAGTAGAAGACCCGACTTTGAAAAGCACTTAAAGGCCTGCCCTTATTACATTTTTTCTGGCAACTTGATACCCAACAAACTCATGGCGCGTCTTAGTATCTGTGCAGTCATAATGATAAGCATCAGCCGAAGGTGTTTTTTCTCACTATTTTCAGCCTTTGAAATACTATGTTCATCATAAAAAGAATTGAATTGTTGCGCCAATTGGAAAGAATAATTGCAGAGCAATGACGGATTAAATTCATTCGCAGCATCTTCAAGTATCGTAGGATATTGTTCCAGTGTTATAACAAGTCTTTTTTCAGCGGGTGTTATCGGCTGTGTTTGGCAGAACGTCTGGAATTTGGTATTGTTAGGTAATAATGGTATGTTTTCCTTGCGCAAAATAGAACATATACGTGCGTGCGCATATTGAATAAATGTAGCAGTAAAGCCATGCAGATCAATAGACTCTTTGGGGTCGAATATCATTTTCTTTTTAGGGTCCACGCGAAGCAGATAAAATTTCAATGCGCCTAAGCCAATTGTTTCATAAAGCTTATGCAGTTCTTCCTGTGTGCAACCTTCTGTTTTGCCGGCTTGTTCTGTTTGCTCCTTAGATAGCTCTATCATTTCATCTATCATATCGTCGGCGTCAACAACAGTACCTTCACGACTCTTCATTCTGCCAGACGGTAATTCCACCATGCCATAGGATAGATGATATATTCCATCTGCACATGGCTCATCAAGCTTATGAAGTATTAGCTTGAGTACCTGCATGTGATAATTTTGCTCATCTCCTATCACATATACTGATTGGTCGAGCTTGAAATCATCATATTTTAATTTGGCAGTACCGAGATCCTGCGTCATATATACTGATGTACCATCACCACGCAGTAAAAGCTTTTGATCCAGCCCATCTTCAGTCAGGTCTACCCAAACGGAGCCATCTTCCTTTTTGAAGAGTACACCTTTTTCCAGCCCCTGCTCTACAATGTTTTTACCCAACAAATAGGTTTCGCTTTCATAATACATTTTATCAAAGCTGACCCCTAAGCGTGTATAAGTTTCATTAAATCCTTTATACACCCATCCATTCATGGTTTGCCATAAGCGGCGAATATCTGGATCATTAGCTTCCCATCTGCGCAACATTTCCTGGGCTTCTTTCATGATCGGAGCTTCCTTCTCAGCTACAGTTTCATTCATTCCCTCAGATACAAGTTTCGCAACCTCAGCTTTATATTCGTCATTAAATTTCACGTAGTAATCCCCCACCAGATGATCTCCCTTTATTCCTGTTCTTTCGGGGGTATCTCCCTCTGCATATCGCTGCCACGCCACCATAGACTTACAAATATGTATGCCTCTGTCATTTACAAGATTTGCTTTTACCACCTGGTTACCGTTAGCCTTTAGTATCCCTGCCACCGCAGAGCCTAAAAAGTTATTGCGTAAATGGCCAAAATGTAGTGGTTTGTTAGTATTTGGAGATGAGTATTCTACCATTATCCGCCTGTCGTGTTTTGGCTTTTCGCCGAAGTGGATGTCATTAAAATGATTTAGCAGAAAATATACCCAATAATGATCGCGTACAGTTAAATTAAGAAAGCCACTTACTATTTCATATTTAGTAAATAATTCAGTCTTTGCAAGCAAATAATCGCCCAATTGAGCGCCCAGAGCATCAGGCTTTTGTTTCAGTGCCTTTAAAAATGGGAATAGCACCACTGTGTAATCACCTTCAAATTCGGGTTTTGTCTGGTTCACTGTAATGGGCAAATCAGTAACATCAACCTTGGGGAACAGATGTTTCAATGCATCTTCTGTGGCAAGCTTTATTTGCGCGGCAAGCGTCATTTATGTTATTATTTTGCTCAAAAATACTTCTTATAAATGCAATATGCCAAAACTGCTCTTCAGACATAGTATTTTACAAAGTACAGAAATCACATAAAACAAAATCATCAATTAATGATTATATCTGTGAACCTCTTATCTTTGTCAACCTTCATTGAACGATATGTATATGAGAAAACTATTTTCCCCCTTGCTGATTATCACTGCATTGGTTGGAATATCAAGCTGCTCTACCAAATTTAATATTGCAGCGCCCTATAAAAATATTACTGTCATTTATGGATTGATGGATGAAACAGATACAGCCCATTACATACGCATTGAAAAAGCATTTCTTGACCAAAACAAAAGTGCTGTTGTTATGGCACAAAATCCAGATTCAAGCTTTTATCCTGAATCTCAGCTTGATGTAAAAATGGAGCTAATTGACCCATCCGGTACAATTGATAGTATTTATTCGTTAAGCAGAGTAGATCTAAACAATGAAGGTTATCCCAAGCAGACAGGCGCATTTTTCAACAGTCCTAATTATGCTTACAAATTCCCAAATACATTAAACCAGACACTTACATATCGCCTTGTAGTAAATAATAAGGCTACAGGCCAGGTTGATTCCGCAGACGCGCCAATTATACCTAATGATCTGGCTAATAACTTCCAGGTAAATTTTTTCCAGTTTGTAAATAATAAGCTGGATTTCACTACAACAGGTCCTTACGACAATTTTAATTTTGCAGGCACACTTCCTCCAAATGCGAAAATTATTCAGTTGCTGCTCCGCTTCCACTATGTTGATAAGGATGCTATTACCGGAGCCACCACACCCAGGCAGGTGGATTGGTATCAAGGCATTACTCCCTTCAGCGGGCCTGGTTTTCAATTCCAAATACTCAATGCTAGCTTTTATTCTTTTTTAAGAAGCGCTATAGGGCCTCCTCCATCCAGCAATATCCAGCGCCTTATGGATAGCTGCGAAATATTTGTATATGCCGGTTCCAACGACTTATATAATTATCAGATCATTTCGCAGGCGCAGGGTGGCTTAACAGCGAATGATATTAAGCCAAATTACACAAATATTAAAGGGCCAAATGTACTAGGACTCTTTACTTCCCGCACGTTTGTGTCTCAAAAATTCCAGATAGATTCTGTTACAATTGATTCTATGATGATTAGTCCTATCACCTCGGAATTAAATATCAGAGGCACAACATATCATTAAAATAATAAAATAATATATTTAAAGCCTTAATGTATTACATTAAGGCTTTTCTTTTTGTAAATGCCTTAATGTACGTTGGCAAATCTTTTTTATTTCACATTGACAGAATGGCTGCCATTATTGCCGAAGAAAGGTAAATGGCATATAGATTGAAGATAAAAAATAGACAATAAATTAGCACAAATACTAATAGAATTACTATGGGAAAAATTATTGGAATTGACTTAGGTACTACTAACTCTTGCGTGGCCGTAGTGGAAGGCAACGAGCCGGTAGTAATACCAAATGAAGAGGGCCGTCGTACCACGCCCTCAGTAGTGGCTTTTATGAAAAACGGAGAACGCAAGGTTGGTGACCCTGCGAAACGTCAGGCTATTACAAATCCTACTAACACTATCATGTCTATTAAACGTTTCATGGGTCGTCGTTTTGATGAGGTTACCGATGAAATATCACATTATTCATATAAAGTTGCGAGAGGAGAAAACAACACTCCCCGTGTAGATATTGACGGACGTTTGTATACACCACAGGAAATTTCTGCTATGATCCTTCAGAAAATGAAGAAAGTATCAGAAGATTTTCTTGGTCAGGAAGTAAACGAAGCGGTTATTACCGTTCCTGCTTATTTTAATGATGCTCAACGCCAGGCTACAAAAGAAGCCGGTGAAATTGCAGGTTTGAATGTACGCCGTATCATTAACGAACCAACAGCAGCAGCGCTTGCCTACGGTCTTGATAAACAACATAAAGACAGCAAAATAGCAGTATTCGACCTTGGTGGTGGTACTTTTGATATTTCCATCCTTGAACTGGGTGATGGCGTATTTGAAGTAAAATCAACAAATGGTGATACTCACCTTGGTGGTGATGATTTCGATAAGGTATTGATGGATTGGCTGGCTGAAGAATTCAAGAAGGATGAAGCTATTGACCTTCGCAAAGATCCTATGGCATGGCAGCGTTTGAAAGAAGCCGCTGAAAAAGCTAAGATCGAATTGTCTGCATCTCAGGAAACTGAAATTAACCTTCCTTATATAACAGCAGTGGATGGTGTGCCTAAACACCTTGTGCGCAAGATAAGCCGTGCTAAATTTGAACAATTAGCTGATAGCCTTGTAGAACGTACACTGGAACCTTGCCGTAAAGCACTTAAAGATGCCGGCATGACCACAAGCCAGATAGATGAAGTGATATTGGTAGGTGGTTCTACACGTATTCCTAAAATACAGGAAGTGGTAGAAAAATTCTTTGGCAAGAAACCAAATAAGAGTGTGAACCCTGACGAAGTAGTGGCAATTGGTGCTGCTATACAGGGTGGTGTTCTTACCGGTGATGTGAAAGATGTGCTGTTGCTCGACGTGACTCCGCTTTCTCTTGGTATAGAAACAATGGGTGGTGTAATGACCCGTCTTATCGACTCGAATACTACTATTCCTACACGTAAAAGCGAAGTATTCTCTACAGCAAGCGACAACCAGCCAAGCGTGGAAATAAATGTGCTGCAAGGTGAACGCCCGATGGCAAAAGACAACAAAACACTCGGTCGTTTTATATTAGATGGTATTCCACCTGCCCCACGTGGTGTGCCCCAGGTTGAAGTTATATTTGACATAGATGCAAATGGCATCTTGCATGTAACTGCAAAAGATAAAGGCACTGGAAAACAACAGAACATACGTATCGAGGCTGGTAGCGGATTGAATAAAGAAGAAATAGAACGCATGAAGAATGAGGCTAAGGCCAATGAGGAAACAGATAGGAAAGTGCGTGAAAGAGTAGAGAAGTTGAACATGGCTGATGGTCTGGTATTCTCTACAGAGAAACAGCTCAAAGAATATGGTGATAAAATTTCTGCTGATAAAAAAGCAACCATTGAGGCTGCAGTGGCTAAGCTGAAAGAAGCACACAAAGCAGAAGATCTTGATGGAATTGATAAAGCTGCAGAAGAGCTGAACCATGCATGGCAGGCAGCAAGTGAAGAAATGTATGCTGCCGGTGCTAACCAGGGTGGTAGTGATGGACAGACGCAACAACAGCAAGGTGCGGGTCAGAATGAAGGTGGTGTAGCTGATGCAGAATATGAAGAAGTAAAATAAAAAGTGGTATAATTAATTGAAAACGGCTGGTGCAAAACATCAGCCGTTTTTTTATTACCTTTGCACAGGTTGTGATAAGCAGCCTGTTCTCACAAAAGATGAATTCACTTATCAGCTTTTCAGTACAACAATAACTTGTTTATTTAATTTCAGCCTGATAGTGAGATATTGGCATTACTGAAATTATATGAGCAAAATAAAAAGAACACGTCTCGAAGAACTAAAGATCCAGGCTTCTATCCTGCTAAAAAATTTGAGATCAGATGATGGCGAAAAGGCCAGAAAAGCTGCAGAACGATTTTTAGATCTTCCCTTCCCAAAGTTTAGCAATGCTGACGAGGTAATTGAAAACCGCTCGTCTATTCGCCTAAAACATGCATTAACTATCATTGCTTTGGAAAATGTTTATGGAAACTGGGAGCTGTTGAAAAACAAAGTGATTATGGAGGATTGTCTTTTCCACAATGCACCTTCTTCTTTTCTGAATGTATGGTTTAATAATTACGAGGATGCGAAGCACTACCAAAAAGACAATGGAGGTTATCTGCTTCAATACAGAAAAGATTATGTTATCAGCCAGAAAGAGTATATAGAAGCTATTGACCTGGGTGAGATGGAAGAAGAGTGGTCAGCTATTGGTTACGATTGGGCTAACCCTGATTCAAAAACAGCGTGGGATAAACTTTTTGAGAAGGCTAAGCATAATTATCTCAATAGGAAGGCTGTTATCGGGCCAATTAATAAAGATAAACGTCCTAAGTGGCTAAACAATACCATGTAAATAATAAAAGACCCGCAGGGGTCTTTTATTATATTTAAGATTTAGCAGCTAAAAATATTAAAAAATCTGTCGGTGGAATTTTGGTTATACTAACCTGGTGCATCATTGTAACCAGTTGCCCGCGATGATAAGTCGAGTGGCTGAAAAGCTGGCTAAGTATTATTGATATGGGTAATTTATTTGGTCTTTTTTGCTTGTCGTAATATTCGCAGATATGTTCGAAACTTCTGTCGTCATATTGCTTTTCTATGAACTGGGCAATTGTTTGTGATACTCTTTGCCAGTCCGCACATGCTTCTTCAAAATTGCCCTTAAAAATATCTTCTATCCATACGGGCTGCTCAGTGAGCTGTAAGCGCTGCAACCATATAAATTCCGCAGTCCACATATGATAAATCGTTTTTCTGAGCGTGGGGAAGCTACTTATTACTTCCTTATCTAATTCATCCTCATCTATTTTGAGCAATACATCGATAATTCGTTTATTTGCCCAAGCATTATATTTGGCAAATTGTAACAGTATTTCCTTCATAGTATCTTGTAACTTTGCCTGCAAAATTAATAGTCCTTTTAATGAAAGAAAGCGATAATTTATTTGGATTTGATACGCTTTGCATTCATGGCGGCCATCAGTCGGAAAGCAACAGGTCACATCTTACACCTATATATGCCTCAAGCACTTACAAATTCGACAGTGCGGAACAGGCCATAGCAATTTTTAAAGAGCAGGAGAAAGGGTATATATATGGCAGGTTCGGGAATCCCACGATCGATGAAGCAGAAGAAAGGATCGCCTTAATGGAAGCTTATGGGCTAAAAGATAAAAGTGGCAATCCTTTAAAGTTGGAGGCGTTGTTACATGCATCAGGCATGGCTGCAATTACTACTATGCTGATAAGCAATATAAAAGCAGGTGAAAAGATTATTACGCATCAATCATTATATGGAGGCACACAAGAGATCACAGAAAAGATACTTCCAAATCTTGGTGTTGAAGTGATCATTGTTGATTTCCATGACATAAACAAAGTAGAGGATGCTATAAAAGGAGATAAAAAAATAAAGCTGATGTATTTGGAAACACCGGCTAATCCTACTTTACAATGCATTGATATAGCAACCTTATCATCATTGGGGAAGCAATATGGATTAACCGTTTGTTCGGATAATACTTTTGCAACACCATATCTGCAACAACCATTTAAATATGAAGTAGACTTTGTTATTCATTCTACTACTAAGTTCTTAAACGGCCATGGCACAGCAGTAGGTGGTATATTGATTGGCAGGGATTGGGATAAGATGGATGGGGTAGTGAAAAAAACGCATCGTCTGTTAGGAGGTAATAGCAACGCATTTGAAGCTTTTTTACTTACCAATGGATTACGCACCTTTGGCCTCCGTATGGAGCGGCATTGTTCCAATGCTGAGAAAGTCGCTAACTACCTCGCTACGCATAAAGATGTAGCAAGGGTAAATTACCCGGGATTAAAGGACCATCCCGATCATGCTATTGCAGCAAAGCAGATGAAACATCCGGGTGCCATATTAAGCTTTGAATTAAAAAATGGTTTTGAAGCAGGTATCAATTTTATAAACAGGTTGAAAGTATGTACCAGTGCAGTATCGTTAGGTACTTGCGATACACTTATATCGCACCCTGCATCGACTACGCATGTAGGCGTGCCTCGTGAAAAAAGACTGGAGTTTGGCATAACGGATGGGCTGATACGTATGAGTGTCGGTATCGAGACTGTAGATGATATATTGAATGACCTGGAACAAGCGATCAACTAAGATTTAAAACACAAACAATACTTAGCTGTATCAAATCAGCTTAAAACATACAGAATGAACACAGTATATGTAATTGACGCTATTCGCACACCAATTGGCCGCTATGGCGGTAGCCTGGCTACAGTACGCCCTGATGATCTGTTAGCGCACGTTATAAAGACATTGTTAGAACGCAACCAAAACATTGACGTAAATGCAATTGAGGATGTAATTGCAGGCGCAGCAAATCAATCAGGTGAAGATAATCGCGATGTCGCTCGTATGGCAGCTTTACTGGCAGGCTTACCTGTTACTGTTGGAGGCAATACCGTAAACCGTCTATGCGCATCAGGTATGCAGGCAATCATGGATGCATCAAGAGCAATTATGTGTGGTGACGGTGAAATCATTATTGCAGGTGGTACAGAAAGTATGACGCGTGCGCCGTTCGTAATGGGTAAAGCAGAAACTGCTTTCGGAAGACAACCTGAAATATTTGATACTACTTTAGGGTGGCGCTTTACCAATAAAAAGCTTAGTGATCTGTATTATCCATACTCCATGGGTGAAACTGCTGAGAATGTAGCTGAGCGCTGGAATGTAACGCGTGAAGAACAAGACCAGTTCGCATACAATAGTCAGGAAAAATATGCGGCTGCTGCAGCATCTGGAAAATTTAAAGAGGAGATTATTCCTGTGACCGTTGATCTTGGTAAAGGGAAAACAAATGTTTTTTCAGTAGATGAGCATCCTCGTCAATCAACGTTGGAGAAACTTGCGGAGTTGAAGCCTGCTTTCAAAAAAGGCGGTTCTGTAACTGCAGGAAATTCAAGTGGGATAAATGATGGCGCCGCAGCATTGATACTTGCATCTGAGGATGCAGTGACAAAATATAAACTGAAACCTATGGCCAAAATAAAATCTATGGCCATCGCGGGTGTTGATCCTGCTGTTATGGGTGTAGGTCCTGTTCCTGCTACATTGAAGGCATTGAAGCGTGCAGGGCTTGAAGTTAGTGATCTTGACCTGGTAGAATTAAATGAAGCTTTTGCTTCACAAAGCATAGCATGTATCCGTGACCTTGCATTGGAATCTGCAAGAGTAAATGTAAATGGCGGGGCTATAGCGATAGGCCATCCGTTAGGATGCAGTGGCGCTCGTATATCTACAACTCTTTTGTATGAAATGCGCCGCAGAAGCGCTAAGTATGGATTGGCAACAATGTGCATAGGAGTAGGTCAGGGAGCGGCTGTCATTTATGAAATGGTATAAAAATTTGACCACTACTTTTTTAAAATAAGACATTGAAAAAGATTGATATTCACACACACATCATGCCCGAGCGCATACCTAACTGGTTTCAAAAGTTCGGCTATGGTGAATTTATACATCTTGAACATCATAAACCTTGCTGTGCAAGGATGATAAAGGGTGATAAAGTATTTCGTGAAGTAGAACAAAATAGCTGGGACCCCAGGGCACGACTGAAAGAAATGGATATGACAGAGGTAAGTATGCAAGTGTTATCTACTGTTCCCGTACTTTTTAATTATTGGGCGCAACCACAACATGGCCTGGAAACAGCCCGTTTCTTTAATGATCATATTGCACAGTGTGTTGATCTTCATCCAGATCGCTTTATTGGTATAGGTACCGTGCCTTTGCAGGATATTGACATGGCTATTAAGGAAATGGAGCGCTGTGTAAGGGAATTGAAGATGCCGGGATTGGAAATAGGATCCAATATAAATACAAAGAACCTGGGGGATCCATTTTTTGACCCTTTTTGGAAAGCTGCAGAAGAGTTAGGTTGTTGCATATTTGTACATCCGTGGGAAATGATGGGAGAAAAAGACATACAGAAGTATTGGTTGCCATGGTTGGTAGCCATGCCAGCCGAAACATCACGCGCTATATGCTCCCTGATATTTAGCGGCGTAATGGAACGACATCCTAAACTGCGCTTAGCATTCGCTCATGGTGGTGGCAGCTTCCCGCTTACAATAGGACGTATCCAGCATGGTTTTGATGTGCGCCCTGACCTCTGTGCTATAGATAATAAAGTAAGCCCCAGAGATTACGTTGGTAAATTCTGGATAGACGCTCTTGTGCATGATGCAAAAGCACTGGATTTTATAGTTGACGTGATTGGGAAGGACAAGATATGTATGGGAAGCGATTATCCGTTTCCTCTTGGTGAACACCATCCCGGTGCATTAATAGAAAGCATGAATTACAATAATCAGCAAAAAGAACAGTTATTATATAAGAATGCGATGGACTGGTTAGGGTTAAAGGGATAAGCCAATAAAAATCAGACTATAGGCTAGCCTAAATTTTTATTTTGATATATAAATTAATATATTATATATTTTATACTAAAATCTCGTATTTTTACATTTCGACCTTCATTAGTTAAGAGCTACTTATTGATAGAAATAAAATAAACCATCTAACAATTTAATTATTTCCCTAAAGTATTTTTCACTATTTAATATTGCATTTTGTAGCTAATAATCTTTATTTTACATCAAATTAATAAATCAATTAAAAAAATTATATAAAGCAGAATTATGAATTTATATGTGAGTAACATCAGCCCTGAAACTTCTGAGATTGACCTGCGCCAGGCATTCTCTGAATTCGGTGAAGTAGTTGGTGTTAAAATTGTGAAAGATATTGAAACAGGCATGCCCCGCGGATTTGGCTTTGTGGAAATGGCTGACAAATTCAGCGCTTTTGATGCTATTGATAACCTTGACTGTACTTTTTTAAAAGGACAAATCATAGCTGTAAAAGAAGCAAAACCCAGAGCAAACGATCGTGGACAAGGTGGATATGATCGTGGGAATGATCGTAATAATGACTCTTCAGGAAGAAGACGTATTACAAGGCCTCGCAGATTTTAATTAATCTTACCAATTTTATAAACCTTTGGACCGATAAGTTGCAAAGGAGGTTATTTCTTTATTGTCTTCAGAAATAGCTCTATACCTTGCTGTATTTCACCAAAATGAATCAATGAGCGCTGCTCATTATCAAAGCTGTTGATAAGCCACAGAAAGAAACGGTTATTGGCACTGTAAAAATCTTTCATTGTCATCTCTTCAGCATAGTTTACCAGTTGGCTTTTCTGATAAAAATGCAGTAGCGAATTAATTATATGGCTGCCTGGTGATGTTTTGCCCAAATCGTTATCCAGATCAATGTGGCTTCCAACTACATATTGCATGGAATAAAGTTAGAAGACCTATGTAAGGAAAAGTAAAAATGTGGATAGGTTGTAACAGTATTTATATAAACTAAATAAGACGCCTAAGGCGTCTTATTGGTATCATTCAATCTGGTTATTAAGCTATTGCTTCAGCAGATATTTGTCCATGTATTGCTTCCCATCTGTGAGCAGGTAATTCCTGTTGGGCAATCTGAGTCAGCATATTATATAATGGCTCCGGTGCATTTTGCTTGATGCCTTTAATGAATTCAGTTATTTCTTTATCATTAGCTGCACGCATCATCCATTTCACATTTTCGGCAGCAACAGCAGGTGGTATACTGGTTGCTATTTTTTGATTGATAGCCATTATTTCCCCATCACTATAATTTGCCCACAATGCTTCATTGAAAACTGTTTCTTCTTTATTCATGTGTTGCAGGTTAAAAGCGATAAACTCATTAAAAGCATAAAATACCCTGTTGCCCGCTATTATTCTTTCTATAGGTGTTGATGCATTTTTATAGTTTTCAATTCCCTCCCTCAGGCTGGTACATAAATGATGATCCGTTACATGTTCCTGTTCCAGGCTCGCTGCAATGTCAGGATTATGTTGGGCTACGGGTGGAAAAATCATGCGATCTTCATTGTCTGCATGGTCGTCGAACATATCTAAAATTACTCCCACCCTTTCAAATACAGGAAGTGTACTAGCTGAATCGGTAAAATTTGTTTGTTGTAAGTCATTGGCTGCTTTGTACAGCATACTTCTTAGTGCTTTGTGGATCATAGCAAATGCATTGAATCTTATTTGTTGCATGTTGGGGGATTTTTAATGAAGAACAAAACTAATTTATATAGAAATAATTTAAAACTGTTTGCTGATAATTAGTAATTAAATTTTAGAAACCTCATAGAGCTATAATATATAAATTCAAGTTACTATACTATAGTGGCTCCCTGTTTTGGAAATCGGTGCTATAGAAGTAACTTTGCGCGTTCTTTTAATCTTCACATTTTATTAAGTAATATGAATTTGTTTTCTCTTCAAAATGAGGAATTCACCCACCGCCATATAGGGCCTGATGCTGCTGAAACGGAACAAATGCTGCAAACCATTGGCGTTTCGGATATGGAGGAGCTGATAAGTCGTACCGTGCCTAAGGCGATACGCATGAACCATAAGCTGAACCTGCCCGATGCGGTGAGCGAAGCGGAATATCTGCAACTGATAAAAGAAACCTCGCTTAAAAATAGGGTTTATAAAAACTACATAGGGCAGGGATATTACGATACACATACGCCAAGCGTAATACTTCGTAATGTTTTTGAAAACCCGGGATGGTACACACAATATACTCCTTACCAGGCTGAGATAGCACAAGGCAGGTTAGAAAGCCTATTGAACTTTCAGACTATGGTAAGCGATCTTACTGCATTACCCCTTACCAATGCCTCGTTGCTTGATGAAGCTACAGCAGCAGCAGAAGCAATGTCAATGTTCTTTCATACGCTGAATAAGGATTCGGATAACCCTACACGTCATAAGCTATTTGTAGATAACGAAATATTCCCCCAAACCAGGGACGTGGTGATAACACGCGCTATGCCTATAGGCGTAGAAGTAGTAATAGGAGATTACAAGAATGCAGAAATTGACGAGACATTTTTCGGTGCATTGTTACAATATCCTAATGATAAAGGTTCTGTCGAAGATTACAGAAGTTTTATTGAAAAGATACATGGTTTAGGTGGCTATGTGGCTATGGCTACAGACCTGTTAGCGCTTACATTGCTAACGCCTCCCGGTGAATTAGGCGCGGACGTTGCATTAGGTTCTGCACAGCGTTTTGGAGTGCCGCTAGGATATGGTGGCCCGCATGCTGCGTTTTTTGCCACAACAGATGATTTTAAACGCCAGATACCGGGGCGAATTATTGGCATTAGTGTGGATGCAAATGGTAACCGTGCCTTACGCATGGCATTGCAAACACGTGAACAACATATAAAACGTGAAAAAGCTACAAGCAATATATGCACTGCACAAGCCCTACTTGCTAATATGGCTGCTATGTACGCCGTATATCATGGTCCCGATGGAGTAAAGAATATCGCAAAAAGAGTTGCTTTACTGACACAATCATTAGGTGGAGCGCTAAAAGCTGCCGGATACAAATTGCATGCTAATCATTATTTCGATACAATAACTGTTGAAGTAAAAGATGCGCAGGCTATACACCATCGTGCTGATGCTGCAGGTATCAATTTCCGTTATCATGGCAATAACCTGATAAGCATTTCTCTTGATGAAACAACCACTATCGAAGATGTAAAAGCTATCATCAGCGCTTTCCAGGGTAATGCTGCCAATCTGCATACTGATAAAGATATTTTGCAAGCCATACCGGGCAACCTGGTACGTACATCGGCAATATTGAGCCAGCAGGTATTTAACAGCCATCATAGCGAAACAAAAATGATGCGCTATATAAAGATGCTGGAAAATAAAGATCTCAGCCTGAATACAAGTATGATCTCTTTAGGATCCTGCACAATGAAGCTCAATGCAGCGAGTGAGATGATGCCGCTTAGCTGGGCACATTGGAGCAAGATGCACCCGTTCGCACCCAAAGATCAGGCAAAAGGTTATCATCAGATAGTAGATGAGCTATCAGCTTATCTGTGTGAGATCACTGCTTTTGATGCATGCAGCCTGCAACCTAATAGTGGAGCGCAAGGCGAATACGCTGGCTTGCTTACCATCCGCAGCTATCACGAAAGCAAAGGTGAAGGACATAGAAATGTAATGCTGATACCCATCTCTGCACATGGTACTAACCCGGCCTCCGCAGTAATGGCCGGATATAAAGTAGTAGTAGTAAAAGCACTGGAAAATGGTTATATTGATGTAGAAGATCTGAAAGCAAAAGCTGAACAACATGCTGCTAAGCTTGCAGGTATCATGATCACATACCCTTCTACTTATGGTGTGTATGAAGAAACAGTGAAAGATATTACAGCTATTGTACACCAGCATGGTGGACAGGTTTATATGGATGGTGCAAACATGAACGCCCAGGTTGGGCTTACGGCACCGGGTTTGATTGGCGCTGATGTTTGCCATTTGAATTTGCACAAAACATTTTCTATTCCGCATGGTGGTGGTGGCCCTGGTATGGGGCCAATATGTGTAAGAAAACATCTTGCACCATTCCTGCCAAAACATGTTTTCGATACAGATAATACGGATGCTCAGGCAGTTTCTGCTGCGCCTTATGGTTCTGCAAGCATTTTGCTGATCTCATACGCTTACATTCGCATGCTGGGGCCCGATGGTGTACGCAAAGCAACAGAAAATGCTATTCTGAATGCTAACTATATGCGCTCACGTTTGAAGAATGATTTTGATATACTTTATACAGGAAGTGGTGGAACTTGCGCGCATGAATTTATTGTTGATTTACGCCCGTTCAAAAAATCTGCTGAGATAGAAGCAGAGGATATAGCCAAACGTCTTATTGATTATGGTTTCCATGCCCCGACCATGAGCTTCCCCGTGCCTGGCACCATAATGATAGAGCCTACAGAAAGTGAGGACAAAGCAGAGCTGGATCGTTTTTGTGATGCACTGTTGGGTATCCGTGAAGAGATAAGAGCTGTGGAGGAGGGCAAAGCAGATAAACAGGATAATCCGCTTAAAAACTCGCCACATACACAATTTGTTGTAACTGCTGACGAATGGAATCATAAATATAGCCGCAATGAAGCAGCTTATCCATTGCCTTATGTGAAGTATAATAAATTCTGGCCTTCAGTTGCCCGCGTTAATAATACCTATGGCGACCGCAACCTGATCTGTACTTGCGAACCTACAGAATCTTATATGGAAGCAGAAGCTTAAAAAGACGAAAACCATACTTAAATAACAAACCCACTCTGGAAAGAGTGGGTTATCTTTTTGCCCCTCTGTATGAGCAACCGATCATATAATGAGAGAACTTATTTAGCTATAGTTATTGCAATCTTACTTGATTGCATATTGTTAGTCAATTCAAGTAAATACTGACCGGATGGAAGGTTGCTTGCATTTATATTACCATCCTCAGGCAATTTTTCCGATAATACTTTTTCCCCTATAATGTTATAAAGGGTAACCATACTTTCATTTGCTTTTGTTTGCACATGTATTGTACCGGTGCTTGGATTGGGATAACAAATTATTTGTTTATTGTCTGCAGACAATTGTGATACTGCTGTAGGAACTGTAAATGCATACCAATCAGTGAAAAAACTCGATCCAAAATCCCAACCTGTTCCCACATACGCTGTGTTATTGTATGTAACTGCAGTTGTCCATGCACTTGCTGGTCCGGCAAAGTTTCCTAATAATGTCCATGTATCAGCAACAGGATCGTAAGTATAAAAATCTTTGTAAGGGGTGGTGTATGAAGACATACCGAGCCCGCAGTAGGCTATATTGTTTAATACAAAAGCAGAGCCTGCTTGCCTTGGAGTTCCAGGGAAAGAAGCTTTCGATGTCCACATATCGGTTGATGGATCATATTGATAGGTATTAGTTACTTCAGTGTCAACCGCCCCACTTGAAATATAACCTTCTCCATTTATACTAAAAGCAAAAGGGAATATTATATATTCGGGTATCAGGCTTTTAGAAGTCCACGTATTTGAAGATGGGTCATACTCGTAAAAATCCCTGTAAAGGTATCCGGCAGAATCATTACCACCGCCCACATAAGCCTTATCGCCAATTACAAAACTAAAAGCGCCGTCGCGTGACGGAGCCGGAAGGTCTGCCATTTGTGTCCATGTATTTGCATCAGGGTCATACTGCCACAAATCTCTTTTTACATCATAGATGCCGGTATCTGCACCAAGGCCTATATAGCCTTTACCACTTATTGCAAATCCTACAGCAAATCCTCTTGCAGTTGTTGTGCCAGGGATATCAGCTAATTTAGTCCATGTATCTGCTGCGGGATCATATTGCCAGAAATCTTTATTGCCTGCGCCTCCGCCCAGGTATACCTTATTATTGATAGTGAAGGTTACTGAGGCATCTCTGGGACTTGGCACATTTGCTTTTGCTGTCCATGTTTGTGCTATTGCACTTGTGGTAATTAGCATCAATGCTAAAATAAATAAGAAGCCTTTCCTATGGCGGGAGGATAGAGTGTAGATCTGTTTCATATAATTTGATTTTACTTTCAAAAGTACCTGCAACGCTTATCCGCGCTTATTAATGACTGCTTAACAATACTTAAAACATACTTAATGGCTTGAAATACAGTATGACTATAAAATTTTATAACGGAAATTTGTGTTAATGCAGATAAAGAAAATATATGGCTGGATGGCAGGTATAAGCCTTTTGCTTATCATGCTTATTGTCATTCAGATCATCTGGCTGAGGGATGCTTCAGGATTAGAAAAGCGGGAAACACAGCTGCATGTCACCAAAGCTTTAGAGCGTGTAGAAGAACAGATGCGCAACTCCAACTATTGCTTCGTATTGTATGGCAAAGCTTACATTAATCCAGGTGAAGCATTTTATGTAGCAAAGCAAAAGTGGGATGGAACCCAGCTAACTGGCAAACCGGAGATTTTGAATTTGTATTATGATGGCAATTATTTTTCTGATGGTTCAGCGCACAAAGAAGGAATTCTTTTGGATGAGTTTCCTCTCATGGCAGACATGCAATTAAAATTTGAAGCTGCAATTACTGATACAGTTAATTATTATAATGAACGAAAAGCATTCTATGAAAAACTAACCGGCAAAAAATTTGTCGATATTATGGCAAGTGATCGCCCCATAGACTCCGTATTCAGGATGGGAATAGTTGATTCACTTATAAAAGCAAGCCTTAAATCTGAAAATATAGACACTAATTATGGTTTTGCTTTTATTTTAAAGGGTAACAATAAGATCTCGTTTGCAAAACGAATTCATGATAGCACTTTGCTTCTTAATTCGCCTTATAGCTTGTTGTTATTTACGGATAATAGATTTATCAAACCTTACAGGCTCACATTGATTTTTACTCATAAGCCAGGTAACAGCAAATTAAATTTCTGGTTATTACTATCTATCGGTATCATATTGCTGCTTACTTTTTCTTTTTACGCCTTTGTTAGGATATATATACGCCAGACACGCCTTTCTGAAATGAAATCGGATTTCATACATAATCTCACGCACGAATTCAATACCCCAATGGCCAATATTTCATTAGCTATCGAAACCCTGCAGGAGAATGGGTTGGCTACCAATCCCAAAGTACACAGAGTAATGAGTATTATTTCAGCCGAATCCGGGAGGCTGCGTGACAATATAGAACGCGCACTGCATGTAGCCACAATGGAGAAAGGAACTTTTCAGCTCCATAAAGAAAATATAGATCTTGTTCCCGTTATTAATACTGTAGTCTCTGCATACCAGTTGCAATGTGAACAATTAGGTGGTAAGATCGGGTATTCTCACGTTGATAGTGCTACCATATTCGGTGATGAAACACACCTCGTTAACTGTGTATGTAATCTATTGGATAACGCAATTAAATATCGCAATGGTCCCCCTGAAATTTCTATCCAGTTGGGAAAACGGGATAATTATGTTATCTTATCGGTAGCAGATAATGGGCAGGGAATGACTTCGGAAGTTCAAAAACACATTTTTGAAAAGTTTTATCGTGCGCATGAGGGCGATGTGCATAATACTAAAGGTTTTGGTCTGGGGCTAAGCTATGTAAAAGGAATAGTAGATGCACATAATGGCAAAATAGAAGTACATAGCAAAGTAGGACACGGGACAACATTCATTATTTATTTACCCAAAACCGGTGAGTATGGAACAAACGCGTAAAGCATTGAATATATTAGTGGTGGAAGATGATATAAACCTTGGCTATTTAATAGTCGAAAACCTCAAAACAAAGGGATTTGAGGTGTCCCTTGCAAAGAATGGGAGGGAAGGGCTGCGTTGCATTATGGAAAAGCAATATGACTTGTGCATATTTGATGTAATGCTACCGGAAATAGATGGTTTTTATCTTGCTGAAAGATTGCGCAAAGTATCGAACACACCTTTTATCTTTCTTACAGCACGCACACAGGAAAAAGATAAAGTAAAGGGGTTTGAAACAGGGGCCGATGATTACATCACCAAGCCATTTAGCTTTAAAGAATTGTATTATCGCATACTTGTTGCTCTCCGCAGAGCAGATACTGTGCCTAAAAACATTGAAGAAGATGCAATAAGTATTGGCACTATCACATTATATCCTGCCGTTAGGATATTATCAATTAATGGCCAGCAACGAAAACTAAGCCAGAGAGAGGCAGGACTGATGTACATGCTATTACAACACAATGGCAGCTATGTGAACCGCAGTGAGATATTAAAAAAAGTTTGGGGCAATGACGACTATTTTACGGCCAAAAGCATGGATGTATATATTACCCGTATCAGAAAGCTTTTAAAAGATGACCCAACCATAGAAGTGGAAAACTTATATGGAACCGGATATCGGATAAGACAAATCACTTTAAATAATTATTGACCCTTTTTTCTTTGTTCTATCACATCGCTCACTGCTAAAATAAGATTATAAGGAAGCTTTTGCCCTTCAAAAGGTACTACATCATAACGGTCGAGAGGAGACCATGTCATATAAAAGCGTGGATATCCTTTTATGTTTACCTCATAATACATACCGTCCTTTCTTAATTCAGGTATTATAACAGCCAAGGCATTTTTGCCGTCAAATGATATTCGCCTGGAGAAACTAGCTGACATTTGGTAAAATTAATATTTAGAGGCATTAAGCTGAACGTGAATGTTAAATGAATAATAATTTTATTCTTTTAGTTATATGGATTCAGTTATTAAAGACTGTTCTACGTATAATTTTCGATTAAATTTTAGCAAATTACAAACCTTTTAACGTTGAGATACGTCTAATAATATAACTTTGTCACATAATAATTAACCCGTGATCTTCAACCCTAGATATTATAGTTTATGAACATTGGAAAATCAATTAAGACGATCAGAAGACAGCTGAAAATCACCCAATACGAATTAGCCGAAAAATGCGGCATCTCACAAACGTCCCTGTCACAGATTGAAACTGGTATAAAACGCCCAAGCCAGAAAACAATCTCGAAAATTTGTGCAGCCCTCGATATTCCTGAATCAATGATCTATATCCTTGCCATGCAGGAAGCAGATGTACCAGCCAGTAAAAAGAATATTTACCAATTATTATTCCCGTCTATTAAGAGCCTTGCGCTACAGATAGTAGGAGAGGGGCAGCCATATCTGGTTGAAACCGACGAAAAGGAAGAAGAACTGGTTTAATATTTTTACATGTAAGAATAGAAATTAGAAAACTGTCATCTATAGTTTTTCTAATTTCTATTACTTTTTATATCAGGCATATTCGCTTAGCTCCAGCCATCTTAGTTCTTTCTCCTCAAGCAATGCTGTGACCTCGGTAATGCGCGCGCTTAATTTTTGCACTTGTTCATAGGATAGCTGACCATTACCCATCTGTTCGGTAATAGTTATTTTTTCCTGCTCTAGAGAGGCTATTTCTTTTTCAAGTAGTTCAAATTCTCTTTTTTCTTTAAAGGATAGCTTTTTCTTCTCCTTAATGGGAACATTATTATCACTTGTTATGCTTTGGAGTTTTGCCTCATTTTCGCGTTGTACCAGTTGTATTCTTTCCTCTTCGCGCTGCCAGGTCCTGTAATCTGAGTAGTTGCCGGGGAAATCGCGTACAATGCCGTCGCCTTCAAATACAAAAAGGTGGTCTACCAGCCGGTCCATAAAATATCTGTCGTGTGAAACGATAAGCATGCACCCCTGGAAATCACTTAAGAAATTTTCTAATACAGATAAGGTGGGCAGGTCAAGATCATTAGTTGGCTCATCCAGTATTAGGAAATTGGGGTTTCTGAAAAGTATAGACAATAATTGTAACCTCTTTTTTTCACCGCCGCTTAACCTGGAGAGATAAGTATATTGTTGTTCGGGTGGGAAAAGAAAAAGGTTTAGAAATTGCGATGCGCTCAAAGATCCGCCACCGGCCAATGGGAAGCTCTCAGCAATATCTTTTACAAATTCTATTACACGCATATCCTCCTTTATTTCTAATCCCTGTTGCGAAAAATTCCCAAATATTACTGTCTCGCCGATATTGATCTTGCCGCTATCCGCATTTTCGTGACCTTGCAGTATTTGCAGAAAGGTAGATTTACCTGCACCATTTTTACCAACTACTCCTATTCGTTCCCCTTTTTTAAAAGTGTAGTCAAAACCACGTAATATCACCTTATCACCATAGCTTTTATATACTTTTTTCAGCTCTGCCACTTTCCCGCCCAGTCTGTTCATTTTCATTTGCAGCTCTACTTTGTTGTCTTCTATGCGCTGCTTCGCTTTTGTTTCTATCTCATAGAATGCATCTATACGGCTTCTCGCCTTTGTAGTGCGGGCTTTTGGCTGCTTTCGCATCCATTCCAGCTCTTTCCGGTATTGGTTGCGGGCTTTGTCGATATTGGCTTGTGTGTTTTCAATCCTTGCGGCCTTCTTTTCCAGGTAATTTTCATAATCGCCGATATAGGTGTAGAGATCGCCGCCGTCTATTTCCCATATTTCATCACATACTGCATCCAGAAAATATCTGTCATGCGTTACCATTAGCAACGTTACATTTTCCTGGTTCAGATAATGCTCCAGCCATTCTACCATAGTTACATCCAGGTGGTTGGTGGGTTCGTCCATGATCAGCAAAACATGCTTATGCTCAAAGCCTATATCAATAAGCACCTGCGCCAGCGCAACACGTTTTCTTTGCCCACCCGATAATGTTTTTACTTGCTGATCGAGTTGATGAATGTTTAGCTTGCCAAGTATTTGCTTTACCTTGGCCTCAAAATCCCAGGCGCCCAATTCATCTATCCTGCCAAGTGCCTGTGATAGATCATCTGTATTTTTTTCTTCAGCATTCAGTATCCGTTCATACTCGCGCAGCGCTTCCGCTACGGGATGTTTATAATGAAAAATATTATCAAGTACGGAAAGTTCTTCATCAAACTTTGGATCCTGTTCAAAAAGAGCCACAGTTACATCCTTGTTTATCCATACAGTGCCATTATCGGACTGCTCTTTACTGGCCAATATCTTTAATAGTGTAGATTTCCCGGTGCCATTTTTGGCTACAAGAGCTATTTTATCTCCTTCACTAATATGAAATGAAATATTTTCAAATAAAGGTTTTATTCCAAACGATTTGCTAATCCCTTCGACAGATACGTAATGCATATATTAAATAAGTGGCAATCTTTTTAAAAGCTTTACAAATGTACGAATACCTATATCGCGGTTGGGCTGATACTTTCAGAAGGTTTACATTTTAAATTTTTATTTAAAATTTCACTTTTCTTGCTCATCACGTGGAAAACATTTACTTTTCCCCTACCTTAAATGGTGCTAATCTTTCTATGATCATAGGCGTACTGAAAGAGCAATCTCCTGAAACACGTGTATCTCTTACTCCTGAAGTAGTAACTGCTCTGGTTAAAATGAATCTGACAATATGGGTAGAGCACGATGCAGGAGCTTCTGCTTTCTTTAATGATAAGTCGTATACTGATGCCGGTGCTAATATAAAAGATGCAACGACCATACTTAGTAGCGCTGATCTAGTATTGGCAATCCATGCCGAACGTATTACCAATGTGACTAAATCGGGTACCATATTATTAGGAATATACCAGCCTCTTTTTCATCCTGAGCTTATGCAGCAATGGGCTGAGAAGGGATATGTTGCATTTAGCATGGACACCATTCCGCGTACTACGCGTGCACAATCTATGGATGTGTTAAGCTCTCAGGCTAATATAGCCGGATATAAAGCTGTTCTTCTTGCCGCTATGCAATACAGCAGATATTTTCCAATGTTTATGACAGCAGCGGGAAGCATTGCACCTGCTAAAGTTTTGATACTTGGTGCCGGTGTGGCAGGCTTGCAGGCAATTGCTACAGCACGCAGATTAGGTGCGGTAGTAGAGGTGTTTGACACGCGACCGGCCGTTAAAGAAGAAGTAATGAGCCTCGGTGCTAAATTTATAGAAGTAGAGGGAGCCGCCGATGTGTCAAAGGCAGGTGGCTACGCTGTGGAACAAAATGAAGATTTCCAGCAACGCCAGCGTGAAAAAATACATGAGCATATCCGTAAATCAGATATTGTTATTACCACAGCGCAAATACCCGGCAAAAAGGCTCCCATATTGATCACACAGGCTATGTTGGAAGACATGCGTGCGGGTTCGGTAATTGTGGATATTGCATCAGTAACGGGAGGCAATACAGAGCTTACAAAAGATGATCAAACGGTTATGCACAATGGTGTGGCTATTATCGGCAACTCTGCATTGCCTACTGCTTTATCCTCCGATGCCAGTAAATTGTATAGTAAAAACGTTCTCAATTTTCTGAAACTGATTGTGGATAAAGAAGGGAAGTTAAACCTGAATTTCGAAGATGATATCGTGAAAGGCACTTGTATCGTCAATGACGGTAAAATAGTGAACGACCGCGTGCAATCTTTGCTCCCTTTACAAAAAAACAATGCTTAATCATCATTATGGGCTACTTCGTATATCTTTTTACTGATCCGGCTACTTACCGGCTGCTGACTATTGTAATACTATCTATCTTTTTAGGTATAGAAGTTATTTCCCGCGTGCCTTCAGTATTGCATACTCCATTGATGAGCGGTGCCAATGCCATTCATGGCGTTGTTATCATTGGTGCCATCATAGTAATGGGTGAAGCGCCTGAAAATGATTTCCTGGCGCTTACGTTGGGTTTCCTGGCTGTGGTGCTTGGTACATTAAATGTAGTGGGTGGTTTTGTAGTTACAGACCGTATGCTTGAGATGTTTAGCAAGAAAAGAAAAAAGTAATCAACTTATCTATTTATAACTGATATAATGGAGAACGCCATACTCTTACTTTGCTACCTGATAGGCTCAGTTACTTTTATCATTGGCCTTAAGATGCTGTCTCATCCTGATACTGCTCGTAAAGGTAATCTTATAGCAGCAGGAGGGATGACTATAGCAATAATAGCAACCATTTTTTTATGGACAGATCCTGATGGAGAACATTTGCATAATTACGCCTGGATCTTTGGTGGATTAATAATAGGAGGCATTATAGGCACGCTGGTTGCAAAAAAAGTGAAAATGACTGCTATGCCTGAAATGGTAAGCATGTTTAATGGTATGGGTGGCGCTTGCGCCATGCTTATTTCAGTGGTAGAATACCATCGTATTGATGCCCCGCCAACAGCGATGCTTATTGTAATTGTTCTTGGAATGACCATTGGTACAGTATCGTTTGCCGGTAGCGTTATAGCCTGGGGAAAACTGAATGGCAGCATAAAAGATCATACAATCCCCGGGGGCCAGATAATTAATTTCCTATTGCTTGGTGGTATCGCATTGCTTGCCATTTTGCTGATTGGAGGCTTTACTACAGCTCCATATATCTTCTATGGTATTCTCGTACTTGCAGCTTTATATGGGGTGCTATTCGTAATGCCGATTGGGGGTGCGGATATGCCGGTTGTTATTTCTTTACTTAATTCCTTCACCGGTGTTGCTGCTGCATTTGGTGGTTTCCTGTATGATAACCCTGTTATGCTTACCGGTGGTATATTAGTAGGGTCTGCGGGTACCATATTAACAATATTGATGTGCAAGGCGATGAACCGCTCATTAAAAAATGTGCTGCTTGGCTCATTTGGTGGACAAAAGGCAGGAGGGGTTACGGCATCAAAAGAGCAGGGCAATTACAAAGAAATTTCTATCAATGACACTGCTGTGTTGATGGCTTATGCGCAAAAAGTAATGATCATCCCGGGGTACGGGTTAGCTGTGGCGCAGGCACAACATGCATGTCATGAATTGGAAAAAGTGCTTGAAGATAAAGGTGTTGAAGTGCGTTATGGTATACATCCCGTAGCAGGCCGCATGCCCGGCCACATGAATGTGCTACTGGCAGAAGCAGATGTGCCTTATGAAAAATTGCTTGAAATGGAAGATGCAAATGACCGGATGGGAGAAACAAATGTGGTACTTGTGTTAGGCGCCAACGATGTAGTAAACCCGGCTGCAAAAGATGACCCATCAAGTCCTATATATGGGATGCCGATACTGGAAGTAGAAAAAGCAGAGCATATAATTGTAAATAAACGCAGTATGAAACCCGGATATGCGGGTATTGACAACGAACTTTTTTTCAAGCCAAAGACATCTATGCTCTTTGGAGATGCCAAGAAGGTATTACAAGAATTAATAAGTGAATTGAAACAATTGTAAAAATCCTTTTTTTATAAAAAATTTAAAACCTTTACTATATTTACTTTATGAAAAATGCTTACTCTAATATTTTATTTACTGCGTTAGTAACGGTTTTTTGTCTTTTTTCAGTTGCCTATGTTTCCTGTAAAAAAACAGCCAAACCTAATGCTATAACCTGTGAAGATGTAAATTGCCAGAATGGCGGTGTTTGCACCAATGCTGTTTGCAAATGCATTAAAGGATACCAGGGTACTTATTGTGAAATCGAGTGGACTTCAAAGTTTGCAGGTTCATGGAATGTGAGTGAAAAACTTATATCGCAGGACGTTGCGCATGCAAAGGATTCTTCTTATATGATTTCTATAACTCAAGCTTCCACTCCTACTGCTTTCTTTATAGACAGCCTGCTAAACAATCCAGCTTTCAGCGGTATTAGTTGTGTAGTGGATAGCACTACTACCGGTTTTGCTTTGGCTCAATACCAGTATATAGATGGCAGCCAGTTAATCGTTGTTGGTGGTAATGGTACAATATCTTCAGATGGCAATTCCATTACAGGTACTTATTATAGACAAAATCTGGTGTCTGCAAGCTACGGCAACGATACTTTTAGTTTCCAGATGACACGTATTTCATCAGTTAAATAATCAAAAGCAGTTATAGATAAAAAAGCGGCTTCATGGGCCGCTTTTTTATTGCATATTATCAGGTGCCGTCTGCTTTTTATTCCGCATGAAATAGCGTTAAAAATAATTTGTAAAAACGATTTTGTTGCCTACTTTTGCAATCCCATTGAAATGGGGGAAGCTCTTTTAAATCAATAAAAGCCACTTTAGCTCAGCTGGTAGAGCAACTGATTTGTAATCAGTAGGTCGCTGGTTCGATTCCGGCAAGTGGCTCCGAATTAAAATCTGAAGGATAAATTGTTTTTTTCTTCCTGATTTTAGTGCGGGCAGATACCCAAGCGGCCAACGGGGGCAGACTGTAAATCTGCTGTCTTACGACTTCGGAGGTTCGAATCCTTCTCTGCCCACTTTCAGTTTTTAGTACAAAAGCAGTATCACTACTGTTTTTTATATTATCTGCTGATAACGTAAGTAAGCGGGAGTAGCTCAGTTGGTAGAGCGACAGCCTTCCAAGCTGTAGGTCGCGGGTTCGAGCCTCGTCTCCCGCTCATTGATAAATCAGTTTCTCGGGCAAATGAGGTGTGCCCTGGAAACTTTAAGTATTGATACAAGTAGTTCTTTAAAGGGTTGAGTTGGAGTGCGATGGATAAGGCAGCATTTTCTAAATGCGGTATATAAGCTGTTGTAGCTCAGTGGTAGAGCACTTCCTTGGTAAGGAAGAGGTCGGCAGTTCAATCCTGCTCAACAGCTCAGATAATGTAAAATAATATTTTGCATAAGGCCGGAGAAGTTAATATAGACTTGGATAAGAAAGTAGTTAGTGTAATACATAGCCAATAAGGCGATAATATAAAACAACAATTAAATAAATCTCTTAAAAAACAATAACAATGGCAAAAGAGACCTTTAAGCGGGAAAAACCCCACGTAAACATTGGTACCATTGGCCACGTGGACCATGGTAAAACTACTTTAACTGCAGCAATTACATCTATTCTTGCACAGAAAGGTTGGGCAGAAAAAAAAGGATATGATGAAATTGATGCGGCTCCTGAAGAAAAGGAACGTGGTATCACCATCAACACAGCTCACGTGGAGTATCAGACGGCTAATCGTCACTATGCTCACGTAGACTGTCCAGGTCACGCTGACTATGTGAAGAACATGATTACCGGTGCTGCTCAGATGGACGGTGCTATATTGGTGGTAGCTGCTACCGATGGTCCAATGCCACAAACTAAAGAGCACATCCTGTTGGCTCGCCAGGTAGGCGTTCCCCGTATCGTGGTGTTCATGAACAAAGTAGACCTTGTGGATGATGAAGAAATCCTCGAACTGGTTGAAATGGAAATCCGTGAACTATTAAGCAAATATGAATATGATGGTGATAACACACCAATCATCAAAGGTTCTGCTACAGGCGCATTAGCTGGAGATGCTAAATGGGTAAAAGCTGTAGAAGATCTGATGGATGCAGTAGATTCTTACATTCCTCTTCCTCCTCGCCCGGTTGATCAGCCATTCCTTATGTCTGTAGAAGATGTATTCACTATCACAGGTCGTGGTACTGTTGCTACAGGTCGTATTGAACGTGGTAAGGTTAAAGTGGGTGAAAACGTTGAGATCGTTGGTTTCCACGAAGAAGCTCAAAACTCTACAGTTACAGGTGTAGAAATGTTCAAAAAACTGTTGGATGAAGGTCAGGCTGGTGATAACGCTGGTTTGCTGTTACGTGGTATTGAAAAGAAAGATATCCGTCGTGGTATGGTTATCTGTGCTCCTAAGAGCATCACTCCACATACAGACTTCAAAGGTGAAGTTTATGTACTGAGCAAAGAAGAAGGTGGACGTCATACTCCATTCTTTAACAAATACCGTCCTCAATTCTATTTCCGTACTACAGACGTAACCGGAGAATGCGAATTGCCAGGTGGTGTTGAAATGGTAATGCCTGGTGATAACGTGAACCTTACTGTAAAATTGATCGCTCCAATCGCGATGGAAAAAGGTCTTAAATTCGCTATCCGCGAAGGTGGCCGTACAGTAGGTGCCGGACAGGTAACTGAAATTCTGAAATAGTTGCAGCTAAGTAATAGCTGATATTAATGTTAGCTATCGCTCTGCCTACTGAATAACAGTGGCCATTAGTCTGAAGTTTTTGGTAACTTCGCCATTTGCTAACGACTAATGGTCACTTTTTCTTTAAGTTCTTATTAGTAAGTACACGGGCATAGTTCAACGGCAGAATAGAGGTCTCCAAAACCTTCGATCGTGGTTCGAATCCACGTGCCCGTGCTAAATAAAGGATTGACCGGTAACTAATTGGTTTATTAGTCAATAGTCTTTATATTTGAAACCCACATTAATCAATCAAGGTGCTGGAAACTCCTTGGTTAAGAATTTTTTTTATGAGCAAATTCGGTAATTATATACAGGAGGCTTATGATGAACTGGTGCACAAAGTGACCTGGCCATCATGGGATGAACTGCAACAAACTACGATCATAGTACTTGTTTCACTTACTATAGTAACATTGGTCATTTTTGGTATGGACTACGTATCTGAAAATGTATTGACAATGATTTATAATTTATTGGGTGGTAAGTAAAAGGATAAACAATGAGTGAAACCACGACGAATCAGGAAACTAAATGGTATGTACTCCGCGTTATCAGCGGTAAGGAAAAGAAGGTGAAGGAGTACCTGGATAAAGAAGTGAAGATAAATGGCTGGTCTGAGGCTATATTCCAGGTTTTGTGCCCTGTGGAAAAGGTGTTTAAAGTACAAAGCGGAAAAAAGGTTTTGCGCGAAAAGATACTTTTCCCTGGATACCTGATGCTGGAAGCTGCTGATGGAAAGCTGACTGACGACATGATCCAGACCATAAAGAACGTTACAGGCGTGATACATTTTCTTGGTAAAGACCATCCTACTGCCCTTCGCAAATCTGAAGTGAATAAGATGTTTGGTAAGATGGATGAAGTAAGCGAGCAAGGTGTTGGATTTGCCGAGCCATATATTATTGGTGAAACTATCAAGATCATAGACGGACCATTTAATGATTTTAATGGCACTGTTGAAGAGGTGAATGAAGAAAAGAAGAAACTGAAAGTAGTAGTAAAGATATTTGGCCGCGCAACGCCCGTAGAACTGAACTACATGCAGGTAGAAAAAATTTCGTAAGTACATTTTCAATATTTTATAGAAGCCACCAATAGGTGGCTTTTGTTTTTGTATGATTTTTTGTCTTTCCGATTTTTTATAATTTAATTTTTTAGTCAACGTTTAATCTGAAACGCTTGCCTGATGATGGTTATATGATTTTACTTAATTTCTGGTGTTTCCGATTCATTACCGGTTGATTGCGGATCTGTTTCGGGTTTGTTGCGTGATTTGAGCGTAAAAGTTCCGGTTGATTGCGGGTTTTTCCTGTCTTCATCATTGTAGGGAGATATGGCATCACATTCTATTTGATAAGGCTGGAAACCTATTACTGATTTGCCCTTCAGATATTCACCAGCAAAATCTACTATTTGCTTTGCAAAATCGTGATCTGTTTTATTGACATAGGTTATAAAGTTCATCATCATTTCGATGTTCTCGCCTTGTGTGGTTTGTTGCTTAATATCCCTCAAAGACATTATAAGCCTGCTTATTGTTTCGGCTTCATCTTTTGTGGCATAGCGGTTGCCAGGTTCGCGATTGCGAATAGCATCAATTAATTCTGCGATCTGGCTGTAAACATTACTGACTATCAAGGATGGCATCATGCGAGCTGATGCTTTTATGTTTTTCCAGTCACCATGTTTGACCCAGAGATATAATGTTTTGTCTGAGACGCCGATCACTTCCGCAATTTCCTTTTTGTTTTGTCTGTCTGGAAGAAGAGCTGGCGGGCGAGCTGGTGTTGAGGGTTTAATTTCATCGCGTATAGCATTTTTGCCATCGCAAAGGTTGGGAGGATATGTGAGATGAGAAAATTGGATTTTTATGGTTATCGTGTTTCTGTATAGTGATTATACAGTTTTGGTATAATGATAAAAAAAGTGACAATTTGAAAATTTGATAGATGTAGACTATTTATGCAGGGAAGCGGGATGCTCTTTAATTGGTAGAAGGCAACATTGCCCTCCCCATGAACGGACAGGCCTGCATATAATTTGCAAGCCTGTCTGTGGGATTGAGTTTGGGAAAGAGGTGGAAATAACGTAAGGATTTTATGGGACATGCGTTTTCAGAAATTTTTTAAAATAATCACCTCCCGCATCTGCGGCCTCTTTTATCAGTTTTAAACCTAAAACCGTATCTTTTTTAACTCCGTACCCTTTATAGTACATAAATCCGATATTTCCTTCTGCATATTTGTTCCCTTTGTCTAATGCATTGTTAAACCATTTCATTGCTTCTGCATAATCTTTTGTTACACCATACCCGTTTAAATACAGATAACCAACATAATTTTGAGCACCAGCATTATCGCTATCAGCCGCCTTTTTAAGCCATTCAAATGCTTTACTATAATCTTTTTCTATCACATAAATATCTCCCAAATCATATTGTGCATTTGTATCACCACTGTCTGCCGGTTTCTGGAGCATTTCAATTGCTGTTTTATAATCTTTTTTAAATCCAATACCTTTATAACATAATTCAGCCAAGCTACGCTGCGCATTCAAGTCACCTTGCCCCATGGCCATTTTATACCATTTGACAGCTTCAGATAAATTCTTTTCAACTCCATATCCCTTCTCATAATATCTGCCAAGACTATATTCTGCAGAATGAAAGTTTTGCTCTGCTGATTTGCGCATCCAGTAAACTGCTTCACTTATACTTGTATCAGTACCTACTCCATCATGATAAAAGCCTCCTAAATCATTTTGCGCAATACGATTACCTTGTTGTGCTGATTTAAGCATCAAATTAAATGCCTTGCGCGGGTTACGGACTACCATTTTTCCTGTATAATACATAATCCCAAGATCACACTCGGCTCCAGCGTCACCATTTGTTGCCGCGTGATATATGCTATCAAATTCATGATTAGCATATTCCTGCCCAAACACTATTGCAGGAAAACAAGTAGTAACCAAGCCAATTAAAAAGCATCTAAAGGTTTTCATTTTACTATTTCTTATAATCGTATCGATTCATTTATACTGGATCAAACCATTTTCCTCTTTCCGCAACTTTCACCAAATGGTCAAGTGTTAGTGGTTTTCTTTTTAGTTTCTCTGGTTTAAATATTTTATAAATAAAATTCCGAAGTATATAATATGGATGAACATCTTCCAGGAAAAAATTATAATAATTGTAACCAGTCGGATCAACATTGAATTTATTTCCAAAACCCTTAAAAAAATCATCTATGTCTTCTGAAACCATATGAAGAGACTGCAATGTAGTTTCTGATGTTAATTTACTTGGTTTATTGCCATATTTCTTTAGTAAGCCTATTATTTGAGCTAATGTTGTTTCCATTTTTAATCATTTATTCAGGGTCAAACCATTTTCCTCTTTCTGCAACTTTCATTAAATGATCAAGGGTTAAAGGGGGTCTTTTTATTTTCTCAGGTTTGAATATTCTATAAAATAAATCCCTTAATCTGTATAAAGGATGAACATCTTCCAGGAAAAATTTAGCATCAATATATCCAGTCATATCAACTTTAAATCTTTCACTGAATTTGATAAGAAGGTCATCTACTTCATCATTTATCATGTGAAGAGACTGAATTGTTGTTTCAGGTGTCAATTTATTTGGGTTAATACCAAATTCTCTTAATAGACCTTTTATTTGTGGAAGTGTTGTTCCCATTTTCGATTATCATTCAGGATCAAACCATTTTCCTCTTTCCGCAACTTTCACTAAGTGATCAAGTGTTAGTGGTTTTCTTTTTAGCTTTTCTGGTTTAAATATTCTATAAAATAAATCTCTTAATCTATAGACTGGGTGGACGTCTTCCAAGAAAAAATTGTAATAACTATAACCCGTCATATCAACAATGAATTTGTCTCTAAAATCCATAAAAAAATGAGTTAAATCTTCTGATATCATTTTGAGCGATTGCATTGTAGTCTCTGAAGTCAATATTTGACGTTTACTGACATATCTTTTCCTAAGCAATTCTTCAATTTGTACTAGTGTTGTTTCCATTTCTTATATTAAGTATGACATGCTTATTTTTCCGTTTATTAGTTTTATTCATTAGGGTTACGCTTGCCTTGGTTAGGTACGATCTTAAATACTTCTGGTTGCAACGCACCTTCTATGATAGATGAAATGTCAAATTTTCCCGTTTCCGGATATTGTCGTATCAATAAAGTGTTTATCCAAAATTCATACTTACGCCCCGTGCTATCAACATATACAGGTATAACTTCACCCGGATGTCGTAAGTCATCCTGTAATACCCAATTGCCAGCTTTATATTCTCGGACATATTCACCGCAGAAAACTATCAGATTCAACAATAGGTTATAGTATGCCTTTTCATAACCATAAGCTTTTAGTTGTTTATCCAACTGTTTTAAATCTACTTTCGTTAATCTATCAGGTTGTGTTATTCCCAACTCTGAAAACAATTGGCTTACCAGTCTTGTTTTTTGTTCTTTTATATCTCTTATAATCGGCTGTTGCTTTAATAATGGACGTTCATTAATCAACCGCTGGCTTTTCATCAATTCAGCATAATATTTTGTTCTGTCGTAATAAAGTGTGAACTTATTTTCTTTCGTATTTTCTACTATTAGAATATTATCATCACACTCATATAGATTGCAGAAATAAGCTGCAGGGCGTTGCTGTTTTATTCCATGATGCTGTTTAATGTATTCTTTAGCTTCTTCAGCTTTTAATCTTTTATATTGATGTTTTGCCTTAGACATGTCTTGCTCATTTAATTGAATTACCCAAACAAAGGTGAAGTAAAAAAAGAGCTGATTTTATAGTTATCATATTTCATATTATTTTCCTTCTCTAATTAGCCTCCTGAATTTCTTGAAATGCTTTTATGGACTTCGACGATTTTTTATGATTATCGTCCGGATTTTTCAGGGCACATTTTGTAAATCTAAAAAAGCCGCCGTTCAAAGGAAGATAAAGATAATTTCCATCATAAGCGAATTCAAAATTGTATGCTTCGGATTGTCTTATACGCCCTGTTGAATCAGGCGTGATATTCGTCCCTGAGATTAATTTTATTACATATAATGAGTCCGCAGTTATCTTGAACCATTTTTCAATATGCTGAAAAACTTCAAAGTTTCTCACGATATAATTCTTTGTACTTTCCTTTTCCAAGGAAAATTGAGCCTGGAATATAGTATCTCCCAGTATATCTATAGGCTCTTTGTTGAAACAAACTATTGCGCCTACTAATTTATCTACATCCTTCGGCCCATAACGGCCACCGTTGGATTCGTAAACCATATCTTTTAATTGCCAGCAACCCCTGAAATCTTTTATACTAAATGTTGACTGGTGTGTCTGCGCATTTAATTGTATTACCCCAAACAGAAGGGAAGGGAAAAAAAGAATTGATTTTATAATTGTCATATTTTATATTATTTTTTTCTATTTAGCCTCCTGAATTCCTTGAAATAGTTTTATAGGCTTGGCTGAGATTGTATGGCTACTTTCCGATTATTTTTTTGAACACAAGAAATCATAATGATTAATAAACACCAGAAAACTCATGGCTTTTTTTCATAATTATTTTCCCGTGTTCTTCGTAGTTGTATCTAAGACAGCTCGCTTTATCGCTTCGTTACGGAACCAAGGATCTATTTTATCCTTATTGGTTTTTATGTACGAAATCACCTCTGGCTGGAGGGGATTTGCAAACCTACTTCGGGGACTGTGATTCCAATAAGCTGTTCTAATATCAAGAGATGCAAGGGCAACTAAACTATCACTCCTTTTTTTGATTGTAACTCCTGTTAGATAAGGGAACTTGGCTACTTTGTTATCTATTTTTAATGTGTCATGATAATAAAATGAGAAATATAATGTCAAAGTATCGTTGTTGTTATATAAAGAATCGAACTTCAAACCTAAAGTTCCTAATGTTGTTAATGTGTCTTTTATGCCGCTTGTATTCCAAAACTTGCATGTATCGTCGCAGTAAAGGCAATAAAGCAGCCATTTAGCTTTATTAAATTGCTCTTGATATCCTAAAGAATCAATAATGTCAGGAGTGGAATTAAAGCTTGTATTTGCTGTAATGGCCTGAGATTTATAATTCTTAGCTGGCTGCGAACGTTGATTGCACGCTATTATAATAAATGTCAGAATCATAGATAAATTTTTCTTTCTCATCTTGATTGTTTTTATTGTCTTGATATTGTTATTGTTTGATGGGAATCTGAATTATATAAATAGACATTTTTCGAATCAACCACTACTCTTCTAAATATACTGAATTGACTAACTGAATTATAGTCGCCACCTTTGTCTGATGGTCCGGCTGTAAAAGTGCCTCCTGGCCCCTCGATATAGCCTAAGCGTGAACGCATCTCACCATCTTCAGAAATTGGATGCGTATGTATGTTGGAAACTGTACCAGCTTCAGACGGCAAATCCTGTGAATAGCTTCGTCTCATATCACCATCGGTAGCGGTGCCAGTCCCAGGGGTTAAAACTCCACCTTTTAATACTAAATTGCCAATCACTTCCGCATAGGGAGTAAAAGACTGTCCGTTATATGTAAAATCCCTGGCATCTGCTAAAGAGAGCCCGTCTAATTTGGTAGCAACAGAAGTTCCATTTTTATCATAAAATGCACTAAACCCTGCTATATCATAAAGGACTCCCACCGCTGCCAAATCACCCCCTAAAAAATTAATATACCCTTTGACTGAAGTTAAAGTAAATGCAAGTTCATATGCTGCCTTTTCCATTCCTGCATTGATAATAAATACATTATTCGAGCCGTCAGCATAATGCTTAACAAATGTATGATCGGCTTGATATACATCAGTTGGAGGATCTGATGATGGGTCACTTCCGCCACCACCGCCTCCCCCAAAGTTGCCATCTCCCGATGCCGCAGCAGCAGCGGCAGCCGCGCTCTGAATACCCTGCGATGTGAGCTCATCTGTCCACATTGTGAAGACAAATTCATCTCCATTTGCGTTGTGTGCGAAAACCCTTACCAGCGGATCCCAATTTGCGCTTTGGGCTAAATGGTTCCCATCATCTACAGGTGCGGTTGGGTTAAAGCCCCAGGGTACTCCTGCCGCCATACCTGTTGGATCTACATTATTTGCAGGATCGTTAGCCATTCCGGTATATCCACTTGGAAACTGGTCTGCCGGGTCTATGCCCCAGAAGCGGCCTATCTGTGCATCATATTGCCGTGCATGGAAATCGTACAGATTATATCCCAATTCATCCTGCTTCTTTTTGTCCTGATAGAGATATTGGTTGTGCACATTATCGGGTGAAGTGGTTTCACCCTCGTTTATGTCGAGGCCAAACGGATAATAGAGCTGTGTTTGCAGCAGCCTGCCACGGTAATAGTTGATGCTCAGATTGTCCATATATACTATGGGCGTCTGTTCGTTGCTCATGTAGATAGCCACGTAACCAGATTGATTAACAGTTATGGTGCCTGTGCCGATTGGTACCCATGTGCCTTTAGTATTACTCACCTGTATCGCTCCACTCTGGTCGGGCATGAGGTTCATCTGGTTGTCAAATACAAGATAGTTAATAAATGCTCTTGGTGCTGTGGGATCTATCAGTGAATCCTTTATTCCTTCGTAGATGCCTTGATAATTAGAGCTGCTAAACATTGCATTGATAACCGACGGATTGTCTTCCCCATTATTAAAACCACCCGGTTGGCCGATCAATGTTCCTAACAGCGCAGAAAGCATGGTAGAGGAGCTTGCATAGTTAGCCGATAAAGTATCCCAATACCCTGTGGCGCTAACATCAAAAGCATCACCAGCCATTACCTGCATTACCATAGCTGTGCCGATGGTCTGGTTAGGGTTGGACGACGTAAGCTGCGCTGCCCTTGCATCGCCGGGGCCACCATAAGGCTTATTCTCGCTCACATTGGCGAGATTGGCAAATATGGAACTTTCCAGCCCCGCAGAGGCCACCTCGTGTGAAGCAAAATAGTTGGTAGAGCTGGACACATCTGAAGTAACCTCAGAGCGCACATTACCCAAATGATCTTTTACAAAATAATCATACTTATACACACCACTATCTGCCTCCCATCTTGCACGCCCCTCATCGTGCAATACAAATTGCAGGCTATCATTTTTATACACAAAAGGGCCCCAGTAGCGCATGGTATCTGTATGTGTGCCCTGCGTGATGAGCTTTTGCACCAGGTTGCCATCAGCGTCGTAAGTATTGGTGATAGTACCTGTCGTAACAGGGCCTTGAATGGTGACTACCGATGGAAGGTCAAGCTCATTGTAAGTGATATGTTTAATATGCTTGTTGGAATCAGAGGCAAGGTTGCCATCGGCATCGTAAGTGTAATCCGCTCCTGCATTGGTCCCGTCCTGGAAATCGGATAAATGATAGTTTGTTTTTACGGTGTCTGATACTTTTGATAGCTGGTCGCTGTTGGCATTGTAAGTATAGCTCAAAGCATCTATCCATTTTTCTCCGGCGAAGGTATTAGCTACCTGGTTCATGGAAAGAATGTTGCCATTCGCATCGTAAGTAACGCCACTCATGGAGTAACTGTAGCTAAGCGTGTTCCAGCCTGCAGGAGAAGTTTGATAGGCATTAAAATCTGCATTGGTTATCCTCCCCGCTGTGTCGTACCTGTATCCATAGGCAAATATAGGCAGGCTGGTTTGCGCCCCTCGCCATTGAAACCCTGAAATGCCTCCATCATACCTTGGTTGCGAAAAACCATAATCGTAGCTGATGGAATCGCCGAATGTTTTGTTGACCACAGTGGCATTCTCAAGGTAATCACTATTGATAGAAGTAAGTTGTCCACGGATATTATATTGGTAATCCCGCTCTTCCACACCTCCCAGCCATTTTGTTTTTACACGATTCAGCGCGTCGTAGGTATAGCTAGCAATGCTTCGCGTAGTAGTATTGTCCAGCAACTGCCCTTCACTGGACAGCAGTCCCGTATTGGTGTTATAGTTGTAGGTATTCACAACTAAAGTGCTTGGCTTGCGGTTGTTGATGCCGCCATAATGCCTTAGGATGTCACACACTTTCTGTCCGTTAAAATTGTATTGTGTGGTTAATGTATCCCATAGTGTTGTGTTGAAAGGGTTTTGAGTCTGTGTTTGCGTTATCCTTCCCTTCTGGTCATAGAAATAATAGCTAGTGACCCATTGATTTGGAAGCGCTCCTTCAACTAATGTTCTTGACGAGGTTAGCAATCCTTGTGTGAACATATAGGCCGCCGGCTGCAGCATATTGCTACCTGTAAGGTAATAGGAAGAATAATTGGTGGCAAAGAAATGAACAGGGGAGGTGATACCCCAATTATAGTTGTCGTAGTAATTATATTTTTCGATGGAGCAGTTCGTGATAGAGGTAGGGTAGGTTCCGGTAAAACCACTCATAAGCCAGGTATATAAACTATAGTAAGGAGCAGTGGTAGTAGGTGGTATAGTACTATTTAATAACACTGTCCATACTGACTGATTTGTAGTAGTATCGGAAATGACACCGCTTACTGTTGGACGATCCTGATCGTCGTAAATGGTGAACATCCATTTGCCCTGTGAATACAACAGTGGTGTTTGTGTCAATACCGGTCTTTCGTTTATATCATATACGGTGTATACGGGTCTGTTCTGGCCTGGCACCTGCTTGCTGATGATTTTACCGTAGTTATCGTACTGATAGAAGTAACAAAGTCCCGACAGGCTGTTAAAATTAGCTGCTGTCGGTTTGGCAGCAACTGCCTTTGGTGTAAGAACGTAAACTATCTGGCCCATTACATTGTATACATAATAAGTGATCAGCCAGGTGCTTCTTGCATATACTTTTTTTACCAGCAGGCGATTGTCTTTATCGTAAAACTCTTTGGTTATCGCGCCGTGTTGTCCATAAGTGGTTTTCACTTTTAGCTGGTTAGCACCATAGTATGTTCCAAAGCCACCGAATTCATTATCATTATAAATGTAATACATGACTATGGAGTCAAAAGATGTATTGAATGTAATTGTCGTGCTATCCCCTTTGCGTTCTCCTGCAAAGGAAGCGCCGGGAGCATAAGTTTTTGTAGTTGGCTCCTGCCCGTCATAAGAGATGGTAGATTGTGAGTAAGAGACACCACCCTCGTGGGGATAAGCTCCATTGTAATAAGCAAGCTGGTCTTTGAAGGGCTGCATCTGAAAGTCACTATTTGAGGCGACCGGATAAGGCAAAAACGAGTTTTGCGTTAGTGAAGGCCGCTGATCGTAAGGAGTAACAATATCATTGTTCAAGCCTTTTTTTGTACTCTGCAATGTTTTGCCAAAACCGTTCGTATAGTTTGTCGTAACTATTGCGTTAAACGGATTGGTAAGAGTAAAACCTGTGGTATCGGTTTCCGGAAAAATTGGCACCCAGGTACGTGAATAGTTGAAGGCGTTGGGTACATACGTCAGCGAATCATAAGGTATCGTGCGTGTGATGGCGGTCGGTGTACCCGCCGGAGCAGATACGCCATTGGGAACATTTTGTGCCATAGCTGGAATGGCAAGAACTGTAAGCGTAATTATATAGAGAGTGATCTTTTTCATTTGTGTGGATTTAGCAGATTAGTTGTTAGGGCCTTGTTTTACATATTGCGTTAGAGAGAGGATGTTCCCATTTATGTCTTTGGTATCTTTTAATCTTCCCAAAGCATCATATTCGTAATAGGTAATATTGTCGCGATTGTCACAATGGCTGCTGACACCAAGCAAAGGCTCATAAGTATATGTATCCATAGAAGCATCCGAGGGATATAATCTCAGTTCATCTATTTTACTTGTGCCACTTATATTAAGTGTAAGGCCATTGCCCGTTATATAAGTGGTGTAAAGATGCCAGATACCGATCTGCGCCTGGGAAGTTAGTGTTGCGCTGACGGTGGTGCCCGAAGACCACTTTAGCGTAGGCGCGGCAGTTGCCCAGAGCGATAGCACATAGATTTTACCGTTTACAAGAGGGAAAACACTCTTTATTGGATTGCCCAATTGATAGTAATACCTGCCCGTAATAGGTTTATTGGCAGCAACTGTATTGTAAACAACTGCAGCCGGATCAAAATCCCAGTTGCCTTTGTTCGTATCTGCCGAACCATAAGCACCAAACACCCCTTCAAAACTGGTAGCTGCAATATTGTCCCATTCAGCATTAGAAACATCGACAACTTTTTTTGCGATCCTGCTATCCCAAATCGCACTGCCAATCTTTAGGTCGTTATTATACTTTGTTTCCAATACATTGAAATGGCTGTCGTAAATTATATAGTCTTTGGCTTTAACTGCTGTAGCAGAGAGAGGATCGATACCAATTAATCCATAGCTGGCCGGAAAATTAATAGTACCGGGGTTCAAGGCATCATAAGGAGGCGTAATGCCAATATGATTAATAACAGTTTTTGTATAATTCACCAATCCAACTCCCTGAGGTGAGATCTGGTGCTGGACTAGAAACTTTGAGTGAAAATAGATGTGAAAGTTACAAAGGGAATACCAGTAATTATAGCCGGACGTATCATAGGTATATGTTTCAATATAATTTTGTCCTCTGCTATCTGTCCATGTCACGGTGCTGTCATCATCGTCAACATCATAAGTATAGTTTTTCACAGTCTGCATGTACTGACCCGAGGTGCCCGAGAAAGTATTGGTAGTGCTTGTTTTGAGAAGACCTACGTGGTTATAAATCGGATAGTAAGTGTCGTATAATCCGTCTATTCCAATTCCCAGGTAATGCTGAGCCGCAGGAATAAAGTCTCTTTCAGACATCGCATAAGCAAGAGTTGTATCCGGAAGCGAATCACATTCGTAAAGATTAGTTGTCTGAGAAATTAAATGACCGTTTTGATCTGAGTCATCTATTTCAATCGGCAGACCTAATAAACTGCTCTTAAACCAAGACTCAGGGGAAGTATGGGCCCACAATCCCCATCTGCATTGAAGCCTTGATTTACCTCCCGCGTCATCAGTGATCTCATTAGGTTTACTGATAAGATTGGTAAAATGCATGTGCCTGTTAGACAGTATTTCTCCTGTAAGGCTTTTTGTTTTTACAGTTACATCAGAATAGCCATGATTGAACCCATTCACGTAATCCTGGGAAGACACCATATAATTTAAGTATATCCGTCCCCAGTAGGCACTATCCAACGTTCCAAGATATCTATTAACTGTCACAGTGGGATACCAAAAGTATCCTCCGGGATAGAAGCGCATACCGCCTGAATAAGTATAATTTGTGAGGATTTGATTTTGAGGACTATATCCTAATAAGGGGCCGTCAAAAGTTTGGGTACCTGAAATGCATACTCCATCACTTGAGAATTTTTCTGTCGGTTCTATTCCCGGTGATGGCGGAGGTGTACCTGTATAGGAATAGCCATAATCTCCGGAATTGTAATATCCACTATTGGATGAAGGGCTTTGAAACTCAGGAGGATTTGACAGATTATGACTCGTGTACGAAAAAAGCGTCTGCCCTCCTGATCCATTTACAATAGTGGTTAGTATATCAGCTGTAGCATAATTAATATTAGGAGTCCTATCCAAACCATAACGCGCTGCAAGGGGCTTGTTATTATCTATGAGGCCCGCTATAGTATGATAAGGGATTGCGACATTGTTTAAGCATGAGTAGTAGGAAGATGAATCGATCCCGTTTATATTGACATAAGCCGTTGCTGGTGTGTTACCGTTGTAATAACCATAATAATCGACAGACGGGCTTAACCTGGCGGGAAGGGGCGTGCTCATATTGTAGGCGAATGAATCAATCAGTTCCTTCGTTTTATGGTCTGTTCCAACTTTGTAGATGCTATTCAGCTTTAAACGAAAGTTGAACATATCAACCGTATGGGTAGGATTTGGATAAGGAATATCGGTCAAACTACCTGCTTTGAAATAGGCATAGTTAAAGTGGTAGGTTAAAGTATTGCTGACGTTATTGTCATATTTACTGTTAATAGTTATTGAATCCAATGCAGGAATATCATAAAGATCGGAACGCCAATCATTATCCATATTAAAATTTATGGTAACGCCATTCGGATACTGAATGCTTGCCAGGTGGCTAAGAGTTCCATACCACCAAACCTGGGAACGACAACTATCGACTTTGAAAAAGCCCGGATGAAAAGTTGGATAATCATCTGTGTAATCCAACTGTTCTGTTACTTTGTCTATTGCGTAATAGGGATAAGTTATATCGCTAAAAAGCGCATAATTGAAGAGTACCGTTTGCCCTGTATGCGTAACAACTTTAACCAGGTTCCATTTATCGATTGGGTAATAGGTACCTGAACTTGACAACGAGGGGTTGTAATAAGCTCTGTTTTCGTAATCGCCCCTGCTAAAGAACCATTGGTTCTGGTTCTCATCTGTTATTTTGAAGGATAATATTTTATAATTTGAATATACATCAGCTCCCGTATCTATTCTGCCGTTATTCATTCCATATCCATAATTGTATAGGGAATTACTATCGATCAGAATTTCAAGATCAAAACTTGGAGTTTTATCAAGATTGGTATTTGTTTTAGGATTATCGGTTATAATATAATATTTGTCTGCACAACCCTGGTCTGCTGAATGCTGCACGATAAAATTAACTGTTCTGCTACCAATCACGGCAGTAAACTTATCATATTCTGCATCTGTATTCGAGTCCACCCACATTCCTTTTTGGCGAGGTAAACCAGAAAGCGGTTGCAGGGTTGCTTCGTCCTCAAGGCCGTAAACATTCCTAACGATGTATCCACCGGCTGCGAGATTCCACCCGAGCCCCTCACAACTTGCTGTCTGGTCGACTTTGATCCCCCCAGTATTATAACTTAGCGAGACTCCGAGGTCCAAACCGTCAACTGAATATGGATAGATAGGGATACTTATGTTAGCAGTGCCGGAAAAGAGATCTACGCTGTAGTTATTATTAACACCGTTTCCGCTAAGTGAGCTGGACGGCAGATCACCTCCCTGGGGAGTGGAGAGAGGGTTTTGCACATATCCGGTTGTGATTTGCGCACTTACGCTCATTGAAAATGCACAGAGGATAGGGATAAGAAAATAGTAGGCTTTGTTTATCATTGGTATATTATTTTGTCATTGTTGCAAATCGTAAAAAAATAGGTGTTCTCAAGCCTTCCTGCTGCCACCAGATATCGTAAAGGAGTTGTAATTGGTTGTTGTGTTTATTGAAGGCGTGAAACTTAAGGTCGATGTAGTGAGCACCTTGTTGCTGAATAATAGAAGATCCTTCCTTTGCGAAGGAAGATTTAGAAGGGAGTATAAGTAATGAACAATAAAGCAGCGCTGTGAGGCTAATTTCTGCTTTCATCCTTTATTGTTTTTATTTGCGGCTAAAAGTATTTTAAATTTCTCTCAAAAAAAGAGGGTATTATTCACATTGCTTTTCTAAAATATTTTTATATAACCAGACGCATGTTTTTGAAGATCAGTTGGTTCGGCATCAAAATAATTTAATGATCTCGATTGAGCACAGTAGTGCCCCGAACGTACAAGCGAGCGAGAACAGACACTTAATAGTAGTAATAGAGCTAAAGGCAAAAGACTCCCTAAGGCTTTTCTATCCAAATAATTTTAACACTCATTTTTGAAAGTTACATGAGACTGCTAATGAAATGGTTGGCCGATATTGACTTAATAAAAAAAGTTATATACTTTGTTAAACATTTTATTTTTTTTAATCCATTTATTAACTAAAACTTATTCAACATTATGGCTAAGCAAATAGATCATTCGAACATGCCGCTGGGTAAGCAAACAGCGAGGCATGATCCAAGAACTTTGCAGTTTGCGAATTATATTGTTGCAGAAGCGCTTCCTGCAGTTCCTCAATCCTACTCATGGACAAACAACATAACCAAATGGGGTATGATGGCTAACGACAGGATAGGGGATTGCACATGTGCAGCAGCTGGGCACCTGATAATGGAGTGGACCGCAGATAATAAAGCTATGGTGACGCCTTCAACAAAAGATATCATCAAAGCATATTCTGCTGTAACAGGATATGATCCTAAAACCGGCGATAATGATAATGGCGCGGTAGAAACAGATGTGCTTAACTATTGGCGCAAGGCAGGTATCGCCAGTCATAAAATAATGGCATACGCAGGATTGGAGCCTCATAATCATAATCACATACAGGAGGCTGTTTATTTATTAGGTGGATGTTATATCGGTCTATCGCTACCTATTTCTGCGCAAACACAGAAAATATGGTCGGTACCTCCGGGAGGAGCTACAGGCAAGGGAGCGCCGGGATCGTGGGGTGGTCATGCCGTGCCTGTTGTGGCATACGATCAGAGGCAGTTGACAGTAATAACATGGGGTGCTTTGAAAAAAATGACGTGGGAATTTTGGGATACTTATTGTGATGAAGCATATGGCATTATCAGTACCGATTTCGTAAATGGTAAAAAAGCACCTAGTGGTTTTGATCTGGCTGCATTGCAGCAGGACCTGAAGCAATTAGTGGGTAAGTAGATAAGTGGTTACTGAAAGGTGCAGATCTTATTTCTTCCTGGCGTACAGTTGTGCCCAGGCCCCATAATAGTCTTTTTGACTTATTAGATTATATGCAGTATCCAGGGCTTGTTGCTTATTGGGTGTTAGTTTAGGATCGTTGTGCGCGCCGACTAACCAAAATGTATCAATAGTATATTGAGGACTGCTTTTATGCAATATGGAATCAATAATATCTTCCTTTTTTCCGGTAAATACTTTGCCTGTATAATGAAACTTATCTAAATAATATTGTTGTTGCCATGCTGTAAGCTCATTGATAAGTGGAACGTTGTTTTTTTCAGTAACTACATAATTTGTCATTTCGCGGAATTGCTCTTTGCTTATTGTGCTGTAGTATCTCTTCGTAACAATAAGGTTATATAAAGTCAAACAAATAAAAATTCCGAAAACTCCATAACGTAACATCTTGCCGGGAATGAAAATGACACCAAAAGATAAGGCAATAATAATGGGTGGGAGGACTTCCATAGTGTACCTGGAGATGAGCACAGGAACTGATGTAATAGACTTTAGATACAATATTGCATAAGGGAAGAGAATGGCGATAACAATGAATATAAAACTGAAGGCAAATGGATTGCTTTGGGGATTAGCAAAGGTCTTTCTTGAAAGGAAAGCTCTCAGCAGGAAGAAGATGATGAAAGCATACAGAAACGGTTTTAAAATTTTTGCATTGCCAAAATACTCAGAGAAAAAGGTAATAAAAAAGTTGGGTTTGGGACGTTCTATCCAGAACGATTTAATGTTTGCGATCTCTTTAAAAAAAGGAAGCCAGGGGATATAAAGTATTGCAACGGCTAACCATGCTATAAGGAACGTAATAAGAAACTTTTTCTTTGTCTCTTTATTGAGCAACCAGTATATAATGGCTAAAACACCCTGACAAAATAGTACCAGTAAACCAAAATAATGGGTGTATAGCAATAAGGCTGTCAGTATTACATACCAAATGGCGTCGGATGTTCTTAAATTTTTAACTAACCTGATAAAGTACAGGTAAGACAACGTTGTCATTAACCACAATAATTCATAGTCTCTTGCTTCCTGAGCGTAAAAGATGTTGAAATAATTGATGCAGGTAAATAATGCAGCGATCAGACCGAGCTGTTCATTAAATAACTCTTTGCCTAAACGATAAATAGCCCACACACATGCAATGCCGGTTAATGCCGGAACAAAGCGGGCAGCCCATTCATTGTGGCCAAAAAGAAGGAAAGAAAACCTTTCCAGAATAAAAAAAACAGGGGGGTGCTGATCGCAACATTTTAGATAATTGAATAGGCTGTGCCAGGGCAATACTGGATTAGCTTCGATAGCAGTGTGTAATTCATCGAGCCACAAGCTTTGAAAAGCGAGTGCATTAAAACGTAGTAAAGCCGCTACTATTATAATAACAAATAGAATAAGTGTAGAAGGTTTTATTTTCTTTAACGGCGGCATCAATATTAACTTTCTAATTTTTCTATTGAATAGATACTACTATTTAGTCTGTTTTGCTGATGCATCAGGTTAAGTAATAAAACACCAA
>Ga0134128_10000729_pt1 | contig 44433 bp, 43 predicted proteins | sample KB31754_FD_96462 | JGI IMG/M metagenome (GOLD analysis project Ga0134128, IMG submission 96462) | Terrestrial soil microbial communities with excess Nitrogen fertilizer from Kellogg Biological Station, Michigan, USA - KB3-175-4 | ecosystem: Environmental > Terrestrial > Soil > Unclassified ...
ACCGCGGTGCGGCGCCGACCGTCCAGCCATCATTCAGACCGGCACCGAGACGGTTCCGAAACAGGGACCCCTCGGGGCGAGACCATAACAAGCTCGGGAGAAGTAGCCCGGGCCCATAGCGGCAGCCCTCGCGTGGCCGCGTCAGACATGACGCGCCCGGGGGCTTGAGGAGAATACGTGGCCGACGATGCCCCTACCCAAGACCTATCAGAAGAGACCCAGCCCAGCGAGGATCAGCCGGAGCAGCTGAGCGAAGCGCTGGCCGACGCACCCGAGGGCGAAGAGCGTGTCGGCGACCCGTTTGCCGTCGACGCCGACGTCGACGGAGACGAGGACGTCGACGGTGACGAGGACGTCGACGGTGACGAGCCGGAGTCTCGGCTGATCCTCGAGACCGCGCCCGAACCCGAGCGGGCGGACTACCTGCCCCTGTTCATGGCGCCGCAGCCGGTCCAGGCGGACTATGACAGCGACGCCGACCAGGACGACGAGGACGACGACGGCGGACCCGATTCCGACGAGGATCAAGGGGAGCGGCCCGCCGCTAGGCGCCGCCGACGGGGCCGTCGCGGTCGCGGCCGCGGTCGCGGTGAGCCGAGTGGCGACGACTCCTCCGACGCCGACATCGACTCGGCCGACGAGGGCCAAGACCAGGATTCCGGCGACGAGTCCGACGAGGATTCCGGCGACGAGGACAGCGCCGGCGGTGAAGCAGGGAATCGTCGGCGGCGTCGTAGGCGGCGCCGCAAGTCCGGCTCCGGGGACGACGGCGACAGCGGTGCGTCCCCGGACGATCCACCGAACACCGTCGTTCACGAGCGGTCGCCTCGGCGGGACAAGGCCGCCGACACGGACGGCGGCAACGGCGAGATCCAGGGCATCAACGGGTCGACGCGGCTGGAGGCCAAGCGGCAACGCCGCCGGGACGGCCGCGACGCCGGCCGCCGCCGGCCGCCGATCCTGAGCGAGGCGGAGTTCCTGGCCCGGCGCGAGGCCGTCGAACGGACGATGGTGGTGCGCGACAAGGTCCGCACCGAGCCGCCGCACGAGGGCGCCCGCTACACCCAGATCGCGGTGCTCGAAGACGGGGTGGTCGTCGAACATTTCGTTACTTCAGCGGCATCTGCCTCGCTGGTTGGCAACATCTACCTGGGCATCGTGCAGAACGTGCTGCCGTCGATGGAGGCGGCGTTCGTCGATATCGGCCGCGGCCGCAACGGCGTGCTCTATGCCGGCGAGGTGAACTGGGAGGCCGCCGGGCTCGGCGGCGCCAACCGCAAGATCGAACAGGCCCTCAAGCCCGGCGACTACGTCGTGGTGCAGGTGAGCAAGGATCCGGTCGGACACAAGGGTGCCCGGCTGACCACCCAGGTGTCGCTTGCCGGGCGCTATCTCGTCTACGTGCCTGGCGCGTCGTCGACGGGCATCAGCCGCAAGCTGCCCGACACCGAACGGCAGCGGCTCAAGGAGATTTTGCGCGAGGTCGTGCCGCCCGACGCCGGCGTGATCATCCGCACCGCGTCGGAGGGCGTCAAGGAAGAAGACATCCGTTCCGACGTCGAGCGCCTGCAGATGCGCTGGACGGAGATCGCGGCCAAGGCTGCCGAAACCACCGAGAAGAAGGCAGGCGCCGCCATCGCGCTCTACGAAGAGCCCGATGTGCTGGTCAAGGTCATCCGCGACCTGTTCAACGAGGACTTCTCCGGGCTGATCGTCTCCGGCGACGACGCGTGGAACACCATCAACGCGTACGTGAATTCCGTTGCGCCCGAGCTTGTTCAGCGGCTGACGAAGTACGCGCTCGCCGCCACGGACGGCCCTGACGTGTTCGCGGTGCACCGCATCGACGAGCAGCTGACCAAGGCGATGGACCGCAAGGTGTGGCTGCCGTCGGGTGGCACGCTTGTCATCGACCGCACCGAGGCGATGACCGTGATCGACGTGAACACAGGCAAGTTCACCGGTTCCGGCGGCAACCTGGAGCAGACCGTCACCCGCAACAACCTCGAGGCTGCCGAGGAGATCGTGCGTCAGCTTCGGCTGCGCGACATCGGCGGCATCGTGGTCATCGACTTTATCGACATGGTGCTGGAATCCAATCGTGATCTGGTGCTGCGCAGGCTGACCGAGGCGCTGGCCCGCGACCGCACCCGTCATCAGGTGTCCGAGGTGACGTCTCTCGGGTTGGTTCAGCTGACCCGAAAGCGGTTGGGCACCGGCCTGATCGAGGCGTTTTCCACTCAGTGCCCGCACTGCGCAGGCCGGGGCATCCTGTTGCACGGCGATCCGGTGGACTCCACGTCGGCGACAGGCCGCAAGGCCGATTCGGGTGGGCGCCGCGGTAAGCGTGGCAAGAAGGGCGGCCGGGGCGAAGACGTCGCGGTCGCGAAGGTGCATGCCCATCCAGCCGGTGAGCACCCGATGTTCAAGGCGATGGCCGCGGCGAACGGTAAGCACGACGACGAGACCGACGGCGAGGTCGAAGAGAAGACCACCGAGGATGTCGCCGAACTGGAGCCCGACACCATCCGGGAGGCGTACGTCGACGCCGAGGACGATGAGCTCGAGGACGAAGATTTCGACGAATCGGACGAGGACGAGTCAGACGAGGACGAAATCGACCTCGACGCCGACGACGAGGACGACGACATCGATGACGACATCGAGGTCATCAACGGCGATTCCGACGATGCCGATGACTCGGACGACTCCGACGACGATTCTGACGATGAGGACTACGGCGACGACGAGGACTCGGACGAGGACGAGTCTGACGACGATGACTCGGACGAAGATGACGAACCCGACGCCGGCGAGGACCCTGCCGCGGTGGCCCCGGTCGGTGGCCGTCATCGCCGCAGGGCAGCGATGCGTCCCGCGGGCCCGCCGATCCACGACGACTGAGCGCGGAGCGCAGCTACCTGCAGTCGCGCCCCGCGCACAAGCCGTGACCTGCGGTGATTTGACCCTGTAGGCGAGCCTCACGTACCCTGGACCAGTTGTCTTTCGGCTGACGCCGACGACAGCGGGCCCGACGTGGCTCCGCACCAAAGCATCGCGAGCGCTCCGACAGGTAGCGCGCGCCCAGAGACGAGACGAAGAGGAACGATGGCGACGTACGCAATCGTCAAGGCCGGCGGCAAGCAGTACAAGGTCGCCGTCGGAGACGTGGTCAAGGTCGAGAAGCTCGACTCCGAGCCCGGCTCGAGTGTCTCGCTGCCCGTCGCCCTGGTCGTCGACGGCGCGAAGGTCACCACCGACGCCAAGGATCTCGAGAAGGTCGCCGTGACCGGCGAGGTGCTCGAGCACACCAAGGGTCCCAAGATCCGCATCCACAAGTTCAAGAACAAGACCGGCTACCACAAGCGGCAGGGTCACCGTCAGCAGCTGACGGTCCTCAAGGTCACCGGCATCAAGTAGGAGGCGACGACATGGCACACAAGAAGGGCGCTTCCAGCTCACGTAACGGTCGTGACTCCGCCGCACAGCGGCTGGGTGTCAAGCGGTTCGGCGGCCAGATCGTGAAAGCCGGCGAGATCCTGGTCCGTCAGCGCGGCACCCACTTCCACCCCGGCGTGAACGTCGGGCGTGGTGGCGATGACACGCTGTTCGCGACGGCCCCTGGCGCCGTGGAGTTCGGCACCAAGCGTGGCCGCAAGACGGTCAGCGTGGTGCGACCGTCCGCGCCCCAGGCCTAGGCTTCGCGACTGTAACGACACGGCGAGATCGCAAGTCTTTTCCCGCCCTGGGCGTTACATTCGGAGGTTCATCGCAATGCCGCGCTTCGTAGACCGCGTCGTCATTCACGCGCGGGCGGGAAACGGCGGTAACGGCTGCGCCTCGGTCCATCGCGAGAAGTTCAAACCCCTCGGCGGCCCCGACGGCGGCAACGGCGGCCGCGGCGGCAGCGTCGTGCTGGTCGTCGACCCGCAGGTGCACACGCTGCTCGACTTCCACTTCCACCCGCACGTCGTCGCCCCGTCGGGCAAGCAGGGCGCGGGCAGCAATCGCGACGGCGCCGCCGGTTCCGACCTGGAGGTCAACGTTCCCGACGGCACAGTCGTGCTCGACGAGAACGGCCGGTTGCTCGCCGACCTCGTCGGTGCGGGCACCCGTTTCGAAGCGGCCGCGGGCGGACGCGGCGGGCTCGGCAACGCCGCGCTGGCGTCGCGGGCCCGTAAGGCGCCCGGCTTCGCGCTGCTCGGCGAGAAGGGCCAGGTCCGCGACCTCACACTGGAACTGAAGACCGTCGCCGACGCCGGCCTGGTCGGATTCCCTTCGGCCGGTAAGTCGTCGTTGGTGTCGGCCATCTCGGCGGCCAAGCCGAAGATCGCCGACTATCCATTCACCACGCTGACCCCGAATCTCGGTGTGGTGTCGGCGGGGGAGCACACGTTCACCGTCGCCGACGTGCCGGGCCTGATCCCCGGGGCGTCCGAGGGCCGTGGACTCGGTCTGGATTTCCTCCGGCACATCGAACGCTGCGCGGTGCTGGTGCACATCGTCGACTGCGCGACGCTGGAACCCGGCCGCGACCCGATTTCTGACATCGAGGCGCTGGAGGCCGAGCTCGCCGCGTACACGCCCACGCTGCAAGGTGATTCGACGCTGGGCGACCTCGCCGAGCGGCCGCGGGCGGTGGTGCTCAACAAGATCGACGTGCCCGAGGCGCGCGAGCTGGCCGACTTTGTCCGCGAGGAGATCACTCGGCGGTTCGGCTGGCCGGTTTACGAGGTGTCCACCGTCAGCCGGGAAGGGTTGCGGCCGTTGACCTTCGCGCTGTGGGACATGGTGTCGGCATACCGCGCCGCGCAGCCGGCGATCGTGCCGCGCCGCCCGGTGATTCGGCCCATCCCGGTCGACGAGAGCGGCTTCACCGTCGAGTCCGACGGCCAAGGTGGCTTCGTGGTTCGTGGCACCCGGCCCGAACGATGGGTGAACCAAACCGATTTCGACAACGACGAGGCCGTCGGCTACCTCGGCGATCGGCTGGCCCGGCTCGGTGTCGAAGACGAGCTGCTGCGGCTGGGCGCCACGCCGGGCTGCGCGGTGACCATCGGCGAGATGACCTTCGACTGGGAGCCGCAGACCCCCGCAGGCGTCGACGTCACGCTGTCCGGCCGGGGCACCGACGCGCGGCTGGAGCAGACGGACCGCGTCGGCGCCGCCGAGCGCAAGGCAGCCAGGCGCGAGCGGCGCCGTCCTGGCGGTGAGTCGTGACGAGCCCGCACCGCGAGGCGGTCCGGGCAGCGCGCAGCGTCGTCATCAAGGTCGGCACCACCGCGTTGACCACCCCGTCCGGGGTGTTCGACGCCAGCAGGCTGGCGGTCTTGGCCGACGCGATCGAGGGCCGCATGAAGGCCGGCTCCGATGTGGTGATCGTGTCGTCGGGTGCGATCGCCGCGGGAATCGAGCCGCTGCGGCTGAACAAGCGGCCCGCCGACCTGGCGACCAAGCAGGCCGCGGCCAGCGTCGGACAGGTCGCGCTGGTGAACTCGTGGAGCGCGGCGTTCGCCCGCTACCAGCGCACCGTCGGCCAGGTGCTGCTGACCGCACACGACATCTCGATGCGGGCACAGCACACCAACGCCCAACGCACGCTGGACCGGCTGCGGGCGCTGCATGCGGTCGCGATCGTCAACGAGAACGACACCGTCGCCACCAACGAGATCCGGTTCGGCGACAACGACCGGCTCTCGGCGTTGGTCGCCCATCTGGTGGGTGCCGACGCGCTGGTGCTGCTGTCCGACATCGACGGCCTCTACGACTCGGATCCGCGAAAAGGCAACGCGCGGTTCATCCCTGAGGTCGACGGCCCTGCGGATCTCGACGGCGTGGTGGCCGGCAGGGGCAGCCACCTCGGCACCGGCGGGATGGCGTCGAAGCTGTCGTCGGCGCTGCTGGCCGCCGACGCCGGGGTGCCGGTGCTGTTGGCGGCCGCATCGGATGTGGCCACCGCGCTGGCTGACGCGTCGGTCGGCACAGTGTTCGCGGCGCGGCCCGAACGCATGTCGGCGCGCAGGTTCTGGGTCCGCTATGCCGCCGAGTCGGCGGGCGCGCTGACGATTGACGATGGAGCGGTGCGCGCCGTTGTGCGGCAACGGCGTTCGCTGCTGCCCGCAGGCATCACCGGGCTGTCGGGGCGGTTCTACGGCGGCGACGTCGTCGAGCTGCGCTCACAGGACGCAACGATGGTGGCGCGCGGTGTGGTGGCCTATGACCACAACGAGCTGGCGACGATGCTGGGCCGCTCGACGTCGGACCTGCCCGCCGACATGCGCCGCCCTGCCGTGCACGCCGACGACCTGGTCGCCGTCTAGGGCGATTTCGGCGCGCTAAGGGTCGCTGAGCGGGCGTATGCGCGCCGAAATCCCATCGAGCATTGACTTGATCTGCTCGGCGCGGTGGTCGGCGTCCTCCATCACGTCGTCGTCGGCTGGACAAAGGGTGATGCCATGCGCCTGCGCGGTCGCCTCAAAACACTGACGGACGGCGGGATCGGCCAGCACTACCGCGCCGAGCATGCCCGGTGTCAGTTCGCGAGTGCGCATCATGCCGTGATAGCGCACCTCGGCGGGGATCCGGATCTCCATCGCCCCACCCTCGAGCTGTTGCTTGGCCGCCGCGAGCAGCAGCGTCAGCGCCGCCCGCGAGATCGCCTCGATCACCTTCCCGCGGAACGGAAACCACGGCAGCGGCAGCTTGTCCGCCTGCTTGTCGACGCCGCCGGTGAACAGATACTCGATGAGGCTGCGCGTGCGGATCTCCGTGATGTCCGACCACCTGACATCGTCGCCGTCGAACTCGACGCCCTCCTCGCTGATCGCCACCCCGCCGAAGTGGTTCAGCTTGCGGGCCAGGCCGCGCAGCTTGTCGGGCGTCAGCGGGTGGTCGGCCACCATATCGCCGATGCCCAGTGCCCATCGTCCGGCGACTGGCCCCGGGGCAGGCCGCCTGCTTTCCAGCAGCGACTGCAACCAGGAGGCGTCGTCGTCGGTCATCTACGCCGAATTCGCCACCGCGGGAAGTTCATCGGCCAGCAGCGCCAGCATGGGGGAGCAGCCGTTGTCGATCTTCACCGCCGCCAGATCGTCGCCGCGCGTGCGGCCGCGGTTGATGATCGCGATCGGGATGCCAAGCGCGGCGGCGTGACGGACGAACCGGTATCCCGAATACACCGTCAGCGACGACCCACCGACCAGTAGCGCGCCGGCCCTGTCGACAAGCGAATACGCTTCGTCCACACGCTCTTTCGGTACGCTCTCCCCGAAATACACGATGTCGGGCTTGAGCATCCCACCGCATGCCGGGCAGTCGACGATCACGAACGACGTGGTGTCGCCGACGATGGCGTCCGCGTCAGGGGCGACCGCGATGCCGCCGACCGCCTCCGCCCGCTCGACAAAGCCGGGGTTCGCGGCATCCAAGAGTTCGCCAAGGGCGGCACGCGACATGCAGCGCCCGCAGTCAAGGCAGACCACCTGGGCGTAGGTGCCGTGCAGGTTGATCACCGCGCGGCTACCCGCCTTGGTGTGCAACAGGTCCACGTTCTGGGTGATGACGCCGGACACCACACCGGCATGTTCCAGCTCAGCCAGCGCGCGGTGCCCGGCGTTGGGCATCGTCTCGTCCATGTGCCGCCAGCCGACGTGGTTTCGCGCCCAGTACCGCTGTCGAAACGCAGGGTCGGACGTGAATTGGCGGATGGTCATCGGGTTACTGGGCGGCGAGTCCGGGCCGCGATAGTCGGGGATGCCCGAATCCGTGGACATCCCCGCGCCCGTGAGCACCGCAACACGCCGCCCGTACAGCAGGGCGACGAGTTCCGGTGCTTCCACGACTCCCAGGTTAGGCGATCCGGTTCAGCCGACGGGCTGGTGCTGCTCTTCGCTCTCCGAGTGGTCAGCCTCCTCGCGCTCGGGCTGCCCGTCGTCGTGCTCCTCGTCCTCGTCCCCGTCGAAGTCGTCGTCCTCGTCGAAGTCGTCGTCCTCGTCGACGAGGATGGTCTCGATGACCTCGACGCGCTTCTCGCTCGGCTGGTCCTCGGAGAGCGGCACCGACACGGTGAGGATGCCCCTGTCGTAGGTGGCGTGGATCTCGTCCTCGTCGGCACCCGCAGGCAGTGCGACGGACCGCACGAACGACCCGTACGAGAACTCCGAGTGGCCGTTGGACTCGCCGGTCTGGGTGCGCTCCGCCTTGATCGTCAGCTGGCCGTCACGGACGGTGACCTCGATGTCGTCGGTGGGGTCGACGCCGGGAAGCTCTGCGCGAACCTCGTACACACCTTCCTTCATCTCATCCTCCAGCTTCAGCAGGCGGCTGTCGAAGAGGGGACGCAGACTGGCGAACGTCGGAAACCCGTTGAAGAGTTCGGACAACTCGGGCAGCAAGGGACGCGACTGACGTTGGACGGCAGGCTTATTCACAATTCCTCCAGGGATTTTCGCGCTGTGGGCGGATTTGAATCACGATGCGGGACGCAGGGAAAATCGCCGAATCGTGTGTGGTGCGTGCGGGCGAACGACAGGCCAACACGAGGCCAATGTGCGGGTCCGGCTAAGCGCTTTCGCACGCGCGGTGACCTGCCCGTATGTACCCCGTCACCGGATCTTGACTTTTGACGGGCGACAATAGAGGGTGATGGACTTCTATAGCGCTTACCGGCACGGGTTCGTGCGGGTGGCCGCTTGCACCCATCACACGACGATCGCCGACCCGGCGGCGAACGCGGAGTCGGTGCTGGGGCTGGCCCGCGCCTGCCACGACGACGCCGTCGCCCTGGCCGTCTTCCCGGAGTTGACGCTGTCCGGCTATTCGATCGAGGACATCCTGCTGCAGGACGCACTGCTCGACGCCGTCGAGGAGGCCCTGGTCGAGGTTGTCGCGGCATCCGTCGTGCTGCTGCCCGTGCTGGTCGTCGGGGCACCGCTCCGTCACGGTCATCGCATTTACAACACCGCTGTCGTGATTCACCGCGGCAGGGTGCTGGGCGTCGTTCCGAAGTCCTACCTACCGACGTACCGGGAGTTCTACGAGCGCCGGCAGGTCGCCGCGGGCGACGACCAGCGAGGTGTGATCCGGCTCGGCGGCGCCGCGGTTCCGTTCGGGCCCGACCTGCTGTTCGCCGCCGCAGACTTGCCGGGATTCGTGCTGCACGTCGAAATCTGCGAGGACATGTTTGTGCCCGTGCCGCCGAGTGCGGAGGCGGCACTCGCAGGCGCGACGGTGTTGGCCAACTTGTCCGGCAGCCCGATCACAATCGGGCGCGCGGAAGACCGCGCTCTGCTGGCTCGCTCCGCGTCGTCTCGGTGCCTGGCCGCCTACATCTACGCAGCGGCGGGAGAGGGCGAATCCACCACCGACCTCGCCTGGGACGGCCAGACGATGATCTGGGAAAACGGCCTGCTGCTCGCGCAATCCGAGCGTTTTCCCAGGGGGGAGCGGCGCTCGATCGCCGACGTGGACCTGGAACTGCTCCGCTCGGAACGGCTGCGGATGGGCACTTTCGACGACAACCGCCGCCACCACGGCGTGACGGCGGAAACGTTTCGGCGGGTGGAGTATCAACTCGATCCGCCGGTGGGCGATATCGGACTACGTCGCGAGGTCGAGCGGTTCCCGTTCGTCCCGTCGGATCCCCAACGGCTGGAACAGGATTGCTACGAAGCGTACAACATCCAGGTCGCCGGACTTGAACAGCGGTTGCGCGCGCTCAACTATCCGAAGCTCGTGATCGGCGTCTCCGGTGGCCTCGATTCGACGCATGCGCTGATAGTCGCCGCCCGCGCGATGGACCGAGAAGGCAGGCCGCGCAGCGACATTCTCGCGTTCACGTTGCCGGGGTTCGCCACGGGCGAGCGTACGAAGGGCAACGCGATCCGGCTCGCCGCTGCGCTGGGCGTCACATTCGAAGAACTCGACATCAAGTCGACCGCTGAGCTGATGCTCAAAGAGATGGGCCACCCGTTCTCGCGCGGCGAGAAGGTCTACGACGTCACGTTCGAGAACGTTCAGGCCGGGTTGCGGACCGACTACCTGTTCCGCCTGGCCAACCAGCGCGGCGGCATCGTGCTCGGCACCGGCGACCTGTCCGAACTGGCGCTGGGTTGGTCCACATACGGTGTGGGCGACCAGATGTCGCACTACAATGTCAACGGCGGCGTGCCGAAGACACTGATCCAGCACCTGATCCGCTGGGTGATCTCGTCACACCAATTCGACGATACGGTCAACGACGTCCTGCAGTCCGTGCTCGACACCGAGATCACCCCAGAGCTGATCCCGACCGGCGAGGACGAGGAGATCCAGAGCAGCGAGGCCAAGGTGGGGCCGTATGTGCTGCAGGACTTTTCGTTGTTCCAGGTGCTGCGCTACGGATTCCGTCCATCCAAGGTCGCGTTCCTGGCGTGGCATGCGTGGAGCGACGCCGACCGCGGAGACTGGCCGGCCGGGTTCCCGGAGGACAAGCGACCGGCGTACTCGCTGAAGGAGATTCGGCACTGGCTGCAGGTGTTCGCGCAGCGGTTCTACGCGTTCGCCCAATTCAAGCGCTCGGCGATGCCGAACGGCCCGAAGGTGTCGCACGGCGGATCGCTGTCTCCGCGCGGTGACTGGCGGGCGCCGTCGGACATGTCGGCCCGCACCTGGCTGGACGAGATCGAACGCGAAATCCCCGAGGATTAACGCGTCTACCGCGTCCTCGAGTAACCTACCCAGCCGAACGCCGCCCCGCCCAGCACCCCGACCGTCGACCACCACCAATGATCGGTCACCGTTCCCACGGCGACGCCGATGATCAGGCCGATCATCAACGGTAGCCAGAGCCAGCCTGCTTCCTGCTTGCTGTTCGTCTGCTTGCGTCCCATCTACGCCACGCTAGCGTGCACCGGCTTGACACCAGGTCAGCGCTCATAGGTGCCCGTCAGCACACCGCGCGCCTGCACGTGGCCTGCGATCGCGGACAGCAAGGCCGCGTGGTCGGCGACGCTGTCGGGGACCGGTTGGTCGAGTGCGAAGATCAGGAATCGATAGTGATGCGGGCCATGACCGGGGATCGGCCGCGGGCCGAGATATGTGTCACCGAACGCCTTTATCAACCGCACACCGGTGGTGCCGGGCTTGAGTTCACCTTCAGCGAGTCCGCCGAGATGCGGCTCGATCACCGCGATGGTGTGCATCAGTGGCTTCGGCATCGGCACGTCGAGATCGTCCATGATCAACACCAGCTGCTTGGCCTCCGCCGGCACACCGGTCCATTGCAACGCAGGAGACACGTTGTCGCCGGCACCTTTTCCTGCGTGCTTCTGCGGGATCGCACCGCCGTCGGTGAATGCGGTGCTGGTGACGTCAATCGTGCGTGCAGCGGCGTATTTCCGGCCGGCCAGCGGACTGCGGGCTTCGCCCGCCCGGAACCGGCCGAGCAGCTTTCCTAGCAACGGCATGCCCGCACAGTTCAACGGGCTCATCACGCCCCGCTTCCCGCGCTGCGCATCGCGACCGTGCTGGATCGCAACACGTCGCCCAGCGCGGCAGGCACGTAGCCCTGTGCGGCCAACCGTGGCAACACACCGCCGCTGGCGAGGATGTCGAGAATCAGGTCGGGCAGCTTCGCGACGGTGCCGCAGGCGCCGGTCGTGACGTTGCGCCAACTGCCGTCGCTGAGGTCGAACGTCCCGATATCACCGTCGCTGAAGACGGTCCTCGCGTGCGGCAGTGTCATCGCGGGCAGTCCCGCGTTGACCGCGTTGCGGAAGAACAGCGAGTTGAACTCCTCTGCCACCAGACCGGCCACACCGAGCTCAGCGAACAGCGCCGCCACGGGGCGCGACGAGCCGACGCCGAAATTCTTGCCGGCCACCACGATGTCGCCCGCCGCCACCTCGTCGGTCCATCCCGGCCTGACCTCGGAGAAGATGTGCTTCGCAGCCTCGGCGGGCTCCATCTTCATCGCGAACCCGGGGTACATCGCATCGGTGTTCAGATCGTCACCGAACACCCAGACCTTGCCGCTGAGCTTCATGCCGTCACGCTCCTCGGGTCCGTGATGTAGCCGGTGATCGCGGACGCTGCAACGGTGGCAGGCGATGCCATGAAGATCTCCGCTTCGGCGCTGCCCATGCGTCCGGTGAAGTTTCGGGTGCTCGACGTGATGCACACCTCGCCGGGACCCACGACGCCCATGTGGTAGCCGAAGCAGGCGCCGCACGTCGAATTGGTGACGACGCCGCCCGCATCCGCGATGTCCTGCAGGTAGCCGCGGCGCATCGCTTCGCGGTAAACCGCCTGCGAGGCCGGCGTGACAAGCAGCCGCACACCCGGGGCAATCGCGTTGCCGCGCAACACGTCCGCGGCGATCTCCAGATCCTCGAGCTGCCCGTTGGCGCACGAGCCGATGAACGCCTGGTCGATCTTCTGCCGGTGAAGCTCTGACACCGGCAACCCGTTGCGGCTGACCGTACCCGGCCGTGCGACATACGGCTGCAGTGAGCCGAGGTCGATGCGCCGCACATCTCGATAGACGGCATCGGAATCAGAATGGGCGGCAACGTAGTCGGTGATCCCGAGTCCGTCGAAGAACTCGGTCAGCACCTCGTCGGCTTCGAACGTGCTGAAGTCCGCGGACACCTCGGCACCCTGGGTGGCGATCGTGCGACGGTCGTGCATCGGGATGCCCGCCAGGCCCGACCCGCCGAACTCGAGGTTGAGGTTGGCTGCGTCGCCGTATTCGTTCGCGATGTGCAGGAAGATGTCCTTACCGGAGACGACGTCCGGTTTGACACCCCCGAACTCGTATCGGATGGTCGGCGCGATCTGGTACCAGGTCGCGCCGGTGCACATTATCGAGTACACCTCCGCGGGGCCGAGACCGCGGGCCGCGGCGTTGTAGGCGCCACCTGCACAGGTGTGGGAATCGGTGCAGGCCAGCACTTCTCCCGGGCGAGCCAGCCCGTTCTCGGCGATGACCTGATGGCAGATGCCGTGGCGGCCGACGTCGAAGAAGCGTTTGATGCCGAAGTCTGCGGCAAACTTGCGGGCGTGCGATCCGCCTGCCGCGTCCTTGATGGTCGGCGCCGGGACGGCGTGGTCCATCACGATGGCCAGCTTGTCAGGGTCATGGATGCGCAGCGGCCGGATCCACATGGTGGCGAACTGCAGATCGATGAGCACAGTCATGTCGACGTCGACGACGACGACATCGCCGACCGACAGCGAGTCCCGCCCGGCCTTGCGAGCCAGGATCTTTTCGATGATCGTCATGCCCATGAGGCGGCCTCCTTTGCGGCGAGCTTTTCGTCGAGGTCGCGCCATTCGGCCATGCCGACGAGGTTGAAGAAGTCGGCCGGAGTGGTCGGCGCATAGTCGGCGGGGCTTGCGCCGTTGAGTTCGCACAGCCCTTCCAGCATCGCGAAGGTAGCGCGCGCCAGCGGATTCGACGGGTGGATCGCGATCGCGTAGCCGAGTTCAGCCAGCCGCGCCGACGACTCCAGCGGTGTCATGCCGCCCAGCACCAAGTTGATCAGCAGCGGGGCCTCGACCTCGCGGGCGATCCGCTCGATCTCGTCGACACCCTGCGGCGCCTCGACGAAGATGACGTCGGCGCCCGCCTGCGCGTACTGGTTGGCCCGCTCGATGGCGGCGTCGAGCCCCAGCGGCGCTCGGGCGTCCGTGCGCGCCACCACCAGCATGTCGTCGTCCGACCTGGCATCCAGCGCGGCTGTCAGGGTCTGTACGAACGTCGCCGCGTCGACGACCTGCTTGTCGGGCAGATGGCCGCACCGTTTCGGAAACACCTGATCCTCCAACTGGATCGCGGCGACGCCTGCATCCTCGTACTGCCGCACGGTGCGAACGACGTTGAGTCCGGCGCCGTAACCGGTGTCGGCGTCGGCGATCAACGGCACATCGCCGAGCGCGGTGACGATCATCCTCGCGCGCTCTGTCATCTCGGTCTGGGTGACGAGGCCGATGTCGGGCAGCGCGAAGCCCGACGCCGCCACTCCGGCCCCGGTGAGGTAGGCGGCGACGTGGCCGGTGCGCCGGGCCAGCTGAGCGGATATCCCGTCGAAAACGCCTGGCGCGATGATGAGTTCGTGTCTGTTCAGCAGCTCACGCAGAGCCTGCCGCGCGGGTGTGGTTGACATAGCGGCTTCCCTTTCAATCCAGCGCGCCTGCGACCGGCCCGGCGAGCAGGGCGATGAGTTCGTTGACGTCGGCGAGGTCGTCGATGCCAGTGACGGCGTGTTCGATGGCGGTTGCACGGTCGCGTGTCGTGACCCGGTCGGCCAGCGCGTGGAACTTGGCGACGAGTTCGTCGTTGGTGATCGGATCGGTGGGTGCGCCGTGCGGTTGGTCGACATGTAGCCGATGCACCTCGCCGTCATCCATGGTGACGGCGAGGTCGGTGCCGTAGCGCTCGGTGATGGGCGCCCGGTCGCGGCTCTCGTCGAGGTGGACGTCGGTGCGTTCGATCAGCCGCCAGATGTCTTCGGCGTCAAGGCGTGTGGACGTGAACTGTTCTGGCAGCACGTTGCCGTCCAGAAGTGCTGCGGCCGTGGCGTATCCGAGGTGCATCTGCGCCCCGATCGGAGTCAACGGGCGCTCTGCAGCCCACCACCCGTGCTTGTAGATCGTGGTGCCGACGGTGATGTCGATGTGCGCGATGCGTTTCGGGTCGACCGATGAGCGTAACCGGCGGGCGGCGTCGATCGCGCCGTGCAGGCCACCCATCGCGGCGTAGGACTTGACCATGATGGTCGACGTTTCCCACCGGTCGCCAAGCTGACCCGTGAGCGCATCGGCGTCGGGGTGGTGCCCTTCGCCGAAAACACTGAGGAACCCGCCGTATTCGCGTTCGAACACCCGCTTGATTCCGGTGTAGCCGTGCGCGGCCAGCCCTGCTGCGTAGAGCCCGTTGCGGGCCGCAAGCCCGTGGTGCATGCGCTTGCTCATCGCCTCGTACTGGGCGGCCATCAGGCCGGACGACTGGGTGCCCGCCAGGCCGAGTGCGTCCTCCAGCTGAGCGGGGGACAGGCCACGCAGCTTGCCGGATGCCATCGCCGCCGAGTGGGTGCCGAAGACCGATCCGGAATGCCAACCGCGGTCGAGCATTTCGGCGCCATGCAGCGTGTAGCCGACGCGTGGCCCGACCTCGAACCCTACGATCGCGGCCAGCAGCAGATCGGCCCCGCGGGTTTGCGGCGCCGACGACGCAGTGGACAGCAGCGCGGGGATCAGCAGCGAGCAGCTGTGTAGCGGCGCGATCGGATGGAAGTCGTCGAGCTCGAAACCCTGAATGAACGTGCCGTTGAGCACCGCCGCGGCCGGCGCGCTTGCGGTGCGACCCGTGCCGATCACCACGGTGTCGCCGCGGCCATCGATGTCCAACACGGCCTCGGTGGCCGTCCGCGACCACGGCAGCTGTGCGCCGATGAGTGCGCATCCGATCCCGTCGAGCAGCAGGTGTTTGGCGCGCTCCACCACCTCCGCGGGTACGTCGGACAGGGACACCTCGGCGACCCAGGTGGCCAGCCTTCCGGTCGGCCCGAGCGGCGCAGTGGCAGCTTGTTGCGTGGCAGCAGTCACGTCAGCTCCTCAGATGTATGCTTGTTATACGTATATAACAACTGCACTTCAAGCGCAAGAATCGAGGTGTATCGGCCCTATGCTGGGAGCTCTGATGAGCGTCCACGACTTTCGGTCCTCCGCCGAGGTGACGGCTGGTGCCGGGGTGCCGCTGCACCGACAGCTGTACCTGGTGCTGCACGACGAGATCGCCAGGGGTGCGCTCGCGCCCGGCGACCTCCTGCCGACCGAACAGACGCTGTGCGACCAGTTCGGTGTCTCGCGCATCACCGTGCGTCGAGCCCTGACCGATCTCGCCGACGCCGGCCTGATCGAACGCAGGCAGGGCGTCGGGTCCTTCGTCCGCGACCAACCGTCGACGCACCGGGGTGTGGGTGGCGGCTCGTACATGGACGAACTTCGCCAAACCGAGTTCGAGACCGAGGTCGACGTCATCGAGCTCGACGTCCGGAAAGCGCCCAAGGTGGTCGCCGACGAACTGGGGCGCGAACGTGCGCTGCATGTGTTGCGGCTGCGACGCGAACGCCGCACCTCAGAACCGCTGATGATCACCGAGGCCTGGCTGCCGGAGGAGTTGTCAGACTCTGTGACTCGGGATGCTCTTTCACGGGCGCCGCTCTACCGGCTGCTGGCCGACGCCGATGTCGAGCTGGACCGCGTGCAGCACGAGATCACCGCAGAGATCGCTGGGCCGCGTAGTGCGCAGCTGCTCAACACCGCGATCGGGTCGGCTGTGGTGCGGGTGAACCGGCTCGCTTTTGCGAACGGCGAGCCGCATCACTATCTATCGATCCTGTTGTCGCCGAACCGAAGTCGGGTGTTGCTGACCCAATCGGCAGCCGAACTCGAAGCGGGCGAGGGTATGTCGATCGCCCACGACGTGCACCTGACTGGCGAGTGACGCGCGGCCGCTGCCAGAAATCGGCGATGCCTGACTGAACTGAGATGAATCTACGGACCCGACAATTTTCCGGCGAATTTCGGCCCCGCGCGCGTAGCCTCTAGCGGGTCTCTGGTTGTCGGGGTCGGAGGTCGTGATGGGCGCTGCGCGGTATGTCGGCAGGGTGGGCGGGTTGGCAGTGGCGCTGGGCGTGGGTCTGGTGGTGTTCACAGGCCACGGCGTGGCGTCGGCCGATGCCGACACCTCCACCCCGGCGTCGACGTCGCAGAACGCAGGCCCTGCGGCGCCTGCGAGACCCAAACACCCCAAGATTCATCTGCAGTCGCCGCGTCAGTCGACCGCGGCCTCGACTGCGAATGTCACCGCCAATCTGACTAAGCCGACCACCGCCCGTGCGACCAACGGGGTCGTCAAGAAAGCCAACGGCAGTCTCGCTGTGTCGGCGAACACAATTGCACCGGAACGGATTTCGAAGGAAGTCACGCGAGCCACGGAAGAGGTGGCGAAGTCAGCGACCGCGCCGAAATCCCCACCCGCTGACTCTCCCGCGGCGTGGGTGGCGCTCGCGGCCACGCGCCGCGAACTGGGTTCGGATCGAATCACGTACGCGCCGATCGTAGACGTCCGCAAGGGCGTCATCACCGGCACAAACCACGACACCGAATCGTCCAGCGACCTGCCACTCACCTACACCGTCGTCGACGCCCCGGACGGCGGCGGCAAGGTCGACATCGACAAGACGTCAGGGAGTTACACGTACCTGCCCTACTCCAGTGGTCAGAATCCGGACGGCTCCCAAAAGTTCACTACCTCAGAGGAATTCAAGGTTCTAGTCGCCGAGACGACTCCATTCGATCAAGCCCTCGAAGACCTGCCGGTCGTCGGGGCTCTGGCGCGGCCGGTGCTCGTCCGTATCCACCAGGTGCCGATCGTGGGCGTCGCTCTCTCACCCCTGATCGGCGACGCCACGGTGATTCCGGTGATCGTCGACGACGCCCAGTTGGCGGCCCAGCACATCGATCCCATAGCGTTCACCACGACGGTGGTCTCGTTCGATGGCACGCCGATCAGCGTCAACTACTTCCCGGCCCTCGGTCTGAAGAAGGGGCTGGTAGCGCCCACCATCCTCAACGGCCCCAGCCTGGCGACGGCGGGGTACACCGACCCCAACCAGGAGACAACGGTTTTCGGCCTCGTTCCGGGTCTGAAGCCGTTACGCGCCGACGGATACAACGTGGTCACCTGGGATCCGCGGGGCGAATTCGCCTCGGGCGGTGTGCTGCAACTGGACTCCCCGGATTTCGAAGCCAAGGATGTCTCCTCGATCATCACCTGGGTCGCAGGCCAACCCGAGACGAAGTTCGATCCGGAAACAAAGGTGGACAGCACCAAGCCATCCACCCCCGACGGCGCCGTGAACAATCCGCTGATCGGCATGGTCGGCGGCTCCTACGGCGGCGGCATCCAACTGACGTCGGCAGGCATCGACAAGCGCATCGATGCGATCGCCCCAGGTATTGCGTGGAATTCGTTGGAGACCGCGCTCTATCCGAATCACGGTTTCAAGACCTCGTTCGCGTCGCTGTTGCTGCTCTCGCTGGCGGTGTCGGGCTCGCGGATCAACCACGAGATCTACTCGGGCATCCTCACCGGCGCACTGTTGGGCTTCCTCACGCCCGGGCAACTCGACTTCCTGAACGAGGCCAGCCCGTTCAACGTCGTCGACAACATCACCGTCCCGACCCTGTTGCTCCAGGGCACGGTCGATGATCTGTTCCCGTTGCAGCAGGCGGTCGACAACGCCGAGGAGATCCAGGCGGCGAACGCCGGTGTGCCGGTCAAGATGATCTGGTACTGCGGTGGGCACGGTCAGTGTCTCGACCCGGTCAACCAGGACGAGCAGACCAAATTCCTGACCAAGCAGACGCTGGACTGGATGGACAAGTATGTGAAGTACAAAGGGCATACCCCGCCGTCGCCGATCGACATTCCAACCTTCCAATGGGTCGACCAGCACGGCGACCTGTACTCATCTCAGTACCTCCCGACGGCGCACAGCGACTTCTTCTCGAACGACCCGATTGTCGCGTCAGGCGATGGTGGCCTGTTGCCGATCGTTCCCGTGCTCGGCGGATCGGGGCCGCAGACGAAGGCCACCTTCCCGGTCTCGCTTGCGCTTGGTTCGAAGGCACTCAACGCGATCGACGTCTCGGTGCCCAATCCCAATGCGGCCGACTCCGACGCCAAGACGTACATCGTGGGTGCTCCGACGCTCACGATGACGTACTCGGGCCTCGGCACCAGTCGCGACGTGTACGCACAGCTCGTCGACACCAGCACCGGCAGGGTCGTCGGCAACATCCTGACGCCGATCCCGGTGAAGCTCGACGGCAAGACACGAGAGGTATCCGTCGATCTGGAAGACATCGCGTACACGATGGATCCCGGGGACTCGCTGACACTCCAGATCGTCGGTTCAGCTACACCTTTCGAGAATTTCACATCGTACGGCGTGATCAACGTGTCAAGCGTCGACTTGACCGTGCCGACAGCCGATCCGGAGGCGGTCACATTCGAGAAGTCGCTGCGGTCCAAGAAACCGCCGGTCAGCGCAGGTGGACTGCTCGGGATCTAGTGGACCAGGCCGACACCGGGCACGAACCTGCCAACGTGCGCCAGGTAGTCGCGATACGAGTCGCCGTGTGTGGCGGTCAAATACGGCTCTTCGACGATGCGCACCTGAAGCTCGATCGTCGCCACCAGAAGTAGGAAGCCGGCGATCGCCACCAGATTCGGTGTCACCAGGGCGATCCCGAAGCCGAACGCGATCATCGCGGTGAAGATCGGGTTGCGCACCCAGCCGAACACGCCGGTGCGGACCAGCGTCGTGGTCTCGCCGGGATAGACGCCGATGCGCCACGAGTCACCCATGTCGAGTTGCGCGTACACCGTCGCAAAGATCCCGATCAACGCGATGACGATGCCCGTGATCTGAGTCCACGGTGCGTCCAGGACGCTCACCGGGGACACCACACCGAGCAGCTGCAGCACGGGTGCCAACACCGCGACCGCCAGTGCGGCGACGAAGCCTACCCCGGCGAACCATTCCACCGAGCCCGGCCGCCCGCTGACGCCGCGGAACCCCGTCGATCCGGTGCGGCGCCGCTGTTCCCAACTGCGCCAACCGAATCCGAGCGCGGCAAAGACGGCGAACAGGACGAGCGCGACGATGGGCATGATGCCTCCCTACGGGAATTTCACGAGCAGCACGGATCCCCACGCCACGCGTTCAGACCTTCTCGCACCGCAATCGCGGCGATGCCGAGCGCGGCGACGGGGTCGGCCCACGACCATCGCCACAGGCTGTTGAGCGCCAGGCCCGCAAGCAGGATCGCGGAGAGGTAGGTGCACAACAGGGTCTGCTTGGAATCGGCGACGGCGGAGAGCGAACCCAGCTCGCGCCCGGCGCGGCGCTGCGCCAGCGACAACACCGGCATGATGACGAGGCTGGCCGCCGCCAGCACGATTCCGATCAGCGACGGCTGAGCCTCGCGCACGCCGAGTAGCGACAGCAGGGCATCGACAGCGACATATGCCGCAAGCGCGAAGAAGGACATCGCGATGAATCGCAGCGCGGGCTTCTCACGCGTCGCGGGGTCTTTGGCGGAGAACTGCCACGCGACCGCTGCCGCCGACGAGATCTCGACCACCGAGTCGAGCCCGAAGCCGATCAACGCCGACGACGAGACGCGCGTGCCCTCCGCCAACGCGACCACTGCCTCGATCACGTTGTAGGTGATCGTCGCGGCGACCAGTAGCCGGATCCGGTGTTGCAGTGTCGTCCGACGCGGACCGGGCGGGGCGGACATCAACAGCAGGCGTCGGTCTCGGCGGCCGGGCAGCAGGCCGGGTCGACCGCGAGCACGAGGCCAACCAGGTCGTCCAGCGCATGCGCGATTCGCTGATCGGCGAGCTCGTAGCGGCTGCGGCGGCCTTCGGGCTGCGCCACCACCAGGCCGCAGCCTCGTAGGCACGCCAGGTGGTTGGACAGGATCTGCCGCGACACTCCAATCTTGTCGGCCAGGTCGGACGGATACCCCGGCCCGTCGCGCAGCAGCAAGAGGATGTCGGCGCGGGTGGCGTCCGACAGGGCGCATCCGAAGCGCGCCAGGGCTTCGCTGTTCGTCACCGTCTGCATGGGGGAGACGGTACAGCACATTCTGTATTCAGGCTGTGCTGAACTATCCAGTCGTGTGATTTCGGCGCGCCTGCGCCCGCTCAGCGTCCGTATCCGCGCCGAAATCGCTCAAAGTCGACCCCCGGTGCGAAGGTCGGGATGCACCCACTCAGGGGATCGGCGCTCCTTGAACGCGCGGAAGCCTTCCATCGCTTCGGGTGAGGAGTAGCTGGCCTGCATGCCGATGCGGTCGAACAGCCCCATGTAGTTGTCCAGGCTGGACTTCACCATGCTGCGCGCCGCGGGTGCCGTCCTGCAGCACTGGCCGAGCACCTCGCGGGCCTCGTCGAGCAGATCATCGTGCGGAACCACCCGGGCCACCATGCCCCACTCCTGCGCTTCGGCAGCGGTCAAGGTTCGCCCGGTGAACATCAGGTCGCGCGTGCGCACCGGTCCGATCAGCCGGGCCAGCATCTGGCTGTAGTAGGTGTCGGCGATGCCGCGCAGCAATTCCGGTACGCGGAACGTCGCGCGGTCGCTGACCACGGTCATGTCGCTGCACAGCGCGATCTGCAGCCCCCCGCCCTGGCACAACCCGTTGACCGCCGACACCACCGGCTTGACCGACTGCCGCAGCGTCTCGAACGGCGTGACGTCCATGCCGAGCGCGGACCCGAACGTCAGCCAGTTGTCCGAGCCGTCGCCGCCGCCCATGTCGCCGCCGGGTGCGAACACGTCACCGCTGCCGGTGATGAGCAATCCTGCGAGGTCGGGCTCTGCGTCGACGTGCCGGACGGCGTATCGGATGCCGAAGTACATCGCGGGCGTCATCGCATTGCGGGCCTCCGGACGGTCCAGCGTGCACACGCCGAACGGCCCCTCACGGGTGAAGCGCAGATATGGCGTGCCCAGCCAGTCGCCTTCGGGTGGACGTGGCGTGGTTGTCGTCATCTCTGCCTTTCACCGGCCCTTCGGTTGATCACCGCGTCGTCGATCGCCTCAGCGTATGGCGCACAATCGCCCGCACCGGGGACCAGTGTCGACAACGCGCCCGCCGCGCATGCACGGCGGAGCGCGTCTTCGTGCCCGGCCAGCCATCCTGCGGCGAGCACTCCGGCGAACACATCGCCTGCGCCCGTGGTGTCGACGGCCTCGACGGGCGGGGCCGGCACGTCGAATCGTTCGTCATCGCCGAGGTAGCTTGCGCCGCGCGCACCGCGGGTGATCACCAGATGCGGTACGGGCCAATGCCATTCGCGCGCCTCGGCCTCGTTGACCACCACCACGTCGGCCAGCTCGGACAGCGCCAGCAACTGGTGCGGTGCGGCTCCCGCCGGAGACGCATTGAGCATCACCACTGCGCCTGCCGCCCGCGCGACCCCCGCGGCGGCGATGGCCGTTGCGATCGGGATCTCGAGTTGCAGCAGCACGACGTCACTGTCGGCGATCACAGCGCGGACGTCGGCGGAGGTCACGGTCAGGTGTGCGTTGGCACCTGGCGCCACGACGATCGTGTTCTCGGCTGCCGAGTCGACGATGATCACCGCCGAGCCACTGGAGCCGGGCAGGCTGACCACGCCGTCGAGGCCGACCTCGTTGTCTCGGAGGTGCGCGCGCAACTGATCGGCCGCCGAGTCGGAGCCGAGTGCCGCGACAAGCTGCACCGAGGCGCCGGCGCGCGCGGCCGCCACCGCCTGATTGCCGCCCTTGCCGCCGGGCGACGACGACAGCGATGACGCGAGAATGGTCTGTCCGGGCCGCGGCAGGGCATTCACGGTGAAAGTGAGGTCGGCGTTGACACTGCCCACCACGCAGACCCGCGCCACCATAACCGTCAACGCTAGCCCAGCAGACACGTTGAGGACGCCCTGATTCGAGCGCAGGTTCTGCGACAGCCGCAGCGCCGCGAACTGACAGCTGTCGAGCGTGCCAACCAGGTCCGATACGCTGGGCCAATGAGTGTGCAAGCACCAGCCGTCTCCGACTTGCGCGAGCAGGTGCACGACGCCGCGCGGCGGGCCCGCGTCGCCGCGCGCGAGTTGGCCACGTTGAGCACCGACACGAAGAACTCGGCGCTGCACGCCGCGGCCGATAACGTGCTCCGCGACGAGGGGGCGATCCTGGCGGCCAACGCCGAGGATCTGGCGATCGCCAAGGCGGCGGGCACGCCGGAGGCGATGCTCGACCGGCTCGCGCTGAACCCGAACCGCATCGACGGCATCGCCTCGGGGCTGCGTCAGGTCGCGGGTCTGCCTGACCCGATCGGTGAGGTGCTGCGTGGCCGCACGCTGCCCAACGGCCTTCAGCTGCGCCAGCAGCGGGTGCCGCTCGGTGTCGTCGGCATCGTCTACGAGGGCAGGCCGAACGTCACGGTCGACGCCTTCGGGTTGACGCTGAAGTCGGGCAACGCGGTGCTGCTTCGCGGCAGCTCTTCGGCGGCCCGGTCCAATGCCGCTCTGGTGAAGGCACTTCGGGAGGCGCTGGCGATCGAGAATCGCAATGTCGACGCCGTGCAGCTGCTGCCGAGCGACGACCGCGCCAGCGTCACGCATCTGATCCAGGCCCGCGGCCTCGTCGATGTCGTGATTCCGCGCGGGGGAGCGGGGTTGATCGACGCGGTGGTACGCGACGCGATGGTGCCCACCATCGAGACCGGCGTCGGCAATTGTCATGTGTACGTTCACGAATCGGCCGACCTCGACGTGGCCGAACACATCCTGCTGAACGCCAAGACCCGCAGACCCAGCGTCTGCAACGCCGCCGAGTCGCTGCTGATCGACCGGTCCATCGCCGAGCAGGCGGTGCCGCGGCTGACCAAGGCGCTGCAGGACGCCGGTGTCACGGTTCATGCCGATCCATCGGAGGAAGAACTGCGCGCCGAATTCCTGTCAATGGACATCGCGCTGGCGGTGGTCGACGGTCTCGACGCGGCGATCGCCCACATCAACGAGTACGGCACCGGCCATACCGAGGCCATCGTCACAACGAATCTCGCTGCCGCCCAACGGTTCAGCGAGCGGGTCGACGCGGCAGCGGTGATGGTCAACGCTTCGACGGCGTTCACTGACGGCGAGCAGTTCGGATTCGGTGCCGAGATCGGCATCTCGACCCAGAAGCTGCACGCCCGAGGACCGATGGGCCTGCCTGAATTGACATCGACCAAGTGGATTGTGTGGGGAGACGGCCACACCCGCCCGGCCTAACAGGAGATACGAGTGAGCGTCCCCGCACGCCCGGCGCCGCTGTTCGCCGACATCGACGATGTCGCGCGACGGTTGGCGGAAACCGGCTACCTGCCCGATACCGCAACGGCCACAGCGGTATTCCTCGCCGACCGGCTTGGCAAGCCGCTTCTGGTGGAAGGACCCGCAGGCGTCGGCAAGACCGAGCTGGCGCGTGCGGTCGCTCAGGCCACCGGCTCGGGCCTGGTGCGGCTGCAGTGCTACGAGGGCGTCGACGAGGCGCGCGCCCTCTATGAGTGGAACCACGCCAAGCAGATCCTGCGCATCCAGGCAGGGCACGGCGACTGGGAGCAGACGAAGACCGACGTGTTCAGTGAGGAGTTCCTGCTGACACGGCCGCTTCTGACCGCGATCCGGCGCACCGAGCCCACCGTGCTGCTGATCGACGAGACGGACAAGGCCGACATCGAGATCGAGGGTCTGCTGCTGGAGGTGCTGTCCGACTTCGCGGTGACGGTTCCGGAACTCGGCACCATCACCGCCGAGCGCGCGCCGTTCGTGCTGCTGACGTCCAACGCCACCCGGGAGTTGTCCGAGGCACTCAAACGCCGGTGTCTGTTCCTGCACATCGACTTTCCCGATCCCGACCTCGAACGCCGCATCCTACTGTCGCGCGTTCCTGAGCTGCCTGAACATCTGGCCCAGGAACTGGTCAAGATCATCGGGGTGCTGCGCGGTATGCAGCTCAAGAAGCTGCCGTCGGTGGCCGAGACCATCGACTGGGGCCGCACGGTGCTGGCGCTCGGAATGGACACCATCGACGACGAGGTGATCGCGGCCACGCTCGGCGTGGTGCTCAAGCATCAATCCGATCAAATCAAGGCGTCCGGCGAACTCAGGCTGAATTGATGGGGCAGAACTGATGGCCCCGCGCCGCACCCGCCCGCCGCAGCCGCTGGCCCCCCACGGCCTGCCCGGTCATCTGGTTGAGTTCGTGGAAGCCTTGCGGAAGCAAGGGATTTCGGTCGGACCGTCGGAGACGGTCGACGCGGGACGGGTGTTGTCGGTGCTGGGCCTGGGTGATCGTGAGGCGCTGCGTGAGGGCTTCGCGTGCGCGGTATTGCGCCGCTCTGATCATCGCGACACCTATGACGCGATGTTCGATCTGTTCTTCCCGGCGGCGCTGGGCGCCAAGACGGTCCTGCTCGACGACGACGATGAGAGAGACGACGAACCGGGCCTGCCGCCGGAGGACATCGAGGCGCTCCGCGCCGCGCTCGTCGACATGCTCTCCCAGAACGCCGATCTGGCCAACATGGACGAGCGGTTGGCGGCGATGATCGCGCAGATCGTCGAGGCCTTCGGCCGCTACCAATCCAGCCGCGGCCCGTCGTACTCCTCGTATCAGGCGCTCAAGGCGATGAGCCTGGACGACCTCGAGGGCAGGCTGCTCGCCGGTCTGCTCGCGCCGTACGGCGACGAGCCCACGCCGACGCAGGAAGAGATAGCCAAAGCCCTTGCCGCCCAGCGCATCGCACAGCTGCGCAAGATGGTCGAGGCGGAGACCAAGCGGCGCACCGCCGAGCAGTTGGGCCGGGAGCACGTCCAGATGTACGGGGTTCCGCAGCTAGCTGAGAACGTCGAGTTCCTCCGCGCGTCGGGGGAGCAGCTGCGCCAGATGCGACGGGTCGTGGCGCCGCTGGCGCGCACACTTGCGACGCGGTTGGCCGCGCGGCGGCGGCGGTCCCGTGCCGGTGAGATCGACATGCGCAAGACGCTGCGCAAGTCGATGTCGACGGGCGGCGTACCGATCGACGTCGTGCTGAAGAAGCCGCATCCGGCACGTCCCGAGCTGGTGGTGTTGTGCGACGTGTCCGGTTCGGTGGCGGGTTTCAGCCATTTCACGCTGATGCTGGTGCACGCGCTGCGCCAACAGTTCTCACGGGTTCGCGTCTTTGCCTTCATCGACACCACCGACGAGGTCACCGAGCTGTTCGGCCTTGACTCCGATCTGGCGGTCGCCGTGCAGCGCATCACCCGCGAAGCGGGCGTCTATACCCGCGACGGTCATTCCGACTACGGCAACGCGTTTGTATCGTTCATGGAGAAGTGGCCGAACGTGTTGTCGCCGCGCAGTTCATTGCTGGTGCTCGGCGACGGGCGCAACAACTACCGGAATCCGGAAACCGATCTGCTGGCTCACATGGTCAATGCGAGCCGCCACGCGCACTGGCTCAATCCGGAGCCCAAGCACCTCTGGGGCAGCGGCGACTCGGCGGTGCCCCGGTATCAAGAGGTCATCACCATGCACGAATGCCGATCGGCCAAACAGCTGGCGTCGGTGATCGACGCTCTGTTGCCCGTCTAGTCCGCCGAACGTGGGTTACCGTCACGCTTTGGTGGGGAAGGCGTGATTCAAGCCCACACTCGGCGTGAGCAGTCAGGCGAACGAGACGGTGACGTCGCCGCCGTCCGGGTTGGCATTGGCGACCAGCGACCACGGCGCCCGGTAGACCCGGCCGGGCGCGGCGGGCCATGCTGTGCGACTCGTGGCCAGCACCCGGCCGTCCTGCACCGCCCTGAGCTTCGGAAGCCTGCGGTACTCGTCGACCCAGAACAACAGATCGCCACGCGCCGCGACGCCGCCGTCAGGCGAAACAAGCTGGGGAGCAACCCATCTGAACGGCGCATCAGCACGAATGCGAACGGGCTTGGCGGGCTCGTCGCGATGCTGCAGCCAGCGACTCACCGCCGTGGCCACGTGGCGTCCGTCCAGTGCGGCGCCGTCGGCGGTGTCGACCGGGTGCAACAGGTTACCGACGGCGAACACGCCCGGGTTGCTCGTCCGCAGGCCGGCATCCACGAGCGGGCCGCGGGTGCGGGAATCCATCTCAAGCCCGCCGGTGCGGGCCAGTTCATGGTCGGGAATCCAGTCGCCTGTGAACACCACCGTGTCGCACTCGATCGTGTCGCGCCGACCGCTGTCGAGATTCTCGACCACCGCGCTGCGCACCCTGCCCTTACCGTTGATGCCGACGAGCCGGCTGCGAGTCAACACCGGCCCGTCCATCAGAACCCGGCCCGGCACCCGGAACGCTGTATACGCCTCGGCGTGCGGATAGCCGCTGACCATTCCGACGGTGGCGCAACCGGATTCGCGCAGTGTCAACACCGCCGACCAGCTGACCAGTTCGGCGCCGACGATCAGAGCGCGAGTACCGACGCGGGCGTGGTGCAGATGCACGAGGTTCTGTAACTGCCCGGTGGTGTACACCCCGTCGGGGCGGTCACCGGGAATGAGTCGGGCGGGCCGGGGCCGTTCCCGTGCGCCGGTCGCCAGCACTACGGCGTCGGCCGTGACCGTCTGGATCCCACGCGGTGAGGTGATGTGCAGGCTCCGGTCACCGCCCCAGCCGGTGACCATCGCCTCGGTCTCGAGCACCGCGCCGGCGTCCTGCGCCATCGCGGTGAGCCGCCTGGCATACGCCGGGCCGGAGATGAAGCGCCTCAGGTCGCGTATGCCGTAGCCGGGATGGTCGCTGTGGCGGGGGATTCCACCGGTCTCGGTCTCGCGCTCGATCACCAAGACCTGACCGTCGACCTGCGAGGCCAGCGCGGCCGCGGCCGTCAGCCCAGACGGCCCGCCACCGACGATCGCGACGGTCGCCTGTTGGTCGTTCATCGCACCGCACCCCTTGTGGTCAGCAGCGCCTGAGCGTGCGCGCCGCAATAGAAACCTTGGCAGCGGCCGTTCATCACGCGGGTGCGGCGCCGTAGGCCGTCGAGATCGGCAGGCGGAATGGGGGATTGGAACGCGTCGCGGATCTCGCCTGCGGTGACTCGCTCGCAGAAGCACACGATTCGGCCATACTGCGGATCGGTGGCGATGCGATCGGCATCCTGATACGGACGCACGAAGGCCTCGCCGATGTTCGGCATCCGTGGCGGCGCAGGAAGATTTGTACGTTCGGTGACATCGAGACCCGCATCGTCGAGCAGAACCATCAGGTGCTCGGCGATCGCCATCCCGGATGTCAGCCCGGTGGAACGGATTCCGCCGACAAGGCCGTAGCGTGCATCCGCGTCAAGATCGATGAGGTAGTCGTCGCGGTCGATCGCAGCGCGCAATCCGGCGTACGTGGCGGTGATCTCGTCTTCGAAGAGCGATGGCATCAGTGCGCGGCCCTTGCCGAGCAGGAACTCGAAGCCCTCTTCCGATGTGCCTGTGGCGGTGCGGTCTTCGAGGTTCTCCGAGGTCGGCCCGACCATCACGTTGCCGTAGATGGTCGGGCTGACCAGCACCCCCTTGCCACGCGACGACGGCACGGCCAGCACGATCAACGGCACCATCGGCCGGGTGAGCTTGTCGAATACCAGCAGTTCGCCGCGCCGTGGGGTGACGGTGAAGCGGTGGTGTCCGAACTCTGCGTCGAGGTGGTCCGCACCGAGACCGGCCGCGTTGATGACCCAACGACCGTGGACGTCGCCGCGGGTGGTCCGCAACGTGGAGTGTCCGTCTTCGGCGACGACACCGGTCACCCGCGCGCCACGCAGCAGACGTGCACCGCGTTGTACGGCGTCGGTGGCAAGTGCGAGATTTGTTGTCCAGGTACAGATGATCGACTCGCCGGGCACCGTCAGCCCCGCCAGCGCCCCAGGGCCGAGGTCGGGGACCCGCCGGTACACCTCTTCGGCGGTGACGATCTCGCAGTGACGGTAGCCGTTTCGTTCGGCTTTGTCCTTCAGGCCAGGGAGCGCATCGCGCTCCTCGTCTGTCCATGCGACCAGGAGCGCGCCGGTGCGCTCGACCGGTATTCCGGTCTGTTTGGCGTAGTCGCCGAGCAGTTCGTAGCCCCGCGCGACGAGCCGGGATTCCAGCGTTCCCGGAGTCGCGTCGAACCCGGTGTGTAGCAACGCGGTGTTCGCCTTGCTGGTGCCGTCGCCGACGTCGTCACGCGCTTCGAGCAGGATCACCGAAACGTTGGTGCCTGCCAGTGCGCGCGCTATCGCGCAGCCCACGATCCCGCCGCCGACCACTGCGACGTCGAAGACCTCGCTGATGCCAGGGGTGCCGCTCATGTGGTCGTTGTCTCCTTCTGTGCCAGAACCGATTCCGCCGCGCGCACCCATCCCGCCAAGAATTCGGCGGCGCGGTCGGCGGACCACTCGGGTTCATAATTGTGCTGTGGTGTCCACGTGCCGACCGCCTCTGTCACGTCAAGGCCCGGGTCGAGGGCCAACCGCGCGCAGGCGGCGGCGCCCAGGGCGGTGGCGTGCAGCGACGGGTAGACGTCGACGGGGATGCGAGCGAGGTCCGCCTGCGCCTGCATGAGCACGGCCGAGCGGGTGAGCCCACCGTCCACGCGAAGCCTGGTCAACGGCTGACCCAGATCCGTGGCGACCAGGTCAGCCAACGCGGCCACCTGGGCGGCGATGCCCTCCATGAGTGCGCGGACCAGTTGTCCGCGTCCACTGCTCAGCGTCATCCCCGTGAACGATGCGGTGGCCGTTGAGTCCCACCAAGGTGCCGCCAAGCCCGCCAGCGCGGGCACGCACAGCACACCGTCGCTGGAATCGGCTGCAGTGGAATCGATTTGGTCGGCACCCGAGAGCAGCCCGAGGTCGATCGCCCAGCGCACCGCGGAGGCCACGGTGTAGACCTGACCGTCGACGCAGTAGGACGTGTGCTCGCGCAGCCGCCACGCCACCGAGGTGGTGAGGCCCGATGTCGACCTCGCAGGCGTGCCGCCGAGCTGAGCAAGCAGAAATGCGCCCGTTCCGAACGTGCACTTGGCATCGCCTGGCTGTAGACAGCTTTCGGCCAGCAGAGCCGCCTGTTGGTCCACGATCAGGCCGGCGACCGGAATCGTTGGGCCGAAAACGTCGGTGCTGCCAATGATCTGATCGCAGCCGACGATCTCGGGCAGCGCTTCGTCCGTCAACCCGAACAGGCCCAAGAGGTCGTCATCCCATGTGACCGAGTCCAGTCCCATCAACAGCGACCGGCTGGCCGTCGATGCGTCGGTGACGTACGCGCCGCAGAGCCGGTGCACCAGCCAGGTGTCGGTGGTGGTGACCACGCCGGCGGCCGTCATGTTGGCCCGGATCCACGCCATTTTGGGCGCCGAGAAGTACGGGTCGAGCACCAGACCGGTGCGCGCCGCGACGGTGTCGGCCGACGCGGAAAGGGGCGCACAGATCGACTCGGCCCGCCGGTCCTGCCACACCACCGCCGGCGTCAACGGGCGCCCGGTGGCGCGGTCCCAGGCCAGCACGGTCTCGCCCTGATTTGCCAGGGCCACCGCCGCAACCGGAACGCCCGCCTGTGCCAACGCTTGTCGCCCCGCCGTGACGACGGAGGCGAACAGGGCCTCGGGATCCTGCTCGACGCCGCCGCCCGCCAGGTACTCCGGTCGCACCGCGACCTCGGCGATCGAGACGACCTGCCCGGCGTCGTCGACCACGATGGCCTTCGTACCCGAAGTGCCCTGGTCGATCGCCAGAAAGTGTTGCATGCCTAGCCCTTTGCCACATCTCCGGCCGCGACGTCCGTTGCGGCCTCAGCCTCCAGTTCGGCGTCGATCGAATGCATATCCGGCATGGACAATCCGTGCTTGCCGCGGGTGGCCAGCAGGTAGCCGAGATAGATCGCGCCGATCACGACCATCACGATGACGTACGCCCACGCCTGCTTGAAACTCGAGTCCCGGAACAGCGCGAGTTCGAACACCAGCCACACCACGGCGACCACCAGGACCGGGATCTCCCACGCGCCGAGGTTGAACTTGTCGCTCACCGGCAGGGACTTGCGCTTGATCAGGTAGAGCGCCACCGTCGAGGCGTACATCACGGCGGGAAGCAGTGTCGCGGCACCGAACAGAGTGAACAACGCCGTCTGCGAGTGCGAGATGACCGCCAGTATCAGTTCGGCGAGAACGACATACAGCACCGTGGCCTTCAGCGGGGTGTGAAACCTCGGCGAGATCTGGTTCCACTGTTGCCAGCCGGGGAAGCGTTCGTCGCGCGACATCGCCCAGGTGACTCGCACGCCGGTGATCATGATCACCAGTCCGCACGCGAAGATGGCGAGCACCACCATCACCAGCAGGAGGGTGGCGACGGCCGAACCCAATGTCTTGTCGATGACGTCGGCGATCGGCGTTGCGGACTTGGCCAGTGCGACGGGGTCGCCTGCGGCCAGCGTCACGGCGAGAATGAAGAAGAAGCCGAGCACGCCGGACGCGAGAACGGCCTGCCACATCGCACGGGGGACAACCCTTTCGGGGTCGTTGGTCTCCTCGGCCAGATTGGCCGCCGACTCGAAGCCGACGATGGTGAAGGCGCCGAGCAGGAATCCCAGCATCCACGGGCCTGCCGTGGTCCAGCTGCCGAAGCTCCAATAGCCTTCCGCGGGAACGGCGCCCTTGCTGAACAGATTCGAGAAGTCCATGTCGCCGCGCACGGCGGCCACGACGATCAGCAGCATGGTCAGCGCGACCATCCCGATCAGCTCCAACGAGACGAAGGTGTTGTTCACCCGTTCCGCACACGGTGTCGAGAGTCCCACCAGCAGTGCCTGTATCAACAGTACGAGCGCGGTCATCAGCCACGCGATCGTCGCGGTGCCCTCGTAGTTCAGCAACACGGGCAGGATCGTCGACGCGATCGTGTAATCCACGGCGACTACGACGATGGCCAGGAACGTGAACGAGATCCAGCCGAGAATCCAGCCCAGTACGGGGTTGGCCAACCGCGACATCCATTGGTAGTGGTAGCCCGTCACCGGGATGCGGGCGGCCAGCGCGCCGAGGACGAGCGCCACCGCGAGTTGCCCGAAGACAGCGATGGGCCACGTCCAGATGCCGGCCGGTCCCGACGTGTTCAGCACCGACCCGTAGGTGGTGAAGATGCCGGTCGCGATCGACACGAACGCGAACGCCACCGCAAACGACGCGAATCGTCCGGTGCGCCTCTCCAGCGCCTGCTTGTAGCCGAATTGAGCGAGGTCAGTTGCGTCGCTGCTGACGGGTTGTTGCGGACCGGCCATTCGTCCTCCTATGGTATAGACCATGTGGTTGAACCGTAGTATGGGATGTGATGCAGGTCATCGTCAACCCCGATCACGAAGTGTTTACAAATCGATGGCCTAGACCACGTGGTTGGCGAGCGCGGCTACGCTGCAGGCGTGCCTGCCGCCGCGCGGAACCACCCACCCGCGACCCCGCGCTACATCGCGATCGCAGCGCTGGTGCGCGATCGCATCACCACTGAGCAGCTGGGACCTCACACCCTGCTGCCGTCAGAACGCGAGCTTGCCGAACAGCACGGCGTCAGCAGGATGACGGCACGCCAGGCTCTGTCGCTGCTGGAAAGCGAGGGGGTGGTCTACCGCAAGCCGCCGCGTGGCACCTTCGTGGCCGAGCCGCGGGTGCGCTTCCATGTCGGCAGCTTCTCCGAGGAGGTGTCCCGGCTGGGCCGCCGACCCGCTGCCCGCCTGTTGTGGGCCGAACATCAGCACCCGACCCCGGCTGTTCGCCAGGCGCTCGGCCTCGGCGAAGGCGCGATGGTCAATGTCTTCCACCGGTTGCGCACTGTCGACGACGTTCCGTTCGCGCTGGAGACGACGTTCCTGTCCGCGGATCTGACACCCGGCATACTCGACATGTCCGACGACGGCTCGCTGTGGGCAATACTGCGGGACCGCTACGGCATCGACCTCGCCCGGTCTACCGCGGTACTGGAGTCCATCGTCCTCGACGACGCCCTCCAGCACGCAGCTCGGCGTGCGCGCGGGATCGGCGGGCACCCTGCTCACGCGCCGCACCGAGGACGCCGCCGGGCGGTGTGTGGAGTACGCCCGCGACGTCTACCGCGCTGATCGCGCGTCCTTCGAGGTTTCCGAGCTCCTCGGGTCCCACCGGCTCTCGCAGGTCTGAGCGCGCCCAAACCGAAGAATCCCCCCGAACGTGGGTTACCGTCACGCTTTGCCCGGGGCAAGCGTGACGGTAACCCACGTTCGGCGCGGGAAGAGCGGCCGATGCCACTCCCGTAAGCTGGCTCTTTGTGACTTCGCGTCGACGGCTGGGGGTGATGGGTGGGACGTTCGATCCCATCCACAACGGCCACCTGGTCGCGGCCAGTGAGGTCGCCGCTCTGTTCGAGCTCGACGGAGTGGTGTACGTACCGACCGGCCAGCCATGGCAGAAGCACCATCGCGACGTCACCGCCGCCGAGGACCGCTACCTGATGACGGTCATCGCCACGGCGTCCAACCCCCGGTTCTCGGTCAGCCGGGTGGACATCGACCGCCGCGGCCCGACCTACACCAAGGACACGCTGCGCGACTTGCGAGCGCTCAACCCCGACGCGGACCTCTACTTCATCACCGGCGCTGACGCACTCGCCTCGATCCTGTCGTGGCAGAACTGGGAGGAAATGTTCTCGATCGCCAAGTTCGTCGGCGTCAGCAGGCCCGGCTACGACCTCGACGGCACGCACATCACAGCGGCGCTTGCTGAGCTGCCGCCCGACGCCCTCACCCTCGTCGAGGTGCCTGCGCTCGCGATCTCGTCGACCGACTGCCGCAAGCGCGCCGAACAGAACCGGCCGATCTGGTACCTGGTGCCCGACGGCGTCGTGCAATACGTCGCCAAGCGCAGGCTCTACGCCGCCCAGCCGATCGCGACGACAGACGGCACCGGATGACCGCCTCCGACGAAGCCGTCAAGATGGCTACCGTCGCAGCCCGTGCGGCTGCGGCCAAACTCGCCGACGACGTCGTCGTCATCGACGTGTCCGGACAGCTCGTGATCACCGACTGTTTCGTGATCGCGTCGGCGTCCAACGAGCGTCAGGTCAACGCGATCGTCGACGAGGTCGAGGAGAAGATGCGGCTCGCGGGGTACAAGCCCGCCCGCCGCGAAGGCGCTCGCGAGGGCCGGTGGACGCTGCTCGACTACGTCGACATCGTCGCGCACATCCAGCACCAGGATGAGCGCGACTTCTACGCCCTCGACCGGTTGTGGCGCGACTGCCCCGTCGTAGCCGTGGATGTGGACGAGACGCCATGAGGATCCGCAGGCTGGTGATGCTGCGTCACGGGCAGACCGACTACAACGCAGGAAACCGGATGCAGGGGCAACTCGACACCGAGCTGTCCGACCTGGGCCGCGACCAGGCCGTCGCCGCCGCCGAGGTGCTGGCGAAACGGCAACCCCTGCTTATCGTTTCGTCGGACCTGCGGCGCGCTTTGGATACCGCCGTCGCGCTCGGTGAGCGGTCGGGGCAGCCGGTGCTGGTGGACACCCGGCTGCGCGAAACGCACCTCGGAGACTGGCAGGGGATGACGCACCTCGAGGTGGACGCCGCGGCCCCCGGCGCGCGGCTGGCGTGGCGGGACGACGCCAGATGGGCGCCGCACGGCGGCGAGAGCCGGGTAGACGTCGCGGCACGCAGCATGCCGTTGGTGGCGGAGCTGGTCGCCGACCAGACCGAGTGGGGCGTGGACGATCCCGAGCGGCCGGTCGTGTTGGTGGCGCACGGCGGGCTGATCGCCGCGCTGACCGCAGCGCTGCTCGCGCTGCCCGTCGACAACTGGCCGGCCCTGGGCGGCATGGGCAACGCCAGCTGGGTTCAGCTGTCCGGACATTCGCGGCCCGACGCTGCGCCGGAGAACATTCGCTGGCGACTCGATGTGTGGAACGCCTCGGCACAGGTCGCCAACGATGTCCTGTAATCGGCGAACCCTTCTCGTCTTCTGCGACTCGCTGTCCTACTACGGGCCCGCCGGCGGGTTACCCGCCGACGATCCGCGGATTTGGCCGAATATCGTTGCCAAGCAACTGGGTTGGGACGTCGAGTTGATTGGGCGGATCGGCTGGACCTGCCGAGACATCTGGTGGGCCGCAACCCAGGACCCGCGGGCATGGGCGGCGCTGCCAAGAGCGGGTGCGGTGATCTTCGCGACAGGCGGCATGGATTCGCTGCCGTCACCGCTGCCCACCGCATTGCGGGAATTGATCCGGTATGTCCGACCGTCGTGGCTTCGGCGCTGGGTGCGCGACAGCTACGGCTGGGCGCAGCCGCGGTTGTCGCCGATCTCGCGCGCCGCGCTGCCGCCCCACGTTTCGGTGGAGTACCTCGAAATGACCCGTGGCGCAATCGACTTCAATCGGCCGGGGATTCCGATGGTCGCGTCACTGCCGTCTGTACACATCGCCGAGACATACGGCAAGGCGCACCACGGCCGGGAGGGCACGGTGAAGGCGATCACCGGATGGGCCGAGCAGCACGACGTGCCGCTTGTCGACCTCAAGGCGGCAGTCGGCGAACATGTCATGAGCGGGCGGGGTAATCCCGACGGCATCCACTGGAACTTCGAGTCACACCAGGCGGTGGCCGAGCTGATGCTCAAAGCGCTCGCGGAAGCAGGTGTGCAGCAGGAGGATTCGCGGTAACCATGCCCGTGATTGTGGTCACCGATTCGTCGTCCCGCTTACAGCCCGACGAACTCAAGCAGTTCGACATCCGGCAGGTGCCGCTTCATGTTCTTGTCGACGGAGCGGACCTGCGTGACGGCGTCGACGACCTGCCCTATGACGTCCACGACCGCCCACGCGTCACTACCGCCGGTGCCACACCCGCCGAGCTGGCCGAAACGTATCAGCAAGCGCTTGCCGACAGCGACGGTGACGGCGTTGTGGCGGTTCATCTTTCGGCCGCGCTGTCGAGTACGTACAGCTCCGCCGCGCAGACGGCCCGTGAGTTCGGCTCGGTGGTGCGGGTGGTCAACACGCGCTCGGTGGCGATGGGAGTCGGCTTCGCCACGCTGGCCGCTGCGCGTGCCGCGGCCGCCGGTGCCGATCTCGATACCGTTGAGACCGCGGCCCGTTCGGCGCAGGAGCGCGGGAACGTGTTCGTCGTGGTGCATAGGCTGGACAACCTGCGGCGCAGCGGACGGATCCGCAAGGGAGCTTCCTGGCTGGGCACCGCGCTGTCGCTGAAGCCGCTACTCTGCATCGACGTCGACGGACGTCTGGTGCTGGATCAGCGGATCCGCACCATCACCAAGGCGCATGCCGCGATGGTCGATCGGGTCGCCGAGGTCGTCGGTGAGCGTCGCGCGGCGATCGCGGTTCACCATGTCGACAACCACGACGCCGCGGATGAGATCGGCGCCGCATTGACGACGCGATTGCCTCAGATCGAGTCGCTCATCGTCGCCGACATGGGGCCGGTGCTGTCGGTCCACGTCGGAGGCGGCGCGGTCGGCGTCGTTGTGCAGGTCGCCGAGTAGCCAGGTCGCCGACTTGTGTCCAATCGGATACAGACACGTCCGCCGAGGTGTAGGTTGAAAGCCGCTCAGCTATCGGAGCAACAAGGGGGCCGTTAGCGGTATGGCAATGTATGTGCACGATCGATTTGCCATCGATGTGGTGCCCAACGCTCCTCCGCATGACCACGCCGTTGATGTGTACGCCGACGAATTCGCGATCATCCGAGAGCTCATCCGGTTTGTCGAAGACGGGCTGGCACTCGGTGAGACTGTGGTCGTCGTGGTGAACCGTCCGCACCGCGCATCGCTTGCTGCGTGGTGCACCGATCATCTATCGGTCGGCGACACCGAATCACTGCTGCTGATCGACGCTGCGGAAACACTCCAGAAATTCCTGGTGGCGGGCAGCCCCGATCCGGTGCTGTTCGAGGCGACAGTCGGCGCGATTGTCGATCGTGCTACACGCAACGGCCGAACGCTCCGGGTGTTCGGCGAGATGGTGGCGCTTCTGTGGGCGGACGGCAATTTTGCGGGCGCTCTTGCACTCGAGTCTCTGTGGAACGACATGGCATCGAATCGGCGGTTCTTCCTGCTGTGTGCCTACCCTGCGACATCGCTTGACGAGGCGTCGATCCAAGCCGTCAACGCGATGTGCGATCGCCACTCCGATCTATCGTTGCTCGGCCATCAGATGAAGTTTGCCAACGCAACTACGGCAACACCGTCGCACACCCAACGGCTCTTGCCTCCGATCTCGACCGCCGTGTCGGTGGCGCGTCAGATCGCGATACGAACGCTCGTCGACTGGGAGCTCTCGCACCTCATCGAGAACTCCGTGATCATCACCTCGGAGTTGGCCGCCAACGCCGTGCTGCACGCTGAGTCCTCGTTCCGCCTGATGCTGTCACGTGACGCGACGTGCCTGCGGATCGCGATCGAGGACGCTGTCCCATGTCGACTGGCGGTAGCTCGCGGATCAGATGAATTCATCCGAAGTGGGCTGGGATTCGTCGAAGCGATCGCGTCGGACTGGGGCTGCGAGGTCACGCCCGACGGCAAGACAGTCTGGGCCGAGCTACCGGTTTGAGCGTGCTGACACCGACCCAGCAGATGGCGCGCGATGAGCGCATCGAATTCGCGTCATTTCTAGAGGGTTTGACCCCTGATCAGTGGGAGAGCCCGACGCTGTGCGACCGGTGGCGGGTTCGCGAAGTCGCGATCCACACGGTCAGCTACGACGAGCTCAGCACTGCCGGCCTGATCCGCCGTTTCCTGAAAGGCCGGCTGAACACGGACCGCATCAACGCAATCGGCGTCGCCGACTACGCCGACCGGTCCGCGCAGCAGATCGTCGCGCTGATCCGGACGAACACCGAACCACACGGTTTGACCGGAGGCTTCGGGGGCAAGATCGCGCTCACCGACGGCATGATCCACCAGCAGGACATCCGCCGGTCGATCGGTCTGCCGCGCAGCATTGACCCGGAAAGGCTGCGCACGGCACTGGATTTCGCGCGCTTCGCCCCGACAATCCGCGGTGCCTGGCGGGCGCGCGGAATACGCCTCGTCGCTTCGGATCTGGACTGGGTGTACGGGAACGGGCCCGAGGTTCGGGGGAGCGGCGAGGCACTGCTGATGGCGATGGCAGGCCGCCGCGCCGCGCTGGCTGACCTAGATGGTCCGGGCAAAGCCAAATTCGCCCAACACATTTGAGGTCGCACCGAGTGTACGGCTAAACCGCGACGCGGCCGGCGATCGGCGGCAGGTCCTTCAGCGTCACGATGCCCGGCGGAGCCGCGACGACGGCGGGCACCGCGTTGGTGACCGGCATCGCGGTGTAGATCATGCCGAGTCCCATGAAGCCGGGCTCGGTCCAGTTCTTCGGCGGCAGGCAGTGCAGCACGGTCCGCATGTTCGGCAGGCCGAACACCTGGATGACGTGGCCGTGCTCCAGCGGCTTGGGCGGGGTGACGTGGTCGCCCATGACCCAGTTGAAGCCGACGCTGACGACGTTGCGATCACCGACCCAGCCTCGGTGATAGCCGTACACGCCCGCCACGGTGCCCTTCGGAATCTGCATGAAGCCGAGGTCCGTGTCGCCCGTCGCGGGGGTGAAGGTCACATCGAACGTCATCTTGTCGAGCCTGGCTCCGATCGCATCGGCCATCATCGCGGCCGACTCGGCGAACACCTCGCTCTCCCGGCGCACGCTCTCGGCCAGTCCCGGCGTGTCGGGATCCTGCGAGAAGCCCATCGCGGTTTGGGTGCCCGCCGATTCGTAGGTCGAGCAGTCCACCGACTCGGTGATGCGGATCTCGTCGACCCGCTCGCACGAGCCGGACAGCACCATGCCGACCAAGTTGGTCATGCCGGGGTGGGCGCCGCTGCCGAAGATGGTGGAATTGCCCTTCTCGCAAGCCTTTCGGATGCGCTCCAGGTCTTCCGGTGACTGCTTGCCGCCGGTGATCCACGCCGCGCTCGAGCACACGTTGACGCCCGATTCGAGCAGCCGGGTCAACTCGTCGATGTTCGGCCACAGCGGGTTGTAGCAGCAGGCGTCGGGCTTCGTGGCCAGCAGCGCGTCGACGTCATTGGTCGCCGTCACCCCGGTGGGCTCCGGCCAGCCGGACAGCTCCGCTGCGTCGACGCCGACCTTGTCGGCACCGTGCGCGTAGACACCGACGAGTTCCATGTCGTCACGGCCGATGATGGCGTGCAGCGACCGCCGTCCGATATTGCCGGTCGTCCACTGGATCACCCGAAGGGGTCGGTCAACGTTGCTCATTCGGTTGTTGCGGCGTGGAAACCCATGGTTCTAGTGGGGGGAGGAATCGCCGCGTCTCCTTTCAGTGACTTGTCGGTGGTACTGGCTACGTTTCTAGCGTGTCGCGTTATCGTCTGCTTCCTACTGCTGAACAGGGAGCGGTGATGGCGGAGCATTGTCGCCACGCCGGGTATGTGTGGAACCTGGCCGTCGAGCAGCAGCTGCACTGGCAGCCCGGTCGCCGCGCGCCCGATTACAACGAGCAGTGTGCTCAGTTGACTGCGGCCCGCGCCGAGTACGACTGGCTGGCGGCCGGCTCGCAAATCGTGCAACAGCAGGCGTTGCGGGACTTCGCCCAGGCGATGCGCAACTTTTTCCGCGGAACGCACCGCCGCCCGAGGTGGCGTAAAGCCGGTGCGCATGAGGGATTCCGGCAGGTAGCGGTGAAGGCGCATCATGTCGAGCGTCTGAACCGCCGGTTCGGCCGAGTGTGGGTGCCCAAAGTGGGCTGGGTGCGCTTCCGCCTGTCGCGGCCGGTCCCCGACGGGGTGAAGTCCTACCGGGTCACCCGCGATCGGGCGGGTCGCTGCATATTGCGTTCGCCCACATCCCTGATCCGATCGCCGGTCCGGGTGAGGGCAGCGTGGTGGGCATCGATCGTGGCGTTGCGGTGTCGGCGGCGTTGTCGACCGGTGAGCTGCTGCACGATCCTGGCTTGAGTCGCGGTGAGGCCAGGCGGTTGAAGGTGTTGCAGCGGCGCCTGGCCCGCGCTGAGCGCGGGTCCAACCGTCGAGCTCGCACGAAGCTGGCGCTCGCAAGGTTGAGGGCGCGTGAGACAGACAGGCGCAAGGACTGGATCGAAAAGACCTCCACGGACATTGCGCGGTGCTTCGACACGATCCGCATCGAAGCCCTCGACGTGCGTGCGATGACCCGTAGTGCGCGGGGCACCGTCGTGCGGCCCGGCCAGCGGGTCGCACAGAAACGCAGTCTGAATCGTGGTATCCGCCGAAGTGGTTGGGGTCTGCTCGCCGCACGTTTGCAGCACAAGGCTTACGGTCGAGTCGAGCAGGTTCCGGCTGCATACACGTCGCAACGATGCTCCGCGTGCGGGCATATTGCGCCCGGAAACCGCAAGAGCCAAGCGGTTTTCGAGTGCGAAGCCTGCACGGCAGGGCCGTGCAACGCCGACGTGAACGCTGCACGCAACATCGCCGCCGGACGGGCGGTGACAGCACGGGGAGACCTCGGCGCTAGCCGGTCTGCGAACCGTGAACCTCAACTCTGCTCTCCTGCCGCGTAGGTAGTGGGCCGGGTTGGAATCTTCTGGTTTCAGCAGAGGAGGACGTCAATTACATGTGGGTTCCGCCGTCGACACGCAGCTCTGTTCCGGTCACGAAATAGGCGTCCGACGAGGCGAGCATCGCGACGACAGCGGCGACCGCATCCGGCTTGGCGAACATCGCGTCGCCGTCGAGCGGCAGCATCGACATGATCTTGCCGAGGAGAGAATAGTCCGTATCGGCAGGCAGCCCGGGGCCGATGCTCTGCTTGGATTCGCCCGTGCCGTCGGTCATACCGGACGAAATGGATCCCGGCTGAACCGAGTTGAATCGGATTCGCTCCTTGACGAACTCCAGCGCCAGCGCGTGCGTCATCGCCTGGACGCCGCCCTTGGACGCGGCGTAGGCGGCCATGTACGGGTGCGCGAACGAGGCGGAGGTGGAGCTGAAGTTGACGACGGCGGGATCGTTGCCGCTACGCAATGCGGGGATGGCCGCACGGATCACCAGGAAGGTGCCGACGAGGTTGATCCGCAGCACCTGCTCGAAATCGGCGAGTGTGGTGTCGGTGAAATGTGCTGACCGCAGGATACCGGCGGCGTTGACCAGGGCGTCGAGCCCGCTGAGGGTCTCGACCGCGGCCGCGACGCCAGACTGCACCGACTCCTCGCTGGCGACGTCCATGACCACGGTGCTCAGCCGATCGCGATGCGGTTCGGCCTTGGCCACCGTGTCCTTCAACCCGGATTCGCTGATGTCCGCCGCGACCACCGCGCCGCCTTCGTCCAATATGCGCAGCACGGTCGCCTGCCCGATGCCAGAACCACCGCCGGTGATGAGGACACGACGATCCGTGTATCGCTGAAGAGATGCCATGGGGCGATATTCGCGTGAAACGGCGCCGATGTCAGCCGTTTGTCCCACCCTGCGGTCGTGTCGCCGCCATGTGCCTGGCGGCGAGGTGGCTGAACAACATCGACGCGCCGATCGGGATACCGCCGCCTGGATAGACCGTTCCGCTGACCGCGGCCATGGTGTTGCCTGCGGCATAGAGCCCATCGATGGGGATGCCGTCGGTGTCGAGCACGCGAGCGTCGCTGTCCGTAACGAGCCCGCCCTTGGTGCCCAGATCGGAAAGGCCGAACGCGGCGGCGTGGTAGGGCGCGGTGTCGATCGGCGCCATCGGTGACCGACCTCCCGAGAACACGCGGTCGTAGGCCTCGTCGCCCCGCCCGAAGTCCTTGTCGACCCCCGCGGCGGCGAACTCGTTGAACCGCTTCACCGTCGACACCAGATTGTCGGCGTTCACGCCGATCTTCGCCGCCAGTTCGGGCAGTGTGTCCGCGGTGTGCCACAGCCCGGCGTCGACGTATTGCGCAGGCTCGACCATCGAGACGTTCGTCGCCTTCACCGGCGGAACGAGGCCCTCCTGGTCGTCGTAGATCATCCAGAACGGCAACGTCATTGCGCCGCAGGCGATCTGGTCGATGATGGTTTTGCCGATCCGATCGTAGGGGCCAGACTCATTGACGAAACGTCTCCCGTCCTGGTTGACGAAGATCCCGCCCGTGAACCACAGCGAGAACGCCGAGCGCCCGTCGGGGTGAGTGAACCCGGGCGACCACCAGGCCTGGTCCATCAGATCGATCGCCGCGCCTGCGGCCACCCCGGCCTCCAGCGCCAGTCCGACATTGCCCGGCGCGCCCATCGTGTCCCGAGCATCGCCGGGAACTCCGAAGCGCAGGCGCAGTGCGGGATTGCACTCGAAGCCGCCCGCCGCGAGAAGCACACCGGCCCGGGCGCGGATGGCGCGCCGACGGCCGTCCTGCTCGACAACGGCGCCGACAACGGCGCCGTCGGACGTGACCAACTCCACCAGAGGCGTGTTGAGGTGAAGCGACGCGTGTGGGTAGCTGCTTATCGCAGACAGTAGCCGGCCGATGAGCGCCCGCCCGCCGCTGAGGTACTTCGGTGCCTCCGTGCCGAGTCGCTCCCTATCCAACGGGCCGCGCACCAGATGCGCCAGCCCGCCGAGACGTTCGGCGCGAAGGGGTCTGGACACCGTGTGTCGCATGCCGTCGCGGCGCGCGTAGGGCAACCGGCCGTAGTAGTCCGGCCAGGGCAGCACGTCGAACTCGAAGTGATCGTCTTGCTCGAGGTAACCGATCAGGTCGCTGCCGCCGTACACGTAGGTGCGCTGAAGCTCCACCGGAGTGCGATCGCCGACTGCGGCGTGGTAGTAGGCGAAGGCGGCGTCGAGGGTGTCGTCCGTTCCGGCTCGACGCAGCACCGGATTGCAGGGGAACCACATGCCCCCGCCTCCGGAGTATGCGGTCGTGCCGCCGAACTGGTCGCTGGCCTCGACCACCATGACGGAAAGCCCTTCGCGCGCCGCGGTGTACGCGCCGACCAGCCCACCACCGGATCCGGCGACGATCACGTCGGTTTCGTCGTCCCACACGCCCTCAGTGTGAACAGTCACGCAAGTCCTCCGTAGCCACCGCGATAGAACAGTAGCGGCAGGCGGTCGTTCGATGCGTGCAGCCCGGTTACGCTCGCCACGACGATGGTGTGATCGCCTGCCGCGTGTTCGAATTCAACGCTCGCTTCGATGTTGGCAACGGCGCCGTCGATCATCGGCGCACCGTTCGATGCAGGTCGCCACCGCAAGCCGCCGAACTTGTCAGCCGCCCTGACGGCGAACTGTTTGCAGATGTGGTGCTGGTCGTGGGCCCAGATGTTGACGCACAGCGCTCCGATGTCGCGCATCGTCCGCCGACTGGTTGACGTGCGTGCCGGGCAGAACGAGATATACGGCGGATCGAGCGACACCGACGTCACCGATTGGCAGGTGAAGCCACACTTTCGGGTGCCGTCGCTTGCGGTGATGACGGCTATCCCGGTGCAGAACCGACCGAGGACGTTACGCATGGACGTCGGTGTGGGCGCGCAGCTCGTCATCGGACTCCTTGCATCGTTCTCGACGAAAGTTTTCGCCGCTGCGATGTTCCTCCGCAACAGGATGTCCCGCCCAGTGGTGACTGGCCTGGAGCCTGTGACCTGTGTTGTTAGTCTGAAAACGTGGAAAAGAGCGATCAGCAGGGCAAGCCGAATCTTGCGGCGACCAGCTGGGCGCTGTTGGGCATGCTGTCGTATGAGTACGAGCTTTCCGGCTATGACATGCGGAAGTGGATCGAATGGAGCATGCGGTTCTTCTACGGGAGCCCGGCGTACAGCCAGATCTATTCCGAACTGAAGAAGCTGGAACAACTCGGCTTGGTGACGTCGCGTGTCGAGAACAGCGGCGGCACCCGCAATCGGAGGCTGTACAAGATCACCGAGGCGGGTATGGATGCAGTCACGCGGTGGGCGAACGACGCACCCCTCGACCCCCCGGTGCTCAAGCACACCCCCTTGCTACGAGTGACATTGGGACACCTCACCAATCCGGCCAGACTCAAAGAGATTCTCCAGGAACATTTGGCGTATGCCGACGAGATGCACCGCAACGCGGCCAAGGACGCAAAGTGGGCGGGGGCGGACCCGGCGTGGGCGTACGCGCGGATCGCGCTGCAATGGGCCGAGCGGTATTACGCCAACGAGCGTGAGCTGACCTTGAAAATGATGAAGGAGCTCGATGAAGCGGAGGAAACCTTCCCTCGAGCCGGTGAGGGCGGACGGACGAAAATCCCTTGGCCTGCACCGGAATACAGGTATGAGATCGAAAAGAAGGCCGACGCCGACGACTGACTACTTCGCGGCGGCGTCCCTGGCGGCGATGTAGCCGTACACCAGACCCTGCGCGATCGTCGCACCCGCACCGGGGTAGGTGGTTCCGAATGCGTTGGCCGCGGTGTTGCCGATGGCGTACAGCCCGTCGACGACACTGCCGTCCTCACGCAGCACCCTTGCGTGGCCGTCGGCGCACAGACCACCACAGGTGCCTAGATCACTGAGGGTCATTTTCACGGCGTAGAACGGACCGTTGTCGAGCGCGCGCAGATTCGGGTTGGGGGTGATCGTGGGGTCGCCGTAGTACCGGTCGTACGCGCTTCGCCCGCGATTGAAGTCGGAATCGTCGCCGGCGCGGCACATCTCGTTGAACCGCGACACGGTGGCCAGGAGCTGTGCCTCGGGCACCGTCATCATGCGGGCGAGTTCAGCCAGATCGTCTGACTGGTGGGCGATGCCCGCGTCGTACCACGTCTGCGGAAGACGCATGCGCGGAAACAGGTTCGCGGCAAAGACATAACTGTTGCGGTACTGC
>Ga0134128_10000730_pt1 | contig 44428 bp, 46 predicted proteins | sample KB31754_FD_96462 | JGI IMG/M metagenome (GOLD analysis project Ga0134128, IMG submission 96462) | Terrestrial soil microbial communities with excess Nitrogen fertilizer from Kellogg Biological Station, Michigan, USA - KB3-175-4 | ecosystem: Environmental > Terrestrial > Soil > Unclassified ...
CGTGCTCTGCCACGTTTGTCCGCCGTCGAACGATTTGAAAATCCCGAGCCATGCATCGCCTCGCTCTTCAATTCCGAGCAACCCGGGAAGATCCACGGTGCGGTAGTCGTTGGCGCCAGCCAGCAGGTGCAGGGGATTGCGTGTGGAGACTGCAACCGAAGGCTCATTCTGGCGCTGCAAAAAAGGATCGCCCGTGGTCCAGTCAGTTCCTGAAACCATGTTTACATTGGCACCGGCAGCCGGATTTTGGGCCGGGGCGGAAGACAAAAGGCAGACAACTATAACGATGGCGAGTAGCAGCGAGGGAGTTCTGCTCGGACTCATGCACAACCTTCTCCGCGGAAAGACCGCTTCACCTGGAATAGAGAACACCTGTGGTCGCGTGCGGAGCAAAAGATGTGAGCAGGGGGCTCCGTCCGTCTTTTGGGGCTTGCGCCTTAAAGTTGAGTGAGTATCTGCCCGGCAGCGTTACAGTGTCAAGAGTGGTGCCGACTAATTTTCTAAGTGGTCAGGTAAAAGGACTTAACGCTTGTGTGTTCGCAATCCTTCAACGCCGAGCCCTAACACGCCGTAAATAGCCGAGTTGAGGAGGATGAACCAGTAGAAGGCCAGCGGTACAACACTTCCCACGAATGCAGCGGGAGCTGTGATTGCGACCAGGGGCGAGTGCCCAAGGTTGAAATTCGGCCAGGTAAACAAGCCGATCACGACCCACGCGCAGGCGACGAAAAACCCGAGGAGAGCTCACAAACCAACTCTCCGGCTCATGGTAGAAGCTCCTTTGCAAATTCCATTCTACTCCTGCACAGGAGAAGCACCCGGATTAAACGCGGCCTGAAGCTGCCAAGGCATTTGCGGCCAGCTTGCGTGTCGTCCTTGCGTAAGCCCGCAACTTACGCGATAATAACGGTTTCCGGCTCTCAGCAAGCCCGGTGAGTGGGCTGGCCGGATTCTTGTCCGGTGTTTCGGGCTTCCAAGAGGAAAGGATTTGACTTTACAGTGCTAATGATACGACTGGCGCGCATTGGTGCGCGCAAACAACCGTACTACCGCGTGGTGGTGATTGAGAAGGGCCGTGCGCGCAACGGGCGATCTCTGGAGATTGTGGGCTTATATAACCCACGGACCAGTCCTGCCACTTTCAATGTGAAGCGGGACCGAATCGAATACTGGGTTTCCAAAGGCGCTCAGGTTTCTGATACCGTACGGCGCTTGCTCGCCAAATCACCCGTCGCAGATACTGCGGGTACCGCTGCTTAAGTTTTGTTGTCTTCCCCGGCATAAAAGCAAGACAAGAGTGTACAGGCCCCAAGCATAGCGAGTGAAGGACAGCTTATGACCCAAGCGGTCGGCGATATGCGTACGCTCGTGGAGCAAATTGCTCATGCTCTCGTGGATGCTCCCGGTGAAGTTCAGGTGACAGAAGTTGAGGATGGCGATGCCACGGTGCTGGAGCTGCGGGTGGCGCAGACGGACCTGGGCAAGGTGATCGGCAAACAGGGCCGGACGGCAAAATCCATCCGCACCATTCTCGGCGCCGCCAGCATGAAGCTGAAGAAGCGCTACACGCTGGAGATTGTGGAAGATTAGGTCCGGTAACCACAAAGGACACGAAGGGAAATCGTGCTCCGCTCTGCGGTGAACAACGTTCCTGATGAAGGCTTCATCACCATTGCCAAGGTGACGAAGACTCAGGGACGGATCGGTGAGGTGGCAGCCGCCCTGCTCACAGACTTCCCGGAAAGGTTTGCCCAGCGCAAACGTCTGTTCGCGTTGGGTGCGGGAAAAGACAACACCCGCCGTGAATTACAGGTTGAGAACCACTGGTTCCACAAAGGGCAGGTGGTGCTCAAGTTCGTCGGAGTTGATTCCATAAGCCAGGCGGAAGAGCTGCTGGGTTGTGAGATTCAGGTCCCCCTGAGCGAACGGACAGCTCTCAAAGGTGATGCGGTTTACCTGAGCGAGCTGAGAGGCTGTACGCTCTACGATGGTGGGCGTGAGATCGGTAAAGTTGAGGATGTGCAATTCGGCAGCGGCGAGGCGCCTCTGTTGATAGTGAAGGGCGAGAAGGAATTTCTGGTTCCGTTTGCAGCCGCGTTCGTTGAGAACCTGAGGATCCAGGAGCGAAGGCTGGAGATGAAGCTACCGGCTGGACTGCTCGAAGTAGATTCACCTTTGAGCCGCGAGGAAAAACCCGCAAGGCGCGAAGAAAACGAAGCCCAGCGGCACAGGGATGAAGATCGAGACCGGCGATGAAGTTCCAGATTATTACGATTTTTCCGGAGTTCTTCCGCGGTCCGCTGGATTACGGCATTGTACGCCGGGCGCGCGAAGCCGGCATCATCGATATCACGCTGCACGATTTGCGGGACTTTACTTCAGACCGTCATCGCACGGTAGATGACAGGCCGTTCGGCGGTGGGGAAGGCATGGTGCTCAAGCCGGAACCGCTGTTTGGATGTGTGGAATCTTTGGATATGGCGCCGATAGAGGAGCGCCGCACCGGCAGTGCCGGGCAGAGCGTGATCCTGCTATCGCCGCAAGGGCAGATGTTCACCCAAGCGGTAGCGCAAGAACTGGCTGCACTGGAGCGAATCGTGATGATCTGCGGCCGCTATGAAGGCGTGGACGAGCGCGTGGCGGAAGAGCTGGCGGACCGTGAGATCTCAGTTGGCGATTACGTGCTCAGCGGAGGCGAGCTGGCCGCAGCTGTTATCGTAGATACGGTGACAAGGTTGCTGCCCGGAGCCTTGGGGAACGAGGCTTCAGCGCGACAGGAAAGTTTTACCGCAGACGGCGGTGCGCGCATTGCCCTTGCTGAAAACGGAGCCGCGGTACCGGACAGCACGTGCAGCTCCGGCGGCTTGCTGGATTATCCGCATTACACTCGGCCGGCGGAGTTTCGCGGCCTGACCGTACCGGAAGTTCTGGTAGGTGGAAATCACGAGCAGATCCGGAAATGGCGCAGAAAGAAAGCGCTGGAGAAAACTCTGCGGAACCGTCCGGATTTGTTGGAGCAAGAGGCATTAACCGATGCCGACACGAAATTGTTGGCGGAGTTAACAGCAGAGAAGGAGAAAAGAGGCCATTAGCAGTTAGCTATTAGCACTTAGCAAAGCTGTCCGAAAGCGGCGGTTGCTAATTGCCAATTGCTATTTGCTAATTGCTGAAAAAGGAATTCGTTATGTCACAGCATCCCATCATGGAAAAACTGGCTGCCAAGCTGCAGCGCAAAGACCTTCCGGAGATCAACCCCGGTGATACCGTGCGCGTCCAGGTGAAGATCAAAGAAGGCGACAAGGAGCGCGTGCAGGCGTTTGAAGGCACCGTGATCTCGCGCAGCGGAGGACCACAGGGCAGCTTCACCGTTCGCAAGGTGAGTTTTGGACAGGGCGTGGAGCGCATCTTCCCGTTCAATTCTAAGGTGGTGGACAAGGTGGAGGTGGTTCGCTCTAACCAGGTCCGCCGGGCCAAGCTCTTTTACCTGCGTGGACTCAAGGGCAAAGCGGCTCGCCTGCGTGAAGTGGATACGCGTACCCATGCCACGGCAACCGCAACAACGGAAAACGCATAACACTCTTTCGTGGCCACCAAGCCGGAAAAATCTCTGCGCGTTTCTCTTTGGGCGAGATACGAAGACGCACTCGCCCCGATCGCTTCCCGCTTGCCGGCAAACGCGCGCAAGTACGCGCTGGCCGCGTGGCACTGCGATGTCACCGACCACCGCTGCATTCATGATGCATGGATTGAAGCAATTAGCGTCGTGGAGAGCGGGGTGGGCCCGCGTAAAGAAAAGCGTGGTCTGGGGATTGTGATGAGGCTGCTGGGCGCCCATCAGGACCGATACTTGATCCTGAAGTTCCCTGGCGTCCGTCGCTATCGGATAGAGCACTCCTTCATCGAGGGACAGCGCCGGGACGGCGTTGCACATGGAGACGTGCTGGATGATTCCATCCAGCTCACGTCGAAGGGGACGATTCTTTATTCAATGCGCATGGAATTTGGCGGCGTTGAGATCGAAGCAAAAGATGTAGAATTCTCGCAGCTCCCCATTTCCTGATGTCTCCCGCCGCTCCGAAGCCCGCCCGAAAGAAACGCAGAAGAGTTCCCGTACCTATAAATCCCAGGACCGGCGTGCCTTACTCCAAGGGCACGATGAAGATGCGGCTGCTTCAGCGGCTTAAATGCACTCAGAAATATGAGAAGCTCGCTTGGGTGAACGGGGCCACTCTGGTGGCCGGAGTAGATGAAGTAGGTCGCGGATCGTTGTTCGGCCCAGTAGTTGCAGGAGCGGTGATTCTTGAGCCGGGCTACCGCATCCGAGGGCTGCGCGACTCAAAGCTGCTGGACGAAAAGACTCGCGAGAGACTGGCGGCCCGCATTAAGGAACACGCGATCGCCTGGGCCGTGGCTGCTGTGGATGTGGCGCGAATCGACCAGATCAACATTTACTGGGCATCGCTGCTGGCCATGAAGAATGCCATCGCGCAACTCTCGCCCGCTCCGGATCATTTGTTGATTGATGCTGTGCGGCTCGATCTTGAATGTCCGCAGACGAACATCATTCATGGGGACGCGCTGTCCATCTCGATTGCCGCAGCCTCGATTGTGGCCAAAGTTGAACGGGACGCGATGATCCGCCGCTGGGACCCAATTTATCCGCAATACGATCTGGCTTCAAACAAAGGCTACCGCTCGCCGAAGCACCTGGCTGCGCTCAGAGAGCATGGCCCTACGCCGCTTCACCGGCTTTCCTTCGCGCCAGTCTGGCTGTGCAATGCCAGCCTGCAGGAAGAGTTTGCGTTCGTTGAGGAAGATGAAGCTCGCCAATCCGCGGCACAGTCCGGCTAGGATGCTCCTAGACTTGCTTTTCCGGCCATTTTCTTTTCTTCATAGCTTACGCTCACGCGAGTTCCATCGCTCGCTTTAGAGATCGTCACTTGCACGGAGCGGCCTTTACTCTCCTCAACGGCAGAAATGCTTGTACCATCGGGTGCTGGAGCTGTGCTCACCTTCATGCCCGCTGTCGTCAGCTGCTCAGAGTAATAACTCAAGACCTTTTCCGCAGCATCCATGGTGACGAAAACATAGCTGCCCCGTTCTCCTCCTGTTTCATCATGAGAGACGGTGGTTTGGGCTGAAGTGCCTGGATAAATCGGCAACCAGGAGGATCCATTCCCCGAACTCGCGGGCGGTTGCGTTGTATCTGGGGGTTTTGTCTCGCTGATTGCGGAGGTTTCCATCGCTTGAACCGCGGCTTGCTTGCTGTGCTCATCAACGTCGACCATGCTCTTCGTGGAGGGGTCGAACTTGAGCGAAGTGGTTTTGCCAGTTTTCTTGTCGCGTACCACCATGGTTCCGGCCGCGTCGTTTCTCGAAAGCACACGGACATCTCCCCTGCGAATCACGGCTACTTCTGCGGTGCCCAGGTCGCGGTTTTTTCGAATCAAATCCGGGTTCAGGCCGGCCTCTTTTGCTTTGTGCATCCAGTAAAAGCCAAGGCCAGCCATGGCGACGAGTCCCAGGAGGATGACCGCCACCACCCAACCTAAGAAGCGCAGAAACGCAGTACCTCGCGGCGAGCTTCGGGGCACCGACCTGCGGCGGCGGGTAGCCACAATCATCTACTCTCCTTACCAGAGAAATGTGGAGCGCGTGAGGAACTCACGAGCTTGCAAACATTATACGGTTCTCCAGCGCGTCGTCCTTATCTGTCAAGGCAGTCTGCCTGGTGATTTTCGCACCCGCTCAGTATTTCAATGCATCTCTGCTGCCAAGCGATTGTTGTTCTTGTGCTCGCGCGATTTCCGCAAAACTTCAGGTAACGGCTCACGACGATATAATCGTGCGGTATTTGTGACCACGGAAATACAGAGGATCAGCAGCATTCCCGAAATGCCCATGGTGCCGCCGATATCGAAAATCCGATACGCCCGTCCCGCCAGATGGGTCACCGATTTCCATAAGAGGGCAATGTTGCCGATGCAAAGCAGCAGGCGCAGTTCCGTGGGGCCCATCTTGAAGTACGAAATTTTGAAGTCTCCAAGAGTGTAACTGGCGAGATAGATTTCCACAGACAACATCAAGTAGACGATCAAAAGGCCCAGGGCGATCCATGGTGACATGTAGCCCGAAAAAGCCAGCCCGCCAAGCAGAAAAAGCGCGCTGAAGGCGTCCACTACGTGATCAACATAAAAACCATAGCGGGGACGGCAGCAGTTACGGACGCGAGCCAGCGTTCCATCCAGGCTATCGCCCAGCCAGTTGATCGCAAGGCAGATGATTGCCATCAACAGCCCGGTGCGGTTGCTGCGTGCCCACCAATAGCTGAAGCCGGCTCCAGCCATAGCTGCCAGGCCAAGGACCGTCAAGTGGTCAGAGTTGATCCAAGCGGGCATTCGCGCCGCCATCCATAAAAGAGCTTTCTTTTCCAGGTTCGCCAGAAAGCTTTGTTGTGTTCTTTTGGCTTCGCGAAACCGAAGTGGTTGATTTTTCGCCATCCTCAAATCCTCCATGCCCGCAGCATGGAAGCTAAGCGAGCCTGCGGCAATGCACTGGTTCTCTTTCGTGGGTAAACCGGCGATAAATTCGCAACTTGTTGACAGACTGAGGCTTCAACCTGGAGATCACATGGCGGATGAGGTTCAGATAACCCGCCGATAATCCACGCGCAGCAACTTCAAGAACTCGCAAAGTTAAAGGACACTAATGGAGGCGGAATTAAAATCGCTAACAATGCCACTCTAATCTTGACAGCCGGAGCGCCTCAGCAGACAATCAATGAACCCTTGGCAAGAAATACCCGCAGTTGATGTCTAAGTCTTAGCTTTTCGAGCAGTTCCGCAGTAATAAGTTCAGCGACGGAGAAGGCAATGAAACGCCTGGACCAGGGCGCGACCATGTCGTGCCACGGCAGAGTTATGGTTGATCGCGCCACACGTCATCAGCTTCGTGTCCCCCTGCGCTACCGTCTCGCGGGGCAGGAAGACTGGTGTCTTGGCGAGACCATTAACGTAAGCCAATCGGGCGTGCTGTTTTCGTCGGACGATCTGCTGGAGATCGATGCCACTCTGGAAATCACCTTCCAGACGAATGGCGTCCCATTGCTCGAGCGAAGCACACGGCGAGCTCAGATCGTAAGGCGGACCTTGAACAACTGGCCAGAGACCCGCCTTATCTTCGCCGCAAAATTCCACTCCTGAACCAGCAGCTTCCGCATTTAAAGGCCAGAATCTCGGGCTTCGTTCGCATCACAATGGAACGGCAGCCCCGGAAAAATGCCGACAAAACTTGCCACCAGAATTGACCGCGAGCCCGCGCCAATTCATACTGGACGCACCTTAAGAATTGATGGTGAAGGCAAAAACATATGGCTGCCGAAGGGAACCCCAAACGCAAAGTGTCATTCGAAGGCTTTGGCCGCAAGATGGACGCGGAATTTGGCGATGCTGCCCGCAAAGTCGAGCAGGAGAGCGAACGCGTGATCGCGTACCTGAACAACGAGGTGGTTCCGGCGATCCGCAATCATTCGTCCAAGGCGCTGCGTGTGGCCGCGGAACAACTGCATCGCCTGGCCGAATACATGGACAAGAACCGCTCCGAATAGCGGTAGTTTTCCTGTTCGTACTATTTCTGGCTGGATGCGGCGCGCATCGGCGGAATGAAACTGCGCGTGTGCCCTCGCCTCCCTCACCCACAACTACCGCTTCCATTCCGCGAGCGCCCGTTTCCATCCCGACGCCAAGCCCCGAACTGCCTCCAGCGAAACCCTTGCCCACGCCCAGGCGAGAATCACGCGACGAGATCGTTGTTCCGCCAAACGCCAAAGTCATTTACCACGAGGTTGGCTGGGCCAGCTGGTACGGCCCCGGCTTCCAGAACAGGAAAGGCGCGAACGGCGAAGTTTTCGATACCAACAAGATGACCGCGGCCCATCGCACGCTGCCGCTGAACTCCATTGTGCGCGTGACCGATCTCAAGACAAACGAATCCGTGATCGTGCGAATCACCGATCGCGGTCCTTTCGTCGGCGACCGCATTCTGGACCTCTCGCGCGCCGCGGCGCGAAAGCTCAGCGTGTTCCAGCGCGGCACCGCATTGGTGCGCCTTGAGGTACTGGAAACCCCAACGCCGATTGCAAGTGGCGGACGCTGGTGCGTGCAGATCGGCGCATTTCCTGATCACGAGCAGGCGGCCAAACTGAAACAGAAACTCACGCGTCGTTACCACACGGCGAAGGTTTTGCAGTTCTCCAGTCCCATGGGTGGAGATTGGCTGCGCGTGTTGGTCGCCAACGATGACAAAAAACGGGCTGAAGAGCTGATCCATGAAACCCAGACCGACGCAGCCAAGTTTCTGGTAAGGATTGACTAGCTGGCAATCAATTTTTCCGCCGCTTCTTTTCCCGACTTTATGCAATCGGGGATTCCCACTCCGTGAAATGAATTGCCGATGACAGCTAGTCCTGGCATTTCATTTAGAATTTTCTCCAGCTTCGCTACACGCTCCAGGTGCCCAGTGGCGTATTGCGGCAGTGCGCAATCCCAACGGTAAATGTGGGCGAAGACCGGGGTGTCGTACACGGCAAGAATCTCGCGGAGTTCCTGATGCATGGTGGAAAGCAGCCAGCGATCGGTTCGCATTTTCAATTCCGGCACGCGCGAACTTGAAACAAAGCAGCGCAGCAGCGCTCCGCCTGGCGGAGCTCGAAAAGCAAATTTTCTGTGTACGAACGTGCACGCCAGCATGCCGCGCCCTTCGGTACGAGGAATGAGAAATCCGTGGCCGGTTGGCAGGTTGATGGGCTGGTCGTATGCTATGACTACGGCGGCAGACGAGCTGTACTGAATCTGACAAAGTTCTTTGGCCAAATCGAAATTGATATCGCGCAGCAAAGACCCGGCAACCGGAGCTGGCACCGCGAGTATCAAGGCGTCGAATGGTTGATTACGGTCTTCGGTTCTGATGGCCCATCCTGAACCGCAGCGTTCAATGGTAGTTACACAGTGCAGCAAACGTACGCGGTCGAGAGGCAGTGCAGCCGCCGCGGCGTCGACCATTTCCTGCATGCCGTTCTTCAACGAGGTGAACAGCGGCTGCCGGTTCGAATTCATACGGTTCTTGCGGGCTTTCAATGCCGCGCGTACCAGGCTTCCTGACTCACGTTCCATCTCGGCAAAACGGGGCAGGACAGCGGCGACGCTCATCTGATCGGCGTTGCCGCCATAAACTCCCGCCAGCAGCGGCTCGGCCACGCGGTCCACCATTTCCTGGCCGAAATGCCTCCGCACGAAGTCGGCCACAGACTCGTCTTGATCATGATTCCTGTCGCCGTTGGTGAACCACTCCTTCGCAATGCGCATTTTTGTGCCCCAGGAAAACAGCGGAGTGGACAGCATGGGAAGGATCCGCGTCGGCACCATGAATTCCAGCCCATTAGGAATGGGGATCAGACGGTAATTGGAAAATATGTAAGTCTTGCGAGTGGCATCGTTGGAGCTGATCACTTGGTCCGCGATGCCGAGGTCGCGGCAAAATTGCATTCCGGCGGGCTTTGCCGTGAGGAATGAATCCGGGCCTGCCTCAAGGATAAATCCCTCGTGCTGCTCTGAGCGGATGACGCCGCCGAGACGGCTGGCTCTTTCAAACAGCATCCAGTCAATGGCAGCACCGTTTCGCCGCGCGCGTTCCAGATAAAATGCGGCGCTCAACCCGGCAATGCCGCCACCTACAATTCCAATTCGCTTCATTGTGCCGGCGATATCGCCCCCACAGCAGCCACACCTAGCCCGCTGGACGCCAGGGTTGCCAGCGCGGAAATGAACGTCGGCGAGTCGTTCAGGGATTCAGGCCGCCACAGCTTCATCCCTTCATCGGTTGCAAACTGCCGGAAGGCAATATCGATGTCATAGAGGATCTCCACGTGGTCGCACACGAACCCAATGGGGGCAACGACCACTCCTTTGTGGCCCTGCTTCTTGAAATCAAGAATGGCCGATTCCACCGTCGGCCCAAGCCACGGCCCGCCAGACATCCCCTGGCTTTGAAAAGCAAATTGCTTCAGCTCCGGCGTAAGGCCTGGAATCTTTTCTGCTACCAGCCGCGCCGTCTCTTTCGCCTGCTGCTCATAAGGATCGCCGGCCTGGATGGTGCGTGTGGGGACGCTGTGGGCGGTGAAGATCACCGGCGCCGGGCGTCCCAGCACTTCGCTGGCGCGATGCCATGCCGGTTGCAGCTTTTCCGCAAAGGCTTGGGTCAGCTGCGGATGATCATGCCAGGATTCAATGAACTGCACCTGGATGTCCGGCTTCATCTCCGCCATCAGCGCTTTGCGATAAAGGCCAGTGCTGGTTGAGGAATTTTGCGGGGCAAGACAAATGGCCAGCACCTGGTCCACGCCGCTCGCCATCATCTCCTTCACCACATCTGCGATGAACGGCTTCCAGTTGCGCATGCCCAGGTACACGGGAACGGGAAGCGTTCTTTGTAGTGCTTCCGCCTGCTTCTTGGTCAGCTCTGTCAACGGCGACCTGCCAATGAGCGCATAGCGATGGCGAACCTCTTCGATTACCGCATCCGGAACCGGGCGCCCGCCGGTAATCGATTTCATGAATTCAGGCACCTGCTCTGGCGAGTCCGGGCTGCCATGCGCCAGCAGCAAGACAGCTGTTTTCTGCGCGGTCATCGAACCGCTCCCTCCCCTCCATCCTGAGCCACGGCTACGGTTTTCGGCGAGATTCCACTTGTGTATTTCACGCTCAATTCGCGCACGTAGTCCACCAGAGCACGCACGTTATCGACCGGCGTTTCCGGCAAAATGCCGTGGCCAAGATTGAAGATGTGCCCCGGCCGGCCGCCGGCTTGGCGCAAAATTCCGTCGGTGCGCTCGCGCAGCTCCTTCCGGCCGGCGAACAGCAGCACGGGGTCAAGATTCCCCTGCACAGCGCCGCTATATTCGAGAGTGCCCCACGCTTGATTGAGGGGGAATCGCCAATCCACGCCCATCACGTCGGCCCCCGTCTCTTTCATCGAGGGAAGCAACGTGGCGGTGTCAGTTCCGAAGTAAATGATGGGAACCCTGGTTTTCTTAAGCGCCTGGATCAGCTCCTTCGCAAACGGCAGAACGTAGTCGCGATAATCCTCTACACTCAGGCAGCCCACCCAGCTGTCAAATACTTGGAGAGCGTCGGCGCCGGCCTTCACTTGGTCTGCCGCGTACGCGCCCAGAACCTGCACCAGCTTCTGCATGAGTTGCCGCCACGTTCCTGGCTCAGTGTACATGAGCTTCTTAGTATGGATGTAGTTGCGAGAACCGCCTCCTTCAATCATGTAGCTGGCCAGCGTGAACGGCGCTCCACAGAAGCCGATCACGGGTAGCTTCTCACCAAAATGCTTCGCCACTTTGCTGACCGATTCGGCCACATAGCCCAGCTCGGCGGCGCGATGAATCTCCAGCGCTGCAACGTCGTGGGCTGTGCGCAACGGCCGCTCGATCACCGGCCCTTCGCCAGCGGCAAACCGAAACGGTAGTCCCATGACTTCCAGCGGCAGCAGCAGGTCGGCAAAGATGATGGCTGCATCTACGTCCAGTTTCTCTGCCGCAGTGATGGTGACTTCGGCCGCGAGTTCCGGCGTCTTGCATATTTCCAGGATTGAATGTTTTTTGCGCACTGCGCGGTATTCCGCCATATACCGTCCGGCCTGGCGCATCAGCCATATCGGAGTTACATCCACGGGTTCGCAACGGCAAGCCCGGACAAATCTTGAGTTAGGAGCCGACATTGTCTAGAAGCTTAGCATTTTGCGGCATTTTGGGTGTCTTTGGGAGGAAAATCATGGTTGCCCATTCAGTGATTCGTGCAGATTCCCCCCCGCCTACAGCCGTATGATGGAGCAGCCATGAAGAAGAAGCTTCTGCTCTCCTGGAGCACTGGGAAGGATAGCGCCTGGTCGTTGCATCTCCTGCGGCAGCAGAACGAGTACGAAGTTGCCGGGCTTCTGACAACGCTCAACGCCAGATTTGATCGTGTCGCCATGCATAGCACTCGTCGTGTCGTGCTGGAGCAACAGGCTGAAGCTGCCGGCCTGCCTCTCATCAAGGTCCCGCTGCCCTGGCCCTGTTCAAATGCCGATTACGAGAAGATCATGGCGGCTACCTGCCGTACAGCGCTTGAGCACGGCGTGACTGCTATTGCTTTTGGCGATCTCTTTCTAGAGGACATTCGCGCCTACCGTGAACGCCAGTTGCAGGGTACCGGACTCGAGCCCGTGTTCCCGCTCTGGCGGCTGCCCACCCGCCGACTCGCTCAAGATATGATCGCGGGAGGCTTGCGAGCCAGGCTGGTCTGCGTGGACCCGAAAAAGCTCCCGCCGTCCTTCGCCGGCCGCGAGTTCGACCGGCAATTGCTCGCTGACCTTCCGCCCGGAGCCGATCCTTGCGGAGAGAATGGCGAATTCCACACCTGCGTTTATTCCGGACCTATGTTCGGCAGTGAGATCCCAATTCAATGCGGTCACCGGGTGGAAAGCGAGGGGTTTTGGTTCTGCGACGTATTCACCGGCGATGAAGGCTTATCGATTGCAAATCAGGCCTAGTGTCCTATGAAAGTTGAAGGAATGTCGCACCTACGCTATCGCGGACTGCGCCGATTTCGCGTGACCCCAATATAAAGCTTATCGGGCTGGTGCTCCGGGCAGAAATTCCGTGCTCCCGTCTCCGATTTTTTGGCGTAATCGCGTATGCTGAGCATTACAAACTGCGTTCCAGAAATTGATCCTTTTATGTCCGCACCGCCCACTCCAGCACGGTCCCCGTTCAAAGCGCGAATGAAGCTGCTCCCAACCCTTAAACGGGGCGAAATGTGGCGGTACTTCGGCCCGGCTTTTGTGGCCAGCGTGGCCTACGTAGATCCCGGCAATTTCGCCAGCAATTTTGAAGGAGGCGCACGCTTCGGTTACACGCTGCTCTGGGTCCTGCTGTGGTCGAACGCCATGGCCATCCTGATCCAATATCTTTCGGCGAAACTGGGTATCGCCACGGGGAAAACGCTGCCTCAGAACTGCCGCGAATTCTTCCGTCCTAAAATCAACTTCAGCCTCTGGGTGGCAGCCGAGCTAGCGGCTTTGGCAACGGACCTGGCCGAGTTCCTTGGGGCAGCGCTTGGGTTTTATCTCCTCTTTGGAATTCCGCTCCTGCCTGCGGCCCTGATCACAGCGGTCGTTGTGTTTCTTATGCTCGCCGTGGAACTGTACGGGTTTCGGCGGCTTGAGCAGTTGATCATGGCGTTTGTCTTCGCCATTGCGAGTTGTTACGCCTTTGAGATTTTCATCGTGCATCCGGACTGGCGCGCCGTGGCTCACGGCGTGGCGGTGCCGCACATCAACTCGTCTAGCATTTACGTGGCTGTGAGCATGCTGGGCGCGACGGTGATGCCGCACGTGATCTACCTGCATTCCGCGCTTGTGCAACACAGGGTGCGCGAAGATTCTCAGCACTGCCCCACCAACCAGTGGCTGCTCACCATGCGGCACCTCCGCTACGAGCTGTTTGACGTCCTTGCCGCGATGAACGGAGCATGGTTCATCAACTCAGCCATGATCGTTATGGCAGCTGCGGTCTGGTACGCTACGGGAACGCCGTTTACCTTCGATGAAGCGCACCTCACTCTGGCTCCCATTCTCCCCAGGGTGTCAGCAATGGCGTTTGCTCTGGCATTGCTTTTTTCCGGGCTGTCCTCTTCCACGGTGGGCACCATGGCAGGCCAGGTGATCATCGAAGGGTTTCTGGACATAAAGTTCAGCGTGTTCCTGCGCCGGCTGATCACGATCATCCCCGCGCTTGTGGTCATCGCGCTCAAACTGGATCCCCTGAAGATTTTGGTACTATCTCAGGTAGCGCTGAGCTTTGCGATTCCCTTCGCGTTGGTGCCTCTTGTCATTCTCACGCGCAACGCAGCAGTCATGGGCGACATGGTGAACAACCGGCGCACGAATGGCATGGCGTACGTGGTAACTGGAATCATCGTGGCTTTGAACCTCCTGCTCCTGTACCGCACGATTGGGGGCGAGTTCTAAGCCGCCCCCGCAGAATTTCCGGGGACCATTTCCCCGCGCAAGCGAATCCAACAGAGAGGTGGCTTTCTATGAATAATTCATTCGGCAGCCGTTCCAAGTTGCGCGTCGGAGCGCAAGAATATGAAGTGTTCCGCCTGGATGCGCTTGAGAAGATCAATTGCACGCCTCACCGGCTTCCTTTCTCGCTTCGCATTCTGCTTGAAAATCTTTTGCGCACAGAAAATGGACGTTCGGTCACCGGCGATGACATCCGTTTTTTGGCAGATTGGAAGCCGCAAGCCGTACCCGACAAGGAAATTTCATTCACCCCGGCTCGTGTGCTCATGCAGGACTTCACCGGCGTGCCGGCAGTGGTTGACCTTGCCGCTATGCGCGATGCCATGAAGACGATGGGAGGCGATCCCAATCTGATCAATCCTCTGCAACCAGCAGAACTGGTAATTGACCATTCGGTGCAGGTGGATGAATTTGCCAACACCAATGCATTCGCCGTAAATGCGCAACGGGAATTTGAACGTAACCGGGAGCGTTACGCGTTCCTGCGCTGGGGGCAATCAGCTTTTCACAATTTCAAGGCCGTGCCGCCCGATATGGGGATAGTTCACCAGGTGAACCTCGAGTATCTGGCGCGAGTTGTGTTCTCTCAAAAGACTGACGGGGTCACGCAGGCTTACCCCGATACGCTGGTCGGCACTGATTCCCATACGACGATGATCAACGGCTTGGGTGTGCTGGGCTGGGGCGTGGGAGGCATTGAAGCGGAAGCCGCCATGCTGGGCCAGCCTGTTTCCATGCTGGTGCCGCAGGTGGTTGGCTTCAAGCTCACAGGATCACTGCCAGAGGGCGCCACTGCGACGGACCTGGTGCTCACTGTTACAGAGATGCTTCGCCAAACCGGCGTTGTGGGTAAATTCGTGGAGTTCTTCGGGCCAGGCTTAGACCATCTTGCTCTTGCAGATCGCGCCACTATAGCCAACATGGCGCCTGAATACGGTGCAACATGCGGTATCTTTCCGGTGGACCAGATAACGCTGAACTACCTTCGCATGACCGGTCGCGATCCTCAGCAGATTGCCCTGGTGGAAGCCTACTGTAAAGAGCAGGGCTTCTTCCGCACGGCGCAGGCGCAGGATCCCGAGTACTCCCAAGTGGTGGAGCTCGACCTCTCCACCGTCGAGCCCAGTGTAGCTGGCCCTCGCCGTCCGCAGGATCGCGTACCTTTGTCCCAGACTCGCACTGCCTTCGAAAAAGCGCTGCCGACTCTGATTGGGCCGCGTATGCCCCGAGCCGCGGGCCGCGCGGCGGCTCCGGCACAAGTGGAGCGTTTTGAAGGCGAAGGCGGGAATCCGACTGCCGTCGCGGTGGAAGATGCGACCTCGCCTGCGGCGGAGAAACAGGTTGGAGAGGACATATTCGAACAGCTTCACGATGGGTCCATTGTTATCGCAGCCATCACGAGTTGCACGAATACCTCAAATCCTTCTGTCATGATCGCGGCAGGCCTGCTGGCAAAGAAGGCGGTAGAGAAAGGCCTGACGCGCAAACCTTGGGTCAAAACCTCCCTCGCTCCTGGATCGCGCGTTGTGACCGAGTATTACAAAAAGGCGGGCCTGATTCCCTATCTGGAAAAGATCGGATTCCATATCGTTGGTTATGGCTGCACCACCTGCATCGGCAACTCAGGGCCGCTTCCCCAGGATGTTTCTTATGCGATTGGCGAAAAAGAGCTTGTCGCGGTCTCTGTGCTTTCAGGCAATCGAAATTTTGAAGGCCGTATTAACTCTGAAGTTCGCGCCAACTACCTGATGTCCCCGCCGCTGGTCGTGGCCTACGCGTTGGCCGGGCGCATTGATATTGACATTACGCGCGAGCCGCTAGGCACTGGCAAAGACGGCAAACCTGTTTATCTGCGTGACATCTGGCCCGCCCAAAAAGAGGTGCAGGAGACAGTTGCAGGGTGCATTGACTCCAGCATGTTCCAGCAAAATTACAAATCTATTTTCGAGGGCGACGACGAGTGGAAAAAGCTGCCGGTCCCAACAGGGGACACGTATCGTTGGGACGCGAATTCCACTTATATTCGGCGTGCGCCTTACTTCGATCAGATGCCTGCCAAGCCTGCTCCCGTAGAAGACATCAAAGGTGCACGCGTGCTAGCCAAGCTGGGACACAGCGTCACCACAGATCACATTTCGCCCGCGGGCTCCATCAAGCCGAACAGTCCGGCAGGCAAATACCTGCAGGAGCATGGAGTCAAACAGGAAGATTTCAACTCGTATGGGTCGCGTCGCGGCAACCATGAAGTAATGGTGCGCGGGACTTTTGCCAACGTGCGCCTGCGCAATAAGCTTGTGCCTGAGTCCGAAGGCGGTGTGACGAAACATTTTCCCACTGGAGATGTAATGTCAATTTTTGACGCGTCGGTCAAGTACATTAACGCCGGTGTTCCGCTGATTGTGTTGGCGGGAAAAGAGTACGGTTCTGGCTCTTCGCGCGACTGGGCCGCTAAAGGTCCGCTACTGCTTGGAATTCGCGCTGTAATCGCCGAAAGCTATGAGCGCATTCATCGCTCCAATCTGGTAGGTATGGGGATACTTCCACTGCAATTCCTGCCGGAAGAAGACGCGGAGACACTTGGCTTGAAGGGCGATGAAACCTACGAGATTGTTGGCGTGCGAGAGCTGCTGGACCGCAAGTTCGCCGGCGGCCGGCAAATCCTGGTTCGAGCCATTCATGCTGACGGCAACGCAATCGAATTCAACGCGCTGGTACGCATCGACACGCCACAGGAGATTCTTTATTACGAGCACGGCGGCATTCTGCAGTACGTGTTGCGTCAGCTTTTGGCGAGCCATCGTCAGCCGGAGATGGTGAGCGCCAGATAGAATGCGGTTGTCCGCAGTTGCTGAAGCTCTTAGGAGAACCTGGCTTCTGGCACAAATTCTTCCTGCGTCAAATTAGAAGTCTTAAGAAAATATGTTGGTAGCAGTGTTATGCCTTCGGAAAAAAAGCTTTCGGGGCAGTTCCCGCAACGAGGTACAATAATTTCTGCGGGCGTCGGATCTTCCGGGCGGCTCAGACAGGAAGATTTCATATCAGAGGTACCTAATGGCAACCATTCGCTGCGACCAGCACGGGGCCACCCACGAAGCGTTTGTTTGTAAACATCTTGTCTACGGGAAGTACCTGGGTTTCTTCTGCGACTTGGATGACCGCACCAATCCCTATCCCGATGCGTGGTGTAACGGTTGCGAACTGATCCGCCTTGAGCACGACGGCTGGACCGATGCGACCGAGGAACTGATGGAAATCGCGCTGGTCTGCGGAGGCTGCTATGAGGAAATCAAGCAGCGCAACCTTCTCGGCAGCGAATCAAGCTCAGCGTTGCAATAAGCGCACAAAAACCTTTGAACCAGGTATCATGCCGTTTCCAGAGTTTGCGCCAACAGCTTATGTTCCTGTAAGATTTAGTCTTACAACGCTCTGAAGCCTTCATAGTTCTTCCGAGACAACGCAATCTGGAGTCCCTGAAATGGCACAAGTATGTGATATCTGCGGCAAAGGCCCGCGCTTCGGCAACAAGGTAAGCCACGCGCACAACGTGAGTCGTCGCCGCTGGAACGTGAACTTGCGTCCTGTTCACGCCAAGGTAAAAGGCGCGAACAAGCGCATCCGCGTGTGCACCACCTGCCTGAAGTCCGGCAAAGTTACGAAAGCTTGAGCTTTCGAAAGATTCAAGATTAAAGGCCTCCGTACTTGGAGGCCTGTTCCGTTTTGTGCACAAAAATGGGCCGGCTAGAATTTCACCACCACACCACCGCCGGCAAAGATGTGTTGCAACCCGAAGTGAAGTTTCCCAGGGGAAGCGGATGGCGGTAATGAAATCGCGTGTTTCTGCACGAACCCCGAGCACGCGCATGACAAGCCTAAGCCAGGGCAATCACATCAATTTCTACCGCGACGTCACGCGGCAGGCGGGCAACTTCGACCGTAGAACGGGCGGGCGGTGCGCCTTTGCAGAATTTTCCGTACACCTCATTCATCTGGCCGAACTCATTCATGTTCTTCAAAAATACGGTGGTCTTCACCACCTTTTCCCAACTGCTGCCCGCGGCTTGGAGGATTCCGCTCAGGTTCTTCAAGACCTGCTCGGTCTGTTGCTCGATTCCTCCGCTGATCAGGTTGCCCGTGGCCGGATCAAATGCCACCTGCCCGGAAATGAAGACAAAGCCATTCGCCTTGATGGCCTGCGAATAAGGGCCAATCGCCTTGGGAGCAGTAGGTGTGGAAACCACGTCGCGAGTAAAGCTCATCGAGTCCCTCCAAGCTAATTTCCTGACGGGAAAGAATATCAGACACCAGAGCCTTTCTTTGTGGGGTGAAGTTGGCGTCTACTTGATCTGTTAAGGAAAGGGAAGGTTCAGATTTTGTTAAGGCGCTGCACGTCATGGATGCCGGGGATTTTGCGCAGTCCACTGATCACTCGATCCAGGTGCTTCACGTCCTCGATATCGATTACGATATCAATCGTTGCCTGGCTGTCGGCCGTGCGAGCTTCGATATTGCGGATGTTAGTATTGTCGTCACTGATCACCGCCGTAAGCTGCTTGAGCATACCTGCGCGGTCGTCGCAGAAAACAGCCAGTTTCACCGCGTACGTGGCTTTGCCATCCTGCCGACTCATCACCGCTGGCTTGGCCCATTCCACGGCAATTCGGCGATCTGCTTCGTACATCAGATTGATCACGTTCGGGCAGCTCACGGCATGAACGGCCACGCCTTTGCCGCGCGTGACATACCCGACGATGGCTTCGCCGCGAATCGGATTGCAACATCGGGCGCGATAGACGAGCAGATCGTTGTAGCCCTTTACTTTGATCGCGCCATTGTCAGCGCTTTGGCCGAAGACGCGCCGCATCACCGTCCCGAGCGTGCTGATGTTCTTCGGCTCCTCTGTAGCCGGCTCTTCGGAGAGCCCGGGCGATAACTTCGCGAGCACCTGACGCGCAGAATACTTGCCGTACCCGATACCTGCCATCAAGTCCTGCCCTGCCCCCAGGCCGTATTCCTTGGCAATCTTGTCCAGCTCCTTTTCATCAAAATCTTTGAGCGCCAGCCGGTATTTGCGTGCCTGCTTTTCCAGCAGCTTCTTTCCGATTTCAATGGCGCGCTCGCGCTGGTGGATGTTAAGCCAATGGCGAATCTTGTTGCGGGCGCGTGTGGACTTGGCGAAGCTTAGCCAATCGCGACTGGGATTGTGACCGGGCTGGGTCATGATCTCCACCACGTCGCCGTTGCGTAACCTATAGCGCAGCGGCACGATGCGACCGTTGACCCGCGCGCCGACGCACGTGTGGCCAACCTCGGTATGAATTGCGTAAGCGAAGTCCACCGCGCTGGCATCGCGCGGCAGAATCACAACCTTCCCCATGGGCGTGAAGGTGTAGACCTCTTCTGGGTAAAGATCGACTTTAAGGCTGGAAAGAAATTCTGCCGGATCCTTGACGTCCTGCTGCCACTCCACCACCTGGCGCAGCCATGCCAGACGCTGCTCGTCCCTCGCGCTGACCGGGCTCCCATCTTTGTACTTCCAGTGCGCCGCAATGCCTTCTTCTGCCATCTTGTGCATCTCCTCGGTCCGAATCTGCACTTCAAATAGGTGGCCATCTTCCGTGATTACGGTGGTGTGCAATGACTGGTAGAGGTTCGGCCGCGGCATGGCGATGAAATCTTTGATCCGGCCCGGCACAGGCCGCCACATCTGATGAATAGCGCCCAGGACTGTATAGCAATCTTTGACTGAATTCGTGATGATGCGCACCGCCAGCAGGTCATAGACCTGGTCGACGGTGATGCGTTGGCGAAGAAGCTTCTGGTGAATGCTGTAAAGCCGTTTGATGCGGCTCTCTACCCTCGCCTCAACGCCGTTTTCTTTCAACTTTTTCTGCAGGATCTTGACCATATCGGCCAGAAATTTTTCTCCTGCCTTGCGCCGCGATTCCACTGCCGAATGCACCTGCTGATAACCAATTGGGTCCACGTAGCGGAATGCAAGGTCCTCCAGTTCACCGCGAACTTTGCCCATACCCAGCCGGTGCGCAATCGGGCCATAGATCTCGAGCGTTTCTCGGGCCACCGCCTGGCGGCGATCGTCAGTCAGATGTTGCAGCGTGCGCATGTTGTGCAAGCGATCCGCCAGCTTGATCAGCACCACGCGGATATCATCCACCATCGCCAGTACCATCTTGCGCACGTTTTCCGCCTGGCGTTCTTCCCGGCTCGCGAAATCGATCTTGTCGATTTTGGTCACACCCTCGACAATGTGCACCACGTGGTCACCAAATTCCCGCCGGACATCTTCGTGCGTTACCGGTGTGTCTTCAATGGCGTCATGCAGGAGACCGGCGGCGATGGCCGTGGAATCGAGCTTCATGTCGGCGAGCACCAGGGCTACCTCTAGAGGATGAATCAGATAAGGCTCGCCCGAGGCGCGTCTTTGCCCATGGTGATGTTTGAGAGAGAACTCGTAGGCTTTGCGGATGATTTCCAGGTCGTCTTTAGGACGGTTTTGGGCGACTTTGGCCAGCAACTGCTGAAACTTGGCATTCAGCAGCTTATGTGATGCGGGCTGCGGGTTTGTCGCCATAGTTGATTATAGCTTGAAACTAGAGGCGGTTATGGCGGCTTAGCCGCGCGCACGACCATTCGGGAGGTCTAAGTCGGGGGCCTACTCGGGAATCCTGGTTCCTTGGTGAAAGATCATCCGCCATCCACTACCTTCGCGCTTCCACAGAGATGAACGCAAAGTTCGACCTGATAGTAAGCCGTTCGGAGCCGTTCTTGAGGCAACATAAGTAACCAGAGCGACGCCCGGCGCCAACTCGCGCATCTGAAAGTTTTCAACCTGAGCTGGCTGCTCGAGAGTTTCCACCTGCAGCGCTTCGATGATTGCCGGTTTGCTGAAAACTCGGCCGGAGCTTCCGAACTCGATGAACTCATCGGCCAGGAGAGCGGCAAGCAATTGGGGAGAATGACGAACTGCTTTTTTGTGAAGGGTTGTTTCCAGATCATAGAGGAGATCGGCGGTTTTCTTGCCTTCGTCCACACGGTTGCTCCACGACGCAGACGTCGCCCAGTGCTGCGAAAAGCTAGCCAGGCGCTTTCGCGTCCGATGGTCGCGCCCCGCCAGTATGCTTCCCGGTGCGGAGGTCGAGGTTAAATGCGACTTCCTTATCCGTCAGGGCGTCCCACCCGAATCCTTGCAGCACGTGGTCGCGGACTTGCGTGACCCGCAAGCCTTCCCATGATAGCCGCTCGCTATTCCATGCGATCCCGTGAGGCCCCACAGCGCTGATTGAAGTAAACCCTTCAAAAAGTATGAGCTGCTGATCGGTTGCCGTTCTAAGCTCGAGCACTGGCCTCTGCTCCACCCGAAACCATGTGGTTGGATCGTGTGCCTTGACCACGTAAGCATAGCCTCCTGCAACCACACAGAGCGCATCCGGGGCAGGACAGGAACAGACGGCATTCATCACCTGCGGAGAATCAAATCCTGAGGCAAAAAATCCAAACCACGGTGTGCCGTTTCTGGGCACGACTCTAACGTACACTCCGCTGCGATCACCTTCCTCCAACTCCACCGGAAAATGGTAAAGCTTCTCTAAAGGATGGACAGGAGGCTTCGATTCGAGAACCTTAATCTCGTATTCGCGCGGGAAGGTGAAATCAAATCGCATGGCCGGAGGTGCGGCTTATTTATGCTGCGCAGCGGCTGTTTGAAACTCCTGCACGCGCTGGCGCACACTTTTGACGTGGACTGGCAGATCCAAAGTGCTGCCTTCTTCGATAAGGGGAATGAGGCGGTCGAAGTCCGGCCCTGAGTGGGCGCCGATTAGCGCTATGCGCACGGGATGAAACAGATCTTTGCCTTTGGTTCCGGTTTCTGATTTGACTTCGTTCATGATTTCCTTGAACCGAGCCGGCGTGAGAGAGCTCTCTGCGTTCACCCGCTTCGCGAAGGCTTCAATCACCGGGGCGCTTTTTGCGCCGCCAAGCACTTCAGCATTCTCCGGGTTCGACACTGCCTTTGCCGGGTCAAAATTAAACAGAATCCCGGCGCGGTCAGGGAGTTGCTCCAGCCGGTCAACATACGGAGCCAGCAGGTCAATGACACGCTTGGCCCACCCGCCTACACTTCCGTTCACATCGGCGGGGAGCAGTCCAGCCCGACGCAAAAAGCCGGTGCCCATTTCATGGATAACCTGCGGAGGGCTGCCCTTAATGTATTGACGATTGAGCCAGTTCAACTTCTCGTTGTCAAAGATGGCCGGCGCCGGGGTTACACGCTCTAAAGAGAACTCCTTGATCAGCTCTGCGCGAGGGAAGATCTCGCGGTCGCCACCGCTGGGAGCCCAGCCCAGCAGAGCCAAGTAGTTCATCAGCGCTTCAGGTAAGACTCCCATCTCGCGAAAATGAGAAACCGAAGTGGCCCCGTGACGCTTTGAGAGCCGCTCCCGGTCCGGACCCAGTATGGTGGAAAGGTGAGCAAACTCCGGAACCGGGAGGCCAAGCGCTTCATACAGGGCTACCTGTTTGGGAGTGTTCGATATGTGGTCGTCTCCGCGGATCACGTGCGTGATCTTCATATCCGCGTCGTCAATCACAACAACGTAGTTGTAAACAGGCATGCCGCTGGAACGGACAATGATGGGATCGCTCACGACCTCATGCGAAAATTCAACGTCCCCACGCACGATATCGTGAAAGCGAATGGGGTGTTCGGGAATCTTGAGGCGGATGGCCGGTGCTTCGCCCGCCGCCCGCCGCCGCTCCACCTCGGCTGGTGTTAGCTGCCTGCACTTTCCCGAATAAATGGGCTGCCGCTGCTCGGCCATTGCCTGCTGCCGCTCGCGCTCTAGTTCTTCAGCGCTGCAGAAACAGTAGTACGCCTTTCCCTCTGAAATCAGCTTCTCCGCATAGCCGCGGTATACATCCATTTTGTCGGACTGGCGATACGGAGGATGAGGGCCTCCCCTGTCCGGTCCTTCGTCCCAGTCAAGCCCGAGCCACTTCAAATCTTCCAAAAGCTGCGTCTCGTAGCGGGCCTCGCTGCGCTCCAGATCGGTATCTTCGATCCGCAATATGAAAGAGCCGCCAGTCTTGCGCGCGAATAGCCAGTTATACAGCGCCGTACGCACATTCCCGATGTGCAATAGACCGGTCGGCGATGGAGCAAACCGGACACGAACATTGCCGTGTTTTGCCATTGATTTGATGGTAACAAATCACGCGCTGGGGATGAATTCCCCGACAGAGTCGATCGAAGTTGGCGTGCTAGCGAAAACAGTTACGCTGAATCCCAGTCCCAGCCCTGAGCGCTCGCTGGTGGGTTTTGCGTGCTGCTACGCAGTAACGTTCGCGTCATTCGGTCGTGCCATCCGAGCCGATCTTCGTCGACAAACGCCCACGCGTAACCCAGACCCACAGAAAGAGCAGAAAGCGCGCTGGCAGCGGCGCGGATGCGGCGCGTATTTTCATTCACTCGCCTGCCTTCAAAGGTGCTCAGCTCAAGTTGAGCGAACAACATGCCCGGGGTCCCATTGCCATGCACCAGAAAGAGGTATTGGAACAGAATCCAGAGTATCCCGCCCACACACAGGGCGAACAGCCATGCGAGGCGTGAATGCGGCATATCTTCCGACATCCGAACGAAGCTGTAACCAAAAAGGACAGCCGCAAGCGCAACAAGCATGACATCGACCAGACCGGCGACGAGCCGCTCTTTCAGGGGAGCGGGGCGCGGAATGATTTCGATATCCGTCTGCGCGCTCGTGTATGCGGGTTCCAGTTGAATGTCCTCAAAGCTGGGCAATAGTTCCATCTGCTCTGGAGCACGCATAGGCTCAATTAGCGGCCGGTGGATGGGCTCCTCGGGCTGCGCCAGCTCGGCCGAAGACTGCTCTGCCACATCCGTAATGCGGGGCAAAATTACCGGCGAGGGTTCAATGGCCGCAGAAACGGCAGAATCGGATTGCGGCTCGTTTTCTTCAAGTTCATGCAGGGACGCAAGCATGCGAGGAAAGCGGATTACTCTCGCGCCCTCTGTCAAAGCAATCCTCTGCGCCGGGTCGGGAGCCTGTTCTTCAACCCTGCGGCGATGAAGCGCCCGAATCACGGGGCCGTCAGTAACGGTCAAGGCCTCGTCGGCGGCAAATTCGAGTTCCATGGCTTCGGCGATGTCGCCGTTTCTGCCCCTGCGGTCGCGATGTTGCTGTACACGGGAGGTAATTTCCTTCCGCCAGTTCAGATCGTACTCGTCATGGCTGAGAGCAGAGTCTCCCTGAGGCGTGTTGTGATCGACGGAGACCTGTGCGTCCTCATCAGTCTCACTGAGGACCGCGGCGACCCTGGGAACGTGACGGCACGGGAGCTGGCTGCCGCAGATGGGGCAGTTCATACGACGGATTGTGAGATTCGCCAGGCAGCGGGGAAACGCAGGACCGAGTTTTGCTTTTCCAAAAGTGGGCGTGTTACCTTGCCCAGTCCGGTTAATTTCCTACGGCATGCGTTCCCAAATTACATTTGTTATCACAGCGGGTGCGCTTTGTCATCTCTTTCTGTTTTGCGGAATAGTGACGAGCCAGACGCCCCCGTCCGCAGATTCGCGGGCGCAGACACAGCCGCAGAACAGGCCCTGCCATGCAGTGCCCACCGCGCCGCCCATACTGCAAAAAGCAGCACCCGGAACAGCATCTCGAAAAATTCAGCAGCCGGCTTCCGCTCTGCCTGGCGCGGCCAAGGTGAACGTCAGCGAACGCGAGCCGGTCATCATTGATGCAAACGAGTGCGAGAGAAACGGGTCCATGTACGGCCTGCACGGCGACGTGGAAGTTACCTTCAAGGACTACACTTTTCACGGCGATGATGTGACCTATGACGCAAGCTCGGGCGAGGCAACATCATCAGGTCATGTTGAGCTCGACGGAGGGCCTCGCGACATTCACATGACTGCGAGTCATGCCACATACAATGTGCGCACGCGGACAGGCAAGTTCTATGACGTGCAGGGTGGTACCGGATTGCGCTTCCAGGGGCGCAATGTGACCTTAACGTCATCTAGCCCAATCGTCTTCACAGGAAAGCTGGTGGAGCAGACAGGACCAGAGGAATACGTCCTCCATCATGGATCGGTAACTTCCTGCGATCTCCCTCATCCAAAGTGGACGTTCAACGCAGAGAAGATCATTCTGAGCGTTGGCAATTCGGCGAAAATCTACAACACCACGTTCCGGCTCAAAGGTGTTCCCGTTCTTTATCTGCCCTACGCTTCCCCGCCGGTGGAACGGCTTGGGCGCCAGAGCGGTTTTCTAATCCCCAATTTCGGGACCTCCAGTACAAAAGGAACAATTTTGGGCGACTCATTCTACTGGGCCATCAACCGCAGCATGGATGCCACTCTCGGAGGAGAGTACCTTTCCAAGCGCGGCTGGTCGCTCCAGGAAAATTTCCGCGCCAAGCCCAGCGAGAGCTCGTACCTGAACGTGAATTACTTTCAGGTGCTCGACCGCGGGATTAAGCAGAATGTACAGCAGGCTTCTGGCACAACCACCACGACGGTGGCCCAGACTGTGAACCAGGGGGGCGAGGATATCAAGCTCAACGGCGAGGCGAACTTCGCCCACGGCATTCGAGGCGTTGCTTCACTCGATTATTTGAGTTCGTTTCTTTTTCGTCTGGCATTCACGGAGAACTTCTCGCAGGCAGTTGATTCCGAAGTAAGGTCGGTGGCTTTTCTTTCCAAAAGCCTGCATGGGTTTTCTTTCAATGCGTTTGGCTCGCGTTACCAGAACTTTCAGGGGACAACAACAGGAGATGCTATAACCATTCTGCACACTCCGGCTTTGGAGTTTGCAGGATTGGATCAACGCATCTTTGATTCGCCGGTGTACTGGTCGTATGACGTGGATGCAGAAGGCGTCCGCCGTAGCCAGCCGGGGTTTGTTACACCGGGTGTTGTAGGCCGGTTCGACGTTGCCCCTGAATTTTCCTTGCCGGTTTTCTATCATGGCTGGACGGTCAGGCCGGAGGTTGAGCTCAGAAACACCACCTACACGCAACGTGAAGAAGCGGTACAGGTTCCAGGAGCAAGCCTCGGCGGCGAAAATCCTACACATAGTCTGCTGAACCGGCGAACCATTGAAACCAGCCTTGAACTCCGGCCTCCCACACTGGAAAAAATTTTTGGCCAGGAAATCGCGGGAAGGAAATTCAAACACACCCTGGAACCAAGCCTTGTTTATCGCTATACCAACGGCGTGGAAAACTTTCCGTCCATTATCCGTTTCGATTTTCGTGACATCCTCAGCAATACCAACGAGGTGGAGTATGGCCTTATACAACGGCTGTTCGTGAAGCACGTGCGCGGCTGTGAGCAGCCGGCTGGTTCTGAAAAACAAGGACCTCCTGATCTGAGGAGACAGGATTCGGCAGGAAGCGCCAAAGACAAAGATGACTGGGATCAAGGCTGCACACCCGCGGGTGGCAACGAATTTTTGAGCTGGGAGATTAAGCAGAAGTATTTTATTGATCCGAATTTCGGCGGCGCCCTTATTGACGGCAAGCGCAACGTTTTGAGCACGACCGCGGATTTTACAGGGATCGCTTTCCTCACCGAGCCGCGGCGTTTTTCACCATTGGTTTCACGTTTTCGTATGCGAACTACTACCAATAGCGATCTCGAATGGGAACTCGACTACGATCTCAAGAAAGGACGCATCAATTCGAGCACCTTCTATTCCAATCTGCATTTCGGCAACTTCGTCATTCAGGGCAGCCACGCTTTCCTGCAGGACCCTGGTGAAATTGTGACCAGTCCTACCACGGGGCAGGTACTTCCACCCTGCATTCCGCAGCGTTTCAACCAGCCGGAATGCGTCCCACTTGTGTTCAATCAGCTTCGCGCGCTCGTAGGTTACGGCAACCCATCAAAACGGGGGTGGAGCGCGGCAGCGAACATTGGAGTCGATTCTGAATTCAAGCTCGTCCAGTATTCCGCCGCACAGACAGCCTATAACTGGGACTGCTGCGGGATCAGCCTGGAATACCGTCGCTTCTCACTGGGCCAGGTCCGTAATGAAAACCAGTACCGGTTTGCGTTCACTCTGGCCAATATTGGCTCGTTTGGAAATTTGAAACGGCAGACGCGGCTCTTCTGACAGGTTCACCACAGAGGCCACAGAGGAACACGGAGGCAAATTCGGTGAGAACAAGAACCCTCACTGCCAGATCTGATGTTTGTTTTCCTCTGCGCTCCTCTGTGCTCTCTGTGGTTAAAATGAGATGATGCGCTCGGCAAAACAACAAAGGCTCGAGGAGGTCCTGAGCAGAGCAGGACGTGTCCTGATCGCCTATTCCGGAGGGGTGGACTCGGCTTACCTGAGTTATGCCGCTCACCGCGTACTCGGCAACAAGATGCTGGCAATCATTGCCGACTCGCCCAGTCTGGCTCGAACTCATCTTCAGGACGCGCTGGCATTCGCGCAGGAGCAGCACATTCCAATTCGTGTTGTCACGACAGCGGAGATGGAGCGCCCTGAATACGTGCGCAACGATACCTCACGTTGCTTCCACTGCAAAGACGAGCTGTTCCGGATCATGGAGCAATATGCCGCGGAACACAACTTCACCACAATTGCCTATGGAGTGAACGTCGACGACCAGGGCGATTTCCGTCCCGGACAGAAAGCAGCAAGCCTGCACAAAGTAGCGGCTCCTCTGCTGGAAGCAGGGCTGACCAAGGCCGAAATTCGCGAGCTGGCCAGGGAAGCGGGGCTGCGGGTTTGGGACAAGCCTGCCTCGGCCTGTCTCTCATCTCGAATCGAATACGGGCGGCCGGTTACGCAGGAAGCGCTCGCGGCGGTGGAGCGCGGAGAAGATGCGCTGCGATCCCTCGGCTTTCGCCAATTTCGAGTACGGCACCATGGCGAGATCGTGCGAATTGAAATCGACCGCGCGGAACTTCCCAGGGCTCTCACTCTCCCCATGTTTTCGGAGCTTACCAATATCTTCAAAGCGCTGGGGTTTACGTTTGTTACCTTGGATACTGAAGGGTTCCGCTCCGGGTCCATGAACTCCTCAGCAGCCGTCCAGCCGTTGATAAAGCTTCTCACTTAGGCTGCGTAAAGCAGCCTCATGAGATAATTTCCACAGGCATTTCCATGCTCAAAGGTGGTTTCTTTTGATAAAGATCGGCCGCGTTCTGCTGTTCATACCTGTCTTCATACTTCTCATCGGCGCGGGCTGCAGAGCTCAGACCACAAGCGCGGCCACGGCGCTTTCCCCTGAGATTACTCATCGAATTGAGACCGAGATCAGATCGCGCTACAGCGTTCCCCCGCAAATCGATATCTCGCTGGCGTCGCCGAAGTCTTCAGAGTTGCCGGGATATGACAGCGTGATGGTGACGTTCAAAGATGCATCACACAGCACCACACACGAATTCCTGGTTTCCAAGGATCGCAAAACTCTTGCCCACCTGGAAAAAATGGACATTTCGCAGGACCTGATGTCAAAGATCGATGCCGCGGGAAGACCTATCCGTGGCAATCCAGGCGCGAAAGTCACGATCATCAACTACGATGATTTCGAGTGTCCATTCTGCTCGCGCATGCATGCCACGCTCTTTCCGGGCCTTCTTCAAAGCTACGGCGACAGGGTGAAGATCATTTACAAGGATTACCCTCTCGTTGAAATCCATCCGTGGGCGATGCATGCTGCCGTGGACGGCAATTGCCTGGCGGCGCAGAACAATGATGCCTATTGGGACTTCGCCGACTATGTTCATGCCAACCAGCGGGAAATCACGTCCAACGCTCAGGGTGGGCAGAACTGGACGCTGGCTTTTAATAAGCTAGATACAGTCGCGAAGGAGCGCGCCGTCAAGCATAACCTTGACCAGCAGAAGTTTGACGCGTGCGTGAAGAAGCAGGACGAATCCGCCGTGCGCGCTTCCATGGCAGAGGGCGACAAGCTCGGAGTGGATTCCACGCCCACGATGTTCATCAACGGAGAGCGCATATCCGGCGTAATTCCCGAAGACCGGCTCCGCTCCATTCTTGACCGGGCGCTGGCAGATGCCGGCGAGAAAGCGCCTACCGCCGCGGCAAAGAAGTAGTCAAGTTGATGAAACTCAGATATCGTAACGTAGCTGAAAACGCTTGCTGGAGGGTTGGTTGAGCGAGTCACTGCAACGCTGGCGGGGATTATCCTGCCTGGCACTGCTGAGTATTTTCGCGCTCCTGTGCGGCTGCACCGGATGCGGTCAGGGCGGATCGGCACAGGACGTGATGGCCAAGGTGAACGGCTATAAGGTCCTCCGTTCCGAAGTGGATAAAAGCTACAACATGCAGATCGCGGGCTCTCCGCAAAAGCCGACGGCCGCGGAAGAAGAGACGCTACGGCTGAACATCCTGGATCAGATCATTGGGGTGCAACTGCATCTGCAGCAGGCGGAAAAACTGGGTGTGGTGGCCACAGACGATGAAGTAGACACGAAATTCACCCAGATGAAGGCCCCCTACACCTCAGAAGAATTTCAGAAGAAGCTCAAAGACCAGGGACTGACCGAGGCAGACGCCAAGCAGGAGATTCGGCGCAATCTCACCATTGAAAAACTGCTGAACAAGGAAATCGCCTCCAAAGTGAACATCACGGATGGCGACATCCAGAATTACTACAACCAGCACAAAGCAGAATTCAATCTGATCGAGCCTCGTTACTTCATGGCTTCAATCCAGGTTTACGTTCGCCCACCTGGGCAGCCCGCTGGAGACAAGGGACAAACCGAAGCGCAGGCACGCCAGAAGATCCAGATGATCTACAACCGCCTGGAAAGTGGAGAAGATTTTGCCACGGTCGCGGCACAGTGGTCGGAAGATGCCGATACTGCTCACAACGGTGGAGAGATGGGACCTGTGCCGGAATCGCAGCTAAAAAATACTGACCCTGCTACCCGCGATGCCGTGTTAAAGCTCAAACCGGGGCAGTACAGCAACATCATTCCCATGGTGAATCCGGAGACCCGCCAGCCTGTCGGATATCGCATTGTAAAGCTGATTGGCAAGGAAGCAGCCGGACAGAGAGACTTGAACGATCCCGCGGTGCAGCAGTGGATCAGAAACCAGTTGCGCACGCAGCGGGAGCAACTGCTGCGAGCCGCTTATGATGAGGTCCTCCGCGACAAAGCGGAGATTCACAACTACTATGCCGAAAACGTACTGAAGAACACTGCGTCAGTAAAGTAATCTGGTTATTCTACTTCTGCCAGGGTCTGCCCGGCTTCAACCGCCGCTCCTTCAGCGATGTTCAGCCTCCGGACGGTTCCTTTCTTGGGCGACTTGAGCTCGTTCTGCATCTTCATAGCTTCAATCACAATCACGCCCTGGCCTTGCTCTACCGCCATCCCAACAGGCGTCAGAATCCGCACCACCTTCCCCGGCATGGGAGCCACAATTTTCTTCGGCCCGTCGGTTCCCGATTCCCCCCGGCGGCGTGATCGCAAGGCGCGCGGGTCGCGGACCTGCACAGGAACTCGAACTCCGCCCACCACAATGTTGCTTTCAGATGCTGTGCTCTCCTGCTTAACTTCATACGACTTTCCGGCGATCAGGATGGAAAGTACGCCCTCGCGCGTTGAAACTGCGTCCACGGGTAAATCGACGCCGTCGAGCTTGCAGCGCCACTGCTCGCCCGACTTCTGCAGTTCAACCCGGTGGAGCTTTCCGGCAACGGTGACTTCGTAGATCATTCGTCGCCAACTCCTTCGTATCGCGCGGCGCGTTTCCAGACTGAAGGCATGGCCGCCCTGCCGGTAGAAGCTCCATTTTGGCCATTCGGCTTCGGAGATAGGGTGGCCACAAAAAGCGCGGCTGACACGGCCGCCAGCTTCTCGAGCGGGTCTTCAAAGCGAATATCGTCGGAAGGGGAGGAGAGAAGCCGGTCGAGAAAGCCGGTATCGATCCGCGCCTCCTGGAAATCCGGATGATCGAGAATCCTGCGAAATAATCCCAGGTTGCTCTTGATCCCGCCAATAAAGTATTCATCGAGCGCACGGCGCATGCGAGAAATGGCTGTCCGCCGGTCAGACGCGAACGCGACGAGCTTGGAGAGCATAGGATCGTAGTCGAGCGGCACGGTCCAGCCCTCATAGACGCCGCTGTCTTCGCGGATCCCCGGTCCGGAAGGGCGCATGAGCTTCGCTATCCTACCGGGCGATGGGAAAAAGTTGTTTTCCGGGTCTTCAGCGTAGATCCGGCACTCAATAGCATGGCCGCGCAGTTGCACGTCGCTCTGGCAAAACGGAAGCTTTTCTCCTGCTGCAATGCGAAGCTGCAGGTGAACAAGATCCACGCCCGTTACCGCTTCCGTAACCGGGTGCTCAACTTGCAGACGCGTGTTCATTTCCAGAAAGTAGAAGTTGCGCTCAGAGTCCACCAGAAATTCCACGGTCCCAGCATTCGCGTATCCGGATGATTTGGCGGCCTGGACAGCTACAGCTCCCATGCGAGCGCGCAAGTCCTGGTCAACAATGGCTGAAGGGGCTTCCTCAATCACCTTCTGATGCCGCCGTTGCACCGAACACTCGCGCTCGCCGAGGTACACGGCATTGCCGTGCTCATCCGCGAGGACCTGAATTTCAATGTGGCGTGGATTCTGGATGTACTTCTCCAGATAAACTTCATCATCGTTAAAAGAGCGCAATGCCTCGCTCTTAGCCGTTTCGAAAGACGAAGGCAGTTCGGTAGCGGAGCGCACCAGTCGCATGCCTTTGCCGCCACCTCCGGCAGCGGCTTTGATCATGACGGGATAGCCTATCTTCCCAGCCATCCGCTCCGCCTCAACCAAAGACAGCCCCCGGGAAGAACCGGGCACGAACGGCACGCCAGCAACCTGCATTGCCTGCCGGGCGCGCGTCTTTGAACCCATGAGTTCCATGGCGGCGGCCGGAGGACCAATGAACTTGATTCCCGCCTCCTGGCAGGCGTGAGCAAAGCGGGCATTTTCTGAAAGGAAGCCATAGCCGGGATGAATCGCGTCCGCACCGCTGCGCTGCGCAACATCAATGATTTTGGGGATGCTTAGATAAGACTCGCGGGCGGCTGCCGGCCCGATGGGATAAGCTTCATCGGCATGGCTGACGTGCAGGGCGGCACGATCAACGTCAGAGAAAACAGCAACCGAGGCGATACCCATTTCCCGGCAGGCACGAATAATGCGGACCGCAATCTCTCCCCGGTTGGCGATCAAGACCTTCTTGAACATAGAAACGGGCTCACAAAACCTTTGATTTTAATTGATTTCTACCGTATGGATGGTGGTGACGCGAAAAAGCCCCTCGCTCTACTGAGGGGCCGCGAATAGTTTGCCCTGGGGGACGCTATTTGTGAGACGGCTGCTGTCCCTGGTTCTGATTTTGATTTTGATTCTGGTTCTGTGTCTGCTCCAGAATGATTCCGCCCTGGTTCTTCTTGGCAGCTTCTTCAGCCTTTTTCTTGCGGGCTGCCATCGCCTTGTCACTCCAATCGTTCGCCGTCTTGATGAGGTCCGCTCGAGCTTGGGCGTCATCGCAGGTCATATCGTTGGCCTTGCGACGATAGAGCAGGTTCATGTAGGCCATCGCATCATCGTAATCCTGCCGCTTATCAATGGCCGTCTGGAGCATCTGCAGGCCTTCATCGATGACTGAGCCGTCCTTTGTTTTCAACTGGTCACACCACTTCTGGCTGCCTTTTCCCTTCAGCTCATCGTCCACTTTCATCCCATTGGCTGATTTCAGGTCAGCAGCATCTTTGTAAGCCTGCGTCCAGTCGATTACACCGACCGAGTAATAAACCTCAGGATCGTTGGGATCCACCTGGATGGCTTTTTTGTAATAGTCGCGGGATTTGTCAAAATCCTTCATCTGCATGTACAGGAAGGCGATTCCCTTCAGGCTGTTGACGCTCTTGGGATCGTTCTCAAGAACTTTCTTGTATTCGTCAATTGCCTGCTGCGCCATGCGGATATTGTCCGGCGACTCCACCCCAGGAACGTATTGCTGGGCATAAGCCGTAGCTAAATACAGCTTTGCGACTTTCAGATCGCTATCAAGAAAAACAGCAGTTTTGAAGTGCTCAATTGCCTGTTCGTAATTGGCGCTCTTATAGGCCTGAACGCCTTTGTTGAGCTGGTCGCGCGCTTTGAGTTTGTTACACCCCGCCGTAATTAACAGCGCGGCGGCGACGGCAACTGCCGTCGCCAGACGTGCGCATTGTTTCATCTTTTCTGGCTCCCTTGCCGGAGTTAGATTTCGAACCGTTGAAAGGTTCATGCGGGGCAGCGTTCGCGCGAACCCCGCTCTGAGCGGACCAACCTTTACTGGCCGGCCTCGATCTTGGCCGTAATTAACCCGACTTTATCCACGACCTGAGTACCCTTGGCGATATCGATCACTTGGGCGACGTTCTGAAACTCCACGTCCGGATCACCCTTTACGAACATCACGCGTTCAGCGCGAGTCTTGAAGATGTCTGTAAGCCGATTGCCGAGGTTGTCCCAGTTCACGTCTTCCTGGTTGATCTTGAGCTTGGGCTTCCCCTGATTTGAGTCCAGCACCTGCACTACAACCGTGCGGTCATTGGGCTCAGGTTTCTGATTCGGCGGAGGCGGCTGCGGAACCAGGGCCTCCAACCCCTTCGGGGTAAGCGGTGTAATCACCATGAAAATGATCAGCAGAACCAGGAGAACGTCAATTAACGGAGTGACGTTGATGTCTGCTGTTGGCCCGCCTCCCGGGCCTCCTACTGACATTGCCATAACGGTATACCCTCTTTATGAATTCCTTTGACGATTCTTCATGCGCGGCGCCCGCACCTGCTAGCGCGAGCGCCGGCTATGCTTGTCGCCTTGCTTTACTGCCTTCTCTGCTCCGTGAGCAGACCTAACTGGTCAACACCGGCCGAACGGACATCATCCACCACATCCACAACCGACTTGTATTTGGCCCGTGCATCAGCTTTCACATACACGGTTTTGTTCACACGGTTCTGGACCCGTTCCTTGACCTTGTTGGTCAGCTCTTCCGGGCCAACTTGCTGCGTATCAAAGAAAACTCTGCCATCGCGCATTACGGCTACGATCAGCGCATCTTCCTTGTCCGCATCAGGCATTTGGATGGGATTGTTCGTCTTCGCCAGATCGACCGACTGCCCTTTCTGGAGCATCGGGGTAATGACCATGAAAATAATGAGCAGAACCAGCATCACGTCGACCATAGGGGTGACATTGATGTTGGAATTAACCTTGGCTCCCTCATTCCGGATGACTATTGACATGGATCGTCTCCTCGGTTACCGGCGAACCGCGTTCGTACGCTTCAGGAAATAATCCACCAGTTCGCTCGAGGAGTTGTCCATTTCAACGTCAAACGCCTCAACCTTGCCGGTAAAGTAGTTGAACATCATCACGGCGGGAATGGCGACAAAGAGGCCGAGAGCCGTGGTCACCAGAGCTTCAGAAATTCCGCCTGCAACTGCGCCGATGCCGGTGGCTTTCTGCTCAGAAATCTTACGGAACGCGTTCAAGATGCCGATCACCGTCCCGAACAAGCCGACGAACGGCGCCGTGGATCCGATGGTCGCCAAGCCACCCAGGCCACGCTTCAGTTCAGCATGGACAATGGCTTCAGCGCGTTCCAAAGCCCGCTTGCTGGCTTCGATCTGTTCTCCGGGAATCTCAGTGGAGTCACCGTGTGCCTTGAATTCCTGCAGGCCTGCGGTCACTACCTTCGCAAGATGGCTCTTCTTGTTGCGCTCGGCCACGCGAATCGCTTCATCCAGCTTGCCTTCGCGCAGAGCGCCGGCGACAGCGGGAGCAAACTGCCGCGACTGTTTGCGGGCGGCGTTGAAAGCAATCCAGCGGTCAATCATCACGCCGATAGACCACGCAGACATGATGAAGAGAATGATAACGACGGCGCGTGCAAGCCATCCCATTTGCCGCCAGAGTGAAACCGGATCCCAGCCGACTCCTCCCTGATCATCAGCCTGAAACATCAAGTAGGCCATTACGATATGGGCCTTAGCCAAAAGCAGAGTTGCAACATTCGCGACAAGCATGAGTTTTAACTTTTCCTCCTCAGAACTTTTTCAGAACATTTGCCGGTAAGGACGAACCACAAGCTCCGGCCTAGAAAGAGTGCCCCATCCTGCGGGAAACGGATTTTGCCCTTTTCGGAGGCTGGCGTCTTCGCCAGCCTTTGTATTCTTAGCGAGCGACCACTACAGTTACATCCTGAAGGTGACTTTGATGGTCGTTTCTACCTCTACCGGTTCGCCGTTCAGCAGATAAGGTTTGTACTTCCACTGCTTCACAGCTTCCATAGCAGCCTGGACGAGAATAGGATGCCCGCTGACCGAGTGAAGGTTTTCGATGACTCCATTCTTACTGATGGTGGCAGCCAGAATCACATCCCCCTGAATATGGGCAATTTTCGCCATTTGGGGATATTGAGGCTCTATTTTACGAAGCAGGTTCCCTGCCGCTACGCCCTCAGAAACACGCAGCTTCTGCGGTGCGGCCACCTTTGGCGGGGGAGCGCTGGAGTTGATAATGCCACCCAGAACGCCGCCGGCCTGGCCTCCGGGAACTCCGCCTACTACTCCACCGGTAACTCCCGTGGATGGAGGAGTCTCCTCCTCCTTGATCATCTTGATCACTTTGGGAATCTTGCTGGGCGTGCGCAGCTCACCGTTAACAACCTCGTGCTGGATGACTTTCTGCACGGGTGCAGCCGCTGGCGGTGGTGGGGGTGGAGGTGGTGGGGGCGGCGCCACCAGAAACGAGTTCAGCTGATGCAAGGGCAGTGCTTCAGTAATCAGCAATGGAAGCAAGATCATAAAACCAACGACGATCGCTTCAATAATCAGAGAAACCGTCGTGGTGTACTTCTGGTTAGTCCGGATCTTGCCGCCGGATTCCATTAAGCTGTCTTCAAACATCCCTGTTCTCCAATCCTAGGGGGACTCTTCAATTACATTGGACACCGGGACTGCCTGTTTTGCTCCCAAATCGGGGGACTGCTTAAACCTTGGCCCTCACTTTTCCCTTGCCCGCCGGAGCGGGGCCTTTGCCGATCGGCGCGGAACCCTTACTTGCCGGGGAGGCTCCTTTTCCCGCCGGAGAAGCAGGAACCGATATAGTTCCTGTCCGGGAGCGCTTTAACTGCCAATCCTGATATGCCACCAACATCGGAGCTGCCACTGCAATCGACGAATACGTCCCTATTAAGATGCCAATTACAAGAGCGAAGGAGAAGCCCCTAAGCACTTCGCCACCAAAAAGATACAGCGATAAGACAGTTAGAAATGTCAGCCCTGAAGTCAGGATCGTCCTGCTCAATGTCTGATTGATGCTCCGGTTGACGATCTCTGCCAGGCTCTCTCGCCGCATCAGTTTTACATTCTCGCGGATACGGTCGAACACCACGATGGTGTCGTTCATGGAGTAGCCGACGAGGGTCAGAATCGCGGCGATAACAGTAAGGCTTATCTCCGTATTGGTCAAGGAGAAAGCACCTACCGTGATCAGCGTATCGTGGAAGACCGCCACCACAGCGGCTACGCCGTAAATCAGCTCAAACCGGAACCACAGATACACCAGCATGCCGACTAATGAGAAAAGCACCGCAAGCCACGCCTGGTGCTTGAGCTGATCGCCCACTTGAGGTCCCACAATGTCGGCGCTGCGAACGCCGAAATTGCTGGTATAGAAATCCTGCTTGAGCGCATCAAGCACAGGCGCCGGGACAACGGCCTTGAGGTCATCAATGCTCTTCAGCACGCCACCTTCGGTGTTGTTGCGGTAAGCCAGAATCTGGCGCGCCAAACCTTCGTACTGGGTCGGGGACGTGTGCAGGGGATCGCGCGCAACCAAAGCATCACGTACTTCAGCAAACCCTATCTTGTCACTGTTGTTCAGGTCCCGTTTGCCAGGCTGAGCGTTCGTCTCAAGGGCGGCAATGATCTGGTTCTTGCCCTTGGAGAGGTCGGTTTCGCTGGTTTCCTTCAGGTCCAGGGAAACGACCACTTCGTTATTGGCCGGGTCGCCGTAGCGCACAATCTTGGCATTGTGCAGTCCGGCATGATCGAGGTCGGAGCGAATCTTGCCGTAATCGGGCGTACTCGCGAACTTCACATACACCATGGTGCCGCCGCGAAAATCCACGCCCAGCGGTATATGGTGCCAGAACAGCATGGAAATCACCCCGGCGACGCTGAAGATCAGCGAAAAAGCGAGGAAGTACCACTTCTTGCCGAGAAAATCGATGTTGGTATTGCCAAAAAATTCCACTTTATCAACCTTTAAACTAGATACTCAGAGCTTCACCGCGCTGCTTGCGATTGAGCACGGCATCAAAAATCACCCGTGATACGAATACCGCCGTAAACAGGTTGGCCAGCAGACCGAACGTCAGCGTGACCGCAAATCCCCGCACCGGTCCGGAGCCAACGAAGAACAGAATGATGGCCGAGACGATCGTTGTCACGTGAGTGTCCAAAATGGTCGTCCACGCACGATCAAATCCCTGGTCCACAGCTGCGGCTGGGGCCTTCTTATTGCGCAATTCCTCTCGAATGCGCTCAAAAATCAGCACATTGGAATCCACACCCATACCGACGGTGAGGATTACGCCGGCAATTCCCGGCAAGGTGAGTACAGAGCCGGTGAAACCCATGAATCCAAGCAGAATCACCAGGTTCAAAATCAGAGCAATGTCTGCGTTGATTCCGGCAGCGCGATAGTACACCAGCATGAAAATCAGCACGGCGGCCAGACCAGCGATAGCGGCGCGCACTCCAGCTTTGATGGAGTCTGCACCCAGCGAAGGCCCAACCGTGCGCTCTGTCAGATAATGCAGGCTGGCCGGCAGCGCACCGGATCGCAGCAACATGGCCAGGTCTTTTGCGCTCTGCTCCGTGAAGCCGCCCTCGATTTCACCGGTATCCCTGATCTCCGTCCGGATCGACGCAAACTCACGCACTTTGTTGTCGAGAACCACGGCCAGGTAGTGGTTCGGGTCCGTGCCAGTTTCGTTGTGTGCGGCGGTGAAGGCGCCAAATTTATTTCCGGCAGCGGCCGTAAGGTTGAAATCTACATCGGGACGTCCGGTGGAATCCGTACCCGGACGCGCGTCCTTGATGTCGGTCCCACCCACTATAGGAATACGGCCGACGATGAAAACACGGTCGCTCTGGTCATTGCCACCGGCAATTCCGTGCATCATGACCGTACCCGGAGGCAAAACTCCTCCGTGCGCGGATAGCGCCGCCTGCTCGCTATCGTACCCGTTGGCATTGTCAAAACCCTGTCGCAACTCCAGACGCGCCGTGGACTGGATAATCTCCTTAACGCGGCCGGGATCATCTACGTCAGGCAATTGGACCAGGATCTGGTTGAGCCCCATTCCGTTTTCCTGGATCTCAGGTTCGCTCACGCCCAAAGCATCCACGCGCGTGCGGATGGCCTCAATCGACTGCTCGACGGTACGGTTCTTGAGCTCGCTCACCGCCGAAGGCTTCATGGTGATGATCCAACTGTTGCCGGGACCGGCTGATGGCGGGTCATAATCCTTCAGTTGATCGCTCACGATGCTGCGGAGCTGGGAACCGCCGTCCAGCGGAACACCCTTGACCACAACCTCTTCCGGATGGTTCGCCGCGTCAGGCTTGCCGATCTCCGTGTAAGCGACCTTCGCCTTCTGCAACTCGTCTTTCAGCAGTTCAACGGCGCGGTCTGTTTCGGCGTTTACAGCATCATTGACCATGACCTGCAGAATCAGGTGCGTGCCGCCAGTCAGGTCCAGGCCAAGGTGAATGTTCTTCAAAATGGCCGTTTTCAGCGCGTCTCCGCCGAGGCCTTTGGGAATGCCAAAGATGCCGTAAAGGAAAACCAGCAAGATTGCGACAATAGCTGCGGATTTGGTGAGTAAATTCTTCTGCATTTCAACTTCACTTCGCTAGGATTTCTTTGCTTCGTCTTCCCGGGCTACCGATACAACGGAAGATTTGGCGATTTCCAGTCTCAAATTGTCAGGCGGTACGCGGAGATGGAGCGCGTCTTCTTTCACGGCGATGACGATGCCACGAATTCCACCGCCCGTGGTTACCCGGTCGCCATTTTTTAGACCGCCGATCATCTGCTGCCATTTCTTCTGCCGCCGTTGCTGGGGGAGGATCAGGAGCAGGTAAAAAATGGCAAAAATGAACAGCATGGGGAGCCACATCAGCCCGCCGATGCCGCCTTGCTGCAACAGAATTGAAAATATCGCGTTCTGAACCATTTCTTGATTGCCGCACAGCCCGCGCACACTCGCTCACACGAGGGAGCAGAAACCGCCTTGTTCTGACCGCTGAATCAATACCGCCCGGGCCTCCAGGCACCTGACCTTCTTGTGTCGGAGTTAATCGGAGGATTCTTGACGCTGAATCAGGAGCGCTCAGGCCATGAACACTGTCCCAGAAAGAATTCCTGAGAGGTCCCCAAGTTTTATAGCATGACGTACCGCTCGCATGGTGTCAAGGTAGAAGGCCAGATTATGCACCGTATTCAGCACCCCGGACAGGGGTTCACCCGATACGAATAGGTGCCTCAAATATGCCCGGCTGTAGCGGGCGCACACCTTGCAGCCGCACTTTGGATCGGGCGGCGCCTCGTCCTGCGCGTAGCGTACGTTTTTGATGTTCATCCGACCCTCGGAGGTAAATAAGAGGCCGTGTCGCGCAGCCCGCGTCGGCAGCACGCAATCCATCATATCCACTCCCATGGTGGCGTATTGGGCGATCTCGTCCGGGTACCCGACCCCCATTACGTAACGCGGCTTGCCCTTGGGCAGGACCTCAAGAGTGGCAGTGATGATCTCCGCCGTCTTGTCGCGCGGCTCGCCCACGCTCAAGCCGCCAATGGCATAGCCGGGGAAATCCAGTTCCTGCAGCCGCTCGGCGCACTCGCGCCTCATTTCCGGGTACATTCCTCCCTGCACAATGCCGAACAGCGCCTGTGTCCGACCTTTCTGGTTCTCAGCCCAGGGTACCTCGTGCTTGTGAGCTTCAAAGTAGTCTTTGCTGCGCCGGGCCCAGCGAAGCGTCATCTCCATCGATTCGCGAATTCTGCTCTGGTCTGCCGGATATTCGGTGCATTCATCAAAAGCCATGATGATGTCCGCGCCCAAGGCAATCTGAATTTCAATGGAACGCTCTGGGGTAAACAAATGCGACGACCCGTCGAGGTGCGACCGGAACTGAACTCCCTCTTCTGTCACTTTCCGCAGCTCGCTCAGGCTGAAAACCTGAAATCCTCCGGAATCGGTCAGCAGAGCGCGCTCCCAGCTCATAAACCGGTGCAACCCACCGAGCGTGCGGATCAAGTCGTGTCCAGGCCGGAGATAAAGATGGTAGGTGTTGCCGAGAACAATCTGCGCTCCCAACTCCAGGAGCACGTCTTGGGGCACCGCCTTAACTGTGCCGGCCGTTCCCACCGGCATAAATGCGGGCGTTTCCACCACGCCATGCGCGGTTTCGAGCTCTGCCATTCGCGCGGGGCCAGTATGGGCAGTGATGTGAAAGGGGAGACTCACCGAAGGACATATTACAGAATCAACCCCGTTCAGCCTGTGCAAACTTTTCTGCAACCTTTTCTGGATTGACAAACGCCCGCGTCACCGTCCCGCAGCCGATCAGGTGAGTTCCGTTATGCGCCGTGACGCGGAAGACATAAAACCGCCCTTTAGTTGATTCCAGTCGCGCTTCGGCTCTGACCCGCTGCCCCACGACTGTGGGAGCCCGATGCTCAATATTGATGGCTGTTCCCACGCTGACTTCGCCCGGGCTGCAATAAGGCTTCATTGCGGTCGCCGCCGCCCACTCCATCAGCCCGATCATATGGGGCGTTGAGTAGATGGCAGGAAGCTCAGAGTGGTGATGATTCAGCGTGTGTTCGTGAGAGACGGTCATTTCCGCCTCACCGCGCAGCCCCAGCGGGAGTTCTCGGGTCATGCTGGAAATCTAGCAGAACTCCCGAACAGTGGCGAGCCGCAGTCACAAATAAAGCCGGGCTCCGGCGCCCGGCTCGCTATTTACATTATTTACATTCACTCTTATCTGTGATCATGGTCATGATCATGATCATGGTGGTCACGATCATGATCTCTGTCGTGATCTCGCCCGCACTGCTCGCGGACTTGCTCCAGTTGGCGCCTGCGATATTCCGCCTGCGAGCTGCGCTCACCGTGTTTCCTGATCTCCTTGCGCAGGTTGTTTTCGGCCTTCTGCATCTTCTTGTCGCAGTTGTCCTTTGCCTGCGCCGGGGTTAAGCCGGCAAGCAATATAAAAGCTGCCATGAGTACTGCTGAGATTCCAGCCTTGATCTTCATCATCTCCTCCGGTGTTGCTGGCGGATTGTACTCTGATTTCGAAGTGTCGCAACGCCAACAAGGCAAAATGGGCGCTCAAGATCATGTCCTGGTTTCTGCGCTCGGACCGCCGGGGAGCTTTCGGCCTGTATAATAAGAAATTGTCCTCATGGTTTTGAACAATACTGTGCGCTCGCAGCAATCTCAGCCCAGGATTCGCTCCACCACTGTTTTATGTGTGCGCCGCAATGGCCAAGTGGTCATGGCGGCCGATGGCCAGGTAACCCTGGGTGAAAACGTCATTAAGCATACGGCAAAGAAGATTCGCCGCCTTTATAGCGAGAAGATCCTGGCCGGCTTTGCCGGTTCCACTGCTGACGCGTTTTCCTTGTTCGCTCGGTTTGAAGCCAAATTGGAGCAATATCACGGCAACCTTGGCCGCGCAGCCGTAGAACTAGCCAAGGATTGGCGCACTGACAAAGCCCTCCGGCACCTTGAAGCACTGCTTCTGGTCAGCGACCCGGCTGTGACATTCCTGATCAGCGGCGCGGGCGATGTAATTGAGCCGGACGGCGGCGTGGCGGCCATTGGAAGCGGCGGGCCTTATGCTCTGGCTGCCGCGCGGGCGCTGATGGACAATACCGACCTTCCGGCCCGCAAGATTGCTGAAGAGGCTATGAAGATTGCCGGCCGGACTTGCATTTACACCAACGAAAATTTCACGATTGAGGAGCTCTCCGGGGTGCCGGAGAAGCAAACTGCCTCTACACGCTGACCGGGCATGGCAGGCTATTCAGGAACGCCGCTTATCCAGAAGATCGGAATTAAACCGGGGCATCGTGTCATCTTCAAGAATGAGCCGGCCACTTTCCTGAAGGATCTGGGCCCCCTGCCGGACGGCGCCGAGCACAGCAAGAAGCTCAGCAGAAAAGCCAACGTGGTTGTCTGTTTCACGGATCGCAAAACAGAACTGGAGCGGAGCTTCCCGGCCCTCGCGAAAACTCTGGTACCAGACGGCATGCTCTGGATCTCTTGGCCGAAAAAGACTTCCGGCATGGCGACCGACCTCACCGAAGACGTCGTCCGCGAAGTCGGGCTCGAATGCGGGCTGGTGGATGTGAAGATTTGCGCTATCGATGAGACGTGGTCGGGATTGAAGTTTGTGATTCGCACCAAGGACCGCCCATCAGCGTCTAAACGAAAAGCGGCGAAGTGACGGCAGCTTTGAAAGATGCCGGACGAAGCCGCCCCCGCGCTGAGTCCGGCTGTTGCAGGAGCATTGAGTTACAGCCGCGAGCCCTACCGTTGAGCGGTTTGGAGCGAAGCGACAGGAGTCGATAGTTGGACAATGCCGGACGAATCCGCCCACGCGCTGAGTCCGGCTGTTGCAGGAGCATTGAGTTGCAGTCGCGAGCCCTACCGTTGAGCGGTTTGGAGCGAAGCGACAGGAGTCGAAGATGGCTATCTATTTGCCAGGAACCACGGAAGAAGCCGAGGTTACTCTGGATGAATTGACACCAAAGGAAATCGTTTCTGAACTGGACAAGTATGTGGTCGGCCAGCATGAAGCGAAGCGGGCGGTCGCGATTGCCTTGCGCAATCGGATGCGCCGCCAGAAACTTCCGCCCGATCTGGCGGAAGAAATCATGCCCAAGAACATCATCATGATCGGGCCCACTGGAGTTGGCAAAACGGAGATCGCGCGCCGGCTCGCTCGTCTGGCCAACTCTCCTTTTCTGAAAGTTGAAGCCTCCAAGTTCACTGAAGTCGGCTACGTCGGCCGAGACGTGGAATCCATGATCCGCGACTTGGTCGAGATCGCCATTGACATGATCCGCGAGGAGCGCCTGGAAGAAGTGGCCGAGAAGGCCGAAGAAAGCGCCGAGAATAAATTGCTCGACCTGCTTCTACCCGGGACACCGGCAGTCACGTCTTCGCCGACGGCCGGTTTTGCCCTGGCTGCTGAAGATGGTGACTCCACCTCCCGCACGCGGGAAAAGCTGCGCCAGCAACTGCGCGAGGGCGTTCTGGATGAGCGCATTGTGGAACTCGATGTGCGCGAGCGCTCCATGCCCGCTTTCGAGATCATCTCCAATCAAGGTGTAGAGGAGATGGACATAAACATCAAAGACATGCTGCCCAACATATTCGGCCAGCGCACTAAAAAGCGGAAGATGAAGGTGAGCGAGGCCTTTGAATACCTGATTCAGGAAGAGGAATCACGCCTGATTGACATGGACCAGGTAACGCGGGTAGCCGTCGAACGAGTGGAGCAGTCGGGAATCATCTTCCTCGACGAGATCGACAAGATCGCGGGCCGCGAGAGCGGTCACGGACCCGACGTTTCCCGCGAGGGCGTGCAGCGCGACATCCTGCCCATTGTGGAAGGCACTACGGTGAACACACGCTATGGCATGGTCCGCACCGACCATATTCTGTTCATCGCCGCCGGCGCGTTCCACGTCTCCAAGCCCAGCGACCTGATCCCTGAATTGCAAGGGCGTTTCCCGATCCGTGTGGAATTGAAGTCGCTGACCATGCAGGATTTCATTGCTATTCTCACCGAGCCCAAGTCATCGCTGGTGAAACAATACACAGCGTTGCTGGAGACGGAAGGACTAAAGCTGGAATTCACGCGCGAGGCGCTGGACGAAATTGCCAGCTTTGCTTTTCGGGTGAACGAATCCACGGAGAATATTGGTGCGCGCCGGCTGCACACCATCATGGAGCGCGTGCTGGACGAAATCAGCTTCGATGCGCCTGATATGAAAGAAAAAGGCGTGAAGGTGGATGCGCCCTATGTGCAGAAGATGCTCACGGACATCGTGAAGGACCAGGATCTGTCACGGTACATCCTGTAGTTTTTGGGGGAAGCGTTCTCGACTCGCAGCAGGAAATTTGGTAATCGGGTAA
>Ga0134128_10000731_pt1 | contig 44411 bp, 40 predicted proteins | sample KB31754_FD_96462 | JGI IMG/M metagenome (GOLD analysis project Ga0134128, IMG submission 96462) | Terrestrial soil microbial communities with excess Nitrogen fertilizer from Kellogg Biological Station, Michigan, USA - KB3-175-4 | ecosystem: Environmental > Terrestrial > Soil > Unclassified ...
AAAATACGGAACATGGATTGGCGTTTCTTCATTGGTATCACCGCGCTGCTCTGTGCGTTCTTCCTGCCGGTAGCACCGGCAGCCGCTGCTCGCGACTACACGCAGTTGTTGCAATTGACGCCGGGATTATCGATTACCTTCCGGGTTCGCGACGGAATCGACACGCGGATGAAACAGCTTGGCGACTACCGTTTCACAATCAACGTAGATGAAGTCGACGACAAGGGCTTCAAATACGACTGGCAGAATTCACCGCCGGCGGCGGCAGCCGGCTCTCGCACCGTCAACGCCGCGGACGAACAAACGTCCCACAAGGTAAGCCTTTTTTATTTTGACAGACAGAAAGGCGTCGTTCTCGGCACCACCAACATCGTGCGCGTCTCAGACGATTTGTATAAAGAATTGAAATTAGGCGAAGCGACGCCGTTTTCCCTTGATGGACCGGAAGGACGTTATACCCCCGAAGGCGGTCGCTCTCAAATTGCTTTGCCTAAAACATTGCAGGTAACGGGCACCGAGCCGATGGACGTCTGGATTGGCGACAAGGAAGTATCCGTGCGCGCCCTCAAGGCGCAGACGGACAACGGCTGGACTTATTGGATCATGGACAATGCGCGCTTTCCCATAATGCTTGCCGGCACCGGACCCTTCTTTTGGGGGGAGCCGCACTTCAGCGGCAACATTGCCACGGATCAAGATGGCGCTCAAAACAAGGCGAAACGCATCACCGATCAACTGGAGAAAAGCGGCATTGCCACAAGCTATGAGATCTTGTTTGCTTTCGATTCCGACAAGCTGACGGAACGTTCGAAACAGATACTTTCGGACGTCGGCAAGTACCTTGCCGATCATCCCTCTCTGCGCATTTTGATCGAAGGACATACGGATAACGTCGGCGGGGCTGTCTACAACCTCAACCTTTCGAAGCGCCGATCTGCATCAGTTGAGCATTATCTCGAGCAACAGTCGGGAATCGCCGCTGATCGCCTCGAATCGGCCGGCCGCGGCTACACGCGCCCGGTCGCCGATAATGCCACGGCCGCCGGCCGCGCCAAGAATCGTCGCGTCGTCTTCAAACGCATGTAGAGCCGGCTGGAAGCCGACGCTCCAATATAGCTGCGGGCAAGCCCGCGCTTGCCGTTCACTTGGCGAATCGCCGGCAATGCATCAAAATGGATAGAACTGCATCCGGGATTTGTTAATGGCTAAGAAATCCAAGCCTTCCGACGGCGAAACAGTTGCCAATCAGCTTCAGCCTGGCGTTAATGTCAGTTGCAAAGTTGTCGGCGCCGAGGCAGGCGGATATTCGGTGGTCATTTCCGACGGCGATGTGCCTGGCTTCCTGCCGACGGATTGGAGGTTGCAGCCGGGCGAGCATCTTATTGCGCGGTTTGTCAGCTCAGAAAACGGACGGGCGCTATTGTCGGCGCAAATGCCGACTAATCCCGTCATGGCCAGCTGGTTTACCTCGATTGCACGCCTCGGACTCAAGCGAGCCACAGACATTATGCCGACGCCCGCCGAGGAAAAAGCCGTCTCTTTTAAAATAGACAAGATGCCCTTCCAGCAGCTTATCACCCAACTGGAAGGCGGCCGCCGCACGGGCGTTCTCACCGTCGCTTGTGCGCAGCACAATTCGCGCTCGGCTGCACTGCTCTGGCGCGGCTCAATCGCCGGATGTATCTATAGCAATCGCAAATTGCCCGATCCGCAACCGACGGAAGAGGGTTTGCAGTACATGGTGACCGAGCTGAAAGCGTGCAAAACTAGCGGCCGATTTTACGAACTTCCTGATGTGATCGCGCTGTCGTTTTCCGCTGTCTTTCGCGAGTACGTCACGCTTGAAACTTTAGATCTGGCCATAGTCGCCAGTCGATTGGCTGCCGCAAAAGATACTGCCTGTTTAGCGATCAGTTTGGAGAAAGGCGCCACTTATCTGGCATTCTGCTACAAAGGCAAATTCGTCGGCACATTCGACGTCGAGCGCCAACAATATCTGCAATCGGCTGAGCAACTGCAAGCGCTCATGGCATCGAATAAAGTGTTGCGCATCGGCACCAGCATTTTGCCGCCCGACTTTTTCAAGGATGCGCGCCGCTATACATTGTGGCTGTCGGAATTTGATAAGGGATAGAGCGTGCTGTAAATGATCACGCGCATTCAAGTTGAAGGCTACCGCTCTGTCCGAGATGCTTGGTTCAAGCTCAGACGCGTCAATGTTCTGGTTGGACCAAACGGCTGCGGCAAAAGCAATCTTTATCGCGCCATGTATTTGATCGCGGCCGCAGCCAACGGCCAATTCGCGCGCACCTTGGCCGAAGAAGGCGGGATGCCGTGGTGCTCTGGGCCGGACCCCGGGCTAAGGGCCCCGTGTGCCTGACGCCGGGCGTCACCGTCGATGATCTGAAGTACACAATGTCCTGCGGCATGGTTCCGACTACGCCGGGAGATCCCACTGCATTCAAGCTGGATCCCGACATCAAGGAAGAAGAGATCACCTACCTGAGCAACGGCAAAAAGATCAGCTTGCTCAAACGCGAATCAGGCACGGTCAACGCTCGCGACGTCGATGGCAGAAAAGTCGCATTTCCAATCATGCTGTCGTCGGGCGAGTCTGTGCTTTCGGGATTGCGCGAGCCGCATCGCTTTCCTGAGATCTCGGCGCTGCGGCAGGAGATGCTTAGCTGGCGCTATCTCTCAAGCAACACCATTGCCCGGCAAATCGTTTTTATCCGAAACCGCCTGTGGCATTTCCAGCAGTTGCTCTGGCGACAAGCCCATAGTTTGAGCCGGTTGATTGGTTGCGAACAGACCGAACCCGAGAACATAATCAAGTAATGCACGCTGTTCATCGATCTGCAACACTTGCTCATGCACCCGCTCTTGCGTGATTCGGGATGAAAGCCGGTGTGCGACGTTTTGAAGCAAACGCTTGCGCTCATCCAATACTCGCGCAGCCGTCCAAAGTGCTGTTTCAATTTGAGAGGCCTGATCTTCCAGCAGCGTTTCAATGCCGAAAGTGTGTCCTACCAAGCACGCGAATCTGCCAAGCTGATCGTCAGTCTGCCGCAATACGCCTCCGCAGGACGGACAGCCGTATTCGTTTTCGTTAGCCTTTGCTACGCTTGCTGAATTCACGCGAATAGGACGCACGCGTGAACTTTGCGCATAAGTGCGTTCGACTATGCGCGCGGCAATGTCGGAGGCCGGCAGCTGGAGGTCAACGTGATCTCTGTTTATTCCGGCTTGCGGGAGATCAGGAAACAGTGCATCCGCAGGCTTTTGAACAATGATAAATCCGCCGGCATGGCTGACTTGAGTCAATCCGAGCACGCCATCATCGAGGCAGCCCGACAGCAGCACCGCCGTGACATTGTCGCCGGCAGTGATCGCCGAGCGAAAAAGCACATCAATTGAGGGACGGGCGCGATTCTCTCGCGGGCCGCGGGAGAGTCTGACGATGCCGTCCCTGATCAGCATATGATAATCAGGCGGAGCAATGTAGATACGGCCGGTTTGAATGCGTTGGCCGTCCCGTGGCACCACCGACGGCAAAGTCATCGCCTGGTTAAGTACGCTGGCTAAAACACTGCGAGTAGTAGGTGCCAGGTGCACAACGACGAAAATGGCCGCCGGCAAATCAGGCGGCAGTCCAGCCACAATCTCCCGTAGTGCTTCGATGGATCCCGCTGAGCCACCGATAACGACGATGTGAAAGTCATGCATAAGTTGTCACCCATTTCGACAGAAGACAGCGAGGGCACTTCTGTTCCTGAGGCTGACCCCGCCGTGTCGAGTTATGGTCGGGTCGGAAATACAAGGCAGTGAGACAAAAAATTAAGTCGAAGAACCCGTAGATTCCACATATCCAAAAAGCTTTCTTCAAGGATAGAGTTCGTGAGTAAGATATCGCACTAAGACAATAGGCTTCTTAACCGGTATGGAACGATCGGCTTGGTCATCCGAAGCAGGTACATTAAATGACCCGCTTGGCGTTAAGGATAAAGCCGCCGGCCGCAGTGAGGAAGCCGAAGATAAGCACACTGGCGTCGTCCGCTTTGCGGAAATTGCCGGGCGGTCTTTCGTCAACTCCGCGGCGCAGCAGCCGTACAACGGACTGGCCCAGTTAGTCGATTCAGGAACCTCCAAGCTCGGATTGGGCGATGTTCTGCCGCAAATGAATATAGTGTCCGCGCCTAAGGCGGCGAAATTCGGCAGCAGCGATTGGGTGGCGCAGACGGTCGGCTCAGGATTGGGCATGGTGGCGCCCTTCATGCTCAGCGACGGAATGCTTGGCGCAGCCGGACGCGGGCTGGGTGCGACGAAGGTCGGCTCGATGGCCGCTGAGATGGCGGAAAGCGTTCCCTTCGCCAGCACGCTGGCGCCCTTGGCTCGTCCGGCCCTGAGCGGCGCGACTTACGGTTTTCTGTTTACGCCTTCTGCTGACAGCGGCGGCAAAAGTCTTCTGTGGGAACGCACCAAGAGTGCAGCTGTCGGTGGACTCACTTTCCCGGCGGCCAAACTGGGCAGCGAAGCGTTGGGCGCCGGCATTGCGAAGGGACTGTCAGCAGTCGGCGTGGATGTCGCAAGCAACTTGGCCGGCAAGATTGCGCTGCGCGGCGGCAGCAGCGTGCTTGGCGGCGGCTTAGGCGGCGGGTTCGCGAACGCCGAGTCGAGTTCTTATCTCAATACCGGGCATGCTGCGTCGCTTGATGAAGTCGAGCAATCGGTAGGATCTTTTGCGGTGACTGGTGGCGCCCTCGAGGCTCTCGGGGTTGTTCAATCTCGCTTCCAGGGTCGTGGCAGAGAGTCCGCAGTTCCGCCTGAAGGGCCGGCAAAAACCTCAGCGCATTCACGGCCCGGCACCGAGACTCCGCAATCTGTTGAAGCGCCAAGCACAGGCGGCATGGCAGATGTCCAGAAGCGAATGGAGAGCGCCAATGGACCGAAGGCAACGTCGCCATTTCTTGTAGAGAGCAGCATCAACCTCAGCAAGTCCATCGCGGATAAGATGAATCTGCGCAGCGAATCCGAGATGTCTAGCAATCCTCAATGGCGCGACTTCACCGGTTTGATTGAGAAAACCCTGGCCCGCGAGCATGCCGATGCCGGGACGGAAGCCAGCCAACTTGCCGGTGTTCTCAATTCCGCCACTCGTTTTCTCAGCAGCGATCAATCTGTGGTGCCACTGACTGACGGGCAGAAATTGGGTTTGGTTAAACAGGTGCTGCATGAATCGCTGCACCCACAAGAAGCCGTCAATGAGAGCTGGGGAGCGCCCATAGCGGGCATTCAGCAGACACTCATGGGGCACGCTCCCGGAAAAGTAGCTGAATCCGTACTGAATTTACTGCAGACGGGAAAATTCGAATCGACTCTGGAAAAACCCGCCAAAGTCGATTTAAGCGATCAAACAACGTCCAAATTGCCCGAGCAATACCGAAATACTTTGGCGCCTGATCACAGTGCGGAATTGTCGTTGCAGTCAGCCCAAGAAGCGGGCGCACCGCCTGTGATACCGGGACAGCGCAGCTATTACGGACAACTTGCCCAGCTTTTGGCGTTAAACATCCACGCGCAGAATCACCACGGCGGCCCCTTCATCATCGCGCATGATGGTATGCCCGACGGACGACCCGAGTTATTCCAAGCGGGCGCGGACAACCAATATGTCAAAACGTCCAATGGCGAGTTTGACCCGTGGTTGAGCACATCAGACTTGCAGCGAGTGTACGACCACGTGAGTGGCGTCGCCAACGAGAGCCTCGTGATAAAGAACGGGAAGCCCACTTTCGTCACTGATACAAGCGGAATGTTGCCTGGCAGGCCCGGCGATAGACCCGGGTTGTATGTCGAAGATACCCGTTATCTGAATAAGCTCGATGTGACGGTGAATGGAAACGACCTCAAATGCTCGCCAATGATGTCACTAAGGGCTTTGCTTCCTCGTACGCATACAAGACATCAGATGGGATAGACATTATTCGCAGTTCGCTCGTCGCGGATGGATTGCAGGATCGATTAACTCTGACAAATACCACGGATGAGCCGCAAACCGTTCATCTGTCCGTCGGTTATGGATCTGACTTCGCTGACACCTTCCAGGTGCGCGGCTATCAGCCTAAAGCACGGGGCCAGTTTTTGGCGCCGATAGTTGAGCCGGAGAAAGGCGCAGTCACATTATCGTACGACGGTCTGGACGGACAACGGATGTCTACCGGTATTAGATTTAGCGGACAAACGCCGGATACGCTTACAGGCGATAATGCCGGATTCAAGTTGGCTCTTGCACCTCTCACGTCGAAACAACTCGAAATTGGTGTCAATACAAGAAGAGAAACTGCAGTTGCCGGCACACCACCTGCGCCGGTGGATGTTCAAAGAAGCGGAACTTTCGAACAGCAATTCGAAAATGCCGAGAAGCAGTTTAATGCCTGGACGGACTCTGCGGCCCGCATCACTACTGGCGATGCTCATTTCAATTCGATTTTGAATCGGGCCTGGCGAGTTTTATACATGCTTCGCCATCCGATGCCGAATGGTCAGGATGCTATTGATGCAGGGGTTCCCTGGTTTGCCGCACCGTTTGGTCGCGACGATTTAATCACCGCATTTCAGATGTTGCCGTTTAAACCTGAGATGGCTCGCGGTGTTTTGAAGGTGCTCGCCGAGAATCAGGGCACCAAGTACGATCCCTCGCGTGCGCAAAAAGTCGGCAAGATCATGCACGAATTACGGATGGGCGAGATCGCCCGAACCGGTGAGTTGCCGTTCGATCCCTATTATGGAACCGTCGATGCCACACCGTTGTGGTTGATGCTGGTCGGCCGGTACGTTCAGGCTACCGGTGATACCAGTTTGGTCAAGGAGCTGCAGCCCAACATCGATGCCGCGTTGAAGTATCTTGATGAAGAGGTGAAGGCCAACGGCTATTTGCAGTATGGTGGCGAATCGGGCGCATTCTTGTCCAACCAGGGCTGGAAGGATTCGGGCGACGCTATAGCGAACTCGAAGGGTGAACGCGCCAAGGCGCCGATTACCTTGGCCGAACCGCAAGGATATCTATACGCCGCCTGGCGTGAAGCTGCGAAATTGGCGGAACTTAGTGGAGACTCCGAGAAAGCGACTGACCTTCGTGCGAAGGCGGAAGCGCTGAAGGAACGATTCAACAAAGACTTCTGGATGCCTGATAAAAATTACGCCGCCTTAGCAATCGACGGAAAGGGCAACGTCGTGGATTCGATTTCATCTAATCCGGGACATTTGTTGTTCACTGGAATACTGACTGCCGAGAATGCTTTTGCGGTGCATGACAGGATGATGCAGCCGGATATGAACTCCGGATTCGGCTTCCGCACATTGGCTTCAAGTGAGCAAGCATACAAACCGTTCGGCTACCATCTTGGAACAGTATGGCCTCATGATGTGACGATGGCGTTGTATGGCATGCATGACTTGAGACCAGGCGTCTCGAGCGGCGTCATGATGGATCTTGCTGACGCTGCGGCCAGCTATCCGAATAATGAGCTGCCTGAGCTGATGGGTGGCTATCCACGGGCATTGACAAAAGAGCCGGTACCATATCCGGTGGCATGCCCGGATCAGGCTTGGGCAGCCGGCTCAATGTTCCAGGCGCTGGCCGCCAACCTTGGTTTGCACGCCGACGGAGTAAGTAACGAGCTATTGATCTTCAAGCCGACAGTTCCGCAAAAGTTGGGCGAAGTTCGCCTTGAAGGTTTCCCCGTCGGTGACAAGCGAGTCGATCTCTATTTTCGCAACGACAACGGCAATACCAGCGTCCATTACAACAATCCGGACGGTGTGCGGATCAAGCTGGTTCCGAACGACGCGACACCGACGTCGTAAAGACTGGTACCGGCGGGCTTTAGCCCGCTTTCGCAGGCGAGCCGCCTGCGCTCCTATGTAGGGGCGACGCCGTGCGTCGCGCTGGAGAACCGCGACGAGCTCACTGCGCACAGTGTGTGCACGGCGGATAATTGAATTTGAATGGCGGCTGTTTCATGTACTCTTCCGGCTTCATCTTGCCGAATTGGGAGACGTTGGTTAGCGTTGCCACCACGGTGTTCATGTAGTGACCGTTGACTTTGTCGACCTTGAGGATGTAGATGTTCTCCACCGGATTGCCGTAGCTGTCCAGCTTCATGGGTCCGCGCGGGGCATCCGTCAATTGCACCGATTGAATGGCGGCGAGCAACTTGTTTTTATCGTCGGCACTGCCTTTGAGTGATTGCAGCGCTTTGTCGATCCACATGGCGGAAACGTATCCTGACTCGGAGAAATGCGATGGTTCTGAGCCATTGTATTTCGCTCTGTAGGCTTGAACAAAATGTGTATTCGCCGGATTGTTGAGGGCGGAGCTGTAATGCAGCGCGCTCATCGCTCCCTTCACGGCTGTACCTGCTGCGTCCAGTGTTCTGTCGTCAAGTCCCTGTCCGGCTCCGATAACCGGCAGTTTGCTGCCCGTTTCACGGTACTGGTTGTAGACCGTGGCAGCGGCGTTGGTGGTTACTGCGAAGTACACGGCATCGACGTCGGAACGAAGCTTTTTGACCTGTTCGCTATAATCCTTGCTCGCAAGCGGTGCCCAGAGCTTTTGCACGACCTGCCCGCCCTCTTCTTCAAACGCCCTCTGGAATCCGCCGATCGCTTCCCATCCGAAACCGTAGTCGAAGCCCAACGTAGCTACTTTGTTGAATTTCAAGTTTTTGCGCACCCACACTGCGAATGGCGCGGCGGACTGGCTTGAGGTTGACGACAATCTGACGGACCATTTCGGATGCCTGCGCTGAGTGAGGTCGTCCCCGTTTGGAACCGCAAAAAGTGTCGGTACTTGTAGCGAGTCAACGAGTGGAGCGATGTGATAGGCGATGTTTGACAAAATGAACCCGTCCATGATCTGGACTTTGTTCTGCTCGACCAGTTTCTTGAACCGAACGGCGGCGACGTCCTTCTGACTCTCATCGTCTTCCATAAACACCTCGACTTTGCGTCCGCCGAGTTGATGGTGATTTTGATCGAGATAGAGATTCCATCCCTTGAGCTCGTCGTCCCCCGCGCGCGATGCCGTGCCCGTGAGCGACGTGATAAAGCCTATTTTTATTGGCTCTGTATTTTTTGTGGTGACCGTCTTTTTCTCTTCGGCTGACGGTGCTGCAGCAAGGGAAACGTTGGACACCGTCGCAGATAGCGCCATGATCGCCGCTCCGAAGAACGCGGTCAATCGCTGCACCCTTACAGCCGATATCGTTCCGTTCAACTTCGATATATTCATCCTGCTACAACCCCGCCGACATGACAATTAAGTGGCAATCATACCTGATTCTTTTCTTGAATGTTCCAACATTTGGAAGTCAAGTTGTGCCGCCCGGTGCCGCGTCTAGTCGGGAAATGGCAGCAGCAGCCGGCGACGGTTCCAATCGTAGTAGCCCTTGCCTTGTAGTCCCATCGGCACGTTGTCATCGCCGAGCATCGCCAGTCCGAGAGCATGTCCGCCGGTTAATTTGGCGTTCTCGATGAAGAAACAATCCACCCATGCCGTTTTTCCCAATTCAAATGCGTGGTCCGCTTGAGCAACAATTGAATTGCGTTTCCCGACTATATGAACGCCGATCATTCGCGGCACCGTTAAGTTGTGTGGTGCTTCCCAATACCCCACGACCTGGATGCCGTCGGCCCTGCGCCATATATACAATCTGGAGAGCTTGACAGAATTGCCGAACATCACGTTATCGGCAACAGGGCTGCTCGTGATCTGTTGCGCGTGCTCCACCAATAGAGTAAGTGGTTTAGCGGCGGTCGGAAATACAATGTACGCACTAGCGACGAACAGGACGAATAATGCAAAAGCTCGCAGGAGGGCAATCGTATTGGCAAAGCTGTTGCGTCGTTGAATCGTCGGTGCTTCGGGAGCTCGATTAGAAAAGTTGTGGACAATCCAACTGTGGCACGGCTTCTCGATGCAAGAGTAGGCGAGCAGCCCGCCAATTATGCTCAGCACAATGCATAGTGTCCACATTGCTAATTGCGGTATGCCGTGTCCACAATTGGTTTGATATTTTAGCGCCAGCAGAATTGGCATGTGCACTAGGAAAAGCGCGTAGGTTGCTTCACCAAGTCTTACCAAGACCCGGTGATTGAGGAGCCGTGATACCAGACCTCGCTGTTGAGTCAACATCAATATCACGACGCCGAAGGCGAGGGCGCTTATGGGATAGTTTTGGAATTGAATGCTGAGCAGAATGAGTGCTGCAATGGAAATCAGCTCCAAAGCGGTGGCGTTTATGAGTGAGAAATTCACCGCCTTTGCGTTTCTGCCAATCCACTTTTCAAAAATGACAGCGGTGGTCATGCCCACGACAAATTCAAACAGACGCGTGGGTGGAAATGCGGTCGAGAGGCGGTGGATTTCCGAGGGATTTTTGCCGATGAGGGTGATGGCAATGGCGAAGGCTGCCGTAAGAGCGAGCCATGCGAGCCAGCGCCTGTAAATTGTTGCCAGGATCAGTGGAAAAAGCGCATAGAAGAAAACTTCTATTGATAGTGAATAGCTGGGTGCGTTAAACCCAAAGATGACGGTATGAATGAGGATCCATGATTGCATTAGAAACAGATTCGCGAAAAATGACAAAGTGCGTATTGATGCTTCCGGCGCAAGCGTCTCGATGGGCACGCACATCAGGAGAAGGACGAAACAAAACCAATACGTCGGCAAGATACGCGCGACCCTGGCGACAGCATATTTGCGGATCTGTGCCAAGGTTGAGAACCGGCCGTAGCGGTACGTGAGCACAAAACCGGACAGGCAAAAGAACGAAGGCACCGCCGCGGCTGCCGCTCGCACCCATGGTGATGAGTAGTCGCACGGCGGAAAGTGCTCCATCGTATGGCGCACGACGACGAGAAGTGCCAGGAAAAAACGAACGGAGACAAGCGGATATATCGTCGGCGAGTGGCCCCTGACCGCCGTGCGAGCGTCGGTTACTGGTATTTGCATCACTGTCGACATAATCGGTAGAGTCTAATTCGCCGATCAAAGACAAGTCCAGCTGATCAGACCCCAGTGGCGACCATGTTAGAACCTTCTTAGCGGACTGATTTTATGCGGCAACTGAGGTTAGTCTTTGCAGTTGGTTCTGAGCCGACGGAGGAAGCCATGAATCAAGCCGACTTGGATCGAATTCTGGAGCTGGAGAGTTCGCTCAGCTTCGCCGGGTTTGGTGCCGGCGACGTCCGACTGAACGAAACTGACGCCGAGCGCAAAAACAGATTCGAGAACGATCGTCAATCGCTCAGGCAAAGCCTCGCGCTTTGTCAGAGAGTGGTGGCATGGCTGACGGCGAACGTCGCCAAGACAGACGCCATCGATAATAGTCAGTCGAGCTATGGATTGAAGCACGTGGCCGAGAACGAAATTGGCGAGTACGTGAGCAACGGCGTTTTCATTGCAGCAGCCATTTTTGCCGGATACCGCTATCAGCTTTGTCGTCAGGGTAGTTTGAACGCTTTTTTCAATATGGCTGTCCCCGTTTAACTCGGGGAATAACTACAATGAACTTCCGGCTAGACCGGCTTCACATGGTGTTGCCAAACGGTTGTCTGTAACGTATGCTCGGATGGCGGTCCGAGCACCTTCTTATGCGATCGTATCTGGAAATGCTGCTGCAACGTAACCTGTCCACGCTGTGGGCAAGCCAGGTGCTGTCTGCGGTGGGCGATCAGCTGCACATGATTGCGGTTGTATGGATCTCGGTACAGATGGCCGGCGCGAAAGCGGGCTTCGTGGTCTCCGCGGGAGCTATCGCCGGACTTGTCGTCGGTTTGTTTGCCGGGCAGCTTGCGGACCGCTGGGACAGGCGAACAAGCATGATTGTTTGCGACGTTATGCGCGGACTCACTGTTGCTGCAGTAGGAATCGCGGCACAGGCGGGTGCCTTGCAGCTTTGGCATCTTGCCGCTGTCGGTGTGGTTTGTACCGTTTTCACCTGCTTGTTTGAGCCATGTATGTTGGCCAGCATGCCGACATTGGCTAAGACACCGGCGATCTTGCGCGCGATGAATTCGTTGATGATGATGACGTTCCGCCTTGCGCGGCTTATAGGTCCTGCTTTGGCGGGTTGGCTGTTGTCGTTCTTGCCGATTTATACATTCTTCTATGTTGATTCATTGTCGTATTTTGTGTCCGCGTTGGCGATTTGGATTTTGGGCAAGAATTATCAATGGCGCCCAATTGCGGCCGCCACCGGCGGTGGTGCCCGCGCAGTTGTGGCCGAAATCTATGATGCTGCGACAATGGCTTGTCGCAACCGGGAGCTTTTTGAAATTCTTGGATTCTCTCTGGCGTGTGGATCTATCTGGGCGGTAATCTACTTTCTCGGTTTTCCACTATTGGTGAAGCAGAGTCACTTCATCGGCGTAAGAGGCGTGGGCGCGTATGCGACATTGATCTGTTGCTACGGTGTGGGCAACGTGATCAGCAACATTGCAGTAGGTACGCTCGAGTTAGATAAGCGCCCTGCGTATAATGTCGCGCTCGGTTATGTGGTGATGGGATTTGGATTCGTAGTTGCTGCTTCGTCGCCCAATTTGGCTATCGCCTGTTTGGGATGCGCGATCGCTGCCGTCGGCGGGCCCATCAGTGATGTCGCGACGGTTAATTTCTTTGCGCGATTGCCGGATGAATATCGCGGCAAAATTAATAGCCTGCAGCGATTCGTATATAGTGTCGGCAGCGCGGTGGGGCTGCTGGCCGCGCCCATGTTGTTTTCGGTTTGTCTTGCCCAACAAGGAATCACATATGGTGCCGTCATCATGGCGATTCTCGGAGTTATCGGCGTGGCATTCGGCCGGCGGCGGTCGGCTGTGAGCGGGAATGGTCATGTCCGGAGCGAGGCCGTTCTCGCCAGTGAAACTGCTGAAGCCGGCAACCGGTGACCGAGCGCAATCGTCAGCGCGATAAATACGCTGTGGCTATGGGCAACATTGGATTCGTAAAAATGGCTCCCGAGGTAGGATTCGAACCTACGACCAAGTGATTAACAGTCACCTGCGCTACCGCTGCGCTACTCGGGAATAAGAGTGGCTAGACTGGCGAATTCATATCTTACCACGGGCGTGCAGAGGTCTACTTGGCGCACGACAGCGTCGAAAAATACGGAAATGTTTGCTGCTTGGGAACTGTGAACAGCGGCAACCTGGCTTTAAAGCCAGGAAGAATGGCGTTTTTTCCTGGCTTTAAAGCCAGCTTCGGTCCGGAAGAGGACTTCGTTCCATAATGATGCAGGCTGGCAGCCTGCGCTCCTCTACTGGTCAAGCGGTGCAGTGGAGTAGCTCTTCGGCTACGTTGTGCGGGATTTGGTAGTGCTGCTCGTCGGGGAAGCTGTCAGGATGGCTCTTTAGGGCAGCCCGAATCAGCCCGCCAATCAGCGCTTTGTGGTCGTGCAGAAGGGGACGTTCGCTAACGGATACCGCCTGCTCGCCGCCCTCTTTGTATTTTTTCAGGGTTTCGTTTAGCTGCAGCAAAAATTCGAACGGCGCAAAGGTCTGCCAGTGTTCCTTGAGCGGTGTTTCCTTGGTGAGTTCGTCGCCCATCATATTAATAAGATCGAGCGCGAACTCGGCGGCGAGCGCCAGCGCCGTCTCGGGGTGCAGCGGCTTTTTCTCGTACGCCTTACATAGATCGCGCGCTTGTCTGTTTAGCTCTAACACCGGTGATCACCCGTCGCATACCATCAACGGGAAGACTCTACCAAAAGATTGTTGATTTGGACCTGCGCATTTTTGGTGGACGGAAATATATTTTTTGTCCGTGCGCGGCGGTAAGTTGCCTTCGTGGATCCCGTTCAAGCCCGCGGCTAAAGCCCGCCGGTACCGGAATAATGACCTTGATTGATTAGCTGCTCGTTGAGAACGATTTGCTGCTGTGCAGCCTCTGCTCTCGAACGCAATGCGGGTTCGCTCAAGCCGCGCACAGACTCAAAATCCGTTTGCGCCTCGCCGGAAAAGCTTCGCATCTGCTCGAGCGCCAGAACGAATCTCTTGTGAATGCGATCGGCCAATTGCACATCCGGTCTGGCAGCAAATGCTGCTTTCTCACTTGCAGGCGCTGACGGCGCAGGCATGCCTTCCAATTTTGTGTCCCAGTACGGAATGCCGCTTAGAGGTTTGTTGGGATCGTAATCCTTGAGGAAAGCCAACTCCGGCTTCTGCGACGCTACCGGGTCAGATTTGAGAGAGCTGAGTTCATTTCGTAGCCAACTCTCTGTTTGCTGTTTGGCGACGTTGTAGACCAAAGGAGCACTTTCCATACGCTGGTGTGCGCGTTCCAAATCGCCATGTGACAAGAGCGCCTGGTGGAAGGTTGATTTCGCCGACGCATCAATGGAAGCAATGGCAGAATCAAGAGTGGTGTCCGGAGTTACGCTGATAGGACCGCGCAGAGCTGCAATTTTGAATGGACCTTTGACCGGAACTCCATTTTCGATTTTCGGAAAATAATTGTCTAGCGAATCTGCAGATATCACTCCCTGCGATTCCTTATACCAGGGACTATCGGCACTCGGAACGTACCAGTTCTCTGTGCCTTCGCCCACATATGTGCGCAAGATGTTGCGTTGTGAATCGGAGAATTGCACGCGCGTGCGGCCGTTTTCATCACGCTCGAGCGTTTGACTGTACGGAGCGCCGATCTTTTGTTCAATGACTTTCAGGTCAGCCACTTCGTCGTCGGAGAGAAACTTCCCGAGTCGGCTCCGCTCCTGAATTTTATTGAAGTCTTGCACTTCCTCCGGTTTGAGTTGATCGCCCTTGGTCATTCGTTCTTTGTAGGCCGCGAGTTTTGCGGTTGTGGAATCATCAGCTTCTTTGAGCTGCCTCAGATGGGACAATTCCGTCTGCTCGCTTTCCGTCAGCGGCTTTCCCGAGGTCGATAGCGAGTGGAATGCTTTTTCTCGTTGCGCACTCATCTGCCCGCGAGCCTGCGCCGTGTAGGCGAAGCCCATGAAGATAGGCGGGCCTATTTGGTGTTCCAGTATTATGTTTTTGATGTCTTCGACATCGCGTGGAGTAATATCGTCGCCGAGATAGCGTTGCAACACGTGGTCAGCGGCAAGCGCTCCATCCAAGTGGTGCGTAAAAAAGTTTCCGCCCATCTCGCGCGACCAGCCGGCCTTTACTGAATCCGTCAGCGCGGCTCCAATAGCCTGTTTCATCGCTCGTTCAGGCGGGAGTCCGTTGGCTTGTGCTGAGAACAAACCTTCGCTAAATTCTCCGAGCGCATGTATGTAACTGTTCTTCTGCTCTGCACTGACGAGTCCGTCCGGTCCACGCTGGGCAACATGATGCTCGCGGATTTCGGCAAGAACGTTCATCATGAGATCGCGTTGCGATGGTTTGAAGCCGAAGCTATCCAATTGCTGCCGTATGTTCTGAGTATCGGTCGCTTTGAATGCAGATAGATCACGTTCGACTTCTGCTCTTGCGGTGGTTAATTCCTCAGCGGTTAGCGGCTTGAATCTTTCGGCAATCCGCGTGTCGTTTTCCTGAGAGAGAGGACGTCCGGTGGAGTCGGTGGCTTCAGGACGGGGCTCTGCCTCGCTAGCAGTTGTCGGTTTAGTATTTTCGCGGACAACGTCGGACTGCTTAGGTGAGTCCCCAGGCACGGTGGTTGGCGATTCTGCAGAAGGAGAGTCGCCTGACGATGCCGTCTGGGCTTTCGCGCCGCGCGGCGTCAATGCGGACACACTTAAATCTATCGTCTTTTGAGCATGTGGCAGGATAGACCCGACGACGTATGCGCTCGCCGTCGCCTTTGAGATTTCATCCCAGGTCGGCACGCGCTGTTGAGCAATGCCGTCCGAGGCGGTGAGTTGAGCGAGCGTGCCGGCTGCCGGTGTGAGCGCTCGCACTCCGATCCCGCGCAATCCGCCTAATTCACCGGCAAATTTGAATCCGGCGCCGTATGTAAAAATGGCAGTCGCCCCTCCCAGGGCATTGCCGAAATGCGTTTCTGCCTGTCCAGGAGTACGCAATCCGTCGTAGCCGGCTCCGCCGGCAGCATAGGACAGTGGCGCATCCCACGGATGCGCCGAGATCATGGCGGATTCGGCTGCGCCTGCCGCTTCCGCTGCTCCGAAGGTGCGCAAGCCGCGCACAACTCCGCATAGGCTGCCACCGGCGACGGTATAAGGAAGCAGCGAGCCGAGCGCGCCGCAAACTGTTTGTGCTCCCCATTCCAAGGTCGATTTTCCTTGTTGAACCTGCCAGCGCTCCGCCTGGGGCAGTAGCTCATGTCCGCTTGCAAAGTTCACGCCGTTGGCTGCGGCATTATATGAGTCAACGAGCGCAGCATTGGCAAATGGCTTGACCGCTGCGTTTTCAATAACATCCCACCAGGACCTGTGCAACGTCTCGGCTGATTCATCCGGTTGCTTGCCTTTCGGGTGTTCTCTGCCCTGTTCGGCAGGCGTTTTTACGTTGTCGCCCGTCATGAAGTCGCTCCGTGCATGGCTTTTGCGTATAGAACGTCGCCCTGACTAGATTTATTCCCCTGGTGTGCAGTCAGCAAACGACATCAGCGCAGGCCAGCCGCCTGCGCTCCGCAGGAAGCGGGCTCCCGCCGCCGCTATGGTGAGTCTCCCTGCGGTGAGCACGCGGTATACTTTTAATCTGACGCAGGCAGCTATTTGGGAGCGTGCCGGTTTGCAAGAGGAAGCAGGAATGACGTTTTTTGGCACCCACCACGCCAGCCGCGGAACCATCGACGAAGTCTCACACATGGTCGAGCACTATTTTACAAGCCGTGGTCTTAACTCCAAGCAGCAGGAAATTGCCGGCACCGAGGGCTGCGGCTGGTGGCTCAACGAAGGCAGCGCCCGCATTTATGTTTTCATCCAGGATGCCCCGGGTGGGCCGGTAATTCGCATCACCAGCCCGATCGTTTATGTGCCGCAGCAGAGGCAAACTGAGTTTTATCGTCATTTGCTCGACATCAATGCCAATCTGTCTTGCTGCGCGCTTGCCACCAGCAAAGATACTGTCCTCGTCGTCGCTCAACGGCACACCATGCAGCTCGATCAAGAAGAGCTGGATGACATGATTTGGAATGTCGCCTACGTGGCGGATCTTTTGGACGACAAGCTCGTCACCGAATTCGGTACCAAGCGCTACCAAAGCTGAGTCGCGCGCAACAACACGGAAGCTAATGGATCACCGGCCGCTCAGACAAGAAGATATTGACTTTATCCATGAGCTTGTGCGCAAGGCGGGACGGACGGCGTTGGACATGCGCGAAGGCGTGGGCGTCCATACAAAGACGGGGCCGCACGATCTGGTCACCGATGCCGACTTGACGATATCACGCATGATTATTGCCGAGCTTGCGCAACGTTTTCCCGATGATCTTATTGTCTCGGAAGAAGACAAACACGAGCACGCCGAAGGTGAACGCCGGACGCATCCGAGGGTGTGGCTTATCGATCCCATTGACGGCACGGAAAACTACGTGAACAAGGATGGACAATATTCTTCGATGATCGGTTTGCTGGTGCGAGGCACACCTTACTTCGGATGGATCTATCAGCCTTCTATCAGCACTCTGTTTTATGGCGGCCCGGACTTCGGCGCGTGGAAACAGGCCGACGGGCACAAGGCAAAACAATTCAGCCAGATGAAGCCGCTGCCGCAGCACACTTCCATTCGTCTGATGATGGGCTGGGGAGACCGCCGCCGGCATCCTTGGGTGATGAACATCCGCAATGTGCAGTTTGTCCCGTCGCAAAGCATGGGACTGAAGATTATCAAGATTCTCGAAGACCAGGCCGACGTATTTGTCAGCCTCACCGGTCGCGTCAAACTCTGGGACACGGCAGCGCCGGTGGCAATTGCGCTCGGCAACAATCTCGACGCCGGCACGCTGGAAGGCGAGCCGTTGCCGTATCCTATTCCTGGTGTACAACATGGTTCGTCGGTGGTTATCGGCCGACCAGGATCGCTTTCCTGGGCAGGCAAAAACATTCACGGACGCGCAACTCGCACGGTGCCGAAGTATTTGACATGACTCTGATTACCACCAAAAGTGACCTCGAACACATTTGCAACCTGATCGATGAATCAGGTCGATTTGGAATGGATCTCGAGTTTATCCCCGAGCGCACATACACGGCAGAGCTTTGCCTCGTGCAAATTGCCACCAACGACGAGGTGTTTCTCATCGATCCGCTGGCATTGCCGGACTTGACGCCGATTTGGCAGCGCATTGCCAATCCCGATTTGCTCAAGGTTTTGCATGCAGGTGATCAAGATCTTGATTTGATGTTCACCGCCTCGCGGTTGTTGCCGCAGAACGTGATGGATACGCAGATTGCTGCAGGCTTCATTGGCTTCGGCTATCCCGTCGGCTATGGCAAGTTGTTGCAACAACTGCTGAACATTTCCATTTCCAAGACTGAAAGTTATACGGATTGGACTCACCGCCCATTGAGCAAATCGCAAATCGAATACGCGATTGATGACGTGCGTCATTTGCTGCCGATGTACGACCGCCTCGTGGAGCGTTTGCAGTCGATGAATCGCGCCGAATGGGTGAAGGAAGAGTGCAAGAAGTATTCAGAGCTGGAATACTATAACAGGGATCGCACCAATGACTTCTTTAGAGTCAAAGGTGCTAACACACTTAATCGACGTGGGCTTGCCGTGTTGCGTGAGCTCACCGGCTGGCGCCACGGAGAGGCGCATCGCATTAACAAACCGTTGAAGTCGATTTTGCAAGATGGGATCTTGCTGGAATTCGCGCGCCGTCCGCCAAAGGATCTCGCTGATATTCAGCGCATTCGCGGTGTGCGTCCCGATCAGGCGCGGCAATACGGCGCCGGACTCTTGAAGGCTGTGAAAGAAGGATTGGCGGTTGCCGATGAAGAGCTGCCCCGGTGGCCACAAACTCGCATCCCGAGCCGTCGCGAAGTGCTGATGGCGGACGTTCTATATACAGTCTTGCGTGTCATTTGTTTCGATTTGGATATTGCTACCGAGCTTGTCGCTACTCGTGGAATTCTCGAGGCGCTGGTGCGCCAGCACGTTGAAGGCAACTTGCAGACGAGCACTTTGCCGATTATGCATGGCTGGCGCCACGAAATGGCAGGCAAGCAGCTCGTCGAAATGTTGGATGGAGCCAGCTTGGTCATGCAGTTTCGCGACGATGAGCACCCCGTGCATATGGAGCTCGAGCGCAACGGACACGGCTAACGAAGAGGGTACCGGCGGGCTTTAGCCCGCTGTGTAGACGGCTCGTCACAGCGAGCTAAAGCCCGCCGGTAGCAAGACCGCAGACGCCCGCAACAATTAATGGACTGCTTCTCTCAAGGCGGTAAAATCGTCGGACGGCGTTGAAACGCTTGTCGGGCGGCATGCGGCCGTCTTAACAACGGGGGGAGAATGATGGCCGGAAAAGCGCAAGTGGGCTTGGTTGGTCTTGGCGTGATGGGTGAAAACCTGGTGCTCAACATGGAGCGCAACGGGTTCACAGTAGCCGTTTACAACCGCACGGCGGAAAAAATCGATGCCTTCGTTAATGATGCTGCCAAAGGCAAAAAGATCATTGGCTGCAAAGATCCCAAGACATTCTGCGACACATTGGAAACGCCGCGGATCATCATTTTATTGGTGAAAGCCGGCGCGCCGGTAGACCAGACCATCGAACACCTCAAGCCGTACTTGTCTAAAGGCGACATCATTGTCGATGGTGGCAACTCGTACTTCATGGACACGCAGAAGCGCGAGAAAGAGCTCAAGGCGCAAGGCATCTATTTCATAGGCTCCGGAGTCTCGGGCGGCGAGGAAGGCGCGCTCTGGGGCCCATCGCTGATGCCGGGTGGCGACAAGCAAGCGTATGAGAAATTGAAGCCCATCTGGGAAGCGATCGCGGCGAAAGCGGAAGATGGCAAGCCATGCGTGACTTATCTGGGACCCGACGGCGCCGGGCACTTCGTGAAGATGGTGCACAACGGTATCGAATATGGTGACATGCAGTTGATCGCCGAAGTGTATGACGTAATGCGCAAGGTCCTCGGCATGCCAGCCCGCGAAATTGCCGATGTGTTTTCAGATTGGAATAAGGGACAACTCGATTCCTTTTTAATTGAGATCACCTCGCAAATCCTGCGCGTGCAAGATCCCGAGACGAAAAAGCCGCTTGTCGATGTGATTTTGGATAAGGCGGGACAAAAAGGAACAGGCAAGTGGACTGCCGAGCAAGCTCAAGAATTGGCCGTGCCGACGCCGACTATCGACGCAGCGTTGACGGCACGTTTGCTCTCCGCGCTAAAAGATGAACGCGTTCGGGCGTCAGAACATCTGCCCGGGCCGAATCCCACCTCCGTACAAGTGGACAAGCAAAAACTTCTGGCTGCTCTTGCTGATGCTCTCTTCGCGAGCAAAATATGTTCATATGCGCAGGGCATGGCGCTTATTAAGGCCGGATCTGTCGAATACAAATGGGGCATTGATCTGGCGGAGTGCGCTGCCATTTGGCGCGGCGGCTGCATCATCCGCGCCAAGATGCTGGCGCAGATCACCGAAGCCTTCCGCAAAAATGCGGATTTGTCCAACTTGATGTTGTATCCGGAATTCTCTCAATGGATGGAGAAGGCGCAGAACAATTGGCGGCATGTGATTTCCACGGCTACGCAAGCGGGAGTTCCGATTCCTGCATTGAGTGGCAGCCTGGCGTACTTCGATTCTTATCGCAGCGCCAATTTGCCTCAGAATCTCACGCAAGCGCAGCGCGATTTGTTTGGTGCGCACACGTATGAACGCGCAGACAAACCGGGAACGGGATTCACACATAGTGATTGGCAAGCTTTGATTAAAGCGGAAGATAAGGCGCAAGCGAAAAGCTAATCGCACCTGTCTTAGACAAATCATCTCTGGAACTTCGTGACGAATGGGGCGTCCCGGACTCCGCTTGATCACGAGCTTGGGGGAGTAGAGATGAATGTGAAGTCTATATCGCTGGCGCTCGCCAGTCTGGCGGTGGTGACTACTGCCGGAGCCAACGCGCAAAGCATCTATGCTAACGTCGGGCAATGCAATGTTGTCACCATGCCGGCCGTAGTGGCACCGGCAGCATTGCAATGGCCGGAGATTCAAAATCGTGTCGGCACCAGTTGCGTGCTGAGCTACCCGAGATCCTATAAAGGTGCCTGCTGCGCAAACCGGTGCAGTGTGGCTCCGCCCATAGGATTCTATGTCGCGCCGGGATGCGGATTGTATTAAAAGTCGTTGATTGAGGGTTCCAAGTGGTGCATCTGATCTGGTGCACGTTTGTAGGGCGACGCGATGCGTCGCCCTTTTTTGCGCGCTTGCCGCACATGCTGTAAATATGGCCAGTCGGAACTAACCGATCAGCCAGGCGTCGGCTGAACCGCTGATCAGGAGCTTGAGGGAGTTAAGAGATGAACGTAAAAACAATTTCGCTGGCTGTCGCCAGCCTTGCGCTCATGAGCACTGCCTCCGCCTATGCTGCGGGCATCTCTGCCAACGTCGGACCGATTGGAGCCGGCGTCGGAGTGGGACCTGCTGGAGTAGGAGCGGGAGTCAATGTCGGCGGATTGGGCGCCGGAGTTAACGTAGGCGGCGGCTATGTCGCGCAGCCTGGATTGCTGGGAACCAATGTTATCACCCAGCCGGCAGTCCTCGGTGGACTCGGTGCACCGACGGTACTGAGCTACCCGGCGACTTACACGGGCGCTTGCCCGACGGCATGCGCGAATCCGTGCGCGCCGAGAGTCGGATTCTTGGGTGGATTGTTCGGTGGTCACCACACATTGTTCGACGTTAGCGCGTTCGGTGTGGGAGCCAAACTTGGCGGTTACGGCCCGGACTTGTACGGTCCTCGCCTGCTTGGTGATAATGCCATCATCTATCCGTCCAGCGCCAGAATCGCTGGTGCCGGATTGACCGGATGCGGCATCAACACCATGTCTGCCGTTATTCCGAACGCCTGCGGTGGATCCGCCGGACTGAATGGCGAGCGCGTCGGCAATCCGTGGCTCGACCTCGGACTGTGGCGCTTCGGCTTTAAAGCCGGCGTCGTCAATCCCAATTGGGACATGCGTTCGGTTGGAATGTATTAAACGACATTCTAATTGATTCGCAACGGGTGGCGCATTCGCGCCGCCCGTTTTTATTTGGAGCGCAGGCGGCTCGCCTGCGCTCCGCTACTTCGCCTTCTGCAACAGCAAGTCGCGTGCCGTGTCTTTGTCCACATACCAGACTACTGCGCCGTCGGTGGGAGCGATGCCCTGCACCGGATAGCGGCGATCTTCTTTCTGCACCGCCTCAGCGAAAACGTGGCTCTTCTCCCCGCCTTCGACCATAAACATAATTTCCGACGCATGATTCAACAACGGGTAGGTGAAAGTGATGCGATGCGTTTCCATCTTGTCGACGAAATTTTCGACCACCAATTGAGATTGTTCCTTCAGCGCTTTCGTGCCTGGAAATAGCGAAGCAGTGTGGCCGTCTGGTCCCATCCCCATTTGAATAAGATCAAATCGCGGAATCTCGCCTTCTTTTACCTCGAAGAATGCTTTGATGGCAGCTTCGTATTCTTCGGCGCACTTGGTCGGATTTTCTTCCTGTCCGTGCATCGGATGCAAATTTTCCGCCGGAATGTTCAGCTTGCTGAAAAGCAAACGTTCTGCCGTGCCCCAGTTGCTTTCCTTGCTGTCGACGGGAACGCAGCGTTCGTCGCTCATGAAAAAATGCACCTTTTGCCATTCGACTTTCGTCTTGTATTGCGCCGAGGTCAGCTGGTCGTAAAGCAGCGGCGGGGTGTGTCCGCCCGACAAGCCCACCGTAAATCGTCCGTGCGACTTGATCGCCTTTTCAGCGGCTTTGACGAACTCATCGGCGCTTGCTTTACCGAGTTCGGTTTTATCGGAACAAACATGCACCAATCCGTGGTTTGTTTTGATCGATTCCATGGTTTATTTCCTCACTGATACCATTTTGGACACCATCGCCACACTCGCTTCGTAAATCGGATCGGCTCCGAGCACTTCCAGTTCTTGCCCGACCAATACTGCTTCGCTAAGCACGTTGGACACGCGCGTGGCTTCGTTTTCTTCCGAACCGGCAAGTCGCGCGATGATAAATCGTGCTTCAGCCGTACGTTCTGGACTGATGACCAACTGGCGGTTGTCACCGGCAAAGTCCACCTGTATTTCTCGGATGTGGCCGGGGCTCAGATTGTCTTTATCCGGAGTGAAAATCACCTCGACGGCACCGCCCTTTGTTTGGAATTTGGCACCGCGTTTCAAATCAATCTCTTTGGGTTGCCAACCAAGGCGAGCGGCCATCCATCCGGTAAATAGCAGCACGCGATTGGAGACAGTAGACTCACCATTGAAGGTGATGTTGACGCGAGAAATTTTATTGAGTAACGCCAGAGGCACCGGAAAACCATCGAACGAATCTGCAAATGCCCGGCACCAACCGTGCAAGCGCCGCCAGTTAAGATCGGAAACGTAGAGGCACCCGGAATTGCTTTGGATTAACTGATACGCGTCCTTGAATATCGCAGGATCAAAGGCGTCTCGACCGGAGTCGAGAATGAAACGCCGCGCGCAGGCGTGCAATGCCGTGAGTTCGTCCCAGGAGACTTTGTGCTGCCGCCACCATACGAATACCGGTAAGTCAGGAAGAATGAGAGGCAATACCACGCTGGCTAGTTCTTCCGGACGCCCGCCCTCGCAAGAGACTGTGATTTGCTCGGAGCAGATTTGCTTGCTGCTGCCTGAGGTATGGCAACGTGCCGATACCCAGGCGCTGAGGTTGTGCTGTTGCCCATCTCTGAATATTGCCAGAATCGATCGGCACGGATGTACGGATTCGATCTCATCAAGGAGGTCGCTGCATTTCTGCTCGGCATCTGCTTCATCGGTTAGCAAAATCAAGTTGAACGAAACGGCGCGTACGACGGCGGCGGTGCATGCATCGACATCACCGTGCGCGGCTGTTTTCCACAGACCCGACAGTTCCTTTTCTATGCGAGCGACGTTCACCTGCGCCAGCTTGCCTGAAAGAAACTCTTCGGCGCCCTTGTGGTCGGAGTCCACCGTCATACCAGCCTCCACCGACGTCCATCGGCAGCCAAAAGTGCGTCGGAGTTCGCGGGGCCCCATGTGCCGGCGGCGTAGTTCGGAAAATCCGGTGGCGGCTGCTTTTGCCATTGCTCCAGCACAGGAGTGATCAATGCCCACGATGCGTCTACCGCATCTGTGCGGGCGAACAGGGTCGAATCGCCGAGTATGCAATCGTAGACAAGTCGTTCGTACGCGCTTGGCGAGCGCACACCAAATGCGGTGCCGTACTTGAAATCCATGCTCAACCAGCGAAGCTGGGTAGTCGTGCCCGGCTGCTTGGTGGCAAACTTCAGTGATATGCCTTCGTCCGGTTGGATGTGAAGCACGAGTATATTCGGTCCGAGCGCATCGCCGGCTTCGCCGGATTGCGCGAATAGTTTTAGGGGCGGTCGTTTGAATGTGATCGCGACTTCCGTCAATCCTTTCGTCAGTCGTTTGCCTGAGCGTACATATATAGGTACATCGGCCCACCGCCAGTTATCTATATGAAGTTTTAGGGCGGTGAACGTTTCCGTATTGGATTGCGGACTTACGCTCGGTTCTTCCCTATACCCGGGCACCTGTTGACCGTTCACCCAACCGGCGCCATATTGACCCCGCACCACAAAACGGTCGAGATTTTTCAAATCGAACGGCCGCATAGCGCGCAGAACTTTCGCTTTCTCATCGCGCGTTGCTTCCGCATCCATAGATATAGGCGGCTCCATCGCCACCAGTGATACCAATTGCAACATGTGATTTTGAATCATGTCGCGCATGTTGCCGGCTTCTTCGTAATAACCGCCGCGCCCTTCCACGCCGATGGTCTCAGCGTTTGTGATCTGGATATTATCGATGTGATTGCGATTCCAAATAGGCTCAAATATCGAGTTGGCGAAGCGCAGCACCATGATGTTCTGCACAGTTTCTTTGCCGAGATAATGATCGATGCGGAATACTTGCGATTCGGCGAATACTTTATGGATGTGCTCGTCAAGTTCTTTGGCGCTAGCCAAATCTCTGCCGAACGGCTTCTCGACGATAATGCGTGGCCAGGGCGCGCGCTGTCCCGGTTTTTTCTGCGCCAGGCGACTTTCCGAGAGGCGATCGACTATATCGCTGTAGAGACTCGGCGGCGTGGCCATATAAAAGATGTTATTGCCGCGCGTGCCGTGCTTCTCTTGCAGATCATCCAGGAAATCGGCGAGCTCGTTGAATCCTTCTTCCTTGCTGAAGTTGGACGAGCGGTAGTACATCGCGCTGGCGAAATGGTCCCACGCCTTTTCGTCGAAGGTGAGATCGCTGGCAAAATTTTGAATCGCCTCTTTCATCGAAGCGCGGAATTGCTCGTCCGTCATCTTGGTTCGAGACAAGCCGACTATGCAAAATCCCGCCGGTAAAAGATCGTTGATAAACAATGCATAGAGCGCAGGTAGAAGTTTGCGCTTAGTGAGGTCGCCGTGTGCGCCGAGAATGACCATCGCACAAGGTTCGCCGGCAACTTCCTTGCGAATTCCCTCTTGCAAAGGATTAACCATAACCGGGCTCTGGCTCATGAACTTCTCCTGTAACGGCGGGCATTAGCCCGCTAGGCTGCGGGCACTATACCCTAGCGGGTTTGACAATCGCTTTCATTAATCCCCTGCGGTGCGTTTCGGATCCGTAGCGGCGGGCGGAAGCCCGCTGTGCTGTACATGCTTATTTGTAGCGGCGGGCGGAAGCCCGCTGTGCTGTACATGCTTATTTGTAGCGGCGGGCGGAAGCCCGCTGTGCTGTACACTGAGAGCATGAGTCTTAGAGTCTGGTTGTCGGTTGCCTGTACATTAATCTCGTCGCTGTGCTTGAGTGCGCCGGCATTTGCCGGTTATGACGCATTTGAGCTACCGCCGAATGTCGAGCAGACGATTATTCCTAAGCGTTTGCCCGGCTCCGATCACTTCGGCGTGCGCCGAGTCGATCCCGCTGATCTCGCCGCGATTGACAGGCTTCGGGCCAACATCGAGCGGCTGTACGCGCAGAACAACTATGAGATGGCCGAGCCCTTGTATCGTCAGTATGTGACGCTTGTGGAAAAGGTGGCGCCCGACGACAATCGCGTCGCATACGCTCTGCAAAATTATGCTGATTTGCTGCAGCGTTTAGGCAGGTACGGTGACGCCCAGGGCGCTGAGTCACGTGCGCAGGGTATTCTGGACAAAAACAATGTTCATGTCGAGCCGTTTTCACTCAAGCAATACAAACTCGGAATGACGCTCGATGAATTCAGAAAGCTCGAGCCGCCGGGAGTAACCGGCAAGGTGAAAACGACTTGCTCATGCGACCAGGGACAAAACGCCGAGCCGGCTTCCGATTCGGACGTCGAAGCGCGGGTGGTTAATTGCGGCTTGTGGACAATCGAGAGCAAGACTGGACCGGGCAAGCCGTACAAGATGACCGTCGCCAACATTGAGTGCCGGCCGATTTTCAAATTCATCGACGACAACGGAGTCTACCGTCTCTTTGAAATCTCCCTGACATTTTTCGGCTCCAATTATGCCGAGATGCAGCAGGCACTAATAGGCAAGTACAACCGCCCCAATGAGCAGTACGTCGAAAAGATGCGCACCGAGATGGGGAACCTTTTTCCAATGACCAACCTCATCTGGGACAACGGGGTGAGCAAAATCCGGCTCTCTAACGCCGATGGCACCAATACGAGCGTATCCAAGCTGCGTTTTATCCACCGTCAGCTTTTTCTAGCCTATGCCAAGCGCATCAGTGAGCAAAAGGACTTGCCGGCCAAGAGACGAGAGCAGGATCTTTAAACGGATCCTAGTAAAATTGAGTTATTACCAGCCAAAGGTAGCTGCGGACCATGACAACGAAACCCGAAGAAAAAGAACAGCAACCCACCCAACAGCAGCCAGGTGCTGACGGGCAAGCGAGCTTTGCCGAGACTGCGCTGCGCATGTCCGGCAAGACTGACGAGGAAGCGCGCCGCACAGGTGCCGTCGATAAAGCCGATGATCAAGTCGAGGCTTTGTTTGCTGCGAAATTTAAAACGTCGAACAGCCCGGTGCACAAGGCAGTTTGGGACGGTCGGGTCGAACTGGACAAATTTAATCCCCCGCTGCCAACTGCCGACGCGCCCTGGCAGGCGACCATGGAGAAGTGCCTGGATGTGCTGCGCAAGCATCGCGACGGCAACGGCATCTATGACGAGAGAGGCAAGGTCAACGATGACGTCATCCGCGACCTGGCTGCCAATGGCTATTGGGGCATGCTTATCGATAAGAAGTACGGCGGACAGGGCGTTTCGATTCAGGCGTTCATGGCGTTTCTCACCCGCGTGGCGATGATCGATCCCACCGTCGCCGGTCTTGCTTCGGTTCATGGATGCATCGGCGCGGTTGATCCTGTCAGTGCATTCGGTAATGACGAGCAGAAGCAAAAATATTTGCCGAAGTTGGCCTCAGGCGAACGTCTATCCGGATTCGCGCTCACCGAGCCGGGCGCGGGCTCTGACTTGACTGCGCTGAAGACGACAGCAGAATTGCAAGGCGATCATTACATCGTCAATGGACAAAAGCTGTTTATCACAAACGCCATTCCGGGACGCACCGTAGGTCTAGTTTGCTTGATCAACGGCAAACCCGCAGCGTTGATTGTCGACTTGCCGAAGGAAGAAAACGACAACTTCCAGATCGTTCCCTATGGCTTGTATGCGTTGAAGCACGCGTACAACAACGGACTCATTTTCAAGAATTTCAAAGTACCCAAAGAGAATCTGTTGCAACCGAAGGTTGGCGATGGGTTGACCGTCGCCTATCACGGACTGAACCTCGGACGTCTGGCGCTTTGCTCGACGGCGGCCGGAACGATGCGCATCATGCTGGCCAATATGCTGCCGTGGGCGCACTATCGTAAGACTTATGGACATGCCATCGAAACACGCGAACTCGTCAAGCGTCGAATCGCCTGCGCGGCCGGTCTGATTGTAGGCGCCGACGCGCTGCAGCAGTGGGGAGCATGGTTGCTCGACCAGGGCTATCGCGGCGAGCTCGAGTGCATCATCGCCAAAATTTTCGGCAGCGAAGCGCAGAAGCAGGTGGCCATCGAGTACCTGATGAAGACGCACGGCGGTCGTTCTTTCCTGCAGGGTCATCTATTTGGCGACAACGTGCACGATTTCCTCGCGCCTTGCATCTACGAAGGCGAAGGTGAAATGCTGGGCATGGCCTTCTTCAAGTCGCTTGCTAAACAGCACGGCATGCAGTTCTTCGAGCCTGTCGGACGCGCACTCGAACGCGAGAAGATCAAGAATTTCAATCCGGTGAATCCGGCGCACGCGTGGGCGCTGCGCAACGAGCTTATTCCTTATGCTTTCTGGCGCTTCGCTAAAGAACTCGCCGGACCGGATAAGCATCACGATGAAATGGAAAAGATGAGCCCGGTGTTGACGCGGCATATTGATTTCGCACTCGATATGATGACCGAGCACCCACTCGAGTTGAGCGGCGCCATGGTGCGCTGGCAATTAAAGCTGCCCGATCGTCAATGCTTGATCGCCGACATGTCGCAGCGCGTGCAGGACACAATCACCATTCTGGTCGCCTGCATGTGGGCTCATCGCAAGAACGACGAAACATACACAATGGCGGCGGACATTCTCTGCCGCGACCTGGAGCGCAAGCTCACCGGCGAGCGCATGAGTGACGATTACTTCAAAGCCTGCCGCAAACTCGGCGACAAGATCATCGAATCCGGCTTCGACGGCATCGATCAGCCCAAGCGCTTCGACGTGTTGTTCCCCTATCAGTCGTAGCGAACGACAACCAGCGTAAGCGAACGACAATAAGGCTATCGTAAAGGCGGGCGCAAGCTCGCTTTTATGTATGTGTGTTGGCGGATAGGTCGCATGTATGCGTCCGCGGGCACTATAAAAACTTGCATCAGATGCAAACGTTCTCTTGGCAGTATGCCATGCGACGGGCACTATAAAAACTTGCATCAGATGCAAGTTTTCTCTTGGCAGGTGGATAGTAGCTTGGCGCGGGGAGCTTGGGCAGCGACGTGTAATGAATTCGACGACTTTCACTGCCGCTTGCATCTAATGCAAGTTTTTATAGTGCCCTTTGCCCCCGGATATGAGTGTCCACGTGCGATCACTTCACGCGAATTTATTTCCAGTTGCATCTGATGCAATTTTTATAGTGTCCTGCAAGGACTCCGGACTGTCTCAATTGAACTTTTTGCCGAAGTCCGACGTATATAAAAACGGAAGACACGGAGGCAATAGAAACGACGACACGGAGGCAATAGAAACGACGACACGGAGGCAATAGAAACGACCACACGGAGGCAATAGAAATGACGACACGGAGGCAATAGAAATGTTCACAGATCCCATCAACAAATCATCCTGGGAATGTCCTGAGGTCATAAGAACGGAGTCCGAGTATCGCAGGGTCAAGGTGCAGAGAGTTTGGTTGCGAAAGGCGCGAAAATTTTTCCAGACCCAGGTGCAGCTGCATACCGGTAGTTTCACAGAAGATCGTATGACAGCATTAGACCTCGAAATTGCCGAAGTAGAAGCCCGCTTGCGGACCTACGCCAAGGCTGTCGGGTACGGGTTTGCTCCGCCCGATGCTGGACTGAGGACGGCTCGCAGGACCGACGGAGGTGTCGGCCCGCCCGAAGCACGTATCAACAATAGTGATGCCCTTACGGAGCTTTGCCGGTCACTCATAAAAAAGCGTGTCCGACGCGGGCTCAGGCAAGCTGATGTGGCGCACGCGATTGGAATCAGCCCAGCTCAATTTTCGCGATACGAGCGGCACTACTACGCACAGGCGACGATCGGGCGGATCCGGCAAATTATGAGATTATTTGGCGATTCGGTGAAGTGAGCGACGACTCAAAGGAGTGAGCTACCACTCAAACGAGAACGACCGAATTCGATTTGAATGAATGCCTTACAGCTCGAATTCGGCGACGACGGGGGCGTGGTCGGAGGGGCGTTCGAGCTCGCGCATTTCGCGCGCGACGATGACGCCGGCACATTTGTCCGCGAGCGGTTGCGTAGCCCAGACGTGATCGATACGGAAGCCCGCGTTGCGCCTGAAGGCGCCGCGTTGATAATCCCACCAGGTATACAGTCCACCCTCGTCATGATGGCTGCGGAAAACGTCAATAAAGCCCCAATCCTTTATGTCGTTGAGATGCTTGCGCTCTTCCGCGCTGGCCATAATTGCGCCGTTCCATTCTTGCGGCCTATATACATCGATATCTTCAGGCGCTATGTTGAAGTCGCCGCAAACAACTAACTGATCGCTCGGTTTGTAGTTCTCTTCTATATGTTTTTTTAGAGCGCAAATCCATTCCAATTTGTAGTAGTACTTCTCCGAGCCGACTGCCTGTCCGTTTGGAATGTAGATGTTGAGCACCTTCAGATCGCCAATCTCGCCGGCAATCAAGCGGCGCGAGCCGGCGGCGATTTCTACTTTGAAGCCTCTGGTCACGCCGGACAGCGCTTCCTTAGATGCTATCGCCACGCCGTTATAAGATTTCTCACCATAGATTTCTACCTCATAGCCGCGCTGGGTGAACATTTCGCGTGGAAACTTATCATCAATGATCTTTGTTTCCTGCATGCAAAAGATGTCTGGCTCATAGCTTTCGAGCAATTGCTCGACGTGCGACTGACGCGCTGTTATTGAGTTGACGTTCCATGTGATGAAGATCATGGGCGTTTTAGGGCACCAAATCCGATACCATGTATACACTGCGTACTACGAACAGTAGAATCGACGCACTATACCATCCGTTAAAGCTCTTGTGTTCATGCGGATTCCAAATATCATCTATAGCACGCGGCACCTTCGCACATACGAAGGGATTATATGTGTCTATACGGATCCCGCCGAGTCTTACTCTGATTGCAATTGCTGTTTTGCAAAAAGTTTTTTATCGGAATTGTTTAGTCTCTGCGGAATTATGCGGGTTGCAGACCTTTACGGGTTGGGTTTTCGTGTGTAAAGTACATAGCTGTTGAATCGCGATGGCGATACACAAAAGCCCGCGGCTCCCTATTCGAAATCTATAGGTATATAAGCGACCAGAGGCTCCTCTTAGCAAACCGGAGGAGTTTTTTATCGCGGATTCTGCCCAACTCTCTGTGCGAGGAACATTAGATGCCAAAGAAAGTCCTGATTGCTCTGCCACCTGCCATGCTGGAACAAGTCGATTACATTGCCCAGTGCGAACACCGCACACGCAGCGACCTGATACGTGAAGCGCTGCGTCGCTACCTCGACAATTTCCGCCGCACTCAAGGTGCTCACTTGACCGTAAGCACGATTGAGACGCCGCAAACCGTCGGCACACCGCTGACATAAGCAACCATAATCGTAGACAATCATGGAAGCCGCCGGCATGTCCGGCGGCTTTTGGTCTGTCAAAGAGGGCGACGCACGGCGTCGCCTCTGCGGTAAAGAAGCGGTATTCGTAGGGGCGGGGCATCGCGCCGCCCGGTGTAGAATTCTCACATGGAAGAAAAATTATCTAACGAGCTCGAACAGCAACTGCGTGAAAACGATATTCTTGCCGAGTGGCTCGGCGAGGCCCGTTTTACCGCGCGGATTTTAAGCGACATTGACGACGCCCTATCAGTATTGGCCGCCAAGCGCACAACACTTGAAGAGAAAATCATCACTCAAGAACTGCACTCGCTGGCAGCTAAGTTCTGCTTGATTTTGAACAGCGTCCACTGGCGTCTTCGTGAGAATAATTCTCCCCGAGAGGATGTTCTCGAGAAATTGCGCACGTTGAACTTTCAGGTGCACGAGACTGTGGAGACGCTTCTCAAGGCGCTACGCTACAACTTGAATTACGTCGAACAATACTTCGAACACAACTTCGCCGCCCGCCTCACCAATGAATTGAAGTACACCGCCGAGGCGGAGGCGCTGGTTGATATGCTCAAAGATTGAAAATCTATGAATAAAAGGAGCGGCAGGCACAAAACCTGCCGCTACCATTTTTTCGCAGTCTCTTAGTTCAGGGATTCCTGAAGTTGAGGCGTCGTTGTCGGAGTAGCGTTCATTCCGCAGCAAGGATCCACGTTAATGGTCTCAGGCTTTGGGAGGCGCTCTTCCGCGGTGATAATCAACTCGGAAGTACTAAGTTCGAGAGCGCGGGCGAGGTCCACCAGGCTCTTCAAGGAGAGGTTGCGGGCGCCACGCTCGATATCGCTGATGTAAGTGCGATGAAGTCTTGCGCGGTGTGCAACTTCCTCTTGGGAGAGGCGGAGGTTTTCGCGGCGTTCGCGAACCGTGGAGGAAAGTGCAAGTAACAAAGCAGAATCGCTAAATTCACGTCTTTTGGTCATTTCTCAATGTCGTCCTTAGGAAGAAAGGGCTCATGTGTTCTATGTAACCAGAGAGGACGAAATCGTGCCACAACGACAGAACGTTGCTGCTGAGCCAATTGTACGGCTTTCGTATGGCTGAGCTAAAGCCTGGAAATGGCTGTGTATGTGCGTTTACGGTCGTGCTCGCTTTTTTAAAACAGCTGACATAGGCTCTCAGACTGTTTCCTGGCGGAATAACATCGCTAACAAACTTTACGCTACAGACGCTGGCGAGCCGCCTGCGGTCCTGCGCTACAGATGCAGGCGAGCCGGCTGCGGTCCTACGCTACAGATGCAGGCGAGCCGCCTGCGGTCCTACGCTACGTAGGCGCCAAGCTGGCGCAATGCCTTCTGCGCCTTCCAGCGAACCTCGTGATCCTTGTCCTCGGTAGCCTTTTGCAGCGCGTCAATAATAGCCTGGTCGCGGCAGTCCAACTTGCCCAAAGCCTTGGCTGCCGCCTTTCTCACCATGGGGTTGTCGTCGTTCAACAAGTCAGCAATTCGAACCGCAGTTTTTGCTTCTACCTTTCCTATGCGTTCGAAGCAAAGCGCCGCTTCCGCGCGCACCCATTCATCCGGGTCTTCTAGGCACTCGGCAATTGTTTTGGAGAATTGTTTTGCCACACCGTGCTTTTCCTGGAACCAGCGCAGCCCAGCAAGGCGTACGAGCGCATTTTCATGCTTGAGCGCCGCGTTGAAGAGCTTGCCGCTCGACTTCACCACCGCTTCAGGCAAGCCCATCTTCAAGGAGCGTATTTCATAGCCAGGATAGTCGTGCTGAATCCCCATGTCCTCGACAATTTGCGCAAACTGATCTAATTCCATCTCTAGAAACCTTGTAATTGCTTCAACATATCGTTGAGTTGCCCGAAGCCACCGGCACCCGACGCACCGGACGGATCGAGCCCTGGAAAGGATCCCGTCGGGAAGCCGGACATTGGGTTGCCGCCTCCAACTCCTTTCGTCATCGTGCCAAACATAATCACTTTGCTGAGGAAATGTCCATCATGTCTGTACTTAATCGATGCGGCTTGAACGTATAACTGCTGCGGATTCAGCCGAGTGAAGCGCAAAACTGTTTCAGAGTAAGTTCTTTTTACCTGGCCGGTTTCGTGGTGGCGTTCCGATTCTTGAACGATCAAGTTCTGTTCAAGCACGCCTTGCTTTAGCTGGCGGATGTCATTCTTCACTACGACGTTCTGCAATGCGTTGCCGGTGACGCCCGTTCCGCCGCGTATTTCGCCAAGCACCATCATCGGCTGAGTTTGCGTCAGCATGGACAACATTGCCCCGCCATTTCCGCCGAGCATTTGTCCCATCGGAGAACTGCGCAGCTGCTCCTGCATCTGCCGCGCCATCGGGCTGTCATTGCGAGGAGGTAGCATGATTGTTGCCGGCTGCAAGGCGATGATGTTGTTCTGCCTGAAAAAATTGAAACTCGTTGTCCCCTGTGTGCCCGCTGCTTCGATCTTCTGTTCTTCTTGCGTTTCTTCGGGATCGAATTGATAAGCGGCGGGATCAAATTGCGTGGACCAGATAGTGATTGTTCCGCCGTAAGAACCGGCCCAATCAGAGGGGAAAGAACCGACCTTGCCTGCCAGTTGCTTTTCAACTGCCGGATCCATGTGGGCGGTTTGTGTTTTCAAATTCAGCATCACGCCTACTGGCAGCCGAGCTCCGCTTCCGGCTACCTCTTCGAGTCGGCCTTTCAAGAGAACTTGTGGTGAGGCTGGTTTCTTCTGCTCGGCATGCGCGCTTACGCCCGCCGTTACAGATGCGGATTGAGCGGATGTCGATGGAGCTGTTGTGTGTAGCGGCGGGCGCGAGCCTGGTGATGTGGTTCCTTGTACCGGCGGGCGTGAGCCTGCTGTGCTGGATTGATCCGGCGAGTGCTGACTTGCGCCCGGCAGTACAGAAGTAGCTGCAGGGATGGTCTCCACATCCTTCGGTAGGACTTCATTCAGCGTGTCTGGTATGCCATCGTTTGTCGAGGCGTTAGAACCTCCGCTCGTCGTTGCGGATGTACTTGCGCCGCTTGCATTTGTAGCGGCTGAGCTCGAGGCGTTCTCGCCCGGAGCAGAAGTTGGTACATGCTGCTGTTGCTGTTGCGAGAGCGGCCTTGCGCCCGCCGGCACAGAGGACGCTCCATCTACCGCCGGTTCTGCAGCGTACAGCGGTTCCGCAGAGTACAACGGTGCTGCCAACATTGCTGCTGCAAGTCCAGCGAGTGCAACTTGACCGGGACGCCGTTTTGTCATCTTAGTTAACCTTTATAGAGCCGTTGCCCTCGATCGCCTGTTTGAGGTTGTCGAAATGACCCCTCATTGTTATATGCCCATCACCAGTAACGGTGGCATTCGTGATTTGCGCATTGCCGTTTTCGATGTTGATGCTGCCGCGTCCGTTGACATTGCTCACTAGCACCTTCGTTGACACGTCGGCGATACGTGCGGTCGGACCAACGGAGCCGTTGCCTTTGAGGTCGAGAGCGGCTTTGGTAAGCGAGGAGAGAATGCCGGTGTCAAGTTTGGCATCGCCTTGCAGCATGCACTTGAATTCGCCGGATTTCCAGCTGCTTATATCCGCAGCGGAGCCGGATTCCATACCTAATATAAGATTGCCGCCGTAGGAATCGGGGACGGTGATCTCAACGGCGTCCTGATCCTCGGTGGTTCCTGGTACATCGGAGCCGACGAGCGGCTCGATGGGGTTGCCGTTAACGCTCACGCCTTTGGGTCCCAACTGCAAATTGGACCCGCCTTGGGGCACCGAGTAGATCTTGCCGTTGACTATGGCTCGCTGACCAAATTCATCAGCGGTTATGCGCACGCCGTGAGTCGGCTTGGTGAATGCGCATTGGCGAATTAGTGAGCCCTGGATGTTCCAGTCGTGTGGGCAATTGCTCGCGACGCTGATGTCCGCAGCAGCGGGGTCTCTGACGACTTTAATATGCGCGTTCTCGGCCAAGATTCCCAATTGCGAGCTCGTGGCTGGAATGTGTGCGAATACAATCAAGCCCGCAGTTGCAGTCCTGGGCGTCTGGGTGCCGACTTCGATTTGCGGCGCAGAGGCCATAACAGGCAAAGAACAGAAAAGCGCGCACAAAACGGCAGTGGCAACTTGATGTCGCCTGGCGAAATTAGCCATGAAGATTCTCCCCTGGGGACCAAGTTGATCATAGCTCAGGTGTGGAATGGGCGCTCAGTCTACGGGCGGCGCCTTTTGTGTGCCCCTCAGAAGTAGAGGCCAGGATATATTGCAGGGCGAGCGGGGGTTCTCGGCCCTTTACCCGACATCTTATAGTAGATAAATCGGCGGTCGGATTGCTCCATTTTTGTCGAATGTTCGACCCGTCAATGCTATTTTCAGTTGATGAACGCCGGCGTGCAGCGATCAGAAAATTTCCTCAGACGAAACACGCACTTTCAGTGGCGTTTCGTCCGTGCAGCGAGATTCGAGCGTTTCGGCGATAGCCGAGACGTTTCGTCCCGCGCAATTTCCTGATCGCTCTCAGAGGGGCTCGCTAGCCGGCTGCTTTCGCCCTTCGAAAGTAAAGCGAGGATATATTGTGACGCGACGGACGGTTCTACCCCCTTTACCCGACATGGTATAGTAGATAAACGATCATGTCATGCATCTCCTATCAATTGAATGCCTAGCCAAACGCGCGTGAACGCCGCCCCCTGCGCCCAGCTCCAGCGGCAATTGCCCGAGCTGTCATACCGACCAAGACCGGGCACCAATCGTACGCTATACGCTTCATTGCCACCACGCGTCCCAGCCTCGCTTCCTGCGGTATCAGACGCGTGCCACTGGATTAAATCTCGTATTGGGCACTTGCACGTCTTAGCGACGGGGCATATAGTAATCGTATCTCCCACGCTTACATCCAGGCGCCAGCGCTCGCGACACTCCAGCCAAACCACCGGGTGAATGCTATGAACCCCATCTATTACATAGACTTCTACAAAGTCGGACACATCGATCAATACCCGAAGGGCATCACTCAAATTTGGTCCAACTGGACTCCGCGATACAGTCGCATCCAGGGACAAAATGCCGTCGTTCACTTTGGACTGCAGTATTTCCTCAAGAAAGTTTTGCTCGAGGATTTCCAAGAATACTTCTTCGGCATACCATGCGCCGAAATCATCCATGACTACCAGACGACAATTCGCTCTACGCTCGGCGTCGAACATCCGCGCACCGATCACATCGAAGCACTTTGGAATCTGCGGCATCTGCCGCTGGATATTTATTCAGTTCCCGAAGGTACATCCACGCCAATCAACTGCCCATCAGTAGTAATCACCAACACGCATCCAGACTTCTTCTGGCTTCCCAACTATCTGGAGACAATGTTATCGGCTTACCTGTGGAAGCCATCGACATCTGCCACCACCGCTCAACGCTATCGAAAAATCTTCGAGAAGTATGCGAAGGAAGCAGGCGAAACAGACCTCTCATTCGTCGATTCGCAGGGACACGATTTCTCGATGCGCGGCATGAGCGGCATCGAAGACGCAATGCTGTCCGGGCTTGGTCATTTGACGTCGTTTAGCGGAACGGACACCATTCCAGCCATCCTCACGGCCAATAAGTACTATGGCGCGGATTTGAGTTGTGGCGGCTCGGTTCCGGCGACGGAGCACTCGGTTATGTGCGCGGGCGGTCAAGACGGAGAATTCGATACCTTCCGCCGGCTGATTGAAGACGTTTATCCCACCGGCATCGTTTCAATTGTGTCTGACACCTGGGACCTCTGGAAAGTTTTGACCGATTATGTCCCTCGCCTTGCACCCCAAATCAAATCGCGAGCCGGCAAGGTGGTCATTCGTCCCGACTCAGGGGATCCGGTCAAAATCATCTGCGGCGACAAAGATCGTCCCGCTGACGATCCGGCATCGCAAGGCACCTTGCAGCTGCTGGCGAAAGCGCTCGGTACAAAGCCAAATGGAACCGCGCTACCTTTGATAAACGGTGCCGGCGCCATCTATGGTGACTCGATCACCTACGAGCGAGCCGAGCGCATCCTCGACGGCATCGTTCATGACCTCAAGCTCTCCCCGTACAATATGGTGTTCGGCATCGGCTCCTATACATATCAATACGTCACACGGGACACCTATGGCTTTGCCATGAAGGCGACGGCCGTTCGCAACGGTCATGGCGTCATCCCTATATTCAAACGTCCGGTGACAGACAGCGGACACAAATTCTCACACCGCGGAATTCTCGCGGTCTATGAAGCACCGGCAGAAGATGGAACTCCGACATATGCCTGCAAGCAGGACGCGACCACTGAAGATCTGGATAACTGCGCCTTCGAAAAGGTCTTCAGCAACGGACAACTCCTTGTCGACAACTCGTTCAACAAGATTCGCGAGCGCGTGCGCGGCGGTCGCGTCCCGGCGCCGGTTACGGCATAAGCTTTTTCCGTAGCGGCGGGCGGCAGCCCGCGGGGTGCGGACCCGAGGTAAATCCATATGAATCGAGTCGAAATACTTTTTGGCGGGGAACCCTACACCAAATTCAAATATCCTGCAGGCGAAATGCAGGTTCGTTTGACGGAAGAAACCACACATCGAGTGGCTGCGGCACATGAAACAATAGTGGTGGCACGCATCACTTCACTGGAACAGATCATCGAGCTCTGCCTGCTGTGCGATGCAGTTCGTTCGACCGCGCCTGCTAAGTCCGCGCTGTCCTTGATACTTCCTTACTTGCCTTTCGCCCGCGCGGATCGACGTTTTACCGATGGTGACTGCTTTGGCTTACACGTGTTTGCCAAACTTCTTTCCACGTTAGATGCGCAGATAACGACTTTAGATGTTCACTCTGCCGCAGCACAGCAGGAGTTCCGCGGCCTCATAAACGTTTCCGCCCTGCCGTTTATTCGCGATGCCATCGGCAGATTCGCGCAGCAGCATAAATCTGGCAGCGTGACGGTTTTATTTCCTGACGAAGGCGCGCGCAAGCGTTATCAATTGCCGGGCGACATTGATGGACTCTCCATCCATGTTCTACATTGCGCGAAGAAACGCAACCCGCTAACCGGCAAATTGAACGCATTTGCTGTTCCTACCTTGGCTGAGTTTGGTAATATGCCTAACCCGGTGATCATCGTCGATGATATTTGCGACGGTGGTGGCACCTTCGTCGGCATCGCCGATGAACTCAAGGATTATGGGTTGACGCTGGGGCTTTATGTGACGCATGGCATCTTCGCGAAGGGATTGGAGCACCTACAGAAGCGCTTCTCCTCGATCTATACAACGGATTCGTTTTGCGACCGCGAAAGCACGGCGTTCTTGCACGTCATCAATTCGCTACCACTGCTAACGACTCCGAGCGTCATGGCCACATAGCTAAAGATTACTTCTGGTCGAGCTTTGACAAATAATTGTTTTCAACTGCGGTTTTTTGACAGGCGAGCCGCAACTTCTTAATGCGCTATACCGGCAGGCGTTCTCCGGTGTTACGAGCCGTGGGAGCCGGTGTTTTCGCGCCATAGGGGCAGGAAGTAGATTGCGGCGACGCCGGGTAATGACGCCAAGAAACTGATGAGGAAGAAATTGGCATATCCGACGACATCATAGAGATATCCGCTCACCAAGCCGGGCACCAACACACCAAACGCCATCATTGCCGTCGCGGTCGCATAGTGCGCCGCTTTATATTCGCTGCGCACAGTGAGCATCAGAAATACCGTGTATGCCGAGACTCCCATGCCATACGCAAATTGCTCGGCGGAATTAATCACATATACGGCGGGCAGATAGGGATTGCTAAATGCCGGCGAGTGCACCGCAAAGGAAGCCGGCCATTTCGCAAGCACGAAATAAAGCAAGATTGCAAAGCTCTGCGTAAGCGCGAGCGGCCACAACCAACGTCTGAGTCCATACCGGCTGATCAACCAGCTTGCGAGAATGCCGCCCACCAGCAATGAGAGCACGCCTGCCGTGCCACTGACCATCCCCATGTCCGCTACTGAAATTCCAAGTCCAGCTTTTGCGGGTGGATCCAAAAGAAAATTGGGAGCTTGCTTCAGCATGAAAGCATCGCCAAGCCGAAATATCAAAATGTAGAAAACAATCGCCTTGATGCCGGGCTGATCAAAATAGGTCGAGATCGCCTTGAAGAACTCACCGGAACCAACATGGTGTTTCTCCGGCACCGCATCTGGTGCACCAGCGAGCTCTCGCGCGCTACCATGAGCCGTACGCTCCGCAAGCGGGCTTCCGCCCGCCGCTACAATTTTTCGTTCGGGTAGGTACCATTTGTGAAAGACAGCGCAGGCAAACATTGCAATTGCACACAAAGCGAACGCCACCGCCCAGCCAAAGGGCAAGCCCCGACTTTCGGCTAGCTTGCCGGCGACGTACACCATGGCGCCGGATCCGAAGATCCACGCTACGCGATACGCCGTGTTGCGAATGCCAACGAAGAGAGCTTTCTGTTCGTCGTCCAGGACATCCAAATAATAGCCGTCTATAGAGACGTCATGCGTAGCGGACACCAAAGCCACAAGCAACATAATGAATGCCGAAAGCTCGAGGACGTGGTCAAGAACCAACTTGGCCCCCGCTGCCGCCACGGCCGCTGTGCCGACAATGCAGGCCGACAGCGCGAACTGCGCAATCAGAATCCAAATGCGTTTGGTCAGATACAAATCTATCAGCGGCGACCACATGAACTTCAGCGTCCACGGTAAAGACAGTGAACTCATCAGACCTATAAAATCATTAGTGGCGCCCAGGCTCTTAAAGAAGATACCGGACATCTGCATGACGATCGTGTACGGCAATCCCTCCGCGAAATACAGAGTCGGGATAAAAATTCCTGGCTTGCGCGGGATTGACATGTTCAACGGATGGGCTTGCAGCGTATGATTGACTCCTAGAGTAGCAGACTGCTGCTCTGTTGGCTGAAACTACTCCGCGTCGCGCCGTGCAATTGAAGTATCCGGTCTTATCGTTGGTTCTGTGTGCGCTTCTATCCGTAGAAGCTCCGGCTACTGCAATGGGCACAATAGCCGCGGGCGGAAGCCCGCATTCGAACGGACAAAAGCGGGCTTCTGCCCGCCGCTATGATCAAGTACTTCCACTGATGTCAATGTCAGTGACACCGGCTTACTGCACGCAAATGCTGGACAAAGTCGATGATCTCGTCTCAAAAAAATTCTGGAAGGTGGAGTCGGTTGCCGCCTGGAAAACTGCGGTCGCATCACTGCGACCAAAGATTATCGGTTCTAACAACCTCGTTGAACTGGATGCCAATATCAATGAAGCGCTTTCATCTCTCCATGCAAGCCACACGGAGTTTGTCACGGTCAACGACGAAATCTTCTACTTTCTAAAGACAATGTTTGGCCACGCACGCAACAAGAAAGCCGCCATGATGGATTTCACTGGAGCAGTGACGGGCGGCGGCGATTGCAAGCCAAATCAGGTTCGCTACGTGCTTGACGGCGGCCCCGCTGATGTGGCGGGCATTAAGCCCGGTGACGAAATTGTCTCGGTGGACGGCGAGCCTTACATCGGACAGTTTTCCTTCGACGGCAAAGCCGGCAAGCCGGTAGCAATCCACGTCTTGCGCACTGATGTCGGCGAGCGCACACTGACAGTCAAACCTACGCGCGCCGACGATTATCAGCAATATCTTGATGCCACCACACGCAGTGCCACGATTATAAAACGCGAAGGCAAGAAAATTGCCTACATGCATGTTTGGTGCGGCGGAAACGAGGAGCACGACATTATTGAGACATTGCTCGGCGGAAAGTTGCAAGCGTCCGACGGATTGATCTTTGACATACGGGACGGCTATGGCGGCAACTACTACGATGACCTCGATTATTTTTATCGCCCGGCGGCCGGCTATCCGTTATGGAAAACAATGAGCAGAGAAGGCAAGCACGAAGACAATTACTTGTACTATGACAAGCCGGTCGTCGCACTGATCAACGCCGGCTCACGCAGCGGCAAAGAACTCGTCGCGTACAGTCTAAAGAAGACGCAACGTGCGCCACTGGTCGGCGAGCGCACCGCAGGATTTGTGTTAGGTGGACGGCTATTCGATCTCGACGATCGCTGCGCCATTTATCTTGCGGTGGAGGGTCCGACTGCCGATTCCGTCAACCTGGAAGCCATTGGCGTGGATCCTGATATTGTCGTCAAACGCAATTGCGACGATCGCAGCAAAGGCGATGCTCAGCTGGATACGGCAATAAAGACATTGCTGGAAAAGCTAAAACCTGCCGCGGCTGCGCCTAGCATTTGACGCAGTTTTTTGGTTCGAATTTGTCGATGATTTCGCGAAGCTGATCGTACAGAAGAGGCTTCTGGAAGAAGTCGCTCATTCCCGACTTCATGCACTGCTCGCGGGTAGCATACCCGGCAGTAACACCGATAATCGGCAAGCTGCCGTTGGTCTTTTTCTTGCGGAGTTCTTCCGTCAGTTCGAGTCCGTCTTTGTCAGGCAACCCGACGTCCATGAACACTAAGTCGTAAGTCCGCTTGCCGAATTTTTCGAGCGCCTCAGCGGCCGACACAGCTAGATCTGCGACGTAGCCTAACTTGGTCATTTGCATAACGAAAGCACGCCCGAGCGTAGCATCATCCTCTACGACTAATATGCACATCTGCAATCCTCTCCGCTACCCCTCCGGGGGGTCAGCATCTGACTAACAGTCTACATTCTTTCAATGAAGCTGAATACGTCACTGGAACAAAACAGCCGGCCAACTATAGACGGCGTACGGTCCACGGTTAGCTCCAGCCGAACACCTTATAAAGGTACAGACAGCACACGCCGATGATCACGGTCACAACGGTGGACGGCACGCCGGCCTTCAAAAACTCCCAGAATCCGAGCGGACATTCGTTTTTAGCACCATTGGCGACAATCAGGTTTGCCACGCTGCCCACGAGAGTCAAGTTACCGGCGAATGTGCTCGCCATTGCCAGAATCAACCACAAAAGCTGCGCGTTCGGCGCACTCACCATCCACGTGCGCACCAACATGACGAGCGGTACATTTCCAAATATGTTGCTGCCAATCACAGTAGCTCCAGCGAACGCACTCAGCCCTGAGAGCGTACCTGTGTGCTGAGTGATTTGGGGCACCAGCTGATTCATCAACGCGGTCTGCGTCACCGTGACGCCACGCACCACGACAAACAAGCCGGCAAAAAACAGCAGCAACGACCAATCAATGTTGGCGAACGTTTCTTCCGGAGGCCGGTTTGCCCAGACGAGCAAAACCGTTCCCGAAGTCAATGCGACCATATCCATGGGCGCGCCGGCAAGAAATCCAACCAGAAGGCACACCGTAATGATGATCGTTTTGACCGCCAACTTTTTGTTAAATGGAATGGTGGGTTCGACAACATCGGATTGCAGGACGCCAGCCGGCGTTCTCAGTTGCTTTGCGTACACCGTCCTCACGATCAATCCATTCACAAGCAGACAAATGATTCCGATTGGCACCATGCGCAGTGCGAAACCTGCCCATGACCAATGAGAACTCTGTCCGATCAGCATGTTCTGCGGGTTGCCGGTAATTGTCATTGCTGAGCCGACATTGGAACTGGTGGCGAGGCACAAAAGAAACGGCACAGCCGGCAACGATGCCCGACGAGCAACCACAAGAAGCAGCGGTGTCATCAACAAGCAAATGGTGTCATTGACAAACAATGCCGACAGAACACCGGCAGTAAAACATACAGCCCACAGCAATTGCGATGGCGTGCGTCCGTAGTGCATAAGTTTATTAGCGAGCGCTTCGAGTAGTCCCGATGCCGTAGCGTAATGCACGATGATCATCATGCCGAACAATAACGCCAGAGTAGCGAAGTCAATCGATGCGAGCGCCTGCGCGCGCGTAAGCACACCGGTGATCACCATTAAAACGGCACCAATGAGCGCAGCAGCAGGGCGATCGAGATGCCGCGGCGAATGTTCGCCGAGAATGATGATGAGATATACGGCCGCGAATATTAGTAAAGCTATGGGTGCCATAAGCACGGCAATTATAGATGAAAGCGGGCTTCCGCCCGCCGCTACGATAACACTGTAGCGGCGGGCGGAAGCCCGCTATAAGCGATCAACTACGACGCGTAGAGGCCGCACTGGCAGCCGAACCTGGGAGGCAGGGCAACTTGTAAGGATAGTACAATACATTGTAAGGGCGAGGCATGCCTGGTCCTAGGAAATAGACGCCCGCGCTATGCCGGACAGTCGCAACGAAATGAGAGTGGAATATGCCAGAGCTTAAGACCGCGGATGTGAAGAGGCTGTACTCCCGCCTACCCGAGGCGCATGAAAAGGCGCGCAAATGGATGGGGCGGCCGCTGACATTGACCGAGAAGGTACTCACATCTCACCTCGACAACTGGCAGGGCGAGAAAATGGTCCGCGGCGAAAGTTACGCTCTGTTGCATCCGGATCGCGTGGCGATGCAAGACGCAACGGCGCAGATGGCGTTGCTGCAGTTTATCCAGGGCGGCTTTAAGCAAGTGTCCGTCCCAACTACAGTCCACTGCGACCACCTGATCTTGGCTCGCACCGGAGCCGCTGCGGATTTGGAAAACGCCTATCACGAGAATCAAGAAGTTTATGATTTTCTGAAATCAGCAAGCTCGAAATACGGCATCGGATTCTGGAAGCCGGGTGCGGGAATCATTCACCAAGTAGTGCTTGAGCACTACGCTTTCCCGGGCGGCATGATGATCGGCACCGACTCCCACACCCCTAACGCGGGCGGACTGGGCATGATCGCCATTGGTGTCGGCGGTGCTGATGCCGTCGATGTAATGGCGGGCGAGCCCTGGGGCGTGCGCTGGCCGAAGTCGATCGGCGTCCATTTGAAGGGCTCGCTCAAAG